>WNGR01001042.1_pt1 | contig 62719 bp, 71 predicted proteins | sample 5407581 | NCBI WGS metagenome assembly WNGR01 (sample SAMN13153383, study PRJNA577476) | soil metagenome | isolation source: 80 cm soil or saprolite under Garry oak tree replicate 2 | place: USA:California | collected 2016-06-15
ACTGGAACTACCTGTACGGCCCCGACGACATCTACGTCTCGCCCAGTCAGATCAAGCGTTTCGATCTGCGCACCGGTGACACGATCATGGGCCAGGTGCGGCCGCCGAAAGAAGGCGAGCGCTACCTCGCGCTGCTGAAGGTCGAAGTCGTCAACGGCGAAGAGCCGGAGAAGGCCAAGCACCGCGTCGCGTTCGACAACCTGCGCCCCCGCTACCCCGAGCAGCAGCTCAAGCTCGAGCGCAAAGATGGCGACCTGTCGATGCGCGTGATGGATATTCTGTCGCCCATCGGCAAAGGACAGCGCGGCCTGATCGTTTCGCCGCCCAAAGCCGGTAAGACGATCCTGATGCAGAAGCTCGCTAACTCCATCATCGAGAATCATCCCGAGGTTTACCTGATCGTGCTGCTGATCGACGAGCGGCCCGAAGAGGTGACCGACATGGAGGAGAACGTAAAAGGGCCGCAGGTGGAGGTCGTCTCGTCCACGTTCGACGAGCCCGCGGACCGGCACGTGCAGGTCGCCGACATGGTGATCGAGAAGGCGAAACGCCTGGTCGAGCACGGCAAGGACGTGGTGATTCTGCTCGACTCGATCACGCGCCTGGGCCGCGCCCACAACGTCGTGGTGCCGCACTCGGGCAAGATCCTCTCCGGTGGTGTGGACGCGAACGCACTGCAGAAGCCCAAGCGGTTCTTCGGCGCCGCGCGCAACATCGAAGGCGGCGGCTCGCTCACGATTCTGGCTACCGCCCTGATCGACACCGGCTCGCGCATGGACGAGGTCATCTTCGAGGAGTTCAAAGGCACCGGTAACTCCGAAGTGATCCTCGACCGCCGCATCGCCGAGCGTCGCACCTTCCCGGCGATCGACGTGCAGCGCTCCAGCACCCGCAAGGAAGAGCTGCTGCTCAGCAAGGAAGAGCTGAACAAGGTCTACCTGCTGCGCAACTTCCTGTCCGATATGCCGCCCGTGGAAGCGATCGAGTTCCTGCTGGAGCGGCTCAAGCGCACCAAGACCAACGCCGAGTTCTTCCAGACCATGTCGCAAGGGTGAAAGGGCGCCTCCTCGCCGTGGATTGGGGCGAGCGCCGGATCGGCCTCGCCCTCTCCGACGAGACGCAGACGCTCGCCCAACCGCTCACCACCCTCACCCGCCGTGCCGGGAAGCGCTTCCCCATGGCGCAGCTGCTCGAGCAGGTCGCCCGCAATCAGGTCGTCGGTATTATCGTCGGTCTGCCGTTAGATGAGGCGGGGGCCGAAGGTGACGCCGCTCACGCCGCGCGGAGCCTCGCCGATGCTATCAAGCGTCGCGTAGGTGAGCTGGAGGTGAGCATGTGGGACGAGCGCATGACGACGGCACGGGTGTTGGCGGCGGTGCGCGAAATGGGCGGCAAGACGCGCGGCCGGAAGGAAGACGTGGACGCGATGGCTGCGGCCTTGTTGCTGCAGCACTATCTCGACGCGCGGAAGGGCACGGCGCTGTGAAGCCGAGCCTGGCGCTGCTCTGCGCGCTCGTCGCCTGTAGCTCGCCGCAAACGCCGGCGTACCAGTCGACCGCGGATCGGGTCATGGTCATCATCCCGCGCGGCGCCACCTATTACCAGGCGCTCGATTCCCTCGAGTCGCATGGCGTAATCCAGAGCCGCGACTGGTTCAGCCTGTACGCGCGGCTGCGCGGCCTGCCGTCCAACCTGAAGAGCGGCGTCTACACCTTCGAGAAGGACGCCAGCTGGAGCAGCGTGGTCAGCACGTTGAAGTCGGGCCGCGGTCTCGAGGTCCGGTTCACCGTCACCGAAGGGATGATGGGATTCGAGGTCGCCGAGCGGGCGCGCTCGTGGCTGGGTGTGCCGCGGGATTCATTTGTGGCCGCCATGCGCGATACGTCGCTCGAGCGCGAGCTGGGCATCAAACCCACGCCAGCGGGCGTCGACGGCTACATGTATCCGACGACATACGTCGTACCGATGCGCATGCGCGCGCGCGATCTCATGAAGGTCATGACGCACGAGTTCATCGTGCGCTGGCAGCCCGAGTGGGATGCGCGGCTCGGCGAGCTGCACATGACACGGCATGAGATCGTCACGCTCGCGTCGATCATTGAAGCGGAAGTGCGCTATCGCCCCGACCGGCCCTATGTCTCCGCCGTGTATCACAACCGGCTCAAGCGTGGGATGGCGCTGCAGGCCGACCCGACGATCGTCTACGCGCACGGTCGGCGGCTGCGGCGGGTGTGGGAGCGGCAGCTGCAGATTCGCTCGCCCTACAACACGTATCTGTATCCCGGATTGCCGCCGGGCCCGATCACGCAGCCCAGCGACTCGAGCATCATCGCGGCGCTCTACCCTGCCCCGATCGGGTATCTCTACTTCGTGGCGCAGCCCGACGGCAAGCACATTTTCTCGGCGTCGTACGCCGACCATCTCGCTGCCATCAAACGGGTTCGAGAGCGGCGCGTAACGCCCGCGCCGCCCCCTCCGGCTGGGCGGCGCTCAGCACCGCGCCAATAACCGCAACGCCGGCAGCACCGGCGTGCACGATCGCCGACGCGTTGCGCGCTGTGATGCCACCGATGCCGATCACGGGCACGCCCTCCGGCGCGAGACGCGCCAACGCCGCGAAACCCTCCGGGCCAAGCGGTGCACCGGCGTCGTGCTTCGTGGGCGTCGCAAAACAGGGCCCGACACTCCAGTAATCGGCCGTGGCCGGGGCGCGCGCCGCCTCGTCTGCCGTCCCGACTGAGAGGCCGAGCAGGAATCCAGGGGGCACATGGGGGCGCAGTGCCTCGGGGGGCGGATCGTCCCAGCCGAGGTGCGCGCCGGCGGCCCCTCCGGCCAGGGCGATATCGACCCGGTCATTGACGAGCACGGGCACCGGCAGCGCGGCCACGAGCGCCTGGGTTAGCTCCAGGATTTCCGCGGGCGTGCCATCTTTCCAGCGCACCTGAACCATCGTTGCGCCACCGGTCACCGCGGCGCGGCAGACGGCCACCGGGTCCCGCCCCTTGAGCAGAACGGGATCCGTGATCACCATCAAGCGCAACTGATCGGCAAGAGCCATGACCAAGATCCTGCGCGGCCTGCGTGGCGCCACCACCGCAACCGCGAACACGAGTGAAGCGATTCTCGAGGCGACCGAAGAGCTGCTCGCCGCGCTCCGCGATGCCAACGGCTTCGAGCCTGGCGACGTGGAGAGCGCGATCTTCACATCATCGCCCGATCTCACGGCGGAGTATCCCGCACGCGCCGCCCGCCGGCTCGGCTGGACCGACGTGCCGCTGCTCGGCACGGCCGAGGTGGCAGTGCCGACCGGGCTACCGCGCTGCATCCGCGTATTGCTGCACTTCTACACAACCAAGCCCCAGCGCTCACTCAAACATATGTATCTCAGAGACGCTGCGAAGCTGCGTCCGGACCGATGACGGTCAAGGTTACCGCTCGCGGAGCTGAACGATGGAAGCAGGGTCATCCGTGGATCTATCGCAGCGACGTCGCTGAAGAGCCCGACAAAAAACCCGGCATCGTCCCGGTCACCGATCGCAAAGGCAAGTTCCTCGGCCAGGCACTTTACTCGCCCAGCTCAGAGATCCGGCTGCGATTGCTCACGCGTAGCACCGAGCCCATCGACGCGATGTGGTGGACGGAGCGGATTGGCGCGGCTGCCCGGCGCCGCAACGGCATCGGCGCGAGCGCGTGGCGCGTGGTGCACGCCGAAGGGGACGGCTTGCCCTCGCTCGTCATCGATAAGTACAGCTCGTTCGTGGTTGCGCAGCTACTGTCCGCCGGTTTGGAATCTGCACGGGAGGCTGTGGTTGAGGGGATCAAGAATGCCCTCCAACCTGACGGAATCCTGCTCCGCAACGACGCCGCCGTGCGGCGCCACGAGGGGTTGCCTTCGGAGGTTGTGTTGGCCTTCGGCCAAGTCCCCGAGGTTGTCGAGGTTGTGGAGGACGGTGTGAAGTACTTGGCTGCTCCTTGGTCAGGGCAGAAAACGGGCGCGTTTCTCGATCAGCGTGAAAATCGCGCGCTCGTGGGACGACACACAAAACCCGGCGGGCGCGCGCTCGATCTCTTCACCTACCACGGCTCCTTCGCGCTGCACCTCGCGCGTCATGCCAAAGAGGTGGTCGCGGTGGACGAAAGCACCGAGGCGCTGGCGCGCGGCGCGGAGAACGCGCGTCTCAACGGGATCGGCAATATCGAGTGGCGGGAAGCAAATGCGTTCGATTTGCTGCGCGAGCTCGAGCGGCGCCGGGAGCAGTTCGACACGATCGCACTCGATCCGCCCGCCTTCGCAAAGACAAAGGCCAACCTCGAACGCGCCGTCGCCGGCTACAAGGAGGTCAATCTCCGGGCGATGAAGATCCTCGCCGAGGGTGGCGTGCTCTTCACGTCCTCCTGCTCCTACCACGTGAGTCGCGACGTCTTCAACGCGATGCTGGCCGACGCTGCCCGCGACTCGGGCCGCCGCATCCAGTTCGTCGCGGCCACCGGCGCGTCCGCCGACCATCCCGAGCTGCTCAACGTCCCCGAAACGGGCTACCTGAAGGGCGTCCTGCTGCGCGCCGTGATGTAGGGGCGCAGCATGCTGCGCCCCTACTCCTATTTCGATTGCTCCCGCTTCCAGAGGATGTAGGACTGCACGATTGGAATGACCGCCACGATGACGATCGTCGTAACGAACAGAACGAGAAACGCCGGCCCGGGCAGGAACGCGCTGATGGCCAGGATCAAGCCGCCAAGCACCATCAACGCGCCGCCGGTGCGGTGCGTCCGGCGCCACACAGTGTCGCTCGACAGCGTCCAGGGCGTGCGGATGCCGATGAACCAGTTCGGCTCGACGCGCGTGAGGTAGTTCCCGAGGAACACGAACAGCAGGCCGACGCCCAACGGCATCAGGCGATCGATCTTCACCGAGAAGCCGAGGCCGGCGGCAATGACCATCGCGTGGGCGACCAGCAGAAACACGATCACCGCGTTCGCGATGAGCCAGTACGTGCTCACGAACTTCGCGTAGTTCTCGCGACGCGGATCGACTTTCGGCAGCACGTTGAACAGGACCGTCATGGCGACCAGGACGATCGGAACGATCGCGAGCGCCCACAGCCGGCTGGAGAAACCGTCGGGCGTGCCATTGAGACTCCAGTGCGTGGCCATCGTGGGCGGCAGCTGCGGATACGCCCAGATCGACATCGCCACGGCCAGCGCTGCGATCACGAGACCAAACCAGCGGCTACGCATGTGGTTCTCCCCCAAAGCGCGTCATGAAATACCGCACGACTTCTTGAAAGACGGTCGTATTCAGCCGATACCGGATGAACTGCCCTTCGCGCTCCGTGGCGACCAGGTCGGCCGCCTTGAGCACGCCGAGGTGGTGCGACACCGACGCAAAGGCGATCGGGAACTGCTCGGCGATCTCGCCCGCCGTCCGATCCTTCTCGGTCAGCAGCTCGAGGATCTTGCGCCGCGTCGGGTCGGCGAGCGCCCTAAAGAGCGAGTCGTCCATTGGGTAGATATTTATACAATTATCTAATTATCGCAAGGTAGGGGCGCAGCATGCTGCGCCCGTACTGACCTACGTTGACTAAATCAGCCCATAGCACAAGCTTGCACACCATGTCCGCCCCGGACAACGCCCTGGATCGGTCCCGCGCCGTGCGCCGCGTGCTCGCGGGACTGCTTGTCGCCAACATCGCGGTGCTCGTCGTCAAAGCCACCATCGGCATGCTGGCTGGGTCGCTCGCCGTCATCGGCGACGCCGTGCACTCCTCCGTCGACGCTGTCTACAACGTGTTGGGGCTCGTGGTCGTGCGGGTCGCCGCCCGCGAGCCCGACGAAGACCACCCCTACGGCCATGGCAAGTTCGAAACGCTGGGCGCGCTGGGGATCGTGGTGTTCCTGTCGGTCACCTGCTTCGAGCTGGTGCGCAACGCGATCGGGCATTTGCTGTCGGGCGGCCACGCGATCCAGGTCAGCGATCTCGGCCTCGCGCTACTCGTCGCGACGCTCCTCACCAACATCTTCGTGGCCTGGTACGAGAACGCCCGAGGCCACGAGCTGTCGAGCGAGCTGCTCATCGCGGACGCCGCGCACACGCGCGCCGATGTCTTCATCACGATCGGCGTGGTGATCGGCGTGCTGTTTGCCCGGCGCGGCGCGACGTGGGTCGATCCCGCCATCGCCATCGTGATCGCGCTGCTGATCGTGCGAGTGGCCTACCAGATTCTCGCCCGCGCGGTGCCCGTCCTCGTGGACGAGCGCGCGATTCCCGCACCCACGATCCGGCAAACGGCGCAGGCCGTCGCAGGCGTGAAGAGCGCCTACGGCATCCGCTCGCGCGGCGGCAACGCCGGCGTCCGCTATGCCGAAGTCACGATCGCCGTGGATTCGGCCGCGAACGTCTCGGATGCGCACGCGATCGCCGACGCGGTGGAAGCGCGGCTGAAAAAGGACCTGGAGCTCGAGGAAGTGACGGTGCACGTCGAGCCATGCTGACCTCCGTGCCGCTTCACACGACCAAGACGGGGATGACCCCCGTTCGCCGCGCCCCACGCTCGCTCAAACAGGAGTACCAGGAGTTCATTCTGCAGCGGCTCGAGGAGTACAAGAACACAGTACCCCGCGCCGAGCTGCTCAAAATCGGTGACGAGGCGGTGCGCGAGCTCCAGGCGAGCGCGCAGGACCAGTATCTGCTCACCGAAGTGCTGCTGCTCGAGCACGTCGACCGGATCATCGCCCGCCGCCTGCGCCTCCCCTCGTTTCCGCGCTGGCGCCAGAAGCATCGCGCGCTGCGCGAGGCGCAACGCGAGCCGACGCATTGGGGCTTCGATCGCGGGCATCCGATCGTGCCGTGGGCGGACCGGCTCGAGCCGGGCGACGTCATCGTCGTCCTTGGCGCCGCGGCGCTCGGCGAAGCCCTCTACCTCGCCGCTCATGACGCCGAAGTGTTCCTGCTGGATCAGGACCTGGGCGCGGTCGAGGCGGCGGAGGGGCGTGCGGTGGCGGAACAGCTCGCCGGCGCCTTCCAGGCGCTCGTCATCAATTTCGGCAGCTGGTTCCCCGACCTGTCGCCCACACTGGTGGCCATTGCGCCGGGGAGTCTCGGCCAGCTCCGCGCCAAACAGCGCGCCTCGCTGATCGCCGATCTGCAGGTGCGGACGCCTTCGGGTGGCGTGCACGTGATCTTGCCGCCCGCGAACGAGAACCGGGAAGTGATTCCCCTCGCCCCCGAGGCCTTCCAATCGCTCTATCAGGGATGGCAGGTCCAACGGGGGGGAAGCCGCCGCTCCAAGCGATCCGGGTTCACGGCGATCAAGCCGCCGCGTCAGCACGACACGCCGAAGTCGGCGTTGAACGTGTCGGACTGACCCTCCTCATTCTTCCTAAAACCGTAACCCGTTGGCACGACAGCACGTAGCATGAGGACATGGCGGCAGGAGTTTTGCCTGCGGATGCAGGCATGACAACGCTTCCTCTGGTCCTCGACGACGAGCCGATGGGGATTATCCTGCGGGCCGGTCAGCAGATCCTGCGCCCTGCCAAGATCTGGGCTTACTGCTGGTTCCTCGATGAAGGAGAAGATGGCGATCACACGCATCGCCATCTCCCGGTAGACCCCAAGATCTAGCAGCACCACATTCGGCTGCCTATCTATCAGGCATGCCGAGCCTCACCGTAGATGGACGTGTCGTAGGCGCAGCTGAAGGCCAGACGATTCTCGATGCCGCCCGGTCGTCCGGCATCGAGATCCCGACTCTCTGTTGGTACCCCACCCTCCCAATCGTCGGCAACTGCCGCATCTGTCTCGTCTCCGTCGAAGGCCAGCCGAAACTGATCCCGGCCTGCGCGACCAAGATCGCCGACGGCATGGTTGTGACCACGCAGTCGCACGCCGCGGTCGAGAACCGCAAGGGTGTGCTGCGGCTCCTCGCCGAGCGCTATCCCGCCGATCACCTCCGCAACGGCGGCCGGGCGAACCCGCGCAACGAATTCGAGCGCTACCTCGTGCAGTACGACGTCGTGCCGACCGCCGTCGAAGGGCGCGATCTGCCGCTGCGCTCGGGCGACGAGCGCCCCGGCGATCCGATGATCCGCCACGACATGTCCACCTGCATCCTGTGCACGCGCTGCGTGCGTGCCTGTGAGGATATTCAAGTGGTTGGCGTGCTCGACGTCGGCTACCGTGGTGAGCACGCCGAGATCATCGTGGGCGCGGACGGCGATCCGGACCGAGCCGGATGCACCTGGTGCGGGGAATGCGTTCGGGTCTGCCCGACCGGCGCGATCTTCGAGGTGATGCCGCGGCAGCGATTCGCACCCGAGCAGATTCGACACCCCGAGAAGATCGTGCGTTCGGTCTGCCCCTACTGCGGCGTCGGGTGCCAGGTCGATCTGCATGTCGCCAACAATCAGGTCGTTCGCGTCACATCTCCCGATATCGAGCTGAACACGCCCAATCAGGGCTCCACCTGCGTGAAGGGGCGCTTCGGCTACGATTTCCCCCAACACCGCGACCGGCTCACTCGGCCTCTGATCCGGAAGGGATGGACGAAGGAAAAAGGCCGCTGGATCTGGAAAGGGCCGAAGGGCGCCGAGCGCCGTGCCGGGCCATGGCGGACGATCGAAGGCGAGGGCCGGCGCACCAAGCCGGGCACCCCGCCCCGCGCGACCGGCAAGAGCGTGCGCGAGCTACCGCTGCTCGAGCGGCTCGACCTGGACATCCGCGACCGCGTCGCGACCCCCGACGACTGGTACTCGCCCTTTCGTGAGGGCACCTGGGAGGAAGCGCTCGAGCTGACCTCGCAGGAGCTGCTGCGAATCAAGGCGGCCCGGGGCCCCGATGCGCTCGCCTGCTTCTCGTCGGCCAAATGCTCGAACGAAGAGAATTACCTGATGATGCGCATGTTCCGCGGCGCGCTGGGCACGAACAACGTGGACCACTGCACGCGGCTGTGCCATTCGACGTCGGTCGCGGCGATGCAACGCGCGATCAACACGGCGGCGGCGTCGGGCTCGATGCGCGAGATCGAGCAGGCCTGCGACGTGATCTTCATCGCCGGCGCCAACACGACCGAATCGCACCCGGTGTTCGGCGCTGCGCTGAAGCGCGCGCACGAGAAGCGCGCCACGCTCATCGTCGCCGATCCGCGGCGCACCGAGCTCGCGGGCCGCGCGGACATTCACCTCCAGATGCAGCCTGGCACCGATGTCGCGCTCTACTCGGCGATGCTGAACCACATTTTGGGACTAGGGTTGGAGAATAGGGATTTCATCGCCAAGCGTACGCATGATTTTGAGAAGGTCCGCGAAGCGGTGAGGCCGTACACGGCGGCAAAGGCGGCGAAAATAACCGGCATAGCGGCGGAAAAAATCGAGCGCGCAGCCGAGATCTACGCGAAGGGGCCGAACACCAGCACGCTGTGGGCGATGGGGCTGACGCAGCATGCGAACGGCACCGACATCGTCACTTCGCTGCTCAATCTCATGTTCGCGTGCGGCATGATCGGGCGCTGGGGCGCGGCGATGCTGCCCGTGCGCGGCCAGAACAACGTCCAGGGCGCTTCGGACGTCGGCGCGATCCCCTTCGTCTACACCGACTATCAGCCGGTCGGGGACCAGAAGGTGCGCGCCCGCTTCGCCGGCACGTGGGGCGTGCCGGCCGAGTCGCTGTCGCTCAAGAGCGGCCTCATGGTGACCGAGGTGGTGAAGCCCGAGAGCGGCGTCCGCGGGATGTACATCATGGGTGAGAACCCGGTCATCTCGGATCCCGATATCGCGCACGCCGAGCACTGGTTTCAGGAGCTCGAGTTCCTCGCGGTCCAGGATCTCTTTCTCACGGAAACCGCCCGCTACGCCGACGTGGTGCTGCCGGGCGCGAGCTTCGCCGAGAAGGCGGGAACGTTCGTCAACACCGAGCGCCGCATCCAGCTCACCCACAAAGCGGTCGAGTCGCCTGGGGAGGCGCGCGGCGATCTCGAGATCCTGATGGAGCTTACCAACCGGCTCGGCCTGCCGACCACGTTCCGGGGCGCCGAGGATGTCATGCGGGAAATCGCGCGCGTGACGCCCAGCTGGGCGGGGGTGACATACGAGCGGCTCGAAGGCGCCGGCTTGCAGTATCCGGTTCCGGACGCCACCCATCCCGGCACATCGTTCTTGTTCGACAAGGCGTTTCCCACGGCGGACGGCCGGGCTACCTTCGTGGCGGTCGAGTACACCGATCCCGTCGAGCTCCCCGACGACGAGTATCCATTCGTGATGAACACGGGCCGCCAGCTCTATCACTGGCATACCGGCACGATGACGCGGCGGGCGAGCGGGCTGGATGCACGGGAGCCGACGGCGATCGTCGAGATTCACCCGGACGATGCCAAAGCGCTCGGCGTCCAGGAGGGTGCACTGGTGCGGCTCACGTCGCGGCGCAACTCGATGGTCACCGCCGCGCGCATCAGCGATCGTGTCGCGCGCGGGCAAGTGTTCGTGCCGTTCCACTTCCGCGAAGCGGCGGCCAACCTGCTCACCAACCCGGTGCTGGATCCCTACGCGAAAATGGCCGAGCTGAAGGTCTGCGCGGTGCGGATCGAGCGCGCTTGAACCTCGGCCTCGAGGGTCGCGTCGCCCTGGTCTGCGGCGGGACCCGCGGCATCGGCCGCGCGGTCGCCACCTTGCTTGGCGACGAGGGGGCGCAGGTCGCGGTAAACGGGCGCGATCCCAAAACCGCTCCCTTCCCCGCGGACGTCACGGTTCCTGCCGAGGCGGAGCGATTGGTGCACGACGTCGCCAAGAAATTCGGCCGGCTCGACATTCTTTTCTGCAATGCCGGCGGGCCCCCCGCCGCGGCCTTCAAGGATCAGCAGGCGGACGCCTGGCGAAAGGCGATCGAGCTGAACCTCCTGTCCACAATCCACTTGGCCCGCGCGGCCGTGCCGATCATGACGAAGGCGAAATGGGGCCGGATCATCTGTCTCGCGTCCATCGCGGCATTGCAGCCGCTGCCAGGCTTGATCCTGTCCTCGACGGCGCGCGCCGGCGTCCTCGGCTTCGCCAAGGCCCTGTCCGACGAGGTCGCAAAGGACGGCATCACGGTGAACAGCATTTGCCCGGGATTCATCGCTACGGAGCGAATCGAGGAGCTGTCGAAAGCCCGCCCTGAGATGATCAAGCAAAGAATGGCAGAGACGCCGATCGGACGGATTGGGACGCCGGAGGAGCTCGCCGCGGCGGTCGTGTTTCTGGCGTCCGAACGGGCCAGCTATATTACCGGCGCCGTCCTCGAGGTCGATGGCGGTTTTACACGGTCCATCTTTTAACCCGTCCCTCTTCCCCTTCCCCCGTCCCCGAGTTCATGCAAGCAATCGTCAAGGAAGAACGCGCGCCCGGCTTGACCGTGAAGTCTGTGCCGAAACCGACGCCGGGCCCCGGTGAAGTCTTGATCGCGGTCCGGCACGCCGGGGTCTGCGGCACCGACCTGCACATCGCCGACTGGAACCCATGGGCTCGAGGGCGCATCAAGCCGCCGATCGTCGTCGGCCACGAATTTGCCGGAGAGATCGAGTCCGTCGGTGACGGCGTCACGGGGCTCCGGGCGGGCCACCTCGTCACCGCCGAAGGCCACATCGTCTGCGGGCACTGTCTCCAGTGCCGCACTGGCAACAGTCACATCTGCCAGAACACGCGCATCATCGGGGTCGATCGCGACGGGGCGTTCGCCGAATACATCACGATGCCTGCGACCAATGTGCTGACGCTCGATGGGGGAACCATCCCCACCGAAGTCGGGGCGATCATGGACCCGATGGGGAACGCGTTCCACACGGTGCTGACCGGGGGGGCGGAGATTCCCGGCAGTACAGTCTTCATTGTGGGGTGCGGGCCGATCGGCTGCTTTGCGGTCGGCATCGCGCGGGCGGCCGGCGCGACCAAGGTCATCGCGTCGGACGTGAATCCCAAACGTCTCGCGCTCGCCGCCACGATGGGCGCGCACGTCACGATCAATGCAAAGACGGATGACGTCGTGAAGACGGTCCTCGCCGAGACGGACGAAGAGGGCGCTGACGTGGTGTGCGAGATGTCGGGCGTGCCGTCGGCGCTCCACCAGGCATTCGCGGCCGTTCGGATGGGCGGGCGCGTGCAGCTGCTCGGAATCCCGGACGGCGAAGTCCCGATGGACTTTGCCAATGAGATCATCTTCAAGGGGATCACCGTCTACGGCGTGATTGGCCGCAAGATGTATCAGACCTGGCACCAGATGCGCCGCTTTCTCATCGGCGGCCAGTTCGATCCCCGTCCCGTCATCACCCACAAGTTCCCGCTCGCCAAAATCGACGAGGCCCTCGCGGCGATTCGCTCCGGCGACGCCGGCAAAGTCATTCTGGAGATCGCATGAGCTTCATGGGGCAGCTGCAGGACGAGCTGGCGGAGTTCAAGACGCAAGGCGTCTACAAGCGGCTCAATTACCTCGATTCCCCCCAGGACCCGCGCGTGCAGATGGAAGGACGCGGCGAAGTCGTCATCCTCTCCTCCAACAACTACCTCGGCCTGTGTGACGTCCCCGAGGTGGTGCAAGCGGGCAAAGCCGCGCTCGACCACTGGGGCGCCGGCACCGCCTCGGTGCGATTCATCTGCGGGACGTTCACCGTGCATCGCGAGCTCGAGCATGCGCTCGCGCGGTTCGTCGGCTGCGAATCGTCGCTCACCTACGTCAGTTGCTGGAACGCCAACGAAGGCCTCTGCCCGACGGTCCTCAGCGAAGCCGACGTCGTCATTTCCGATCAACTGAACCACGCATCGATCATCGACTCGATTCGCCTCGCCAAGGCGATCACGAAGTGCCAGACGGCGGTCTACAAGCATTCCGACATGGCCGACCTCGAGGAGAAGCTGCGGGCCGCTGGCACCGCGCGGCGCAAGCTGATCTTCACCGATGGCATCTTCTCGATGGAAGGCGACATCGCAAAACTGCCCGATCTCGTCGCGTTGGCCCGGAAGTACGACGCCGTCCTGGCCGTCGATGACTCGCACGCGAGCGGCGTCCTGGGACAACGTGGCCGCGGCACAGCCGAGCATTATGGCATGGTGGGCGAGATCGACGTCATCACGTCGACGCTGGGCAAAGCGCTGGGCGGGGCCGCCGGCGGCTTTACCGCCGGACCCCTCGCGCTCACCGATTATCTCACGCAGCGCTCCAGGCCACAGCTGTTCAGCAACGCCCTGCCGCCCACGGTCGCCGCCAGCGCGCTCGCCTCGGTACGGTACGTCGAAGCACACCCCGAGCTGGTCACCCGGTTGCACCAGAACGCCCGCTACTTCCGCGAGCAGCTGCTCTCCCTCGGCTTCAAGCCGCTCCCGGGCGAGACACCCATCGTTCCGGTCATCCTGGGCGAGACGGCGCAGGCGATCCACATGAGCGAGCTGCTGCTCGCCGAAGGGGTCTTCGTGACGGGGTTCGGTTATCCCGTTGTGCCGCAAGGGCATGCCCGTGTCCGCTGCCAGCTCTCGGCTGCCCATTCGCGCGATGATCTCGATTTCGCGCTTCGAGCATTCAAGAAGGTGGGTTCAAAACTGGGGCTCATCCGATGACACCGCTCCTCCTCCTCGCGTTGTTACAAACCGCCGAACCGCCCATCCGCCCATCGGCCGCTCTCGGTTTCGAGCCGGGCACCGACTCGATGCTCGCCGATTGGCGACAAGTCAGCGGCTACATGAACGATCTGGCGCAACGCAGCCCCTACGTGCGCGTGGACACGCTGGGACGCACGACCGAAGGGCGGCCGTTCCTGCTGATGACGATCACATCGCCGGTCAATCAGGACCGTTTGGCGGACATCAAGCGGGCGCAGGCGCTGCTCGCGGATCCCCGGCGGCTGACCGATGGCGAGCTCGAGGACATTCGCGCGAAGCAGCCGGCGGTGATTCTGATCAGCAACAACATCCACTCCACCGAAGTCGCCTCGAGCCAGATGGGGATGACGCTCGCCTATCGTCTGGCGACCGACCCCGAGTGGCGCCGGCTGCTCGACTCGGTCGTGGTCTTGATGATTCCGTCCATGAATCCCGATGGCCTGGACACGGTGGTGAGCTGGTACCGCCGCTACAAGGGTACACGCTACGAAGGCGGACCGCTGCCCTGGCTCTATCACAAGTACATCGGCCACGACAACAACCGTGACTGGTTCATGCTGACGCAAGTCGAGACCCGACTCGTCACGCGCATGCTGTACCGGGAGTGGTTTCCCGAGATCGTCTACGACGTGCACCAAATGGGCTCCAACGGCGTGCGCCTGTTCGTGCCGCCGTTCCAGGATCCCGTCAACCCGAATCTCGACCCCGCGCTCGTCGAAGCGATGAGCCTCGTCGGTACGCAGATGGCGGCGGCGCTGTACGACGCCGGGATGACCGGCGTCGCACACCAGCAGACGTACGACCTGTGGTGGCACGGCGGCTTTCGCTCGACGCCCACGCGTCACAACATCGTGGGCATTCTCACCGAAGCGGCGAGCACGCGACTCGGCTCGCCGATCACGCTTTCCAGCGACTCCGTGCGCCAACCAGGCCGCGGCGTGAACTATCCGGCGCCCTGGCCGGGTGGCACGTGGCATCTGGGCGACATCGTGCGCTACGAGCTGATCACGTCACAGGCGCTGGTGCGCCTCGCCGCGCGCGACCGCGTCACCGTGATCGACCGCTTTGTCGGCGTGGGGCGGCGCGCGGTGGCAGACGGGCTCGCCGGGAATCCCTTCGCCTATGTGCTGCCGCCGGACCAACGAGATCCGGAGGCCTGGACGACGCTCGCTAACGTCCTCGCGGCCGGTGGCGTCGAGGTGTGGCGCGCCGCCGAGTCGTTCACCGCCGACGGGCAGACCTATGCGGCCGGCTCGCTCGTTGTGCCGATGGGGCAGCCCTACCGCGCGCACGCGAAGGATCTGCTCGAGGCGCAGCACTACATGCCGGTCGCCGACCGCCCGCCCTATGACGTCGCCGGTTGGACGCTGCCGTTCACGATGGGTGTGCGGGCCGATGTCGTGAACACGCCGTTCAACGCGAATCTGGTGCGAGTAGACAGCGTCACGCCGACGCCAGGGCGCATCGAGGGAAGCGGAGAGATCTTTTTCTTGAAGAACCGCACGAACGCCGAGTCGCGCGCCGTCGCAGCGCTGCTGGCCGCGGGGCAAACCGTCTCAGTCGTGGGTGACAGCCTCATGGTGCGGGGCCCCAGAGCTCGGACCATTCTCAGCGAGCACGCGGCACGTCACGGATTCACCGTGACCGCGGTGCGCACCGCGCCGGCCAGCAGTCAGGGCGCCGCGCGCCAGCGTTTGCCGCGCATTGGGCTGTACCAACCGTGGACCGGCAACATCGACGAGGGATGGACGCGCTGGTTGTTCGAGCAGTATGGGATCAGCTATACGACACTACACGATGCCGACGTCAAAAAAGGAGGTTTGCGGCAGCGATTTGACGTGATCGTGTTACCAGATGCCGACGGGTCGTCGATCCTGCGCGGCGTCGACTCAACTCGCATTCCTTTGCAGTACGCTGGCGGGATGGGCGAGTCGGGGGCAAACGCGGTTTCGGAGTTTGTTCGGGGTGGCGGCACGCTCGTCTGCCTCGATGGTTCAAGTAATTTCGCGATTACACGCCTTAACCTCCCGGTGGTCAACGTTCTAGCAGGTGAGGCATCGGGTCCTCAAGTTTTGCGATTTTACGCCCCAGGCTCTATTTTCGGTGTGCTTTTGGGAAGGGTGGAGAGGGCGGGTAGCCCGGTTACGCTCGGGGTGCCTGACTCCCTCGACATCTACTTCGAGAATAGCGCTGCCTTCACCGTTTCGGCCCCGGCGCGGGCCCTGGCGACGTATCCCCAGCAGCCACTGCGGTCCGGCTATGCCCGGTTCCCAGAGCGGCTGGAAGGCAAGGCCGCGCTGGTGGAGGCACCGATAGGCAGCGGACGGGTGATCCTGTTCGGGTTCCGGCCCCAATTCCGGGGCCAGACGCACGGCACCTTCAAGCTGCTCTTCAACGCGGTTCTGTTGGCGGCTCCCTAACGGGGCCGTGGGAGGAGTCCCGATGAAGCGGCTGATTCATCTCCTGGTGGGCATCGTGAGCGTGGCGGCCGTCGCGGCCTCCCCCGCAGTGGCGCAAAAGTCTCAGAGCATCGAGTTCGCCGGGTTCGGCTCGTATTGGCGTTTTGACCACCTGTTCTTTCTCAAGAACTCGCTTGGCGGCGGTGCGCGCATCGCCTACGCCTGGAGTGACCGCCTATCCATCGAGGTCGCCGGCGACTTCACGAACACGGTGGACAGCGCCTCTACGCAAAACGTGTCAGTGTCCACGGTGAGCGGCAACCTCGTGTTCAATTTCCCCATGGGCGACAAGGCGACGCTGTATGCCACGGGGGGCGTGTCACGACTCGTCTTCGGCACCACCGCGCCCTACGATTTCACCGACAACATGATCAATGGCGGCCTTGGGGCCCGCGTGTTCCTCAGCCAGCATCTGGCGCTGCGGCTGGACGCGCGGGCTATGTATAACCGCGGGAATCGCGACCCGCTGAATCCCACGCCTCGCGGGACCTGGACGGGCCAGGTTCAGGGAGGCGCCGGCCTCTCGTATTATTTCATTCCGCCACAGCAAGGCCGCGGCTTCAACCGGCAGTATCAATGGTACTGGGGCGCACAGGGCGGCGCCTTCATCTCCAAGACAAACACGCAGCCCTACGTCTACGATCCGATCGTCGGCGGCCACTGGCTGATCACCGCGCGCCGCACTGCGCTGTACGTCGCCTATGAACAGGCGCTCTTCCTGTCGGACGCGCAGGCTGTGATCTTCGATCCGGGCTCGTCCGGTTGTTCGATTGGTAATGGCCCGTGCCGCGATGTCTCATTCCACGACGTGCGCCGGCTTATGTTCGGCGTGCTGGCCTTCCCGACGCAAAAGATCATCGAACCGTTCGCCGGGGGCGGTTTTGCCATCATGCAGGTGCTGAACCCGGTGGTGGACTGCAGCGGCTGCACCACCTCCGAATTCCAGCAGGCGGACGATCGGGTGAACGATCAGGCGAGCAAGGCGTTCTTCTGGCTCATGGGGGGATTACAGATCAATTACTCGAGCAAGCTCAACGTCTTTGCGCACTACCTCTTGACCTCGAGCGCCTCGAACTTCCTGCTCCAGAGAAACACACACACCCTGCAAGACGGCGTGCGCATCAGCTTCGGCACGTCCAAAGAAGGCATCACCGAGCGGCACTAGAGACAAACGGCGAATCCTTGAGATAAAACCGCAGCGGCCAGTCGGCCGCCTGCTTGATGCCGATGCGCGGACTGGTAGCGATCTCCCCACGCTTCGGCGTCGTGCCCTTCACGATTCGCAGCAACCCGCGTTGCAGCGATGCACCATTCAACGCGCCGGTGACGCCCAGCGCTTCGCACAGTCGGGCGGGGCCGGAGCACAGCGGCTCCTTGCCGCGCCGCTCGCGCATCGTGGCCAGCCCGGCGATCGGCTCGAGCGCCCGGATCAGTACGGCCGCCGGAAAGTCGCGCGGTTCGGTGACCGCATTGAGACACCAATGCATGCCATAGGTGAAGTACACGTACGCCGTTCCGGGCGGTCCGTAAAGCGGCTCGGTGCGCGCGGTGCGCCGGTGACCATACGCATGACAGGCGGGATCGTGGGGGCCGATGTAGGCCTCGACCTCCACGATCCGGCCGGCGGTTTCCCGCCGGCGGCCGCCGACATCGCTCACGAGGATGTTGCCCAATAGCCCACGCGCGACCGCTTCTGTCGGTCGCGCGTAGAACTCTGCCTGCACGGCGCTGCCTCGCACCGTTAGGCTGTCCCCCCACCGCCGCCCGTCAGCCCGCGTTTGACCTTCGACCAGAAGGACTCTCCAGGCTCGCTCTCCGGCAATCTGGTGGCTGCTGGTGGAGGGACCGGAGGCGGCGGAGGTTCCACACGCTCCGGAGTCTGCGTCTGGATGGGCCGTGCGGTGTGGTTGGTCGTCTCGGCTTGATCGGACTCAAAGCGCCGGGGTCCGCGACCACGACCGCCGCGACCGCCGCGCCGCCCGCGTCCCCCCCGCTCACCGCGCTCGCCACGCTCACCGTTCTCAGCCCGGCCACGATCTCTCCCTCCGCGACCACCACGACCGCCGCGGCCGTCTCGATCGCCGCGCTCCGGCGCGGATCCGGAGGTACTGGGCGGTGCGGGCGGTTTCGCCGGAATCGCGTCGCCGCGCGGCCGGAAGTTGGGATCGACTTCCACGACGCCGATCTTCGGGATCTCGGGCACTCCGCCCGCGGCGCCAGGACGACGCGCCCCTCCGCGGGAGCCGCGGCGGAAGCGCGCACTGCGCATCGGAATGCCGCCCGGTGTCGCGGACGCCGTGCTGTAGGGCGGTGGCGGCGCCGAGGAGGTCGGCATCGGAATGTCGTCTTCCTCTTCCACGTCTGGGGCGGGAAGGGCCGCACGCGGAGCCTCCACCTCCTCACTCACCGGCTTCTCCTCTTCGGCTGGAGCCGGCTCTTCGTCTGTGCCCATTCCGACGGCCTGTTTGATCAACCCAAACGCGCCGCCGAACGAGAACCCGGCCTTCGCGGCCGGCGCTTCCGGGTCCTCGGTCGGCGCGGGTTCCGCGGGCGCCGTTGGCGGTTCCTCACGGTCGCGCGCGCCGCGTCCCCGTCCCCGGCCGCCTCTCCCCCCACGGCTCCGAGGTTTCTCGTTCGCTTCGCTCATCGCGGCGAGTGCGGGCTGCGCCGCGGCGCCTGCGACCTGTGGGCCGAGGGCAATCTCGTACTGCCCGTTGTCGAGCCGTGTCAGGGTGATGAGGCCGCGGCGGGCCGCTTCGATGACGAACTTGCTGAACCGCGAGAACCCAGCGTCCTTCTCGTCGAAGTTGGGGTCGATCTCCTGCATCACCTGCTTCAGGCGGTCGGAGCGCATGACATCGTTGTGCGCCGTCATCTGCTTCACTGCTTCGACCACGAGCTCCCACGGATCGCGCTTCACGTATTCGACGTCGCTGGTCTTCGTGAAGCCGGCCAGCTCGTTGTAGGAGTAGTACTCGTCGCAATTCTGGATGAGGAGATCGCTCGAGGACTCGCGGATCCCCACACCGATCACGTACTTGCCGTATTCCTTCAACTTCAGGACCAGCGACGAGAAGTCCGAATCTCCCGACAACAGAATGAATGTCCCGATCTCGGGCCGCGTGAAGACGAGCTCCAGCGCGTCGATGGCCAGCCGGATGTCGGTGGCGTTCTTCTTATTCGCGCCATGCGCGGGCGCGAAGATGAGATCGATGGACGATTCGGAGAGCGGCACGATGTACTGCGGGTAGCGGCGCCAGTCGGCATAGGCGCGCTGCACGGCGACCTTGCCCCGGATGATCTCCGACTGGAGCAGGCGCTTCAGCTCGGTTTGGAGGTCCGAGCGAATCGCCATCGTCACGTTGTCGAAGTCGATCATCAGCGCCGCATTGGGCGCGTGGGCAGGCGGCTCTTTGTGGGCCGGACGTGGTAAATGATTGTGTGCTTGCTGCGGTGTCATAACGGATTCTGTTCCTGCCCTGGGGCCGGACAAGCTCGTAGCACCTCCCTCATCGCGAGGGAGTGAACGACGCGTGTCTGCTGCGTCGGGCTGTTTTGGTAAAGGCGTATTGCGCCGTAGTTATGGCTGGCTGGTGCGTGGGGAGGGTCGTCGAGTCACCGCGGCGCGCCCATGCGTGCTACCTCGACCCGTTGCCGAGGCCCGCAGGCGCCGCCTGATAGTTCGACCCCTCGCCGAATGTCACTGCCAGACGTATGAACGACTCAACATAAACGACTGGCACTGCAGAAGCTAGGGTTTTGCGCTAGGACCGCGGTTTTTCGTGATCGGTGAGCACGGGCAGAAACGGCACCCAGGGCCCCACCTGGGCCCGGTACTGCTTGGCCATCACGCGCGCGACCTGCGCAATGTGTCCCAGATCGTGCACCACCCACGCCGCCAGGAGCTGGCGGAGCGTGACCGGGCCGAGGCTGGGGTGCTCACCGGGGAGGTCGAGCTGGGCGTCGGTGAGATGCCAGGACTCGAGCACGCGGAGGTTCTCGGCACGCAGGCGCGCTAACTCGTCGAGCAGCGAATCGAGGGTGCGCGTCGCATTCCGCGCGTGGTGGCGGAAGCGATCATACGGCTCGAACCGTCGGTTCCTGCCTTGCGCGAGAATGATGCGGGCGCGAGGCATCCAATCGGTTTCCTCACCGTCGATCAGATGACCGATGTTGTCGAAAGGACTGAAGGTCTCCGGCCCCTCTGTACCGCGAGCCCATGGTGTACTGACCTCGCGTAGCAGCGCGCGGAGCGTGGCGGGCGTGCGTTCGAGAACCTCGGTCGCCAATCTGAGATCGAAGTCCACGTCAGCGGCCCCCCGGCCCCGCTTCGAAATGGAACAGGTGCGCAATGCGGTGAATCACTGGCACGAGGAAGAGTCCGGCCACGACTAGAAAGACCACGCCTGCGTACAGGGCGAAAATTCCGGCGAACACCTTACCGCCGTTGCTGCGCAGCGGATCTACGGGCCCCATCCCTCCGAGCAGCATCGCGGTGTTCAAGAACGCGTCGCGCCAGGGGAGGTGTTCGTAGTGCTCGTAGCCCCACATCCCTACCAGCAGTGAAACGCCAACCAGGGCGGCCGCCAACGCGACGTGATCGGCCATGCGTCGCACGAAACGTCTGCGTGGAAGCGGTGGGGTGTGGCGGTCTTCGTACATCGTTCTTTGGGCTACCGTCCTGGCGGCTTGGGAGGCTCTGGATCGCGCGGGATTCGCGCCGGCTCCCATGGCTCGGGTGGGCGCGGCTTGGGCGGTTCGGGCAGTTTGACTGGACCCGGGTCTTTTCTGAGTGGTGGCAGTCCCATCGTTCCTCCTTGCAGGTCAGCGGCCCATTTCGGCAATTCGCGCTCTGACCAGCTTCTTGACGAGGCCCACCGGTATTGGTTTCGCGAGCGGCAGCCGGACCGTCCCCTTCGACACTTCGTATCCCTTCAGGGCGGTGGCCAGCTTCCGCCGGATCGCACCAGTCATCGGATACAGACTGCAATGGTTCTGGAACGCCGCATACCAGACGAGCGGCCGCCCGTCGAGTCGAAACGCCGGAATGCGGTAGCTGAAGGCCTCCTGGGCGCCGGGCGCCGCGGCACGAATGGCGGCGCGAATCCGCTTCAGGGCAGCTCGCGCGTTGGATGGCGTCGACCGGAAGTAGGCCTGCAGCTGCTTTTTTGCAGGCGCGAGAGAAGGCATCAGAGCCGCTCCAGTGGAAACGTCAGCTCCATCGTAGCTCCAGAAGGCAGTGCGTACCAGCGGGCCTCGAATGCGTTCCGCAGCTCGCGCACCTGCGACAGTTGGCCATCGTGGAGCGGCCTGAACGCATCACGCTGGGCTGGCGGCAGGCTTGCGAGCACCGTCTCATTGAACTCGGCAGCCGTCATGGGCTCGCGCAGGGCGCGCTCGCGATCGAAGACACCCACGACATGCTCCGCGACGATCGCCTGAAAGGGCAGCTTCCTGCTTGCGCCCGGTTTTGTGAAGTCGTCAATGTCCCACCCCGTCGCGATCAGACCAAAGAAGGCTTGATCGAAGCCGAGCACGTTTTCGACGGCGCAGTGGGTCAGGTCGTGGACCGGGAAGAACGGATGCTCCTTGCCCCAGGTGCGGCTGCCATCGGCCCGGACGCAGGCCAGGGTAGCTGGGCCGTCGCGACCCTTCTTCAGTTGAATGAACATCCCGACGCCTCGTTACGGTAGACTGAACGCCTCATACGTGTCACTGGACTTCGACCCCAATTTACCGCCACCCGCCGCGACGACGACGAACTGCTTGCCGTCCACCGCGAACGTGCTCGGGGTCGCGTAGCCGGGCGCGGGGAGACTCGCTTCCCAGAGCAGCTGGCCCGTGTTCTTGTCGAACGCGCGGAGTTTGGCGTCCTGGGTCGCGGCGATGAATACCAGTCCGCCGCGCGTGACGATCGGTCCGCCGTACTGTTCCGTCCCGGTGACGGGAATCCCGCGTGCCGTGAGTGCCGCGAACTCGCCGAGCGGGATGCGCCAGCGGTAGTCGCCCGTGTTCAGATCGATTGCGCTGAGCGTGCCCCACGGCGGCTTGGTGGCGGGGAAGCCGCTCGAATCGCGCCAACGCTCGTAGCCGACGAATTCATACGGGGCGCGCGTCGCTCGCTGGGCCTCCCACCCGCCCGTGTCGGATGGGGCCACCTCGTAGCCAAGGTACTGGACCAGGGCGCGTTTCTCCGCCGCCGGCAGACTCGCGAATGAAGGCATGAACCCGCGGCCCCAGTCGAGAATCTGCCGCACCTCCGCTTTCGACACCCGCGTGCCGAGATCGACGAGCGACGGCGCACGGTCCCGGCCGCGACGATCGGTCCCATGACACGCGCTGCACACGGCGGCGTACACCGTCGCGCCGGTGCGTGGCGCGCCGGTGGTCGGGGGAAGGTGGGCGGATTCGCGCATCGCCGCGATCCACGGCACGTCGCTCGCATTCACGTACAGCGTCGCGGTCTCGGGATCGACGGCCGCGCCACCCCACTCGCCGCCACCATCGAAGCCGGGGAGTACAATGCTCCCTTCGCGGCTCGGCGGCGTGAAGAACGTGTGCCGCAGCGTCCGAAAGCGCCCCAATTCCTGCTCGGCGACGTCCCCGCCGCCTATCGCCTGTCGCGCAAACGGCGCGGGCTTCACCGGAAACGGCTGCGTCGGCCAGGCGTGCTCGCCGCGCAGGGCCGAGGCCGGGACCGCACGCTCTGCGATGTCGAAGAGCGGTTTGCCCGACTGCCGGTCGAACAGGAAAACGAACCCGCTCTTGGCGATCTGTGCGACGGCATCGACCCGTGCCGCACCGCGCGTCACGGTCACGAGATTGGGCGCGGCGGGCAGGTCGCGATCCCAGAGGTCGTGGTGCACGGTCTGGAAGTGCCACAGTCGTTTCCCGGTCGCCGCATCGAGCGCGAGCAGTGAGTTGGCGAACAGGTTCGCGCCGGTGCGAGCGCCGCCGTAGAAGTCGGGCGTCGCCGAACCGGTCGGCACATAGGCGATGCCCCGCGCGGTGTCCACGGTGATGCCGGCCCAGCTGTTCGCACCGCCCGCCGTTTGCCACACGCCCGCGGGCCAAGTGTCGTACCCGAATTCCCCGGGGTGCGGAATCGTGTGAAACGTCCAGCGAATCGCACCGGTGCGGACATCGTAGGCGCGCACGTCGCCCGGCGCCGAGCCGTCGTCCTCGCCGACGCGCATGCCTTGAATCAGCAGATTCTTGTAGATCGCGCCGGGACTCGTCGCGACGAGATAGGCATCGCCGATCTCGCGCGACAGACCGGCGCCGAGGTCGATGGAGCCCGAATCGCCAAAGGTGGGAATCGGGCGGCCAGTGCGCGCGTCGAGCGCGTAGAGCCGGCGCTCGACGGAGAAGAAGATGCGGCGGTCGTGCCCGTCGGCCCAGTACACGACCCCGCGGTTGACGTGAGGCTGGGTGGAGCGATTGGGAAATGCATCGAATCGCCACAGCAACGTGCCCTTGTCAGCCCGCAGCGCGATCACGGCGACTTTCGGAGTCGTCGCGTACAGGACACCGTCCACAACGATCGGCGTCACCTGGATCTCGCCGTGCCCGTCCGGGGGCAGATCGCCGGTGTGGTAGACCCATACCGGCCTCAGCTGCGCCACAGTCCTGGTGTTGATCTGATCGAGGGTGGAGTACCGCGTGTTGCCCGGCGCGCCGCCGGTGGTGGGCCAGTCACCCGCCGGCGTGTTGCCAGTCGTGCAGCCCGCGAGGAGAAGGAAGAGCAGGCCGGCCGAGCGCACTCAGGGGGTTTTCCAAAGGTCGATTGGCTTCGCCACGCCCTTCGGACGGAAGGGCAACGTGATCTTCCGGCCCTGCCCAGCCGACGCATATGCAGCGTAGATCACTTCCTGCACCACTCGCCCCGTCTCGCCGTCGGAGATTGGCGTCTCTTTGCCACGCACGCAGCGGGCGAAGTGGCGCATCTCCTGCGGGAAGCCGTAGTTCCAGTGCTCTTCGAACACGGGGTAGGTCCAGCCCTTGGTGGTCGCCGCTTTTTCGACGGCGTACCCGAATCCCACTTCGGAATAGGTCGGGAGCGCGTTGCCCATCAGCATGTCGGCGTAGGTCTGGCCTTTGTCGCCGAAGACCTCGATGCAGTCGTCCATGCCGCCGGGGCGGTTCCAGCTGCTCTCGACCATGCCGACCGCACCGTTCTCGAATTCCACGATCGTGATCGCTTCATCCTCCCCCTCGGTGCGATCGCCGTGCACCTGCGTCGCCATCTGCGAGTAGACACTCTTGACCTTGGGCTTGCCGAGGAACCACCAGCAGAAGGCAATGCCATGGCAACCGAGGTCCATGACCGCGCCACCGCCCGATTGCTCGACGTCCCAGAACCACGGCGAGTGCGGGCCGGAGTGCTTCTCGCCTTGCTTTACCAGATGCACGCGGCCGAATGCACCCTCGTCAGCCATCTGCTTGGCCTTCACGTATTTCGGCGCGAAGAACAGCTCCTCGGCGTAGAGCAGCAGCACGCCCGCCTTCGCGCACGCGTCGATCATCGCGTCGGCCTCTTCGAGCGTGATGCACAGCGGCTTTTCGCACACGACGTGCTTCCCCGCCTTCGCCGCGTCGATCGTGATCGGCGCATGCAGGCGGTTGGGGGCGGTGATCGAGATCAGCTCGACCTGGGGATTGCGCAGCAGATCGTGGTAGTCGGTATACGCTTGCGGGATGCCGTGGCGCTTGGCGAATTCGGTCGCGTGGCCTTTGGTCGGCGAGGCGACCGCAACGAGCTCGGCTTCTTCCGGAATCGCTTTCACGGCGCTCGCAATGCAATCGGCCTGGAAGCGGGAGCCGACGATACCGACTTTTACCTTGGACATGGAGCTATTCTAGCGCGGCATTCTGCCCACCGCGATGCGCCGCACCAGGCGATGGGCGGGCAGCTCGCTGAGATCGCCGACGATGGAATCACCACGCACCGCGAACGTCCAGCGTCCACGGAAGCGGGTGTTGATGTCGACAAACCAGTTTTGCAGAGTCGAATCGTGGGTCAACGGATGCGGTCAGCAGGCGCCTGGGGGTCCCACACCGCGACGCCCACGCGAGAGTCGGCGGTCCCATAATAGAGGTACCAGCGACCCTGAAATGGCACGAGTCCCTCCACGAATGTCGTTCCCGCCGTGTACTGCCCCGTCCGCTCGTAGCTCTCGGTTGGCTTGATGAACGCGCTGTCCGACCGCGCGATCAGCCTGGTGGGATCGCGCGCATCGAACAGCGCCTGGCCCGCGGAATAGGTGCGCGACGGGAGGCTGCCCGCGTTGTACAGCACCAGGATCCCCGCAGTCGTGAAGAGCGCGGGCGGGCCCGCCTCGACCAGCCACGAGTCGAAATAGCCGGGACGCGGCGACAGGACTTTGACCGCCTGCCCGCTCGAGTCCTCCACGGGCGTCCAGTCCAGCAAGTTCTCGGAGGTCGCGATCCGCAGATCGGGCACGCCGAAGTACATCCAGTACTTCCCGTTCACGCGCGTCGCAATGATTCGATTGCCGTCGATCCGGCTGAGAATCGCGCCCGACTTCGACTCCGTGCGCAGGTACTTACCGCCGCCCACTTTCGCGAACGCCGGTCCGTGCTTTGTCCAAGTGATGAGATCTCGCGACGTCGCGACCGCCAGGCGCGGCACGTCGCGATTCCATTGCGTGTACGTGAGGATGTAGCATCCGTCGTCGGATTCCACGATGCGCGGGTCCTCGACGCCGCCGGGCCACTCGTTCTGCCGCTGCGCATCGCTATCAGGATACAACACCGGGGTGGCTCGCCGCGTGAAGTGCAGACCATCCGTGCTCTCCGCCAGGCCCAACCGCGACGTGTGCCCACCAATCTCCTGTCTGCCCGTCGCATCCTCGGCGCGATACAGAAGAAATATTTTGCCGTCCGTCACGACGGCCGCGGGATTGAACGTGGCGTAGGCTTCCCACGCGACGGCGGGATTCGGGGTGATCACCGGGTTGACCTGCGCCGGCTTGGCAAAGGGACCGAACATCCACGACTGCTGCGGCTGCCCGCCCTGCACGGCGAGCAGCAGAGCAAGGCTCGCTCTCACGAGCTGGGCGCTCCCCCTCGCGCCGCGGTGTGCAGACTCTTCACTGCACCCCGAGCATGCGCAGCGCCAGACCGGCGAGGACGCCGCCGAGCAAGGGCCCGACGACCGGGATCGACGCGTAGTTCCAGTCCGACGACGCCTTGCCGGCAACCGGCAGCAGCGCATGCGCGATGCGCGGGCCCAGGTCGCGCGCCGGGTTGATCGCATAGCCCGTCGTGCCTCCGAGTGAGAGCCCGATGCCCCAGACGAGGCTTCCCACGAGATACGCGCCGAGGCCCGCCGCGGGTCCCGTCGCGGCGACGGCCTTCGAGAAGATCGCGCCAACGACAAACACGAGTATAAACGTCCCAATCACTTCACTCACCAAATTTGGGATGAACTGACGGATGGCGGGCGCGGTGCAGAAACAGGCGCGTTTGAGAGCGCCATCCGGTGTCTCCTTCCAGTGCGGCAGATAGTGGAGCCACACCAGCGCGCCGCCTGCAATTGCGCCGAGGAGTTGCGCGACGAAATAGGGCGCGAACTTCGAGAAGTCGCCCGCGCGCGCCGCAAACCCCAGTGTCACGGCGGGATTCAAATGCGCATCACTGCTGCCGCAGGCGATCGCGGTGAAGACGCCGGCCATCACCGCGAACGCCCAGCCGGCCGTGATCACGATCCAGCCGCCGCCCTCGGCTTTGGTGCCCTTCAGGAGCACACCAGCAACGACACCATTGCCCAGCAGAATGAGGACCATCGTGCCGAGGAATTCACCCAGTAGTGGTGATGTCATGAAGTCCCTTTGTCCGCTCTTGGACCGAGCATGATGAGCAACAAGCCGCCAATGAACACGATGACGACGACTGCCGCAACCGCGTGGGTGAGCGTGCCGAGACCATATTCGTCAAGCAATGCGCCCCAGGCACCGATCAGCACCAGATCGATCACGAGCAGGATGCACCCGGGCTTCTGCCATCGCCACGATGGTGGCGGCGGGCCGGCCCGCGGTGGAGCGAGGCGCGCGACAATCGCCTGCGCGCGCCCGAGATCGTCGTCGTTGAGGACCACGATGCGGACGGGAATCCACGGCATCATGCCAAAGCCGCGGTCAAACTCATTCAACACCTTGCATTGGATCCCCTCCGCCTCGAGGGCGACGCGGATTCCCTGTGCCCAGGCAATCGACTGGGTCTGGAGGACGGTCTTCACTGGCACATTCGGAATGCGCCGATGCGGGTCGAGTACGTCAGCGCATCCTTCTTGAGATAGTCGCCCACGTACCAGATCGTGCAGTCGTCGCTCGGATCGACGGCGGTCTGCGTGTAATCCTCCCACCGCACCGTGTTGATCTGCGGGGCCTGGCCCTCCGCGAGGACGGCTTCTTGCAACGTGAGCACGCCGAGTGGGTCGCCGGCGAGCCGGCCGGCGAACCGCTGTCCCGCAAAGTTGGGCGTGCCGCCGAACGAGTAACCGATCCCGATGTTGCCCTGGCTGTCCATGGCGGGACTCGCCATCCAGCGATAGTAGCCGTCGGGCGCGTACGTCCCCTGCTGCCGCAGCCGGAGCGTGCGGTCCGGGGCGATGGTGAACTCGTACCACCGCACGCCGCCGCCGAACACGGCAGTGCTCACCGAATGCACCGCCACGATCGACTCGCGCCCGTTGACGTTCCGGTAGACCACCCGCGCCATGAGCTTGTCGCCTTGCGCGTCGAGATGCTGGTCGGTCCCCGGTTGGCGGACGCACGTCGTGAGCTGGCCGTCGCACAGGTAGTGGTACGGCGCGACCGCAATCTTCTCGGGCCCGATGAGCCGCGTGTTCGCGGCACCGTTCCAATCCACCGCGAATCGCCACGCATAGATGCCGTCGTCATCGAAGTCGCCGTGCAGCTGCGTGCCGCCGGCGGCGAGCACGACGTTGGGGGCGCCGGCGGGCGGCAGGGTTGGGCCGTCGAGATCCGCGTTGTTCAGAAAGTTCACGCCATCGACGATCATGCACTGCTCGGTGGCGGGTTGGCCGAGCAGCATGTGCCGCCGGTCGACGGCGCAGGTGTGCTTCTGGATGACGTCGTCGCCGGTGCTGGTCGGCACGTAGTAACCGTCCGGCCACACCGCGGGGCGCGGGTAGTCGGGGAACAGCGGTCGCAGGAATTCGTAGCGGTAGTAGGAGCCGAGGGGATCGGGGCCCGCGCTCACCGCGTAGCACATCGAGAACGGGCCCTTCTCTTCTGGTGGACGCGGCGGCCGTACGCGTTGGGTCGTGTCGGGACGCTCGGGGGGCGACGGCGGCACCGGGGGCGGCACGAACAGCGGCGCCGCGGGGCCCGGTTGGTCCGCCACACCGGGCGGACTGACATAGGCACGGCTCGAGGCGGTCCACGCCGGTGGTTGGTCCGGCCGCTCGTGGGCGCGGGTAAAAACCGGCATCACGATCAGCCAGCGATCGGCCAACTGATCGTAGCGCACGACGGCATCACCGTTGTTGCGCGCTTCGCACGCGCCCCCGAAACCCTTGAACAGCGTGTTCGTGGGAACGGGGCCGTAGACGATCTCGCCGTTCTTCCGGAAGATCGCCATGCGGGTGTTGACGATCTGGAAGACGTAGTCGCGTCCCACGGCGAGCGAGTTGTCGGAAGGGTTACGCACCTCCCAGCGGCCGTGGGGACCCTGCAGCCCGACGCCCAGGCCGTCGAAGCTCGCGACGAGTGTGGCGGGCGGCCGGCTCCCCTGCACGGTCTGCTCAATCGCTGCACTGGGTGTCACCCGCGGCAGATGGGTACATGCGACCACCACGATGGCACAGACGGCGGCAACTCGCGTCACACTCATCAGCGCGAGGGCCGTAGCTTGCGGACCATCTGCATCACCGGCTTATACGCTTCTCCCTTGATCAGCCACGACACCGCGAACGCGATGATGGCGATCGACTCGGGAAGGAATATCGGTGCGTGCGTAAACATGGAGCTGGCAGCCCACAGCACCGCCACGATCATGAGTATCCCGCAGGCGAGGCAGATGTCGTCGCGCCGCCGCTTGTCCGGCGGCCGGTCGCGGCGGAGCGGGACGTTCGATTTTCGAAACAGCCAGATGGCGAAGAGAATAAACGACACGAACAGCACAACGGCCGACGTATAGTGGACAAGCGCCATTTGCGGATGCCACCACGAGGGCGCCGTCTGCCCGGCCGGCGGCGTGGTGGGAAACAATCCGACCGCGATGGCGGCCAGACCGCCCAGTCGTCCGACCACGCGGTCCGCTGTGACTTCGCGATATCCTGGATAGGTGAGCAGGAACAGCGCGAGGGCGAAGAGCACACCGACAAAGACGCTCACGCCCCCCGTGTAGTAGTAGGCGCTGAGCGAGTTCAATGCCCTCCACCGGGGCAGTCCCACGGTGGGAAGCAGGCCTGCCAGGACATAGACGAGGAGCGGGAGCAACAGCCCCAGATACCCAATGAGCTGGCGATGAGCCTGTTGCGACAAGTTCTGCGATGTGTACGTCACCCTGGCGGGCGCTGCCGACACGCGAGCTCCTGATGCTAGATCACAACCATAATCATTTATCGGACGCTTGACGATCTCGCGCCTGAATCAAGACTCGCTCGGCGAAGTCCACACGCTCTTGCAGCTCCGCGAGCTGGGTCGCCTGACTGGCCAACCTGGCTTGCGCGTCTTCCAGCGCCTCGGCCTGCGCGTCCAATTGCTGTTGCATGGAGGCCGGGTCGCTTCTCCCCGATACCTGCCGCAGGCGCTGCGCGCCGAACGCGAAGGCCACGGCGAGTGAAACGTGAACCATGGCATGCCACGGCTCGGCCGATGCAATCGCGAACCCGGCGCCCGCCACGTTGAAGACGCTCAGCGCGATGGCGAGGCGGCGCCAGAGCGTGGGTGTAGCCGTCACGGAGCGTTCACGCCTTTGACGAGGAGCCAGAACGTCAATGCGCCTTCGCCCAGAATGGCAATAGGAACGACAAAGGGCGCCACGTGAGCCCCGAGCGCCGGCGACAGAAAGTTGGTGAACGAGTTGATCACGTAACTCGATCCCCCAAACATCAGCAGCACACCCAGCAGCCGGGGAATGAGCGTCGATCGCGTGATCAGATATCCGATGGAGATGATCTGCGCCCCAAAGAACACCATCGCGATGAAGAAGCCTTGGGCCGGCGAATTGGACTGACCCAGCGAGTCTGCTGCGGCTCCACTGGCGACGCCCGCGAGGCCGCAGAAGGCCGCGAAGAGGGCCAGGCTCGCGCGCACGGGCTTGAATAGCTCGTAAAGCAGAACGGACACGCCCAGGTAGCACAGACCGGCGAACTGATTGGCGGCAAACGCGAGACGAGGGTGTACAGATTGGTTGAGAAAGCTGATCACGCCCGCGACAATGACAATGAGCCACAGAGCGCCCGCGAGCCTCGCCGTACGGCGGAGGTCGTTCATCGGACCTCCGGCGCTGCGGCGCCCTTCACGATCAGCCACACCGCGAGCACCAGCTCGAAAACGGCGACCGGCAGCCACATGAGACGTGTGACGAGTCCCGTGAGCACCTCAGTAACCTGCAACGGCAGGGCCACCGCCACCACAGCCGATGCGATGACGCCGAGACCGGCCAGCCAGACCGGAACCATCCGCCCCCGGAGGAGCAGCCAGGAGAAAAGTGTGCTGCCGACGGCGAAGAAGGTCGCTGCGATGAACCAGGACTGGTTGAGAACGAACGCACCGACTGCGCGCGCCGCCCCGGGTCCGGTGCATCGGTGCCGGCGGCCGTGGCGATCGCGAGCAGGCCCAGCGTCACCGGGATCGAAGCAGCTCCGGTGATGCCCTCGGCAACTCGGCAGGTCAGGCCGAGCATGGCGAGGTCGTGATCCTGATCGCGCGTGATCGCGTACAGCGTCACCGCCAGGACAAGCGCGCAGAAACAGCCGATCAACGACAGCACGGCGGCGAGGCGCACGTCGGTCGCATGCAAGGCCATGTTCGCGAGCTTCGCGGCCATTCCCTCACCGCTTGTGGCTCGATTGGACAGCACCATGCTGGGGTATGCAACCGCGATGTAGAGAAGGTAGGCAATGCCGGCGATTCGCGCGTTGGTCCTGCGGGTCATGACTTCTCCGGCCAATAGGGGTATAGGCCCTACGGGGGGCGATGTTGCGGGATTCAACAAAATGCCGCAAAACTAGATCGATGAAAGCGCGAGATGTCACCCGCCGCAGCTTCGTAACACAGTCAGCTCTGGCAGCGGTCACCACCCTGCCGCTCGCATCCACACCCGCCGAGTCTGAGACCGCCAGCCTGAAAGTCGTTTGTGTCGGCGCGCATCCGGACGATCCGGAGTCCGGGTGCGGCGGCACGCTGGCGCAGTATGCCGCGCTCGGCCACGCCGTGACGATCGTCTATCTCACCCGCGGCGAGCGCGGCATCCCCGGAAAGCCTCTGGACGACGCAGCACGGATTCGGAGCGCCGAGTCTGAGACTGCGTGCCGCGTCATGGGCGCCAAGCCGGCGTTTTTTGGACAGATTGACGGCGCGACTGAAGTAACGCGGGCGCACGTCGATGCGATGATCCGACTGCTCGCCGCCGAGAACCCCGATCTGGTATTCACGCACTGGCCAGTGGACACGCACATGGATCATCAGGTCGCGAGCCTGCTCACGATTCGCGCCTGGATGAATCTCCGCACTCCTCGGCTCTACTTTTTTGAAGTGAACAGCGGCAGTCAGACTGAAGGCTTCCTGCCGAACACCTACGTCGACATCTCGTCCGTGGTCGAAACGAAGAAAGCCGCGCTCTTCGCCCATGCGAGCCAGGATGGCCAGGGGATCTGGCGCGAGCACCACGAGATCATGGCGCAGTGGCGTGGACGGGAAGCCGGCGTCGCTGCCGCCGAAGCCTTCGTGCATCTCAACCGCGATTCCACGAGCACTCTCCCGGGCCTATGAAGAAATCGATCGGCGACAACATGATCCCCAAGGACTGGGGATTCGACCACGGCCTCGAGCTTGTTAAGAAGGCCGGATTCGACGGCATCGAGCTGTGGCTGGGTGATGTCCCGTGGTTTCAGATGACGACCACCGACGGACAAGTGCGTGAGCTACGTCGCAAAGTCGAAGGCGCCGGCCTCGTCGTCTCCAACGTCTCGACTGGATTGCACTGGGCATCGCCGCTCTCCGCCCGCGATCCTGCCGTGCGGGCTCAGGCCGCCCGCATCGTGGAGCGACAGATCGAGACCGCGGTGTTGCTCGGCACCGACGCGATCCTGGTGGTCGCCGGCCTCGTGACCGAGGAGGTTCCGTACAACGAGGTCTACCAGCGCTGCGTCGAGGCCCTCAAGTCGCTGGGTGAGAAAGCCGGGCGCGCCGGCGTCAGGATCGGCTGTGAGAATTGCAACTCCGAGCAGCGCTTTCTCATCAGTCCGCGCGAGTTCTGGCAATTCCTCAACGACGTCAACAGTCCTGCCGTCGGGATTCATCTCGATGTCGGCAACATTCACGATACGGGGTTTGCCGAACAGTGGATCGAGATCCACGGGCCGCGAATCACGCGTATTCATCTCAAGGACGTGCTGAAGCATCGTGGGCGCTCCGGCGATCAGAGCGTCTACACGAATCTGTTTCTCGGCGACAACAACTGGCCCGCCATCCGCGCGGCCATGACGAAAGTCGGGTACGACGGCTGGCTGATCGCGGAGATGGAAGCGCGCTACCGCTACGCGCCCGACCAGCAGTTCTACGACACGAGCCAGGCCATGGACCGGCTGATCTCGGGGAGGCTCTGATGGACATCACGCGGCGCGAGTTTCTCGGCTACACCGCGGGTGCGATGAGTGTGGTGGGAGCGCCCTTGCCGCACTGGACAGCGCCGAGTGTTGCGGAACGGAGGCTGAAGAAATGGCGGGTCTTTTGCTCGGACCAAGACGTTCTTCCCGAGTCTTCGGCCGGGTATCGCGCCGTGATTCCACAGCGGCGGTGGCGATTTGAGCCCTGGGAGCAATCAGATCCCCTGAGCCATTGCTCACTGGTTATCATGTCCAGCGTGTTCCTTCTGCCCGAGAAAATCGCTGAGCGCTTAAGGATGTGCTTGCTGCGCGGAACGACTGTGATCATCGAATCGGGCGCGGGCTTCGCCAGCCATCTGGAATTTCGAAAGCACCGCCGCTCGCTGCGCGAAGGCCTCGGGCTGCGTGTCGCGGGGCCCGTGAATCTCTGGTCACCGCCGAGAGCGACGCCATACGTCGACTACACGTGGCCGATCCGGACGCGAGTTCGCGATTTCACCCGTCTGGTACCGCCGGCCAACCAGCCGGGAGAGATCATCGCATGGGCGGGCGATTTACCCGTGGCGCTCAGGCAGCGAGTAGGACCGGGAACGCTCATCTATATCGGCTCGCCGCTCGGTCCTGCACTCTTGATAGGTGACACCGAAGCGATACGCTGGCTGTACGCGGTCGCCCTTTCGGCGTGATCGCCGCACTCGCGCTCTGCCTCGCGGCAGCTCAGCACCCGACGCAGATCCTGGTTTGGGGCGGTGACGCCGAGGGCGGTGCGCCATTCGTCGAGGCCGACCCGCGGGATCCGTCGCGGGTGCGCGGGTTCGACGTAGAGGTCGCTGAGCGCATCGCGCGCGGACTGGGCGGCGCCAGAAGCGCGCAGTTTCTCCAGGTCCAATGGTCGAACATCGACCAGTCGGTCGAGCGCGGCGACTTCACGCTCGGGCTGTCCGGTGTCGAGGACACTCCGGCGCGCCGGGCGCGACATGCCGTCACCCTTCCCTACTTTGAATTCCGCGAAGTGCTCGCCGTGCGACCGGCAGACGCCGGCAAGATCCACGGTCTCGCCGATCTGCGCGGCCGCCGTGTCGCGACCCTTGGCTCCACGATCGCCTACGACCTGCTGATGCAGGCGCGCGATTCGACGGGTGTGCTCCCCATTTCCTACGACGACGACGTGCATCCCTACGGCGACCTGGTCACGGGCCGGATAGATGCGGTGCTGCTCGATCACATCATCGCGCAGCGCGCGCTGCGCCGCCGGGGGGGGGCCGGCTTCGTCATCCTCGATCCGCCGGTGGCCATCGGTCATTACGTGGGCGTGCTCGCACAAGCCAACGCGATGCTGCGCGATTCCATTGACGCTGTGTTGCGCGAGGCGATGCGCGACGGATCGCTCGAGCAGATCTTCCGCCGCTGGAACGTATGGGACGAGACGCAGCGCCCGTTCTTCGAGCGCGTGTTGCGTACGAACGAGAGGGCAAGCGGAGTGCCGACGACAACGTCCGTGCAGGCCCTCGCGTATCTCCCGTCACTCGCGCGCGCCGCCGTCGTGACGCTGCTCGTGTCGGTGCTGTCGATGGCGCTCGCGGTCGTCGTCGGGCTCGCGCTGGCATCAGGCCGCGTGTACGGATCGACGGTCGTCAGGGTCGGAACGACCATCTACATCGAGATCGTTCGCGGGACGCCGCTGCTCCTGCAACTGTTCGTCATTTACTACGGATTGGCCGGCGTCGTTCGCCTGCCCGCGTTCCTCGCCGCGGTCCTGGCACTCGGCCTGAACTACGCGGCCTATGAGGCCGAGATCTATCGGGGCGCGCTCGAGGCCGTGCCGCGCATCCAGCTCGAGGCCGCGCGCACACTCGGCCTGTCCGAAGGCCAGATCCTGCGGCTGGTCCGCGGGCCGCAAGCGTTGCGCTACGCGCTCGCCCCGATGACCAACGACTTCGTCGCGCTGTTCAAGGATTCCGCGCTCGTCTCCGTCATCACCGTCGTCGAACTGACGAAACAAACCGCGATCTATGCGACCAATGTGGGAAGCTGGATCGTTCCGGGCGCACTGTGCGCCGCCGTGTACCTCGCGATGTCGCTGCCGCTGTCGCGGCTGGCGCGCCGGTTGGAGCGGCGCTGGCGGGTGCCGTGACCGCGCTCCTCGTGCTCGACCGGCTGACCGTCCGCTACGACACGCGCGACGTGCTGCGAGCCCTCACGCTCCAGGTCGCGCGAGGCGAGCTGGTGGCACTCATGGGTCCGTCGGGCGTCGGAAAGACGACGGCCCTCCGGGCAGTGGCGGCGCTGCAGCCGTTCGATGACGGGCAGATCGTGGTGGACGGATTCGCGCTGCGGCCGGGGCCGGTGCCGCCGGAGTCGCGCCTGGTGCCGCTGCGGCGGCGTGTGGGCCTCGTGTTTCAGGCGCACGCGCTGTTCGAGCACCTCAGCGCACTCGACAACGTCACGCTGGCGCTCCGGCACGTGCTGCGCAAAGCCCGAGTCGATGCTGAGACCATTGCGACGCAGCTGTTGTCCGAGCTCGATGTCGGCACGCGGGCGGCGGCCTCGCCGCGTCAGCTCTCCGGTGGCGAAGCGCAGCGGGTGGCGATCGCCCGCGCGCTGGCGCCGGATCCTGCGTTGCTGCTCATGGATGAGCCGACGGCCGCCCTCGATCCGGCGCGTCGCAGCGCGTTGGGAACAACGCTACGCCGTCTCTGCGAACAGGGGCGGGGGCTGCTCGTCGCGACGCACGACGCCGAGTTCGCCCGGGCGCACGCGGATCGAGTGGTTACGCTATAAGCCGCTACGTCCGCGACCTCTCATAGATCCCAAATGCCCAATGGCGGCGTGACGGGAGCCTCGGCCCCTTCCATCCGGCAGCCCGAAGTTGCCACGCGATCAGCACGTTCATCAACCCATGTCCCACGAGCACAACCGCGCCACTCGATGCGGCGCGCTCGATCAGAAGCGCGGCGCCACTCGCCGCACGTTTCCGCGCCGCGCCGAAGCTCTCGACGCCGTCCGACCATCCGCAGAACCACGCCGCCCGCGCCAGCCAGGCCCACGCCTCCGGGCGCAGCCGCAGGCCGGACCGAATCGCCCCGGGCAACTCGGCCTCGCGAAATCGCGCATCGATCAGGGGCGCGGCCCCGGGCGCAAGGATGCGGGCCGAGTCGAGCGAGCGGCGCAGGGGACTCGCGACCAGGCACGACGCGCTGCGGATGAGCCGCTCCAATTCAGCACCGGGGCGCTGCGACGTGTCGAGCGGAGCGTTGTCCTCGCCGCGCCGCCAGTCCCCGAAGGCGTGCCCCGGGATCGGGGTCCGAAAGTCCCAGGCGGGTTTGCCGTGGCGCGCGAGCACGATCTGCATCATGTGGCCGACATCAAGCGCCTGCCGCGTCGCCTCAGACCGAGCCACCCGATCAGCACGGCCGGGAGAAAAACAACGAGGGCTTCCTGCATGAGTTGACCGGCCAGACTGCCGGTCGGATCGCCGAGTGGCGTCCAAGGGAAGCGGAACCGTTGCTCCGAGAACGGGGCGAAGAACTCGATGCCGAAGGAGTATGTCGAGAGCGCGTCGAGGCAGCTATGCGAGAGGAGCGCGAGGCCGAGTACGAGGCCAATGCGTGTTCGGTGCTGGGTCCATTGGTCTCGACGGAACAGGACCGCGGTGATCACGACGGCGCCGATCAGCGCGAACGCGAGCGAATGCGTGATGGCGCGATGGGCGACGGGCCATCCGAAGAAGTCGATGTCGGGCAGGGCGGCGCAGGCGGCCGCAACAAGGCACACGCGCCGACTCGGCGGCGCTGGTTGTGTCCAAGCGGCGATGGCGAATCCAACGGCGGCATGCGAGGCGGGTGTGGGCATGGTTGAACCTGGCGACCGTCAGAAGCTCGCCCGCCCCGCGGTGACGACGCGGAGCACCGATTGCTGGCTGAACCGGCGCTTGTACTCGGCGATGATGGCGACGATCGCGGAATCTGACGCGGCTGAGCGATGCGGGTGCACGACTTCGAGCACGAAGCTGGGCTCGCGCGTCGCGCGGCCGCTGGAATCGCGCCACGCACCTTCGGCCGTCCAGAACGTAAACCCGGCGGGCAGTCGAGTGCTCACGACGTCCTTCACAAAAACTGCCCAGACGGAATCGCTGACGCCCAGCGTGTCCCCGATGTTGCGGCCGAAATAGAGCCGCTCCGTGACGATCTGCTGTGACGCGCTCGAGTGGATCGCGGGGGCGCAGCCGCACAGGAGCAGCAGTACGGGGACGGACAGTCTCATTCGTCCCTAATCTACGCTAGTGCAGCGTGATCCCCAGGTAGAAGATGTGCGCGTTGAAACCGGGGTTCTTTGCGGCCGTGTTCGCATTGGACAAGTGCGTGAATCGATAGCCCACGATGTAGCGTCTGCCGAGATGCAATCCGGCCCCCGCGCTACCCAGAAAATTCAGCGATCGAGCGGTCGGTTTGGGCATGGCGCGGGCGAACGCCACTCCGCCACCACTGCCCTCTGCAAACACGAGCATTCCCGGACTGAGCTGCAGCGAGAACCGCAATCCGACCGGGGCAAGGCCGGCACCCAAGTCAGGCCCATCTCCGTTTGGATACAGGACGAACGTGGAGTCGGTGTGTGAGCTGTTATAGAACCACTCCGCCTGAACCTTCGGCACTTTGGTCGCGACCACGAAGGGCAGGATTTCGCCGACGTAGCTGGCACGGAAACGCTTCCAGTGAACGAGCGGCCGCGTCACGGAGAGTGTCGTGATGAGCAGCTCCCCGTTCGGCACGCCGCCCAGTGATGCCGTGACGATGGAGGGACCGCCACCTGCCAGGGCGCCGATTTCCCATTTGCTGGACTGAGCGGCGGCACTGGTCGAGACAACGAGAGCAAGGATGCCGGACTTCGCGATCGACATGAGGGCGGTCGGGTGTGATTTGGCTTTACCTACCCCTCAATGAGAGGAGGGTTACAGCTCCTTACTGTAGCGGGGGCGTCGCGCGTCGGCCAAAGAACGCGATGCCGAGCAGCGTCGATCCGCACCAGCCCAATCCTCCACCGAGCGCCCCCAGCATCAATGCGGCGAAGCCGCCAGCCAGCACCATCGCGATCGTCATGAACTGGGGATTGCGCATCAGCTGCTGGGTCGCGGAGTCGGCGCGCGCCGATTCGCGTGCCGATTGGGGAAAGGTTTTCGTATACCAATCCGGGAGCTGCACCGGCTTGCTCTGCGCCTCGCGAGCTGCTTTCTGAAGGTCCTGCTGCGTCGGCGACGGCATCACGGCAAAGAGCACGAGGAACAGCGCCGCGGCGGCAAGGGACGTCGCGAGCATGGCGCCCACGATCGACGCCAGCACGCTGCGGCGGCGATTGTGCCGCGCCGTCCAGCGACGGACGACCAGCATGCCGAGGGGTGCGGCGATCGCGGTGCCGAGCGAGCCAATGAGCGCGAGAAGAAAGACGAGTACACCACCGATGCCGCTCGCCAAGCGGATAACGAACGAGGTGGACTCGGGGTCGTTGTCTTCAGGCATGGGCGGGATCCAACATTTCCAAAGCCGCATGCGCGTCGGCGGCGCTGAGGCGGCGAGCCGCACGCTTTATGCCCGCCGGAACCCACCGCGGGAACGGCACGCGCCGTTCCGCGTGCTGACCCTGCGCCGTGTGCACCTCCTGCACCGCCGCCAGATTACGCCGCGCAAAGCGCCGGGCCGCTCGGACCAGCGCCGGCCACAACCGGCGATGCACGTAGGTGATCTTGCCGCCGACCAATCGGCACACCAGCACGTCCCGCGAATCGCGAACCGCCCGCGTGAGCCAGAAGATCTCCTTGCCTTTGGCGTGGCCCCACCAGCTGCCGCGAATCCGTCCACCGACGACAGCCTCGGCCAGGTTTGGGACCGGTCCGCGCGCGCTCTCGAGCACAATCCCGTGGCGCTTGACGAAGGCCAGAGCCGCGCGAGCGGTCATCCGCCGAAATGTGGGTTTTCTATGAGCCCCACGAGATTCCCGAATGGATCGGCCACCGTCGCGACGCGGATGCCTTCGCCGACGTCTTGAATGGGCGACTTGAGCATGGCGCCGGCGCCCGTAAAGTGCTCGACCGCTTTCTCGGCATTCGGGACGCCCCAGTACGCGACGCTCCCGCCCGCCCCCGGTTTCACACCTTTCGTATCCGGATCCAGCCCCAGCTCAAAGCCGCCAATGTTGAAGCCGACGTAGAATGGCTCATCGAAGTACGGCTGGACGCCGAAGGCGGAGCTGTACCACGCCTTGGCACGTTGCAGGTCGGGGACGTGATAGATCACGGTGCGTAAGCCAAGAATCATCGTTCACTCCGAACGTGGGACGTTGATCGGACCGCGGCCGTCACGGCATCGCAGAACGTCCAGTCATCGACGACCTGGCCCGCGGTGGGATGAGGACGCGCACCCCACACGACGATGACGACCTGCGCCGCGGGGTTCACGTACACGTACTGCCCGTGAATGCCGGTGGCCATGAACGCGCCGCCCGAGCCGGGCCACCACAGATATCCGTACTCCAACGCCGAGCCGTCGCGCAGCACCTTGGGCGTCGTCGCTTCCTGAATCCAGCCGGCGGGAAGTATCGAATCTCCTCCCGCGACGCCGCCGCCGAGCACGAACAAGCCAAAGCGCCCATAATCGCGCAGCGTGGCGCTGAAGCCGCTCCCGCCGATCTCCGTCCCGCCGGGCGAGTCGAGCCACCAGTTGGCATCGGCTTCCATCCCGACCCTGCTCCAGATACGATCGGACAGGTACGTCGCCAGCGGCCGTCCGACGCCGGCGCGGAGGACCTCGGCCAGAACCTGCGCCTCGCCCGTGTTGTAATTGAACTTCATCCCGGGCTCGGCGGCCCGTGGCAGGCTCTTCATGATGGCCAGCGCGGACCCGGGCACCTGAGAGATCTGCGCGTCGAGCAGCCGCCGGCGATCGGAAGACGGATCGGTGTACGTCTCGTTCCAGCCGACACCTGACGACATCATGAGCACGTCACGCACCGACACGCCGTCGTACGCACTCCCGGCCAGTGACGGCACGTAGCGCGTGACGGGATCGGAAAGACTGATGCGCCCCTCTTTGACTGCTGCGCCGACGAGCGTGGACGTGATCGACTTGGCGACCGACATCGACATCCATCGCGTGTGCTCGGTGTTGCCGAACCGGTACCGCTCGAGCTTCACACGGCCCGAGTCGAGGACGAGGATCGCGGCGACGCGGTTGAGCTGGAGATAGGCAGCGAGGTCGTACTGCTTGCCCTTGTCGGTGAACCGCACGTCCGTCAGCGGCACCGCCGCCCGAGGTAATGGCAGCGGTCTTGCGGAGCCCGACGAGACCGTGCGCGTGGGGAACAGCCGGTCGATGTTGCGGAAGGTGTTGACCGCCAGCGCCGGCGTCAGCTCGCCCCCGTACATCTGGCGCACCGTGCCGATCGGCTCGCTCCGGTGCGGATACGGCGCCGTTTGCCCGCTGGTGATGCTGGGTAGGACGAGTGCTGTCACGGCGGACATGCAGAGGACCGGGCAGGTCATTCGGACCAATCTACCTCCCGCCTGGCCCGTAGACCTTGATCCAGTGCGTGCGCACCTGAGGCTGCAACCGCCGCCCCAGGCTGCTGGCCATGATCGTGTTCGACGGTAGTAGCGGCATGTGACAATCGACGCACCGGCCGATCAACCCCTGTCCGTGCTGCGGAAAGAGCCCACAGCTCTGAACCGCATGGCAGGTGAGGCACCGTCCCGAGAGCTCGACTACGTCGCGTTGCTGGCGGTGCACATCGTGGCACGTTGCGCAGGTCATCTGTGACGAACGAAAGCACTTGCTCCGCTCCAGCAGCGCAACCTGGTTGCCGTGCACGTCGATCGCGCCGGTGTCCGGTGCGCTGGACACGTCAAATCGCTTCTCGACGGGTTGCCCCGGAACATGCGCGAAGGGCGCGGTTCGCAATGGCGCCGTCCCGTTATGACAGAGGGCGCATCCGTCCAGCTGTCGCATGCGGGGCAGCCGCGCCGGGTTGATGATCGCGCGCGGACCGAGCCAGCGCAGCAGCGAGCGTTCGCGCGCCACATGTGCGCGGCCCGAGCCATGACACGTTTCGCACGTTATTCCCAGTATCGCGTTGTCGGACCGGTAGCGGTTGACGGCATTGGGGTCGGTTATCGACTGGAATCCCGTGGCGTGGCACTCCAAGCATCGAGGACGGATGGGACGGTCGAAATTGGGTCGTCCATCCGGATACCCAGGGCTGTTCGCCCACCCGATCCCTGTCCAGTACGAGACCGGGAGCTGATACAGCCGGTCGCCCACCCAGTAGAGAAACGACTGTCCCTTCCGCAGGCCCGTCACGTACGCAATGCGCTGAGAGTAGATGGAGGTGTCGGGCGCGCGACCCATCACCGCGGTTTCATAGAAGCCGGTCGCCGTGGAGTCCATACGGTAGTACAAGCGTGGATTGACGGTCCGCAGCACGTTCTCACCGGGACGGAAGCTGGCCAGGATGGCGTCGCGAGTCGGCAGTCGCGACGTCAGACGGTGGGCGGTCGATTCGTAGCTCGCCTGCTGCTGATGACAGGACAGGCAGGCTGTGTCACCCGCGGCGTTGTCTGCACGCACCGCCTCGGTGTGATGCCGGCCCGTGACGAGTCCCGCCGCAATCGCCCCGGCGGTCAGCAGCAAAACCCCGACGATCACCGCCAGCTTACGCAGCCGAGTTATGGCAGCTTCTCCGCTCGAGCCATGACCACGAAGCTATAGCGGCCCGAGCCGACGTCCACGACCACGTCTTGCCCTCGTTGGCGGGCGGCGCGCACTCCGTCGCGGAGGTTGAGGCCAACCCCGCCCTCCCGAACATCGGCGAGGCGCGCGTCCCTTAAGGTGACCTCCGCCGACGTATTCGCCGGAATCGTGACCTCGAGTACGAATCGCTGCCCCCCCCCATCGAGTCTCCACGCCGAGCTCAACTTCCCGTACATGGTTTCGAGCGACGCGCTCGCACTCGTGAGGCCGGCTCCCGGCCGCGGCGCGATGCGCGCCCGCCGGTATCCCGGTGCTGCCGGGTCCACGTCGATCCCGCCGATGTTCTGATACATCCAGTCGCCGACCGCGCCGAAGGCGTAGTGGTTGAACGAGTTCATCCCGGGATCTTCGAACGAGCTGTCGGGGCGGATGCCGTCCCACCGCTCCCACATCGTCGTCGCGCCCCTGGTGATCGGATAGAGCCACGACGGGTAGGTGCGCTGGGTGAGCAACGCGAACGCGTCCGCCTCGTGCTCCGTCGCGCCGAGCACGTGCAGGAGATAGGGCGTACCGAGAAACCCGGTCGTGAGATGGTGGTCGCGGGCTTCGACGTCCTGCGCTAACCGGCCGGCGGCGGCCGCGACCAGCGAATCCGGCAAGAGATCGAACGCAATCGCCAGCGCGTACGCCGTCTGCGTGTTCTCACCCACTCGGCCTGTGCTCGAGACGAATTCGCGATTGAACGCCTCCCGTATCGACACAAAGAGCGCACGATATGTGGCCGCTTCGTCCGCACGCCCGAGCACCGCCGCGGCGCGCGCCACCAGATCCGTGGAGTGGGCCAGGAACGCTGTGGCGATCAGATCCGTCCCCGTCGTCGCTCCCGGGTAGGATGGATCGTCGCTGTGCAGCGCGAGCCAGTCACCGAACTGCCATCCCGGCCTCCAGATCAGGCCCGTACCCGCTCGGCGGCGCGCGTAATCGACCCACGCGCGCATGCTGGGATATTGCCGCTCGAGCAACCGCCGGTCGCCGTACGTGAGGTACATCGTCCACGGAATGATGACGGCGACGTCCGACCAGCCGGCAGTGCCGGCGAACCGGACGGAATCACCACCGAGAGGATTGGGAATCACCCAGGGGACACTGCCGCTCTTGTCCTGATCGGCCGCCACATCGGCGAGCCACTTCGCAAAGAAACCCGAGACATCCATGTTGAACGCGGCCGTCCGCGCGAACACTTGGGCATCGCCCGTCCAGCCGAGCCGCTCGTCGCGCTGCGGGCAGTCGGTCGGCACGTCGAGAAAATTGCTGCGCTGCCCCCAGACGATGTTGTGCTGGAGTTGGTTGAGCAGCGAGTCGGACGTCACGAACGTCCCGGTTTGCGCGAGGTCGGACGACACCGCGATGCCCGTAATGGTGGTCGAGTCCGCCGGCGCAGGAAGCCCTGAAACGGCCACGTACCGAAAGCCGTGGAAGGTGAAATGCGGCTCATACACTTCGCGAGCCTTGCCGCTGAGCGTGTACCGGTCCGTCTGGGCGGCTGCGCGCAGGTTAGCGGTATAGAGATTGCCGTTCCGGTCGAGCACCTCGCCGAACCGCATGGTGACCGTCGTTCCAGGTGGGCCGCTCACGGCGAGACGCGCCCAGCCCGTGAAATTCTGGCCGAGGTCAAACAGCATTTCGCCCGATGGTGCGCGCCGCATCGAGACGGGGCGCAGCTCACGCACGCGACGCACCGGTGGCGACAGGGACGCCACGAGCGCAGACCCGGGAGGATCGACGAGGGCAACCGCTCCCCACTCCCGGTCGTCGTACGGCGCGCGGGCCCACCCGTCGAGCTCGCGCCGCGCGTCGTAGGTTTCGCCGCCGTAGATGTCCGACGTGAGCACCGGTCCCGCCGTGGTCTTCCACCCGGAGTCCGACACGACCCGCTCGGTGCGTCCGCTCTCATAGCGGATCTCGAGCTGCGCGCGCAGTGCGAGCCGCCGCCCGTAGAGGTTGCGCTGGCCGAAGAATCCGAGATGCCCCCGATACCAGCCGTCGCCGAGCATGGCGCCCACGACATTGGCGCCAGGTCGGAGAAGCGGGGTCACGTCATACGTCTGGTATTGCAGCCGGTGGTGGTAGGATGTCCAGCCGGGCGTGAAGAGCTGGTCGCCGACGCGCTGTCCGTTGAGATAGACCTCGTAGAGGCCGAGGCTCGTGACGTACAGGCGGGCGGAGCGCACGCGGTCGGCAACCGGAAACGCCCGCCGCAGCAGCGGCGACGGAGCCGGGAGACTATCCGCCGCGGTCGGTTGCGGGCCGATCCACTGCGCGGTCCAGTCGGCCGGCTCGAGCAGTCCCGTTTCCCAAAACGCGGGCGGGCTCCACGCGGAGGCGCGCCCGCTCGTATCCCACACGCGCACGCGCCAGTAATAGCGTGTGCGCGACGCCAGGGGCGGACCGGCGTACTCCAGGAATACCGACTCGTCCGAGGTCACCTTCCCGGAGTCCCACAGCAGGTTCGCGCCGCCCGTCAGGCTCGCTTCGCTGGTCGCGACCTGCACTTGATAGGCAGCCTGCATCGTCCCGCGTCGTGGGCTGGTGATCCACCAACTCAGCCTCGGCTGCGGCACGTCGATGCCGATCGGGTTGGTGAGGTACTCGACGCGCAGCCCGCCGACCGTGACCTGAGCGAGCAGCGACGCGAGTACCGTCAGTGGCTGGACGATCATGAATCCTCCTCGGCCGGATCGTCCGGTCGCAGCAGCTCGTTGAGCATGCGCTCGGGCCGCTCCAAAAACGCTTTCGTGATCTGGTAGTGCTCCGTCTCCAAGTACGTCGTCCGCGTCAACGCCTCCTCGGCGAAGAGATAGATGGTCGCTCCCGGGAATCCCAGAAGAATTGGGGAATGGGTCGCGATGATGAACTGGGAATTGCGCCGGACGAGGCGGTGCATGGCGGCCAGGAGCGCGAGCTGGCGATTGGTGGACAGCGCGGCCTCAGGTTCGTCGAACAAGTAGAGCCCGTTGCCGCGCAGACGATGGAGCACCAGTGACAGAAAGGACTCTCCATGCGATTGGGCGTGCAGACTTCGGCCGCCGTACCTATCGAAATCTCGAGGAGACACGGAGGAAGCGAGGTTGTAGAACGACTCCGCCCTTAGGAAGTAGGAGTCGGTCGGCGCATCTCGGCTCTTGGTGAGGATCAGGGAGCGGAACAGCTCGGAATGCGTGGCCTGTGTGCCGAAGCGCTCGTACTTGGTGCCGCCCTCGGGATTGAGACCGAAGCCCACCGCGATGGCCTCGAGCAGTGTGGACTTTCCGGATCCGTTCTCGCCGACGAAAAAGGTTACGGGAGTGTCGAACGCCAGCTCGCTGAGATGACGGATAGCCGGCACCGAAAAGGGATAGTCCTGCGGCGGCTTGCCGAGCGAACGCTCTCGGGCGACGGCCTGGAGGAAAATTCCGGGGACGGTGGGTGCCAGCTTGGGTCGGGGCTTCTTCGTTCTCGGCACGAGAAGAAAGATGCAACCCCTTTCCGAATAGTCTACGCGCGCAGCTCTAGCTTCTGGGTAGCTCGTGGATGATCGACCAGATCACGCCGAAGCGATCGCGGAGCTGGCTGAAGCGCGTCGCATAGAACGTCTCCTTCAGCGGCATGTAGACCTCACCGCCTTCAGCCAGCAGGTTGTGGACGCGCTCGGCTTCTTCCGGCGAATCGACGGAGAGATACATGTAGACGCTGCGGATCTTCTGAAAGACGGACGGCGGAACATCGTTGGCGATCAACACGGTGTCGCCAATGTCCATCCTGGCATGAATGATCGCTTTGCCTGCACCGTCGGGCGCGCCCGGTGCCTGGCTCTGGTTCATCATCATCGTGATCTTCCCGCCCAGATGCTTCTCATAAAAGCGGAAGGCCGCTTCGCAATTCCCGCCGAAGTTCAGTTGCGTGTAGAGCTTCATGAGGGCTTGTGCTTGCTCCGCATGGCCGGCACCTGGTCCAGGCTGAAGCTGTTAAGCTGCACGATGCGCGCCGAGGAGCGATAGGCGGGGGGGATGATCCCACGCGCTTCGTCCTTGCTGTCAACCTCGACGATCATCCACGCCTTGTGCTCGCCGTCCATGCACCCCCACTCCGCCCGGGTGAGAAAGTGGGATCCGGTGCGCAAGAAAATCTCGACCGTACGGGTGCACTCGGTGACATCACTCGGATGCGGGACCTCGATGAAGAAGCGGGGCATGGGGCGAGTCTCCTTATCAGGCAGCTCGGCGCTCGCGGACTTCATAATGCGCCGATCGCGCATCGAACCGACGCAGCAGATCGATACCCAGGAATCCCTCGATCCTTCGCGCCGCGATGCCCGCGAAGATCTCCGAGCGCAGGAGACGTTCATAGGCATCGGCGTTCTCGGGAGTGGTCCACCCATGCCAGATCCGTGAGATCATAGAATTCCGTGACGGCAGTGTTTACGTGTTCACGGGCACCTGCCCGGAAGGCTGCAGGGGCAGGAGCAGAGTACCCCAGATCACCAGCAGCAGGAACAAGCCACCGACCACGATCATGAGGATGTTGAGACCGGAGTAGGAGTCATTGCGCGGCGCGTCCGGTGCCACCGCCGCGTTGAGTGCATTGATCGACCGCTGCACCACGAGCAGCGGGAGAAACCCAATCACGGAAATCAGCCAGTACGGCTCGGGGAGCCGCCAGGTCATATGAAGGAGGAAGTAGGCCAGGGCCAGCGCGGAGCCGGACCATGTCGCCGGAACCCCATACAGAGCCGTAATTGCCTGCTGGCGCGGAAAGAGGCTGAACGCCCAGAGCGGGGCGAAGAACGCGCGCCAGAATGGACTGAGATGCTCCTGTTCCCGCTGGCGGATGGCGTGCCAGTGCTTGTACGCCCAATACACCTCGTACAATCCGAACGTGCACAACGACATAACCGCGAGTTTGCCGAGCGACACGTTGAACTGCGGCGCGGTTCGGTAGGACGCCAGATCAGCGGGCGTCGCTGCTGTTCGGACTGAACTGAAGGTGCCTTCAGGATCACCGTAGTGGGTCACGTTGCCGCCCCTGACGAGGTGCGCCTAATACTACCACGGCTTTCGAGATCGGCCACTTGAAACCATCGGTCGAGCTCATGCGTCTCCAGAGTGGATGGGACCATCCTGGATTGCCACCCAGATCTCAGCCGGCGCCGCTTCGGGATATATCTCGAAATCGACGGTGTAGGCACGCGCCGGGGCCCCGTCGCTCGCAAAATAGGCCCACACCTCGCGCCAACCGTCAATGATGGCTTGTGGGAGTGGGCCTGAACAGCGGAACGCGAGATACAACGCGTGAGTAGCGGAAACCATTTGCAGCGGCGGCGACAGCGGTCGTGCACCGCGAACTTGCCGCCCCACCAGCAGCTGGTAGCTGCCCGTGACGTTACTTTCGTACGCGGAATACGCGGCAATCGTCGGCCCGAACGCGCCGACCTTTTCCAGCCGTTCCGACCAGCGCTCCTCGCTGAACCGCTCCCACAACTGCGGGATCTGCGCGGTGGAAGGGCGTGATTCCTCCGTGTTGGTGGTCCGCGTCGCGAGACCCACGATTTGCTTGGGCTCCGCACGGCGGGGCTCTGGCGCAAGGCTAATCAAGAAGTTCTCAACTCTTGCAAAGACCCGAAGTCATCGCCTAAGAAGGAACTGCATAATCACGTCCGCTGGTCCATCCGGACGAGCATGGGTCGTTAGACGGATAGGAATAGGCTTGCCCCGAGATCGCTCGAGCCGGATGCATCCCTCCGTATCCAGGGGTTGAGCGCGTCTCATCCTCGCCATCGCCTTGAGTCGGCGGACGACGGTGCGATGCATGGATGCGGGGAGCTCGAAATAGCGACTGGCACACTCACCCCGATACGCACGGATCTCGGCGATGGCCGAGCCGCCACGGGGGGCCAAGACCTCCAGGCGCTCAAAGCCGCGATCGAGCGCCTCTGCGAGCAACCCCTTACAAAACTTGACCACGGGCGATCGGTGGACGAGCCGCCCTTCGGTCAGCTGGGGCAACAGTAAGTGGTCGCTCATGCTCCCTTAATCTTCACCAGACTACCTCACGCTCGCCAATGAGGGAGGAAGACGGCCACCGCGAACCGGATGAAGCGACCGGCGAAGCCCAGGATGATGAAGGGCGTGAGTGGGAAGGCGAGTGTGCCCGCCGCGATGCTCACAAGGTAAAAGGGGGGGAAACCCGACGCCGCGCTTACGAACACCAGGCCGGCGCCAATCTGGCGCTTCTCGCGGTATCGTGCGGTCGCCAGCTGGATCCGGCGTTGGATGCGTTCTCCCGGAATCAGCCTGACACCCTTGCCGGCGTAGTACATCCCGACTTTGCCGAGCATCTGACCGGTGGTCGCCGCGATGACCAGTGGCCAGCGGAGCTCCGGCGGTGCGACTAGCGAGGCTGTGACCAGATACGTCTCGGCGTGCAGCAATGGAATCACGGCGCTGCCCACGCAGAAGGCAAACGTCCCGAGCAGGACGAGGAAATGATCCAAATAGGTGTCTAGCGGTTCGGGTCAGTGGTCATTGTTGACTCCCAAGCGCCAACCTGACCTGACTCAGGTGACTCATATACGCGCCGGGAGATATCGAGCGGCAGGCGCGCATAGTCGATCCCCTTGGCCCACGCATCCTGATCCATGACCCATACGACCGGGCATTGCAGCGTCTCGTCTCTGGTCCGTTCGAGCTCTCGAATGAGTTGCGTGCTGACTCCGGTCGCTTAGCGGGGTGCGCCCAAGTTGCGGCGCGCTGAAGAACGTCGTAGTAGCCGCACTGCCCCGGCCGGGCTGAGTAGGATCAGCGTCCACACGACCGCAGACACGCCAACCATCGTCACCTGATAACCGAAACCGCCGAGGGCGTGGTGGGTCTCGAACAACCACGACTGAATCACATATCCGGGGGCGATCGCGATGAAGGCCGGCAGAGTGCTCATGTGAGTCAGGGCCACGGCGGCCGCGATGCCCGTGAGGAGGAGGAGTGCCAGGGCGGTGTAGCGCAGACGGACACTCATCTGTTAGCTGGCCGCCTTCGGAACGATAGCGTTTTTCGGTTGCCGCGGTGGCCCAAGCTCGCTCGGTGTGAACCGATAAGGGATGCGGGTGGAGCTAACCGTTATGCCCACACCCTTCACCGATGCGAAGCCCACCTGAATGCTCTGCAGCTGGTCGTAGTGCGCGTAATGATCGCGCACATACTCGGCAACGCGCCGAGCAAATGCCGACTGCTCGCCTTCCGACCAATCGGCGACGGGCGAATTGGAGAACACGACGGTGAGGTACGCGGAGTTATTGAGGCTGACATTGATGGCGGACGTGTGGAACTCGCGCGCCAAGCCCTGCTGCAGCGACACCATATCCTTCAGGTCGGCACATCCGAGCGCTGCGGCCGCGGCCAAAAGACTCAGGAGAGCACGACGCGAGAGCATGTGCGGCCGCGCGTTCACTTTGCCGGAAGCGAGCCGGCGTACTTCGCTGCCACCTGCACCCATTTACTCAACTGCGCGTCCGTTTTCAGGCCACCCTGCTCCACCAGGATCCAGCCCTTCATCGGCCGCCCCGTAAGGTCGAAGCGCCGCGTGTGAGCTCGAGCGAGAGCAGCATCCGTCGCCTCGGGTGCGAGGCGGACGATGAGATCCGACTTATGGACCCCGACGCACATGTTGCCGTTTAGAAGGAAGGCGACGCCGCCGAACATTTTCTTCTCGACGAGCCCTTTGCGCCGGCCCAGCGAGCCGCGAATGCGATCTGCTAACCGTTCGTCAAAGGCCATGGTGGGATCGTCAACTGCCAATTCGTCGCTCTTCGCGTGCCTTGCTTAGCAAGCGCTCGGCGAAATCGAGACGCTCCTGTGTTTCTGCAAGTTCCTGTTGGAGGTCCTCGACACGGTTTTCAACGGCCTCGAGCCGCTCAGTAACATCGGCCGATGGTGATTGAGGACGAGTGGCACGCAGGCGCGCGATCTTAAGGACCGTGAAAGCGGGAATTCCCACGAATATCAGGAGCGCGGCAAGAAACACAGCTGGTTCCATGTAGCGTCTCTCCCCTAAGGTTGATACTCGCCTGCGCTGCCTAGCGGGATGCGCCTACGCCGCACGTTTCGGAGCCAGACCCAGTAGGCACACGATCACCGCCAAAGCCGCAGCGGCGCACGCTTGCCCAACGTACCACAACCCCGCGTCGCGCATGATTGCCGCGCCGACGCGTGGGTCAAAGAGATCACCGAGTTGCGTCCAAACCGCGATCGCGATGACGGCCAGGGCTGGAAGGACCAGCCAGCGTCGAAAGCGCACGGCCGCGTAGCCGCTCAGCCCTAGCGCGACCGCCCCGCCCCAGATCACACGGAGGCTGGGTTCCTTGTCCATCACGTCAAGCACGAGGTGCACTGAAGAGGTGTCGTGCGGTCTAAGGGAGTGCGCCTAAGCTGCCGCGCCGAGCTGGAATATTCACAGTGGAATTCTACCACAGAATGTGTTCATGGAGGCCTAGAACGCTCCCCAAGCCTGTTTACCGGGGATGTAATAGCTGGGACACAGGAATTTGAAAATCCTGGCGACTCGCCGAGCGCTCTCCAACTTGGCTTTGTCCTGCCGCAGCATCCCGGCGAGTTGCTGATCAAACATCTCCGAATAGTACGCTTCGGCCGCCTTGTGACGCTCGGCATCGGACTTGTAGTCCGCACGGATCGCGGCCAGTTCTCCTGGATCGAGGAAGATCCCTTCACATTTCGGGCACTCGTCCACGACCACGTCGCGTTTAACGCTCCAAAAATGGCGCATCATGACGACTGAGTCGCGCGGGCACTTGCGCCGCTCGCTCTGGTCCACTTTCAGTGACGCGTTCTGCGGAATGTTGAGGAGAGACTCCCCGGCCGATTGGTCAGGCTGATCCACTTTGCCGAGCGTCCACTCGTCGAACCACAAGCCGCCGCAGCCGCCCTTGCATGCTTGCACCTTGACGTCGCCCGCTGCGATTTCGGTCATCGCGGTACCGCAGGCTGGACAGTTCATTGTCGCGACTCCTGTGGTTGGGAGAAGGGAGCGGTTTGTTCAGTAAGTTAGTGTTGGACGTCGCACAGAGCTACAGAAGTTGGGGGGAACCGAGAACGACGACTCAAACACCAAACTGACGCAAATGATGATCTAGATGCTTGTACTCCATGACACCCCAGCTCGGGCCGGAAATGGATCCGAAGACCCGGCTCGCCGGCCATGCTGCGGCGGGCCCACGCGCCCCGAAGCGCTGAATGAGCTCGCGCAGCCGACCAACGTCGGCCGCCCAGGTGGTAGGACGCGTCGCGAGGAACTCAGGCGGGCTTTTCCCCTTCCCTTTCGGCCATGGCAGCACGTGAATCGCGAGCCAATTCAGTGGAAAGCGTGTCAGCGGTCCGGATGGTGGACCCGCCTCAAGCTCGCCGAGCCCCTGCCGCAGATCGCAGCTTACATGACAGACCATTTCCGGCGCCGTGAATCGACCCCAGACCGGCTTGCGCTCGGGCGTTAGTCGGGAGAGCCGATCCATTATGGCGGTCCGAACTTGGGGATCAAAGATTGAAGGCATGTTCAGTCACGATACGGAGTGGCGCATGGTCACTATCGACGCTTCTTCGCCGGCCGGTCGCGGCCATACTGGTGGAGGACGAGGCCCGATACCGCTCCACTCGCGTCGCGAACAAAGGTGACTTGTGCGTCCACGTCCTTGGCGAAGAAGTCGTTGTTGCTCTCGGGCCAGAGTTGCACCGCGGCGCTGCCTGTGCTCGACCTGATATGGAGCGCCCCGTTCTGCAGCGTGACGGCGAGCTCCAGGCCTGGCGCGAGCTCGTAGACGCCGACGTAGAGTGACAACGCCGATGCCGGCAACTCAATCGCCACGCGCGCCCGCTGCGGCAGCGCCGAAGGAGGCACCATGCCGAGCAGTCGCATGTAGCTCGAGACCTGACTGTAGTGCTCTGCCAAATCGGTCTCGAACGCGAGCAAGGTGCTCGCAAGCGCCGGCGACTCGAGTTTCCCCATGCGTTCCATGGCGGTGTCGCAGAAGCGGAGTGAGGCCTCGAGACGTTGGACGAGGGTGTCCTTCGGCCACTGCGCTTTGACGCTGTCCGACAGCGAATCCTTTGGAGTCCTAGGGTGCTTCAGGACCCCGAGGCGCTCACACAGGCTGTAGTTCGCATCCTCGAGGTGTTGGGCGATATAGCCGATAGTCTGCTGTGACGGTGTAGGCCGGTAGTCGTATCGGGCTGCAGGGATGGAATCGAAGGCCGCAACGAGCCGACTCCCGAAGATGTCGGCAAACCTGATGAACTGCAGCATCACAGCATTCGGCAACTCCGGAGTGGGCGGCGACTGGCCTGCCAGCACCGAGGGAAGCACAAGCGTGAGGACGATCAGTGCGCGACGGCTACACATCGAGTTCCCTCATGCCCAGCCATTTCACCTTCTCCGGGTCACGATGGTCAAAGAAACTACTGGTCCCGGTGTCCAATGTTGCAATCGCGGCGATGTCATCCGTGCTCAGTTCAAAGTCGAGCACATTGAAATTCTCCACCATGCGTTCTTTGCGAACCGACTTGGACAGGACCACGATGCCGCGTTGCGACACCCAGCGGAGTATCACCTGAGCAATACTCTTCTTGTGCTTGGTTGCGACTGCCCGCAACGTTGGATTCTCGAAAATATGATTCCGCCCCTCCGCAAATGGGGCCCATGCCTCAGGCTGAACCTTATTGGCCAGCAAGAACCGTTGCGTCTCACGTTGTTGAAGGAAAGGATTCACTTCGATCTGGTTGACTGTTGGGGTCACCTTGTTGTGCAGCATGAGGTCCATGATGCGGTCAGGATGAAAGTTGGCGACGCCAATCGCCCTGACTTTGCCCGCGCTGCACAAGTCTTCCATCGCACGCCACTCGCCATACACGTCGCCAAATGGTTGATGAATGAGGTACAGGTCCAGATAGTCTAGCTGCAGGCGCTTCAAGGACCGCTCAAAGGCTGCCAGTGTGTCTTCATAGCCATTTCTCTGAATCCACAGTTTCGTGGTGACAAACAGCTCTTCTCGGGCGATTCCGCTCCGCTGGATCCCTCGACCAACCGCGGCCTCGTTGAGATAGGACGCAGCCGTGTCAATCAGGCGATAGCCTGTGTCAATGGCATCAACCACGCTTTGTTCACATGCGGCCGCATCGGTAATCTGGAACACGCCAAAGCCAAGAAGGGGCATTGCGACGCCGTTGTTCAGTGCGACCTGTTGCATGAGCCTCCCCCCGACCATCCTCAGTCGGGCTCGTGCCAATAGAACGACTCGCGCGCGCGGAACAGCGTCTCACCGCGCGTATTGGTGAGCGTGACCACGGCGTTTAGGACCGGCGCGTCGAGGCGGCTCGTGACCGAGCGTGACGGGAACTGGCCCTCGATCGTAACCGTGCCGACGCGCTCGAACTCGCAGCGCAGGTGTACCGCAGCCGGGCTAATCCGTGCATCTGCACACCCCACTTCCTGCCGTGTCCCGGTCCGCGAGAACGTGACAAAGGGCTGCGGTCGCAGCGTCAGGCGGGTGAAGCGCCGATCGGAGACCGTGAACTGGTAGCTCGGCTCGTAGTACCCCTCGGCTTCCGACTGGAGGGGCCGCGGTGGGGGCGGTGGTGGCGGTAGCGGTGCTGCCGCCGGCTGCTCGGTGACCACAGGCGCGGGTGCCGGGAGGCGCAGAATCACGAACGCCCCCGCGCCCACAAGCGCCAGGAGTCCGACGCCAACGACGATTGTGCGCCGACGTCCCCGTATGGTCACCCACAGGCGTTGGAACATTTCCCTGAGACGTTCCAGGATCGTCTGAAGACGTTGCACGACCGCTGCACGCGCCGCGATCGCCGCCCCCCCCTTCGGCGCGACCTCATGGGTCGGAGCCAAATCGGCCGCTGGCGTGACAGGGCTTGGGCCCGGTGAAAAGTCCGGGGGGAGCGGCGGAGGTACGTACAGCCCCGGAAGACCCCGGGGCGGCGGGGGCGGAACGACACCGCGCGGAGGAACGACAGCACGGGCGGTGGGGGCGGCCGGGAGTCGAGCGGCCGCTGGGTGAGGCCTGACGAGTCTGACGTACGCCGGTTTCCGGCGGAGCCGGGACCAGATTGCAAGCAGCAGCGCCGCGCCCACGGCGCCTGCGGCATCCGGTACGAGATCCCGCACGCGGCAATGTACCTGTCCACGCCCTCCGCCCGTCATGCCTTCGGCGAGCTCGACGAGGGCTGCCACGAGCAGCGTCGCGACGAGCGCCCAGATGCCGCGCGCGTCAGACCTTCCGAACTGTACCCACGACATCCAGTAGAAGCCGGCGAACAGCGCGATGTACGCGTAGTTGTGCAGCAAGGGGACGAGCAGGTGCAGCGTGGGAAGGAGCTGCTCGCACTTCGGGACGTGCACGTGGAAGTGGGTTTGCGCCGGAAAGTAGAGGAGCCCGAGCACCACGAATGCGGGGTAGGCCCAGCGCTTGCCGCGCAGGGCGATAAGGGCGAGAAGAACGAGGACGCCTGCACCGACGCGAACGGCTAGAGGTGACATGTGCCCAGTAGCCTGACGACGTTGGCCTAAGCTAAGGGGTCATGCCTCGCAAGCCAACCGTTGGGCATATCAGACCGCCACCAATCAATAAATGAAGGGGATGAGCCGACGGCGCGTGCGAATGAATTCGCGATACGGTTCGCCCACCACTCGGAGTAACGTGCGCTCCTCTACGGCAATGCGGTAGCCGTACACGGCGAAGGCCCCGGCAGCGAGTAACGCCGTGCTGGCCCAACTTCCAAGCGCCAGGCCGAGGCCGATGTTCATGAGAATCCCAGCACTGTAGGAAGGATGCCGGAGGAGCGCGTACGCGCCCGTTGTCATGATGCGTTGATTCGGATCGGCTCGTACATCGCCCGTGAACGAGGAACCCAAGAGCCGCCAACAATGGCGACGCAGGAGGCTGCCAAGAGCGATGGTGACAATCCCCAGACCGAACACAGCCGGCCGTAGCGCGACTGCCACGCGCAGAAAAGGCATCCACGCAAACGGGAAGGCGATCGCAGCCGCGATCCCGCCCCCGAAGATGATCACACGACAGGAGCCAGCGTCGGGCGAATCGGAACGGACCGCCGACTTGCGCGCTGCTCGGACGATCTTGAATTCGGGATAAAACGCCCAGATCATCACCGCCCAAAACAGCGGCCAATACGGCCATGAAAAAGCCAAGGGCCTCATTGTAGTCAAGCGGGCGGCTTAACGTGAGGATCGTGAACAGGATGTCTAGCCAGCGACGACGCTCAGTCGTCTCCAGGTGATGCCGCCTAACGGGGTAACGATCACCTTACAGATCGAACACCGGCGATCCCCGCGCCCGCGACAATCTGTAGTGCTTCTTCCTTCGAGAATCCCTGTTTTATGAGTGCCTCATAATATCGGCGCGAGAACCGTGCGAGCCGCTCGATCGTCTCAGGTTTCTCGAATGTCTTGATGGTGCCCTCAATCATCGATTGCATCATCGACTCATACATCGGACCCATCTGATTGAACATGCCCGCCATCTGCACCATCTGCAGAGAGTCAGGGATCACTGGCTTCGCGGTGGGTTGTTGGGCCACAAGTACCGCAGGTGCCAGGAGCAGAATCGCAAAAAGGGGGACAAGGGGACGCATTAGAGATTCTCCTGGTGATTTGATCGTGCCGCCTAACGGGGCGCTTGTTAGGCGGTCCGCCAATGAGCCAGATCAGTTCCGATAGAAAACCACGGTGCCAGAGTCGGAGCCCTGGAGCCAAGTGCCGCGGAGCTCCTTGTTGCTCAGCACCTGACCTGAATACGTGGCCATGAAGGCCAGCTGGTCGCGAATCGTGAGTCGGAATGCGTTAACGGTGTGCTCACCAGTGATCGTAACCGAGCCAGGGGAACACGCCGGGCCGACCCCGCAGATGGTGCCGGTGCCGGTAACCGTTGGCCCCGCGGTGGCAAGAGAAAGAGTGATACTAGACCCGGAAGGATTACGGTTGAATTCCCATTCCCACATCCCATCCAGGTTGCTGCGTGGGGAGAGGGACGACTGACAGGCCATCGCGCTCGCCAGTGCTAAGAGGGCGACGAAAGAGCGGCGCACGGGCATACCTCCGCGAAGAACAATCTCTAAAGGTGTACCCCGCCTCGGGCTGCAAGGTCACAAGCGGGCGAGCGGGGCCGCCTAACGGAATGCGGCTAAGCTGCGGCGCGCATGGGACCTCAGGTCTTGGGAAGCTCGCGACGGCCTTCCTTCAGCAGCATGCGCACTACGATCGGCTTCACGCGGCCGGTGGTGTCTTGCCGAGCGCGAGACGCCCCGGAGTATCACGCCGGCGCTGCTTTCCGTCGAAGATCCAGGAAGAGCGCGGCCGGGCCCACCATCGCGAGCGCCAGAATCGGCGGCGACACATAGAACGGCCGCAGCAGCCCGATCTGATAATCGCCCGCGAGCCGGATGAGAGTCTCGATGAGCGCGACGAGCGCCACCACGATCATCCGGCCGCGCTTGGTGCTGACCGTCGTGCGCGGATCGGTAACCATGAAGAAGACGAACAGCTGATACATCGGCCCCGTAATCGGCGCCAACTCGGCGAACAGCGGTCCACCCACGATCACATGGCGCAGCAGCGCGAAGATGATGAAACAGGCCACGTACGTCAGCGTGACGTGCAGCACCCGCGCGCGCCACGCGATCACCAGGCCGAACGCCCAGATCACGAGATTCGTGCCGATGTCGTTGCCCCACTGATGGCTGAGAATGGCGACGGAATCGGCCGCGACGAGCACGAGGAGCGCGATCGCGAAGTTGCTGGGATTCCAAAGATGCCGGCCCCGATACGTGAGCACGTACTTGGACGCGATCGCGATGAAGGCGCCCAGCGCGAAGGGCCAGAGAATGTTGGCCTGGGGCTTGGTCAGCAGCGCCAGGCTGATCCCCGTGATGTACGCGCTCGCCACGTTCGCCACTCGACCCCGCAGCCACCACGAGAGCAGCACTTCCGTCGCCACACACACGCCGAGCGTCGTCGCGAGCCGCTGGTAGCCGCCGAGGATGCTGTAGCGCGCCTCGCCCACTACGAGCACCAGCGTGATGAGCATGACGATCAAGTATTTGGGATCGGTGAAGATGCGCTTCAGCGTGGAGGCTCCGTGATCACATGCAGCTGATCGATCGCGAGACCGTTCAAGACCTGCTCAGTGCCGGAGGGCCAGCGAATCGTGACGCGCCCGAGCCGCTGATCGCCCAGCCCAAAATGCAGCCGCCGATCGTTCTGGCTGCAGAATCCCGAGCCACCATCCACGACCTGGCGCTGCCGGCCCGGCCCGATCTCCGCCGTCACCTCGGCGCCGATGGCGCTGCGGTTGCTGCGCGTCCCGACGAGCTTGAGCTCGACCCAGTGCGAGGGGTTGGCGATGTTGCGGTACAGCAGCGCCCTGCCCTTCTCATTCGCAACCACCACATCGAGCAGCCCATTGTTGAAGAGATCGGCCATCGCGACGCCGCGGCCGTCGAGCAGGTCGGTGACGCCCGCCTCCTGCGCGACATCGACGAACCCCGCCTGGCCGCGATTCAGCAGCACACGCGAGCGCTCGTAGCCCGACAGGCTGGCCGTGCCGATCGGCGGCCAGTTCTTTGCGTCCTCGAAGATGTTGCCCTGCGCCCCCGCGATCTTCGACATCCCGTACCAGTAGCTGCGCGTCGAGTCGGCCGAGATGAAGCCGTTCGCGACGAAGAGATCGAGGAGGCCGTCGTTGTTCAAGTCGCCGAACTGCGCCCCCCACGCCCACCCCGCGTCGGCCACGACGCCGGTCGCCACCTCGTTGAACTTCCCCAGCTCCTTCAAGAAGTTGAGCCGCAGGTTGTTGCCCTGAAACAGGAAGCCCTTCTCCGAAATGTTGGTGACGAAGACGTCGTGCTCGCCGCGGTTGTAGACATCGCCGAGCGCGACCGCCATGCCGCTCTTGGAATCGTCCTCGAGCCCCGCGCGCGCCAGCTCGAACCGCTTGCCTTCGCGATTGAGGAACAGCTCCTCGGGCCCGTAGTCGTTGGCGAGATAGAGGTCCGGCCACCCGTCGTCGTTGAAGTCGGCCGCCGCGGCCGCGAGCGTCCAGCGCGTGCTGCCCACACCCATCGAGTCCGTGACGTCCTTGAAATGCCCCTTGCCGAGATTCTTGAACAGCAGATTCTTGCCGCCGTTCGAGGCGAATTCCCAGCTCTGCTGCATGATGCGCGTGGTCGTGAGATGCCAGAAGTCGATGTCGGAGCGGAAGTAACCGGTGATGTAGAGATCGAGCAGGCCATCGCGGTCGAAGTCGAACCAAACGGCGCCGTTGGAATTCATCCAGGTGCGCAGCCCCGACTGCGCCGTCACATCCTCGAAGCGCCCGTTGCCGAGGTTGTGCAGCAGCTGCGGGTAGCCCCACTTGTAGACGAGCAGATCTTCGTTGCCGTCGTTGTCGTAGTCGCCCCACACCGCGCCCATCGACACGCCTTCGCCGGCGCGGTTTAGCGTCCCCCCCCCGACGCCCGCTTCCGCCGCGACGTCGCGGAACGTGCCGTCCTTCTGGTTGATGTACAGCGCGTTCGATGTGCCGAACCGCGACGACGTGAAGTAGAGGTCGGGCCAGCCGTCATTGTTCACGTCCGCGACCGAAACGCAGGCGCCGAGGGCGGCGATGTGGGCGGCGATGTGCGCGACCTTGGAGTCCAGCGTAGGGGATTGATGCACGAAGTCGATCCCGCTCGCCTGCGCGACTTCGCTCAAATGGATGGTTTCACTCGCGCTCGCGCTGCTCCCGGTGGCGCGCGCGTTGAGGATGATGACGGCGACGACGGCGGCCACGAAGGCCGCCGTCACAATGAAACGACGCCACGCAAGCATGGCCTGAACGATATCCGGCCCGGCAAGGGCGCGTTAGTTTCCGTGGCCATGTTTCGCGGATCCGTTTACTCGATCGGTATGCTGCTGCTGATCGCCGTGGCGAGCTGCGGCGGCGAAACGGCCGCGCCCGTCTTCAGGCTGCTCTCCCCGGGGCAGACCGGCATCTCGTTCGCGAACACCATCACGACCAACGATTCCTTCAACATCCAGAACGACGTCTACATCTACAACGGCGCCGGCGTCGCCGTGGGCGACATCGATAACGACGGCCTGCCGGACATCTTCTTCAGCGGCAACATGGTCTCGAGCCGCCTGTATCGGAACAAAGGCAACATGCAGTTCGAGGACATCACCGAGCGCGCCGGGGTCAAGACCAACCGGTGGTGCACGGGCGCAACGATGGTGGACATCAATAACGATGGGTTCCTGGATATCTACGTCTCCGTCTCCGGTCCCGGAGCCAGGTCCAAAGGGGTCGATCGCGCCAACCTGCTCTTCATCAATAACGGCGACGGCACGTTCACGGAGGCGGCGGCGAAGTACGGCATCGCCGACACCGGCTTCACCACGCACGCGGTCTTCCTCGATTACAACGGCGACGGCTACCTCGACCTCTTCCTGCTGAACAACTCCCCGCAGGACTTTGCGCGCGGCGCGGCCGACGCGCACCCCCTCGGCGTGCGGACCAACAGCCCCGCAAGCTACAACACGCTGTACCGCAACAACGGCGACGGGACGTTTACGGACGTGTCAGAGCAGGCGGGGATTCTGCGGCAAATCGGGTACGGGCTCGGCGTGGTCGTGGCCGACGTGAACCGGGACGGCCGGCCCGACATCTACGTGTCGAACGACGTCTCCCCTAACGACGCCCTCTACATCAACAATGGGAACGGCACGTTTACGGATAAGGCCGCCGCGTCGCTGAAACACACGAGCATCGCCGGGATGGGCGTCGACGTCGCCGATTTCAACAACGACGGCTGGCCCGACGTCGTCCAGATGGACATGCTGCCTGCCTCCTCCGAACAGCGCAAGCGCATGAGCGGCTATCTCACCAATGCCAGGCGCATGGAGCAGCGGAGCCGGGGGTTTCGGGACGACTACGACGCCAACGCGCTGCAGTTGAGCAACGGCATCACGCCGCACGGCGACGTGGTGTTCAGCGAAATCGCGAATTTCGCGGGCGTTGCCGCCACCGATTGGAGCTGGAGCGCCTTGTTCGCCGATTTCGACAACGACGGGCGCAAGGACATCTTCGTCACGAACGGCTATCCCAAGGCGCCCAACGATCTCGACTACCAGTTGGCGGTATTTCGCGCGCGCCGGGCAAACGATCATGCGGCGGCGCTGGAGGCGTTACGCCAGTTGCGCAGCTACCGCGTCCCGAACTACCTGTTTCGCAACAACGGCGATCTGACGTTCAGCGATGTGAGCAAGGCGTGGGGCATGGATCAGCCCGGCTTCTCGTACGGCGCCGCCTATGTCGATCTCAACAACGACGGCAAGCTCGACCTGGTCGTGAACAATATCGATGCGCCCGCGTCGATCTACGAGAATGTCCAGCGTGATACGGCCGCACACTTCCTCACGGTCGTGCTCGAGGGCGACCCGCCAAACCGCCGCGGTCTCGGTGCCACGCTCATGCTGACGGCCGACGGCAGACGGCAGTATCTCTATCACTCGCCCTATCGCGGCTTCATGTCGACCATGGACGATCGTGAGCATTTCGGACTCGGCGGGTCGACGCGGGTCGATACGCTCGCGGTCACGTGGCCCGATGGCCGTTCGCAGGTGCTGACGGATCTCACGGTCGACCGCATGATCAAGGTTCGTCAGGCGGTGGCCTCCGTCTCCCCCGCCCTTCGCCGCCCTGCGCCGCCCTCCGCCGCCCTGCCATTCCAGCGCACCGCCGCCCCGCCCTACAACCAGACGCTGTCAGGCGCACCCGACTACGACGTGCAGCCGCTGCTTCCGTATGAGCCGTCGCGGCAGGGTCCCGCCATTGCGGTGGCGGACGTCAACGGCGACGGTTTGGACGATGTGTTCGTAGGCGGCACGGCAGGAAATCCCGGAAAGCTCTTTCTTCAAAAGAAGGACGGGAGCTTTGTCGAATCGGCGCAGGGCCAGCCCTGGGCGGCCGACGGCGCGTACGAAGACTGGGGCGCGCTCTTTTTCGATGCGAACGGCGACGGAGCTGCGGATACCAGCACACCCCCATGTCCCGCCTGCTCCAGGACCGGCTCTACATCAATCAGGGTGGTGGACGCTTTGTGCGCGATACCGCGGCGCTGCCGGCCATGCTCACGTGCACGGCGGCGATCGCGGCGGGCGATTACAACGGCGACGGCCGGGTGGACCTCTTCGTCGGCGGGCGTCTCACGCCGCGGAATTATCCGTATCCGGCGCGCAGCTACGTGTTGCGCAATGATGGCGGGCATTTCACAGACGTCACGGCGCAGGTCGCGCCCGAGCTGGCGCAGCCGTTCGGCCTGGTGACGGCGGCGGTGTGGATCGATTTCGACGGCGACGGCAAGCTCGATCTCGTCACCGCCGGCGAATGGATGCCGCTCGAGTTCTTCCGCAACGACGGCGCGCGACTCCAGAACGTGACGGCCTCAGTGGGCGCCGGTCCCACACGCGGCTGGTGGTGGAGTCTCGCGACGGCCGACTTCAATCACGACGGGCGTCCCGACCTCGTGGCCGGCAACATGGGGCTGAACTTCATGTATCCGGCGTCGCCCCAGAATCCCTTCGGGGTCTACGCGGGCGACTTCACGGGGAATCACACGGCCGATATCGTGCTCACGCAGACGCTCGACGGAAAGGATTACCCGTTCTTCGGACGGGCGAAGTTGGGGCCGACGATCTATCCGCTGGCGCTGCACGTCCCGCTCTACTCCACATTTGCGGCGGCCACCGTCGCCCAGCTGCTCAGTCCGGCGTCGCTGCAGCACGCGGTGCACGATCAGGTCGACTCGTTCGCCAGCCTGTACTTGCAGAATAACGGCAACGGCACGTTCACGCCCGTGCTGCTCCCGAATCTCGCGCAGATCTCCCCGATCCGTGGCATCGTGGCGCACGATGTGGACGGCGACGGCAATCTCGATCTGATTGTGGCCGGCAACTTCACGGAGATGGAGCCGAACACTACACCGCCCGACGCGGGGAACGGCCTGTGGTTACGGGGAGATGGAAAGGTCCACTTTACGCCGGTCCCGCCAATCGAGAGCGGCTTGCTCGCGTCCCGTGGCGTGGCGGGACTCGCGCTCATGAAAACGCCTGCAGGGAGCGCCGTGCTCGTGGCGAACACGGGCGACTCCCTGCAGGCTTTTATACTACCCCGGCGCTAGCTCGCGCTGCCTACTGGCAGGCGCCCCAACCGGGATTCTGCTGCAGCTGGCATTGCCCGCCCACTTTGCTCAACTCGACCTGCACCGACGGGATCGGATAAAAATCATACTTCGGCACGGTGAACTGGCCCGCCGCACCGGCAAGGTAGGAGATTCGCCCCGCCTCACTTCCGACATAGTTGTTGACCGCCGTATCGGCGATGCCCCAGCGCCGCAGGTCGAAGAACCGCTGACCTTCCATTGCCAGCTCGACCCGGCGCTCAGCGCGCACCGCGTTGCGCGCGTACGCTGCTCCCAGACCGGACCAGGGCACCGTATAGAGCCCGACCTTGTAGAACGCCCACGCCGTCTGCAGTGAATCGAGCGTCCCACCCACATTCGCCCGCATCGAGTCCACCATGGCCTGATTGCCCGTGCAGTACGCCGTATAGCGGTTGAACACCGTGGTGTCCGCGCCGCACCCCTGCGCTGCGACGCCCGCGCGTGCCCGGATCTGATTCACGATCGTCTGGGCGGCGTTCAGGTTGCCCAGCTCGACCTCCGCTTCGGCATCCAGCAGCAGCATGTCGGCGTACCGGAAAATGTGGATCGGCACGTTATTGGTCTGTGTCGCCACCCAGCCGACGTTGTCCTCGGCATCCGGGAAGGCCGCCTCATGGATGTTTTTCTTCGGACTGTAGGGCCCGCTGTACGACGCGTCCCGGATCCAGGCACGCGAGTGCAGATTCCAGTCCTTGTAGGGTACGCCGTCACGGCCCACGCTCCAATCGAGCCGCGGATCGACCGGCCTCATGATACCGGCGT
>WNGR01001279.1_pt1 | contig 62680 bp, 65 predicted proteins | sample 5407581 | NCBI WGS metagenome assembly WNGR01 (sample SAMN13153383, study PRJNA577476) | soil metagenome | isolation source: 80 cm soil or saprolite under Garry oak tree replicate 2 | place: USA:California | collected 2016-06-15
ATTCAACAACTACGTCGATGCCGACGCTGCCTGGCAGCTCGTATCTGATTTTGACGAAACTGCCTGTGCCATCATCAAGCACACAAACCCGGCGGGCGTTGCGTTGGGCGCATCGACCGAAGAAGCTTATCGTCGCGCGTTGGCCTGCGATCCGGTTTCCGCCTTTGGCGGCATCGTCGCATTCAATCGAACGGTCGACCCGGCGGCGGCGCGGGCTTTGATCGGGATTTTCACGGAAGTCGTGATCGCACCCGATTTCGATGAAGCCGCGCTCGAGGTTTTGAAGACTAAGAAGAACCTGCGCGTGCTGCGTGCCGGAGAAGCAAGAATCGATGAGAGCCTGGAGTACCGGCAGATTTCAGGCGGCATGCTCGTCCAAACGCGGGATGTTCATCAACTGAAACGTGAAGATCTGAAGGTCGTAACCAAACGCGCGCCGTCTGAAAATGAGATACACGACTTGCTCTTTGCCTGGACGGTTTGCAAACACACAAAGTCGAACGCCATCGTTTACTCCCGGGACAAACAGACCGTTGGTGTTGGCGCCGGACAGATGTCTCGCGTTGATTCCGTCAACCTCGGCGCCATGCGGTCAAAACTTTTAACCGAAGGATCAGTGATGGCCTCGGATGCGTTTTTCCCTTTTCGCGATGGGATTGACGAAGCCGCAAAGCACGGCATCACCGCAGTCATTCAGCCGGGCGGATCAGTGCGAGATGAAGAAGTAGTGGCCGCTGCGGATGAACATGGCCTCGCAATGCTCTTTACGGGCATAAGACATTTCAAGCATTGAGCTGGGAACGCGGACGTCCCCGTCCGCAGAGCTTGCGCAGCAAGCCAAAACAACTGTTTCGCGCTTCGCGCTCAATGCGGGCGAGGACCCGCGCTCCCAGCATCTACTTGCGCTTTCACTCGAACTTCCTTAATACTTTCCGCGTTATCTAAGACGGCATGGCTGACGAAGAAAACTCAGCGCTCGAAGACCCACGACAATTCATACGCTGCCGCTATTGCGGTCAGCGCAATCAGATCCGACCCGGAGAGAATATTGAGGCGCGCTGCGGTCGCTGCCGCTTGATACTTTCGGAAGAGCCACACAAAAAGTTCGCTTCACTCAACAAGGATCAATACATTCACCCGGCCGACCGGAAAGCATTGGCGGCCTTACGAGCAATTCCCGGTATCGATACAGCGCTCAAGAAACTTCTCGAGGTCACCGGCGAATCAGCAATCCGAGTCATCTTCACCGCCAGCGCGGTCAAGGTCACGCCCAAACAGTGTCCCGATCTTTACGCCAAGCTTCAAATCGCCTGCGCCACACTTGGAGTTGAACCACCGGAGCTGTTTGTCCAACAGAGCCCAATACCCAATGCGTTTACCGGCGGCGTGAAACGCCCAGTGATTGTCCTTTACTCCGCCTTGCTTGAGCGATTAACGGATGAAGAGGTGCTGGCGGTGGTTGCGCACGAGGTCGGCCACATTCACGCTGAGCACGTGCTCTACATCACGGCGGCGAGATTAATCGAGTTGGCAGCCAATGCGGCAATTATCGCGGCGCCACTGGCGATGCTGATCAAGGAGATTCTTTCGCTGACGATGCGCTACGCTTTACTCGCCTGGTCGCGGCGGGCTGAACTTTCATGCGATCGCGCGGCGTTGCTGGTGACCCAGGATGCGCACGTTGTCGGACGGACGATGATGAAACTGGCCGGCGGCACCTTTGCCTCGCGGGTTGATTACGAGCAGTTTCTCGAACAAGGCCGCGACTTTCAAAAGAATTATGACGAGAAAGCGCTCGATCGTTTCTGGGCCGACATTATCACCGCGAGCATGTCGCATCCGTTTCCAATCTGGCGCGTCTCAGAGGTTTTGAAGTGGGTTGAGAGTGGCGAATATAAAGCTTTGATTAACGTGCCTGAGAGTGCGGCGGCTTAGCGATTAATATGAAATCAATAATCACACTCTGCTTGTTGCTGGTTCTGACATGTGGGTTTGCCTTCAGTCAAAAGAAGCGAGCGGCTGATCCTTGCGCGAATCCCCAAACTCAATTCGAGATGAATCAATGCGCGGGCAAGGACTATAAGACTGCCGATGCGGCGCTGAACCAGGTTTACCAACGCCTCGTCAATATGTTGGATGACGAAGAGAGAGCCCAACTCAAAGAAGCGCAGACAGCCTGGATTAAATACCGCGATCTGAACTGTGATTTTGTCGGTGATCAGTTCAAAGGTGGGACAATGCGGCCGATGGTGTATGCGAACTGCCTCGCTGACATGACGCGCAAGCGTACTACCGAGCTCCGAACTCAAATCAAAGAGAGAAATCTTTAAACATTTCTATGCTCAAGGACAAACTCGGAATCATCTTCGGTGTCGCCAACAAACGCTCGATTGCCTGGGCCACGGCGCAAGCACTGCACGAGGCGGGTGCCAAGCTGGCATTCGCTTATCAGGGCGAGCGGCTGAAGGAAAACGTCGAGAGTCTGACAAAAGCAGAGATGCCTGGCTCGTTGCTCTTGTCCTGCGATGTGACGAAGCAGGAAGAGGTTGACGAAACGTTCCAGCGCCTGGCTTCAGAATTCGGGCGGCTTGATTTCCTGGTTCACTCAATCGCCTTTGCACCGCGCGAGGCACTCGAAGGTGAATACATGAAAGTCGAACGCGATGCATTTAGGACCGCACTGGAAATCAGCGCTTATTCGCTGACGCAGTTGGCTCGCGGAGCCGCACCTTTGATGACCGATGGTGGCAGCATTGTGACAATGACTTTCCATGGCGCCGAAAAAGTCTATCAGGGATATAACGTGATGGGTATAGCCAAGGCCGCCCTCGAATCCAGTGTGCGTTATCTGGCCAGCGATCTCGGCCCACGAAATATTCGCGTCAATGCAATTAGCGCCGGACCGATTCAGACCCTCTCAGCGCGCGGTGTAGCGGGCCTGAGCACAATGCTGAAGCATCACTCCGAGCGCGCCCCGCTGAAGAGAAACATTGAACCGCGCGAAGTTGGAAACACCGCGCTGTTTCTTTGCAGTTCCCTCTCGTCCGGAATCACGGGCGAAACGATTTATGTGGATTGCGGGTATAACGTGATGGGACTGTAGGCATTTTCGATTTTTGATTGTCGATTGCGGATTTGATATCGCACTGATAACAACTTCCTTTATGATTCGCGATTGTGAGTAACGAACACGACAAGAAAATTCGCGCCGGCACCCAGGACGAGCGCCTGCTCGAGACCCCGCGGGCTGACGAGTTTCTGCACACCGACACCTGGCGGGTCTTTCGTATTATGGGTGAGTTCGTGCAGGGTTTTGAAGATCTCGCGCACATTACGAACGGAGTTGCGGTGTTCGGCTCCGCGCGGACCCATGCTGACGATCCGGAATATAAAGCCGCCCAGGAAACGGGCGCGCTGCTGGCTCGGTCGGGCTTTGCAGTTATTACCGGTGGCGGGCCGGGTATTATGGAGGCCGCGAACCGCGGCGCGTTCGAAGCCGGCGGCACCTCAGTCGGCTGCAACATCGAATTGCCGCACGAACAGTTTTCCAACGATTACCTGACGCTGTCGCTCAAATTCAAATACTTCTTCGTGCGCAAGATGATGTTCGTAAAGTACAGCGACGCCTTCATTATCTTTCCCGGCGGCTTTGGCACGCTTGATGAATTATTCGAAGCCCTGACGCTGATTCAAACTCACAAGATCAGAAACTTTCCGGTTGTGCTTTACGGGTCAAAGTACTGGGGCGGAATGATCGACTGGGTAAAAGGCCCGGTACTGGGTGAAGCAAAACTCGCCGACGAAGATTTGCGGCTCTTGCACGTGACAGATTCGCCTGCCGAGATTGTTGAGATCGTTTCGCGCCGCACGCGTGAGCTCGAAAAGGTCAGTTAGATTTGTTGGGATCCGGCGAAGCGGATTTGATTTGTCCCAGTTGCCAACTCACGTGGCGGCTTCAACATTGTCGCTCAGCCAATTCAGATAGGGCCGGGACCCATCGGTAATTTCCAGGGCAACTATTTCCGGCGTCTCGTAGCTGTGGATCGCCCTTACTTCCCGCTCGAGGTCCTGGAAGCGGTCCTTCGTGCTTTTCGCCAACAGCAGGATTTCCGACTCCCGTTGAATTTCATTCTTCCAGAAATACACTGATCGGATTTCCGGCAAGATCTGCACGCAGGCGGCCAATCGTTTTTCCACCAGCAGATCCGCGATCCGATCGGCCTCTTCGCGATTTCCGGTGGTCATCAAAACAACGATTGGCGCGAAATCAGCAGCTGGCATAATGTAAACGCCGCGAGAACTTAGCTAATCACTCTCGCCATCGCCATCGGATTCTTCGAGTGACTGGTCGAATGCCGGGCCGCTAAGCGGTGAGGTGTCCTCGCCAAAAAAGGAAGCATATATTTCCTTCGCCCGATCTAAATCGCGCTCATCGACCAGCACGGCAACACCCGGCGAGGTGGCTGAGAAGACTGGCGCAAACGCGTCGTTCCCACCGGATTGGATGACCGAGCGTATGCCGTTTTGTCGCAGGATGTCATTGACCATCTCGGCTTCCGCGGGCATGGACAAGGTATGAAGCGCCACAAAACGCGCCTCGCTTTGGTCAGTTGCGCCGGCTTCGGTGCTGAGCTCTTTCACCAACTCGACATCGTCATCGGGACAGCGGGTAAAGCCTTCCTGATATTCTGATTCGCACACTGGACAAAACATGTTTGCTCCAATCCTCAGACAAGTTGAAACTCTTTGGATCCAGCTTCGCTGGTCCTGACTAAGTCCTGAACCGATTGCCAGACTTTATCCGCGGTCAAACCGGCGAAGCAAGCCGCTGTGTTGCCGGATCGTTCGGCATGAAAACAGTCTTGCTTGTGACAGGCCACGCATTCGAAGTCCGAGGCGATTTGCACCTGATGCTTTCCAATGGCCCCACATAGTTTCGGATCAGTCGCTCCGTAAATCGTTACCGACGGCACACCCAGCGCAGCCGCTATGTGACTTAGCCCGGTGTCGAGACCGACGGTGGCGACGGCCCGCGAAATAATCGACGCCTTTTCTGAAATCGAAAGCTGCGGCAGCACCAGGACCGATTCATTTTCAGCAGCGATTCTTTGTGAACGTTGGCGCTCTGCTTCGCTGCCCCACGGCAATACTACTCTCAACCCGATGTCTGTAGCGCGCCTGGTTAGGTCGCGCCAGTATTCCTCGGGCCAGTTTTTCGATTCCCAACTCGTGCTGTGAATGAAAACAAGATACGGCGCTTTGATTTCCAAAGGCGCCGCCAGCAGCCGCGCTCTTTTAATTCCATAATCAATCTCCGATTCGGAATATGAATACGAAAGCGCCTGGGCCAGAAGCCGTCGCATTCTCTCAAAAGAGTGCATGCCTTTGGGGACTCTAAATTTCTTTCCATACATGAGTTGGGCGCCGCGCTCGTGTACGGAGGGGGCGTCGTAGCCACAACGAACACCGCGGGCAAAGCGAGCGATCAGTGCGCTTTTGAATTCACCCTGAAGATCAACAATGAAATCATATCGCCGGCTCCGCAACTTTTTACGGAATTCACTGACCTCATCGCTGGTTAGCTTTGGGCCCCAGCGCCGCAAGGCGGCAGGCAGAACGGTTTCTACGCTCGGATGCCAGGAAGGAATTTGGGCAAACGCTTCGTCAACGGCCCAATCGAAGCGCAAGCCGGGTATGGCCTTCGCCGCATCGGTGATTGCCGGCAACGTGTGCACCACGTCGCCCATGGACGACAGCCTGACGATCAATACACGCATCGGGAATCATTGTACTGCGCGCACCGCGCGCTCGAAAGGAATCTCTTCAAAATGGGTGAAGCGTTTGAATTCGCGGAAGCGCTGATTAATCTCATCGTGGGTCAGGCGCTGCACGCGCTCAGTGCCGAATTCTTCGACGTTGAATGAGGCCATTACCGATCCAAAAATCATTGCGCGGCGCAGGGCAGGCTCGTCCAGTTCTTCCTGGCTCGCGAGATAGCCCATCAATCCGCCGGCGAAAGTGTCGCCCGCGCCGGTGGGATCGAAGACCGACTCGAGCGGATAGGCCGGAATCGCAAAGTACTGGTCCTTCGTGAACATTGCGGCGCCGTATTCACCTCGTTTGACAATTAGAGAGTGTGGGCCCCAGGACAGGATCTTACGCGCCGCTTTGATTAAGTTGGGTTCGGAAGTCAATTGGCGGGCTTCAGCGTCATTAATGATCATCAAGTCGACAACTTCGATCGTCTTCTGCAAAGAATCGCGCGTGGTTTCGATCCAGAGGTTCATCGTATCCAGGGCGACGAGTTCGGCATGGGCCATCTGCTCGCGCACGCTGCGCTGCAAATCCGGCTGGATGTTGCCGAGGAATAACAGCCGCGAAGTTTTTGACGCCCGGGACAGTTTGGGCTGGAAGCCGGCGAAGACGTTCAATTGGGTGTCAAGCGTGTGTGCCACATTTAAGTCATATTCGTAACGGCCGTACCAGCGAAACGTTTCCCCGTCGGCAATTCGCTCCAGATCGCTCGTGTCAATATTATGCCGGGCGAACGCCTGTTCTTCTTCGGCGCCGAAATCTCCGCCGACGACTCCAACCACGCGGACGTCCGTAAAAAAGCTCGCGGCAATTGAAAAATGTGATGCCGAGCCTCCCAACATGCGTTCGCGTTTGCCGAACGGAGTCTCAACGGAATCGAACGCGACTGAACCGACGACTAATAGTGACATGTTTTCAGATTTGTGATTTTGGATTCGCGGATTCAAGTTAGAAGTGCAACTTCTGTTTTCTTAAGACGCTGTTAAATTCTCCCTCTTCCTTTGGGAATCGAGAGGGCTGGGGAGAGGGCCTGACGTGCGCTATGCTTCGCACCCTCCCCTAACCCCTCCCAAAGGGAGGGGAGACGAAAAGCAATGTCTGTTGCACGAATGATGAACTGAAAATTCCACGCTGCTGCCCAGCGATTCGCTTGCACAAATTAATTCCGCGATTTCTTGAACTTATACTTTTGCGCGTCTCTGAAAGCACCGCGAACACTTATATCTTCGGATAACGCTTCTACCTTACCTGCTTACTGCTTGCTAGTGCTTTCCTTCGGTTTCAAACCGCCGACCGCTTTCAAGTCTTCTTCGGCCTGGGCCCGAAATGGGCTTTCGGGATGATCGTTAACCAGCTCCGACAGGTAGTCGCGCGCCTTTTCGCGAAATTCCTGCGGCGACAAAGTGTGCTTTTCAGTGCCATCGTGAATGACATAGAGGGAAGACTTCTGCTTTCCCTCGCCCGCTGCCAGGTGCAAACTGCTTTCGCCTGCCATAAATAGAATCTCATCAATCTTTGAAAATGCCGGATTGCCTGCGTGGACCTCTTCACAGCGTAAAAGCGTCGCGACGTACGCCTTCTTCAATTTGAAATACTGCCGCGCGACTTCCAGATTGTGTTTGGAATCTTTTTCGAGATCTGTGTCGAGCGAGGCCGGCGGCCCATTCTTTGCTCCCTGGGCTCGCGTCGAACTAACGCTTACCAATAGTGCCAACCCACAAATGAATATCAACCAGAACTTCTTCATCGCTTTACTCCTGCGGCGAACCTGAAACCTAATTTCGGTACTTTCCAATGATGGCCTCGAGCTTACGCGCGGTTGCTTCGGGCCACAAATCAGGCGAGGTAAAAATCGCATTCTTCAACGCTGAACCGCATTTGCAATCGCGTGCCTCGCCGGCGAGCCGCTTCACGGCTTCACGCATAATCGTTTGGGCGTTACGAACATTCTTGTTCAGGTATTCAATGACCGTGTCGACCGTGACGGCGTCGTGGCCAGGATGCCAGCAATCGTAGTCAGTCACCAAGGCCAGCGTGGCATAGCAAATCTCGGCCTCGCGCGCGAGCTTTGCTTCCTGCAGGTTGGTCATGCCGATGATGTCCATGTTCCACGACCGGTAAGTATTCGATTCAGCAAGAGTCGAGAACGCCGGCCCCTCCATGCAGAGGTACGTTCCGCCTCGATGCGTCTTAACCTCGACGGCCTTGCATGATCCTTCGAGCACGTTGCCGAGCGCTTTACACACGGGATGAGCGAAGCCCACGTGCGCAACAATCCCCTCACCGAAGAAGGTCGACTCGCGGGCCCGCGCTCGCGTGCGATCAAAAAACTGATCCGGAATCACCATGTCGAGCGGCGCATACTTTTCCCGCAGGGAACCGACCGCCGATGCCGAAAGAATTCTTTCGACGCCGAGTAGTTTCATCCCGTAGATGTTCGCGCGAAACGGCACCTCAGTCGGCGTAAAGCGATGTCCGCGCCCGTGCCGAGGCAGAAAGGCGACGCGTTCGCCTTCCAGGGTGCCGACGATGAAAGCGTCAGACGGCTTGCCAAACGGAGTCTGAATTTCGATCTCATCGATCTCGGTCAGCTCGGGCATTTGATAAAGGCCGCTGCCGCCGATGATGCCGATTTTTGCTGCTGTCATTCCTACTTAAGTAATCAATTAAGACGGTATATGAGCGAATCCTCAATAAGCGTTCCATTAATCATGTTTCGAGAAAATCTGATTCGAGCAATCCCGTTTCCAGTTTGGATGGCAACCTTAAGTAACAAAATGAGGGGATCACCAGGATCGACGACACTAATATCCTTGAGCGCAACAACAGATTGATCTTCTGGAACCGCCCTGAGCACAGCCTGAACCTCCTGGTAAACTGCTTTAAGGCCGTTTGCGCGTACCTCTGGGCTAACAATCAACAGGCGCCAATCGTTGGAGTCAGTTTCATAAAACCACAGTGCCCCGGAGGAGACCATCCCCGCTTCGTCAAGGCGTCTTATTAGCTCCGCTCCAGCTGAGATCATTTGCTCGGTTAAGGCCTCTTTCACCACCATTTCTGTAACCATGGCATGATCCCATCCTTTCCGTCAGTTACCGCTAAGTACAAAGCTTCTGCTTTATCCTTTGTGATCTCCAACGAATATCGTAAGTCTTCCTTCCAATCCTTAGCCCAGTTTGATTCAAACGCTGCATTTTGAGCACTGTTTTCCCTGTGCTTTACCGCCAGTCCGGCGAAATTCAGCAGTTCATTCCCATTAAGTAGTAAGATCCCTCAAAACAATTCGCATCCAATAGTACCTTGGCATCCCGGAGTCGCAATTCTGTTAGCTTTTGAAAATCAGATCGATTCATTTGGGAGAGTTAAGAAGTTTCCGTTCTTTTCACGTATGAAACCCAGCGGTTCATCGGGATCGTGATAAAACAAGCAAGTCCAGTTCTCACGCGCGGCCTGCGGCAATAACTTTTTCTTCGCTGCCAAAGTTTCCACCGGATAAAGATCGTATCCCATGATCCACGCGAACGGGACATGCGCGCGGGTCGGAACGAGATCAGCAAAGCCGAAAAGCGTTTGGCCGCCCCGATCCAATTTCCAGCATTGCATTGAACGGTTATGCCCCGGATAAGTCTCCAGGCGCAATCCCGGCATGACCTCGTAGTCAGCTTCTTTCAGTTCCAACTGACCAGAATCTTTGAGGGGCCGCCAGTTCTCGGTAAAATAGCTGGCGCGATCGCGCTCGCTCGGCGCCTCGGCGTGTTCGTGTTCAGCCTCTGAGATAAAATAACGCGCGTTTGCAAAAGTTGGAACAGTCTTTCCCGATTCGTCATGCATGGTGTTTCCACCAGCATGATCGAAATGCAGATGCGTGTTAAGAACGATTGTAATGTCCTCGGCGCCCACGCCGGCGATCGCGCGCAAGGATTCGTCCAGCGATCGCTTTCGATCGATGCCGTACATCGCGCGACGTTTTGCGTCCCATTTGTTGCCGATGCCGGTCTCAATCAGAACGCGCTCACCGCCGCCTTCGACAAACACGCAATTCATATTCATGCGAATGCGATTCTGTTCGTCTGGCGGAGCGACTTTCATCCACAAATTGCGTGGCACGACTCCAAACATCGCGCCACCATCGAGACGAAATTCGCAATCAGGGATGACTTCAACGCGATAGTCGCTAAACTGCATCGTTAATTTAGCGTTTCTTCCTGGCCGGTGACGGTTGTGGCTTTGCGGTCTTGTCGTTCGTAGGCGGCGGCATTGGCTCGCCCGACGAAGGCGGCGCAAAGAGTGAAGCCGGCGGCTGATTAGGTGGCGGTGTTACCTGAAAATTGTCGGCCACCGTGACATGCGAGCGCTTCACGATGTCGTCAATCCACTTCTTTTCTTTTTCCTGTTCGACAGCCTCGCGTGCCTGGTCCTGGGATGACTTCGGCGCGCCGAATGGATTTGGCGCACCCCCGGACGCGATCAGGATGTGCCGGGCATGAACTTCCTCTTCGTCCTTCCCTTCTTTCTTTTGCGTGCGTCGCTCTTCGACCTTAATAATGTGAAATCCAAATTGACTCTCTACGACGTCACTAATCTGTCCGGGTTGGAGGGCAAATGCCGCCTTATCAAATTCCGGAACCATCTGGCCGTGGCCAAACCAACCAAGATCGCCGCCTTTGTCCTTGCTGCCGGGATCGCTGGAATTTTCCTTAGCCAGGGCCGCAAAATCCTCTCCCGCACGGGCCCGTCTCAAAATGTCTTCAGCCCTCGCGCGCGCCTTACTCGCGTCCAACTCCGGATGTTTGCCGATGTAGTCCTTGATTTCCGCATCTGTGGCTTTCATCGCCGGGTTCTTTTCCGGATCGAGATTGTCCCGTGCATACGTCTCCGCCAGAAGGCGCGACTGTTCCAGCATGATCTGCAACTCGACCTTGCGCTGCTTGTCTACGCCTTTGGCAATGCCGCGCCGCTCAGCCAGCTTAGCCTGACCGAACTGATGCTTTACTTGTTTTAACTGTTCGTCAGGAATTTGTTGATTGGCCATTTGCGGATTCTGCGCCTTGGCATCGGTGATGAACTGATTGAATTGTTCCTCCTGACCCGGTTCTTTGTAGAACGCGTCGATGTCAGCGTCTGAGACTGTTGCCGCGCCGGGCGTCGCCCCCTCAGATTTGAAATAGCTTTGCGCGATCACCACCGTGCGCGCGAGATCCAGTTGGCGTTTGAGATCAGGCCGGTAGGCCAGGCCCTTCAAGCGCGCCTCTTCGGCGACGGCGAGGATCTCGCGAATGTTTTGCGCAAAGTCCTTGCGTGCCTTTTCGTCCGTCGCCATCCGCGCTCGGGCTTGCGGCTGCTGGTCGGCGACAATCAAGGCCATGTCTTCGGGACTGAGACTTACCACGCCGCGCCCGGCCTTTACCTGCCAGGCGATGAGGGCAATCGAAAAAAGAATGCCGAATCCCGCGGCAATCCATGCTTTAGTGGTTGAATTCAAAATGAGATTCCTTTCAGATTAGCTCGCATCCTACTGTTCAACGGGACGCTCTACCAGTTCGAGAAGCACGCCTCCAGAGGATGATGGATGAACAAACGCGACAAGGCAACCGGCCGCGCCGGTCCGCGGTTCCTGATCGATCAGCCGCGCTCCCCTGCTTTTCAAATCATCCATGGCCGCGCGAATATCCTTCACTTCCAGAGCGATATGATGAATTCCCGGTCCGCGCTTCTCCAGAAACTTAGAGATAGGAGACTCGGGCGATGTTGCCTCGAGCAGTTCGATTTGTGATTCGCCAATCGGCAACATGGTGACGCGCACCTTTTGATCCGCTACCACTTCAGTGTGAGCGGCCACGCCGCCCAACGCCTCTCGCCAGAAAGCGGCAACCTCATCGATGCTGCGCGTCGCGATCCCGATGTGATCGATTTTCATTGTATTAGTCAGTGGTCAGTAGTCAGTTGTTAGTAGTCAGTTGTACATCTGATGACGTGACGCGTGAAGCCGCCGGGCGAACAACTAACAACTAACCACTAACCACTGACCACTCTAACAATTGACTACTGACCTGTTCTTAAAAGTTCCTCAACCGCCGAATATGGATCCCTTTTCTTGCTCGCAACTTCTGCCGCCAACCCATCAAGTCTCTGAGAAACCGAAGTGCCGTCCAGCGCCCGGGCCAATAGCTGCTCGCGCCACAACTCGAGAATTCGCCAGCGGGCGATCGCCTGCCTCCGCTCACGGCCAGTATCCATTTTTTCCTGTGCCTCCCGGCAACGATTGACGGCGTCGGCGAGATCTTCGATGCCTTTGCTCTCGGTGGCGACTGTCTTGACGATCGGCGGTTGCCACTCGTCTTCGCGCGCCGCGATTGCGAGCAGCGACTCCAGTTCTTTTTGGGTCCTCAGAACGCCTTCGCGGTCCGCTTTGTTGATAACAAACACGTCGCCGATCTCCATGATCCCGGCCTTCATTGTCTGGACGTCATCACCCATTCCCGGCACCAGCACCACCACGCAAACGTCGGCCGTCTTCACAATCTCGACCTCGTCCTGACCAACACCTACGGTTTCGACCAGGATCTTTGTATAGCCCGCTGCGTCGAGGATTGCCACCGCGTCGACCGTGGCGCGCGCGAGGCCGCCCAGATTGCCGCGCGTTGCCATTGATCGAATAAAGACGCCCTTATCGAGGCCGAGCGCCTGCATCCGAATTCGATCGCCCAGGATTGCCCCGCCGGAGAATGGGCTCGATGGATCGACCGCCACGATGCCGATGCGCTCGCCGCGCTTGCGATAAACTGCTGCGAGCTTGTCCACCAGCGAAGATTTTCCTGCTCCCGGCGCGCCTGTTATACCGACTACAAGGGCGCGACCGGTGAGCGGGAAGATCGCCTTCATCAATTCGGCCGCTCCCTCGGCGCCGTCCTCGACTTTGGAAATGGCCCGTGCGACGGCGTTCGGATCTCCAGCGGCTACCCGATCAACTAATGATTCGCTCATCGTTTACGTTTGCCGCAAAATTTCTCGCGCGATGATGATTCGCTGAATTTCAGATGTGCCTTCACCAATGGTGCAGAGTTTCGAATCGCGCCAATATTTTTCCGCCGGATAATCTTTGGTGTAGCCATAGCCGCCGTGAATCTGAATCGCCTCTTCGCAGACGCGGACGCCAATCTCAGAAGCGTAGAGTTTGGCCATTGACGATTCCTTAGTAGTTTTCCTGCCTTGATCTTTCATGGCCGCAGCTCGATACATCAGCAATCGCGCCGCGTCCAGTTGAGTGGCCATGTCGGCGAGCTTAAATTGAATCGCCTGAAACTCACTGATCGGCTTGCCGAATTGTTGTCGCTCATTCGCATAACGGATTGCCGATTCATAGGCGCCCTGCGCGATTCCGACCGCCAGTGCCGCGATTGAAATCCGCCCCCCATCCAGGACCTCCATGGCATTCACGAACCCCTGCCCTTCTTCGCCCACACGATTTTCATCCGGGATTGTGCAATCCTCGAAAATAACGCTGGCTGTCTCGGAAGCTCGGAGGCCGAGTTTGTTTTCCTTCTTCGATGGCGTGAAGCCTTCCATTCCCTTTTGGAATATGAACGCGGTGATTCCCTTACTTTTTTTGGCGCGGTCCGTCGATGCAAAAGCCACGAGGGTATCGGCATGAATCGCGTGGGTAATGAAATTCTTCGATCCATTAACTGTCCACATGCCATTACTGCGGGTGGCCGTCGTGCGCGTGCTTGAGGCGTCAGAACCGGACCCAGGCTCAGTCAAACCCCAGGCTCCGAGATGTTCGCCGCTCGCCAGCGGCACCAAATACTTTCTTTTCTGCGCTTCGCTCCCGAATTGAAAAATGTGATTCGAACAAAGCGACGTGTGCGCGGCGACTGAAATTCCCACGGATCCGTCCACCCGTGATAACTCTTCGATCACTGTCGCGTATTCCACATAACCCAGACCTGCGCCGCCGTATTCTTCAGGAAAAATAACGCCGGTCAAACCGAGTTCCGCCAATTTCGGTTTCAACTCGATCGGAAAATGCTGCGTCTCGTCCCACTCCAATGCGTGCGGCGCAATCTCGCTTGCGGCGAATTCGCGCACGCTCATTTTCATTTGTAATTGCTCTTCGTTGAGTTCGAAGTCCATCGATTTTTGGTTAGCAACCCGAGACAGCGCCGGCCCTTTACACTGAATGACAGGCATTGCTGCCTGTCGACGTCAAACCAGAACCACGTATTCTACATCAACAAAGTCCACTAACGTGATCGGCGCCGAATTGATTTGGGCGCTCGCGCTCGCGGAGTATTCGCAACTGCGCTGACTTTCTTTCTGGCGCTCAGCAGGCGCCTGATCTCAGGTTCGCTGAGATAACGCCACGCGCCTGAATTGAGTCTCTCGTCTTTCAGCGACCCGATTCGCACGCGCTTCAACTTGATCACAGAATGCCCGATTGCTTCAAACATTCGGCGAATTTGCTGGTTACGCCCCTCATGAAGCTTTACTTCAAACCAGGCATTCGTTTTGGTTCTGGCGATCTCGCTAACATCAGCGCGCGCCAGAGGCTCGCCCTGATCGATTGACACGCCACGTCGCAAACTTTCAACCGCATTTTCCGACGGGATGCCCTTAACTTTGGCTTCATATACTTTTGCGATCTGGTTTCGCGCAGAGGTAACTACATTTGTGAAATCGCCGTCATTAGTCAGCAGTAATAGTCCTTCGGTATTGAAGTCCAATCGTCCGACCGGATGCACTCTGCCAATGAACGGCGGCAATAAATCGACGACGAGCGGCCGGCCTTCAGGATCCGAAAGGCTGGTGAGATAACCCTTTGGTTTGTTCAGAAGAACGTAAACCTTTTGCTGCTTTTCAAGCAGTACATTTATCAATCGGCCCCGGACCTTTATGTGATCGCGTGCCGGATCGGCCTTCGTTCCCAGCTCGGTGACGATTTTGCCGTTGACCGTGACACTGCCGGCCGAGATTAACTCTTCGGCGTGACGGCGCGAAGCAATCCCGGCGGCGGCGATCAGTTTTTGCAGGCGTTCTTCCATGACGTGGTTTTTACTTCTTGCCAAAAATCCGCTTAACCTTATTGAGAATGGAATCTGTTTTCGATTCTTTCTCTTTCTTGTCCTTTTTGGGCTCTTCTTTCGGTTTTCGATTCTCTGAACGCGGAGGCGGTGCCGGCGTAGGCGTCGGAGTGGGACTTGGCGCAGGACTGGGCGTCTGCCCGGCATCTCCCGACATCGAAACCGGCTGATTCGTGTTTGCGTTTGACGAGGAACCGCCGCGCAAGCGGTTCGCAAGCGCAAACAAACCGGCGCCACCTACCAGCCCGATCAGAATCAGCGAAATGATCATCGATGGCTTGCTCGATGAGCCGTTTGACGCAGGCTTCGTAATCGGCACCTGAACACGTTGGAACTCTGGATGATCAGCATTGGTCGCACTGGCGATAACTGAACTCGTGATGGCTGCCAGTGAAGCAGCCGGTGTTAGTTTTGGTTGGTTATCAGCTGACGACGCCGCCTGCACCTGTCGCAACCGCGCCAGGTCGATCACCAAACGGCCGGACGGGCTTTCGGTGCCGGCAAAACGCAATTCTTCCATCGTTGGGGCAATCACGTTTTCAGCATGCTCGAAACCCAACAACTCAGCGGTTGCATGCAACTCGCTGCGGAAATCATTTGCGTTCGCTGGACGGTCCCTGGGGTTCTTTTCCAATGCGTGCAGGACAAGTGTTTCGAGCTCCACCGGTATTGAAGAGACAATTTCTCGCGGAGGTCGCGGTGGTTCAGATACCTGCTTGAGAGCAATCGCGAGCGCCGTTTCGCCGGTGAAAGGCACGGCTCCCGTCAGCATCTCATAAAGCATGATTCCCAGGCTGTATACGTCCGACGCAGGCGTTAGCGCGCCGACGCCGGAACACTGCTCCGGCGACATGTAGCGCGGGGTGCCAATGATCGTCCCGACCTGCGTTAGCGTCTTGAAGTCCTCGTCTTCGTATTCTTCAACTGCAAATTTTGCGACGCCGAAATCCAGGACCTTTACGACGGCTGGAAGATTGGGCCGCTGTTCAATGAAGATATTGGGCGGCTTGAGATCCCGATGAATCAGCCCTGCCTCGTGCGCGGCGCCGACGGCAAGACAGGCCTGGAGCGTAAACGAGACTGCTCGGGCCGGATCAAGCGGCGCCTCGCGCATCAGCAAATTGCGAAGCGTTTGTCCCTCCAGCAGCTCCATCACGATGTATAACCAACCATCGTCCGTAGTGCCAAAGTCGGTAACGGTGACGGCATTCGGATGCTGCATTCGGCCGGCCGCGCGCGCTTCGCGCCGGAAACGGTGCCGCGCAGTTTGATCGCCGACGAAGCGCTGGCTGAGAACTTTTATGGCCACCTGCCGATCAATCAACAAATGCGTCGCCCGATAAACGGTGCCCATCCCGCCCCCGCCAAGCCGTTGATCCAATCGATATTTACCTTCGAAAACCCGTCCAATCAGCGGATCGACAGGAACGTCCGGAATCGTCGCATCAGCTTGCAGGGCGGTGAGGTCGTCGGGACACGTGAGCGCACTGTCAGAAAATTGCCGGCCGCATCTGGGGCATTGAAGCATGAACAGTAATCAATGAGTTATTTTTGAGAGAGCGCGATTATTATCGCTTAAATGGGGCAGAATCGGTAGCGAGCGATTAGTGCGTATGCGGTAGGTTGAAGTTAGAACAGCTTGAGCTTGTCAGCCGTCGCCGTCTAACCAGAGTGTGTCTGACAAACTGACAAATGCATACCACTAAGCCGGCGGGGCTCAATTGTCGCCGGCAATCGCCACCCGTTCAGACGTGGCAAGCTCAGGTTCTGCGAGCTTTTCCATTGCCGCCTCGGTATGCAGACGATTCTTAAAAGCAGCGTGAACGAATGATGCAAACAGCGGATGCGGCGCCAGTGGCTTCGATTTGAATTCCGGATGAAATTGACAGCCCAGAAACCACGGGTGCTCCTCGCGCGCGAGCTCGATGATCTCGACAAATTTTTCGTCGGGCGAAACGCCACTGAAAATCAAACCACCTTGTTCAAGCGTTTCCCGGTACGCTGGATTGAACTCATAACGATGACGATGTCGCTCGTTAATCTCTTCCGTGCCGCCGTAGACGTCGCGAGCGAGAGAGTTCTCCGCCAGCCGGCACGGCCAGGCGCCAAGTCGCATCGTCCCCCCCATTTCTTCGATGTTGACCAGATCGCGGAGCTTGAAAATGATCGGATATGGAGTGTCGACATTGAATTCGGTTGAATCGGCCTCTTTCAGATCACAGGCGTTGCGCGCGAACTCAATACACGCGGTCTGCATTCCCAGGCAAATCCCAAAATATGGCGTGCGCGTGCGGCGGGCATAGGAAATGGCGCGAATCATTCCTTCGACGCCGCGCTTGCCGAAACCACCAGGCACCAGGATCGCGTCAAAGTCGCGCAGCCGCGATTCGGAATCATCATCCATTAGTTCTTCCGATTCGATCCACCGTACGTTTACCCGGATGTTATTGGCGACGCCACCGTGCGTCAGCGCTTCGCGGAGGGATTTATAAGAGTCCTCCAGTTCAACATACTTGCCGACGATGGCGATCGCCGTTTCACCGGCCGAAGGTTGCCGAATTGTCGAAACAAGCCTCCGCCAATCGGCAAGGTCGGTTTGGGTCGCGACCTCGCCCAGTTGCAGCGACGAGACGATCAATTCATCGATACCCTGATCATGCAACGCCAGCGGTACGTCGTAGATCGTGTCGACGTCCTGCGCCGTGATAACCGCTGATTCCTTCACATTACAAAACAGCGCGATCTTCGATCTTAGATCATGGGACAGTGGGCGGTCCGAGCGGCAAAGGAGAATGTCAGGGGCAATACCAATCTCGCGCAGTTCGCGGACAGAATGCTGTGTCGGTTTCGTCTTCAACTCGCCGGCCGCGGCGATAAATGGAACAAGCGTGGCGTGCACGAACAGCGCATTCTCACGTCCTTCTTCATTGCCCATCTGGCGAATCGCCTCCAGAAATGGAAGCGATTCAATGTCGCCCACGGTGCCGCCGATTTCAACGATCACGACATCAACCCCATCGCTGGCCGATACCGCGCGGATAGCTTCCTTGATTTCATTGGTAATGTGAGGAATGACCTGGATTGTCTTGCCAAGATAATCGCCGCGCCGTTCTTTTTCGAGCACGGAAAGATAAATTCGACCAGTCGTCCAGTTGTTGGCCTGCGACAAAGGGGCATGCGTGAAGCGTTCGTAATGTCCAAGGTCAAGATCAGTCTCGGCGCCGTCGTCGGTCACAAAGACTTCGCCGTGCTGAAATGGCGACATCGTTCCCGGATCGACATTGATGTAGGGATCGAGTTTGATTAGCGTGACCCGGAGACCGCGGGCTTCCAGCAAACATCCGATCGAAGAAGCGGCCAGACCCTTACCCAGACTCGAAACAACTCCACCTGTTACGAAAATGTATTTAGGCATCAGATCCTCCAGGGCAAAAGGTAAAAGGAAAAAGGAAAATCGAAAAGAAAAGCCGCACCGCCATCTCAGGGTCTTCCATTTTTACCTTTTGCCTTTTTACTTTTTACTTTTTTCCTTCTGACTTCCCGCTTCGGGCGGATCGTCGGGTTCTTCCTTGTCGTCATAGATTCCCCGGCGCAGGTCCTGCCGGACTTCAACAGCTTTTTTCGCCGTGGGATCCAGGGCTTGTTGCAATCCCATCATTCCCGCAGTCAATACTCCCGGTCCCTCTTTTCTTCGGCGTTCAAATTCGTCTTCGCTCTTTACATCATAAGGCTTGCTGATTTGATTAAGCAGGAGCAGCACCCCGATGATCACGCCCGCGATTACTGCCAGTCCGATCCAGTTACTTGCGTTCATTTGCTTCGCTCGGTCAGATCAAGTTCTTGCGCCGCCAGTTCCACTCGCTGTCGAACAATCCCGCGCACGCGCTCCAGGTCTTCCAGCGTATCAACTCCAATCGAGCTTGATACCGCTTCGACAACCTTGATTTTCGCGCCATGATCGAGCGCGCGCAATTGTTCAAGCGACTCTGCCACTTCGGCTTCGGTCTGTGGCCACGAGGTAAGCTGCAAAAGAAACTGGCGCCGGTACGCATACAAACCAGTGTGTTTTCGAAAAGAAAAAAGCAGCGCGGGTTCGTTCCTCAGCGCTGCTTCAATCGAGCCGTATTTGTTGACGGCCTGATTAGGAAAAGGAATAGGATTGCGGGAAAAGGATGACGCATGACCACGTTCATCGACGACCACCTTGACCACCGCCGGGCTTAACACGTCGGCAACGTTGGTAATTGGTTCGGAGGTCGTGGCAACTTGCGCGTCTGAGTCATTCAGCGCGGCGATGGCGCGATCAATCGTGTCAGGATCGATTAACGGCTCGTCGCCCTGCACGTTAACAATGATTTCCGCATCAATCTTTTGGGCGACTTCCGCAACCCGGTCACTACCGGTGGCGTGATTGCCGCGCGTCATCATCGCTTCAAAGCCTTTCGCCGTTACGGCGTCCAGTATCCTCTTGTCATCAGTCGCTACGATGGCGCGGCTGACACTCTTCGCTGCCAGGGCGCGCTCGACTACCCAAACCACCAGCGGTTTTCCGCCGATTGGCAGTAAAGGCTTTGCGGGAAGACGCGTTGAATTGTATCGGGCGGGGATGACCGCGACTGCGGTCCTGGTAAAATTGCTGCCCGTGTTATTCACGGGATTACACGTTAGTCTTATTCCACGCTGCCTGTCAATGATGATTCCGAACCGTTAGCGTTTGAATTTGGTTTCTTCGCGCGTTGTTTTGCGCCCTGGCCTAAAATATTTCGTTTCCAGGATTCTTTCACCCCATAGACGCTAAGACAATCCAAAAGCCGTAACGACACTACCGAACGTTCCTATGGATTAGAAAGTCGTACCACAAACAGCGTCACGGTACGGTTATCGGCGATAACGTCGGACCGCAAAGCGGTTGACTCTCTTACCTGCCATTCAAATTTTTTGGGCACAATCACCAGGATCGGGCCACCGGCACGTTTCGCTGCTTCGGCGACCTGCGTCACCCCTTCCAGTTTTACCGGCTCGCCGTTCGCACCATATGAAATTCTACCGGCGGCATAGAATTGGGCAGTGCGCTCGATATCGTGTAATTGGACGACGGGGGCAGACGCATAACCGGCGGCGTTCGCCTTCTCGATCAAATCGCGAACCGTGTATTGGTTTGCAACCGCAGGGGCCGCAAGCTTTGCCGCCAGCGCGCAGGAAATCAAGGTTCCGGCTGCGATTGCCGCGAATGCGCTATGCAACCGCGGCCGGAGGCTGGCCACTAGTCCGGCCAATACTGCTGGAATCACGGACAGGCCGGCAGCAAAAACAGTTACGCCCATCTGGCGCGTCACGTAAAACGCGCCGCCGATCGGTATCAGCACAGCGAGGATCCCGGTTAATCGAACAGCGCCCCTGTGCGCACCGCCAAACAGGTGCTCCGATCGATCACCGATCAGCAACGCTACCGCCGGAAGCGCAGGAAGGACATAAGCCGGCAACTTTGATTGCGATATTGAAAACAAAATCAACGGCGCCGCAATCCATGCCAGCGCGAACAGTCTGAGCCGGTCGCGGTTTGATCCTCCTCGCCAATTCCAATGTTGCGCATCGACTAAAGCCAAAATAAAAAAGCTCGTCCACGGCAGCGCCAACATCGGCAGAATAAGGAAATAGAAATAAAACGGCTGAGGATGGTGGAACTTTTGCGAGACAAAGCGTTGAAAATGATGCTGAACAAAGAACTGGTCGACGAAAGCCGCACCATGCCGGGAGATCATGGGCCCATACCACAGCCCCGCCACGAGCATCAGCAGCGGCACGCCCCATATCGAGCTCATTAGCAATTTTCGGTTGGGCCAGGTGCGGTGAATTCCAAAGTAAACCGCAATTACTCCGAAAGGGATGACAATTCCCACCAGCCCTTTTGCCAGCAGGGATAAACCGACGAAGAAGTAGAAGCCGGGCAGGAAAAGGATTTTGCCATTAGAAGGAGTAGTGAGCTCGCTGCCGAAGAAACAAGCGAGGGCCAGCGTGAGTGTCATGGTGACGACAATGTCGAAGGTCGCGCCGCGACCGAAGACAATGACGCCACCACTCGAAAGGAACACAACCGCGCTAGTTAGGGGAAACACGTCGTTTGAATCTGAGCCTTCGGTGGGCGATGAATTATCATGCGCGACTGTTCTGGCGATCCAGAAAACCCCCAGCGCGCTCACAATCGCGCACAGCGCCGGGCCCAATCGAGCTGCATACTCTGATACACCGAGCAGGCGAAAGCTCGCGATGATCAGCCAATAGAGCAGCGGCGGTTTTTCAAACCACGGGAATCCGCCGAGGGTGGGAGTGACAAAGTCGTGCCGCGCCAGCATCTCGCGGGCTACTTCGACGTAACGCGGTTCGTCAGGACCAACCAGAGGAAAAGCGCCGAGACCAAACAGGTAAAATGTCGCGATGCCGATGAAGGATAGGATCCAGCCGCGCCTGGCAAGGTTTGAAGATTGCAAGTATAGTCCCCGAAGCAGTGGTCAGCAGTTAGTAGCCGGTGGTCGGTTGCGGCCATCAAATCAAGATCAGTTTTATCTCGATGAACTTACCAGCCGAACTTCGAAGTATCATCGAAACCCAAGTTTGTTTCAATCCGGCCACTGACCATTGACCACTGACAATGCTTCGCACTGCAGTCATCGGCGCCGGCCATCTTGGCAAACAACACGCCCGCATTCAGGCGGCGCTCGCTTCTGAAGGCCTCGCGGAATTTGTGAGCGTCTGTGACATCAAAGAAGACGTAGCGACTCAAATCGCTTCAGAATACAAGACCAGCGCGACGGTCGATTGGCAGTCGTTAATCGGCAAAGTTGATGCAGTCAGTCTTGCCGTTCCAACTGAATCCCATTCCGACATCGGTTGTGCGCTGCTGGACGCGGGGATTCACGTGCTGGTTGAAAAACCTATTTCGCGGACCCTGGAAGAAGCAGACCGGATGATCCAGAGGGCCAAAAAGAGCGGCGTGATTCTGCAAGTTGGTCATGCAGAACGTTTCAATCCGGCGCTGGTTGCATTGCGACCCCATGTCCGCAATCCCATTTATTTCGAGATTCATCGCATTGGTCAATTTACGGCCCGGTCGCTGGACATCGATGTAGTGCTCGACTTGATGATCCACGATCTCGATATCGTGCAATGGTTGGTCGGAGAAGAAGTTGAGGTAACGAGCCTGCACGCCGTGGGTATTCCGATAATTACGGAGCGAGTCGACGCCGCAAATGCCCGTCTCGAGTTTGCGACCGGAGCCGTCGCCAACATCACCGTGTCGCGCGTTGGCACTGAAAGAATTCGCAAGATGCGGTTTTTCCAGCCCCGCGATTACGTTGCGGTGGACTATGTAACGAACCATGCTTCAATCAGCAACCTTGCTCCCTCAGGCACCGGCGCGTGGCCGGGTGTACGTACCCGGGTGCTCGAAGTGCAGGATGTCGAGCCTTTGCGGGCAGAAATCGAAGGATTCTTGAATGCCGCCGTGACTGGCTCTACAGCTCCTGTGCCTGGAGGAGATGGGCGGCGGGCGCTCGCGCTTGCTTTGCGCGCGCTGGAACAAATCGAGGAGCACACGGTTCGTAGCGGTGTTGCTGCGTTCCTCGACCAAGCTTGAACCCCCGTTCTTTTATTGCCCGGAAACTGTTGGTATGATGACATCGGTTCTTGCGATAACTCGGCTTATCGGGAGGAAAAACTCCCAAATGACAGAAGCAGAACGACAACGGACAATTGAATTCATCCTCCACACCCAGGCGCAATTGTCTGCCAACGATCAAAAACATGACGAGCGGCTTTCGCGCCTCGAGCGAATCGCTAAACTAATGGTGAGAACCGGACTTCGAGCGCGCAAGGAGATGCGTGAACAGCATGAGCGCTGGCGCGAGCAGGACGAGCGCTGGCGCGAGCAGGATGCGCGGTGGGAACGTCGTTATGCTGCCCTCCTGGAATCACAGGCGCACACCGACCGCCGGCTCGACGCCCTGATCGACATAGTGCGTGCTGATCGCAACGGCCGCTCTTCATAATTGACTAAAGGCCGGCTCGTTATTTGTGTCAAACCGATTCGCAATCCGAGCAGAACCAAAGTCCTCCGAATTACTTCGTCATCGAATAGCCGCCGGCGACGTCCCTTCCGCAGTTTATGCCGTCGGCCAGCGAGGTCGAATCGTTTTCGCCGATGCGTTGGGCGATGCCGTTCGCGAACCTCAGCAGATTCCCGCAACTCTCGACACGATCTATGACGTGGCGTCGTTAACAAAACCTCTCGTCACGGGTTTGCTATGCGCCCACCTGGTCGAACGGGGCGGATTGACGCTCGATAGTCCGGTCGCAAAATACCTTCGCGAATTCAATCGCCCGGACAAGAACCGAATTACCGTGCGCGACCTGGTCACCCACACGTCCGGCCTTCCCGCATGGCGGCCGCTTTACATTCTGACCGGCGGTGATCCCGAAACCACCGTCTCAGCGATTGCCGGCGTGCCGCTGGAGCAACCTCCCGGGCGAGCAGTTATTTACAGCGATCTGGGCTTCATTGTCCTCGGCTTTTTGTTGCAAGGTTTGGCCAGGAATGCCCTCGGTCAGCTTGCCCAGCGTGAGATATTCGCCGCGCTGAGCTTGCACCAAACCTTTTTCAATCCCTCGCGCGCAATGCAAACCGGCGTCGCGGCCTGCGAAAGTGGCAACGCTTATGAACGCGACATCTGCGAACGCGATTTTGCGCCAATTGGAATATGGCCTGGCCGCGATGGCGTAATTTGGGGCGAAGTACATGATGGCAATGCGCACTTTCTCGCGGGAGCCGCCGGTCACGCCGGATTGTTTTCGACGGCAGGTGAAATATTTCGCTTAGCAAACCAATTTATCGGGGGCTTGTCTCAACTGCTTTCCGCCCGAACCTGTGAATTGTTTCGGCAGAACATGACGGAAAGCTTGAACGAAGCCCGCTCGTTCGCCTGGCAACTCGCAGCCACCAAAGATTCAACCGCGGGCCCCTCGCTGCCGCCAGACGCTTTTGGTCACACCGGGTTCACCGGCACCAGTTGTTGGATCGATCCGCATCGGGAACGCGTTTTCATCCTTTTGACGAATCGCACCCACGCGCACTCTCTACCCTTCGCCAACATCAACCAGGCGCGACGCGAGTTTCACGCTCTCGCAACAGCCGCGCTCGATCTTGCTTAGTTACAGCGCGTGAACCATGAACCAGACAAGAGAATCGCAGCAGCCGGCCGGCTTAGCCGTTTCGTCGGCTTCTTAAGTCTGGAACGCAACGTTACCACGGCCTCAAGCGCCGTCTTTCTGCTTGGCTTCGGTGAAGAGCTATGGAAGAAATTTCTGCCGAAATATCTTGAAGCTCTGGGCGCCAGCACTCCCGTAATCGGTTTGTTCGGCACGGCCGAGGATTTTTTCGACGCGGTCTATCAATACCCCGGCGGGTGGATTGCCGATCGCTTTGGAAGACGGCGGGCGTTTTCTATTTTTCTTGGCCTCGCGTCTGCCGGGTATCTTGTTTATCTTCTCGGCCCTTCATGGCCGTACGCTTTCCTTGGATTGGCGCTGGTTATGGCCTGGCAGAGCATGGCATCGCCCGCGATTTTCGCGGTCATTGGCGATGCGCTGCCAAAAGAAAAGCGGGCGATGGGTTTTACCATCCAATCCATCCTCAAGCGCGTGCCGATCGTCGTGGCACCGCTCCTTGGCGGCGTGATCATAGCCTCGCGCGGAGTGGTCTCGGGAGTGCATCTTGGACTGATCGTGACCCTGGCACTGACGGCGCTGACGATCTTACTAATTCGCGCAATCAACATCACGCGCGAACCTCATGAAGCGGCCAACATCTTCGGCGTTTGGACTTCGTTTCAACCCGGACTAAAGCGACTGCTGCTCTCAGATATCTTCATTCGCACCTGCGAAGGAATGGCCGACGTCCTGATTATCCTTTATGTAACTAACGTTCTACACGTAAGCGTCGCTGGCTTTGGAGCCCTGATTGCAATTCACACGATCACAACGCTTTTGGTCTACCTGCCGGCTGCCCGGGGAGCTGATCGCCTGGGACGGCGTCCATTCATCATCGCGACCTTTTGCGCCTTTGCTTTGTATCCGCTGGCGGTCGTCTCCGCGCACAACTTCGCGGGACTCCTCGTAGCGTTTATTATTGGGGGTCTCAGAGAAATCGGTGAACCGGCCCGCAAAGCGATGATTGTCGATTTTGCCAAACCACAACTTCGCGCCCGGAGTGTAGGTCTTTACTACCTGCTGCGCAGTTTGACCATAACGCCGGCATCCGCGATTGGCGGCTTGCTTTGGAAACTTACGCCGCAAACACCATTCATAATGGCCGGTGCATTCGGCATCATTGGCACTCTGGTTTTCATAATTAGCGTGCGAGAGCGCTAGCCAATCAATGACTTCACGGAGGGAACGAAATCATGAAAAGTCAGTATATCGTATCGAAATTTGTAAAGCGCATTTCTGGCCATTCCAGAATCAACCATTTGGCGGTCATCTTAATCCTGGTGATTCCTTCTCTTGAATTGAGTTGTTCTTCAAATGCCCAGCCCCAACAGTTTGATTGGAAACAGATCGAGCAGGCGATCGGGAAAGCCGGGGCCGTACAGCCGGACGGGGTTTACAAAATCGGGTTGCCGCGTACTGATTTACACGTGAAAGTTGGCGACGTCGAAGTGCAGCCAACCCTCGCGCTGGGGTCGTGGGTTGCCTTCAGAAAGCTGGCAGTAGAAACAATCGCAATGGGGGATTTGGTTTTAACCGAAGATGAAGTTGAGCCCGTGATGGCGAAGCTGCAGGACGGCAACATCGAGATTACCGCACTGCACAACCACTTGCTAAACGAAAACCCGCGGGTAATGTATATGCACATAGACGGTCGCGGCGATGCCGTTAAACTCGCCCAGGCAATTCATGCGGCGCTGGCGCTCAGCAAGACGCCGTTAACGGCTCCTGCGCCGGCTGCGTCACCGGAACCAGTGAACCTGGACACCAGGGCGTTGGATCAAATTATTGGCCGGGGCGGAAAACTCAACGGAGGCGTCTATCAGTTTTCTATTCCGCGCGCCGAAAAAATCGGGCGCCGAGCCAATTCCTTCGTCAATGGGATTGGCAACCGCAATTAGTTTTCAGCCGACGGGAACGGACACGGCAGCGATTACGGGCGACTTTGTGTTGCTGGGGAGTGAAGTGAATCCAGTGATAAGCGCGCTTCGTCAAAACGGAATCGCGGTCACCGCTGTGCATAGCCACATGCTTGACGATTCGCCGCGGCTTTTCTTTCTGCACTTCTGGGCGAACGATACGGCGCTGAAATTAGCCCGCGGGCTTCGCGCGGCGCTCGACAAGACAAATTCAGCGAAGCCTTGATTTGCGCGCACAGGCTGGGTCTTTTGTAGTAGAATCGCTCCGCCCCTCGGGACTCAAGATCCCGCCCGATGCTCTCCTGGAGTAATCGTTACAAATGCAATTCCGTTCGCGCTCGATCTCGATGTCATTAGTCTTTGGGCTGATCACCTCGATAACCCTGTGCCAAATTGTTCTGGCCCAGGAGACCAGGGATCGGCGCGTTACCACCAGGGCGCAACCTACACAAGAAACGGACGGCACGTGGCGGGCTGAAGATACCTCGGTGGCGCAACAAGCCGCGAAGGGGCCGATCGTTGCTACGCTCGCATCTGAGCCGCTCGTTCGCGTTGCCCTGGCGACTGATGTGCGATCAGCTACCGTTTCAACTGCCGCGCATCTCGTGAATGCCTCGGAACTCAACGTCGTTCCGCTCGAGACCAGCCGGTTGCGCGTTGAAGCGCGTACCCCGTCACCGCATCCGGTCGTCAACGATATGCCGTTTGACATAGTACTTGCCCGCGATCTTTCGCGCGATGAAGCTGATCGACTGATCGCGCTCGTCAAGCAGAAGATCAACGAAGACGCTCGCGCCATCAGCGAGACTCCGCAGAACAAGTGGCGGGTCGTTATCTCAGAGACGTCACGCGATGCGAACGAGCAAGCGAGTGCGAAATTGGAGGAAGCGGGCTTCGAAGTTCTCAGCTCATCAGACAGCGCCGCATCCGCAGCGCCGGTGACGACAATCGGTGGTAACGCTCCACTTTCTCCCGCAGCCAAAACAAATACGTCTGTGTCGACGGGTGTGCGGCTTACCGCGCATCCCGGCATGCCGTCGCGAGAACTGGTCGCCTTCTCAAACAGCGCTGCGCCACTGATCCGATCAAATGTTCCGGTCGTACTCGGATCCGACGACGAGAAAAACGCTCCCGTGCGTTTCGGCGAAAAGCCTTATCGCGGACGGATCGAAGTGTTTGCGAATCCGCGCGGAGCGTTGACGGTTGTGAATGTGATCGGTCTCGAAGATTACGTGAAAGGCGTTGTGCCGAATGAATTATCGCCCGGCGGATTTCCGGCCATCGAAGCGTTGAAAGCGCAGGCAATCGCCGCGCGCACCTACGCCCTGAAAAACCGGGGTCAATTTGCGTCGGAAGGTTACGATCTACTACCGACAACTCGTTCACAGGTCTATCGCGGTCTTTCCAGCGAGCATCCACTCTCTTCGCGCGCAGTCGATGAAACGCGCGGGCTTATCGCCACCTACAACGGCGAACCCATAAACGCGCTTTACACTTCTACGTGCGGCGGACGGACTGAGGACGCAGAGAATATTTTTCTTCAGGCCGTGCCATATTTGCGGAGCCGCGAATGCGCCGCCGAAGGCAATGCCGCCCTGGCGCCCTTCATCGTCAAGACCGCCCGCGATTTGTTCGAAATCAAAGACGAAAAGGATCTCACGTATGCACGCGACGCCGCGTTGTTGGCCGTCAACGGCGTTCCATTGCCGGCAGAGAAGGTTTCCAGTTCATGGTTGTCTGCGCAAATTTCGCAAACGGAGGTCCGCGATTGGTTATTTGCGGCCAGCCGCCTGGCGCATGGCCAGCCGTTCACGCCGCCTGAGGATGCAACCAGGCCTCCTGAGTTTTCGACCGCTTTGGTCGCTGCGGTGTTTGGCGACAAGCGCGCGGACACTCTCTTGAACAACGCAGATGTTGAGTATCTATTGGCATTTCATGACGCCGATCAGATACCTGGGGCGAATCGCGCCGACGTTGCCATGTTGTTGCGCGACGGTCACCTAAGTCTCCTGGCTGATGCGGCGCTCCGGCCGAAAGAAGCAATGTCTCGCGCCCGCGCTTTGCATGCGATCGCACACTTGCTCGAAGCGCGGGGCCTGCTTTCCTTGCAGAAAGGAACGACAAAACCCGCGAGCGCCGGAGCCATGATTCTTCGATCTAACAAAGGCAAAGACCAACCACTGGCGGTTGGTCACGAAGTCTTTCTGTTCCGCGCCATCGGCGACACGCTTTATCAAGTTAAGTCGGTCGCCCTGGTTGGCGGCGAACCTGTCACTTTTCATGTCAGCAGGCAGGGCGCCGTGGATTACCTGGAAGTGAGACCAGCACCGAACGGCGCCTCTGCCGAACGATTCTCACCATTCACTAATTGGACGGTGGCTTTGAGCGTCGGAGAAGTGCAGGGACGGTTGGGCCGCTCCGTGCGCGGCGTTGGGTCCATCACCGATCTGCGCGTGGCCGCGCGGGGCTCCTCGCGACGGGTGATCGATCTTGAAGTCATCGGCACACAGGGCACGGGACATGTCCGCGGCGGGCGAATCAGGTCAGCATTGGGCTTGCGGGAACAGTTGTTTGTTATTGATCGCCTTTACGGTGAAAACGGTCGCGTCAACGGATTCGTTTTCATTGGACGCGGCTGGGGACATGGCGTCGGTCTGTGCCAGGTCGGCGCGTACGGCCTCGCGCGCCAGGGCTTCACTTCGGAGCAGATTCTCAAGGCGTATTATACCGGAATCGAAGTCACCAGGTTCTACAACTAGCCGAGCGCTGAATGCGTTTCTCACGGAATCAAGTCATCGGAGCGATTATTGTGCTCGTGCTCATCTGGCTCGTCATCGGGATTCGTCTTATCATTTCTCGCGGGTGAGCGAATCGAATCAAGCTGAAACAAAGGCAAAAGAATGCGGGCAGGATGCCCGCGCTTCGGCACGCGGTCTGGCCATGGATCACAACATCATCGCGATAGTTGGGCCTACGGCTTCCGGCAAAAGCGCGCTGGCGATTGGGCTCGCTTTACACCTCGATGCTGAAATCATAAATTGCGACTCAGTTCAGGTTTACCAGAAAATTCAAATAGCGACCGCGAAAGTTCCGTTTGCCGAGCGGCGTGGCATTCCCCACCACCTGATCGATTTTGTTCCTCCGGAAGTGAATTTCACCGCCGCCGATTGGGCGCGGGCGGCGCTCGAAACAATCGAAGGCATTGAAGCGCGACAGCGGCGCGTCGTAATCGCCGGCGGCACCGGCTTCTATCTCCGGGCGTTGCGCGAGCCATTTTTCCCAAGTCCGGCCACAGATGAAGAACTGAGAGCCCGGCTGACGCGAATTCGAGAACGGCGCAGTCCTGAGTACCTGCATCGCATCCTGCAACGGCTCGATCCGGCCGAAGCTTCCAGATTGAATCCTCGTGATTGGCCGCGGGTACAACGGGCGATCGAATTCTGTTTGCAAACTGGTGAATCGATTTCGCGCCGCAGGCCGCTGCGCCCGGAACGACCAAAGCTCGCATCACGCATCCGGATCATCGCTCTCAATCCACCGCGCGAAGAATTGTATCGGCGGATAAACGAACGCACGGCGCAACATTTCGCCGCCGGATTGGTCGATGAGGTTCGGGAGCTTCTCAGTGATGGCGTGCCGGCCACGTCTAATGCCCTCGGCGCGCACGGATACCGTCGCGTCGTCGAGTATTTGGAGGGCGCGCGTGACCTGAACAGCGCCGTCGAGCAAACCAGGCTCGATGTCAGACACTACGCCAAGCGCCAGTTGACCTGGTTCCGCCATGAAGCCGGAGTCGAATGGGTGGAAGGCTTTGGCGACGACGCCACCGTTCAACAACTCGTGCTCGAAAAGTTGCAAACGAGTCACAAGTTTTTGTGTTCATAATAAACCGTATTGACAGGTCCGAATTGGTGCTATACTTCAATCAGCAAGCCCTGCACCAACTTAACGAAACCGAAACGGAGCGCATGTTTGTGGATTCTAAGCCAGCGCCCCAAAACATCCAGGATGGTTTTCTAAATCTTGCCCGGCGCGAGAAAAGCACGGTAACGATTTACCTTGTTAACGGAGCAAAGCTCCTCGGGCGCATCAAGAGCTTCGATAAATTCTCGATACTTCTGGAAACCGGCACCCAGGAGCAATTGATCTTCAAGCACGCTATCTCCACAGTTTCGCAGAACAAGCGCCCCACGAGCGAATTGCGCAGCCAACCATTGACGCAGATACCGCTCAACCAGCCTGTTCCGGCAGAAGAATCCGCCGAATCCTGATACACTCTTTCAATTGAAGCATGCCTGGCGCTTTCATCACCTTTGAAGGCATCGATGGTTGTGGTAAGTCTACGCAGCTGCGACTGCTGGCGAGTGCTCTCCGTCTCCAGGGACTCGAAGTTGTGACTACGCGCGAGCCGGGCGGCACGACGCTCGGTCAGCGGCTCAGGGCAGCTTTACTCGATGTCGACGAGCAGGTTGATCCATTAGCGGAACTGCTCGTTTTTGCCGCCGATCGCGCGCAGCATGTGCGACAGCAACTGCGACCCGCGTTGAAAACAAATCATGTCGTGTTATCGGATCGTTATGCCGACGCGACTGTCGCTTACCAGGGTGCGGGCCGGGGGTTTGACCCGAAACTGATTGACGAGATTGTTAAGCTCGCGACCGAAGGCTTGAAGCCGGATCTAACCCTGATCTTCGACCTTTCGGTGCCCGAATCGATTACGCGAACCAGGCGTCGCGAGGAAAAGAAACAAAAAGATCGGCTCGACATCGAGGACCCCGATTTCCATGCTCGGGTACGGAACGCCTACCTCGAGATCGCGAAAGCTGAGCCTGATCGCGTGAGAATAATCGACGCGCATGGGTCAACGGAAGAAACACACAACGCGGTCAGGAAAATTGTGATGCCAATTCTGAAGGCGCGGGGACTGATAGGCAAAGAGCAAACAGTTTAGAGGCGCTCTACCGCCTCCAACACGGATCGAATCGGAGGAGTAACCCTCCGCTTAACTCAAAGAGATGTTTTCTAACCTACTTGGAAACGACGAGGCAAAAGAAACTTTGACGCGCCTGTTCGCTGGAGAACGTCTGCCGGGATCATTGCTTTTTATCGGCGATGAGGGCATCGGTAAGAAGCTGTTCGCGCTCGAGTTTGCCAGGATGCTGAATTGCCGGAACCGCGTGGGCGTGGAAGCGTGCGACGAGTGCTCACCTTGCAAACGAATTTCGCGATCTAAGTTTCCACCTTTTGGAAACGCGGACGATGACAAGGAACGGATAATCTGGAGCGAACATGCAGACGTGGCCATGGTAAGGCCATACAAACAAATCATCAGGGTAAGCCCGATTCGTGAGCTGGAACGGGAGGCGAATTTTCGCCCGTTTGAAGGAACCGCACGCGTCTTTATCATCGAAGATGCCGATTACATGAACGACCAGGCCAGCAACGCTCTCCTTAAAACCCTGGAGGAACCACAGCCTTCTTCGCACCTGATTTTAACGACTTCGAATCCCACTGCATTGCTCGCCACGATCCGGTCGCGTTGCCAGGTAATTCGGTTTGCTCCGCTTCCGGTTGACGAACTGGAAAGCTTCCTGATTCGGAGCCAGGGATTGACTGATTCCGACGCCAAGCTCCTGGCTCGTCTTGCCAGGGGCAGTCTCGGCCGGGCTCTTAGCGCCGATCTGGAAACTTACCGCGAACGACGCGCGGCAATGCTCACAGTTTTGAAGGCGCTGACGCTCGAAGGCGATGTAGGACAGTTGCTGCGCGCTGCCGAAGAACTGGCGGCTGGTGATCGGGACGAGTACGAGCAGACGCTGGAAGGGCTCGAAACTTTGATTCGAGATGCATGGTCCTTGAGATTGGAAAGGCCTCAAGATTCAATCATCAACCTCGACCTGGTGACAGACCTGAAGCCCATCGCTGCCGAAATGCAAAGCCGGCCCGCACGCGCATGGTTGCAAGCAATCGAAGAGTTGCGAGGAACGCTTGAGGTCAATATTAACCGAAGGATTGCCACCGATGCGTTGTTTCTGACCATGGCGTCGTGACTCCGCGGTTACGAGGGTTTCCCGGTAACGATCAGCATCTGCGCCGGAAAGCTCATCTGATTGTTCGGAAAGTAACTTTGGGCCGCCTCACACACTTCGTTCGTCAGCCGAAGAGCCTCTTCCGTAGAAAGCTTCGCGAGCTTTTCTCTCAGGGTATCGGAAGTCTCCGATCGTAACTGGAAAAATTCCCGCGGCGTGATCGGCGCTTCGATTCGGAACTGGAAGATCCGCTCGTTGACTTCCCCAGCTCCTGCCTGGTTCAGCAAGCTCGCCAATTTTCCGAATTCTGCGAAGCGAAAGGCACCGGGCGCATCCAGGTCGGCAGGTGGGGATTCGACGTAGCGCGATACGACAGCTGAAACGATGTGAGTAAAAGGGTTCAACTCATCGCTTGCCCAGACAGCCAACGAGATTCTGCCTCCTGGCTTCGTCACACGAAGCATTTCGCTGAGGGCGCCAACAGGGTCAGGAAAAAACATTACGCCGAGGCGGCTGACTGCGGCGTCAAAAAGGCTATCAGCGAAAGGTAGTGCGCCAGCCTCGCATTGCCCAAAAGTGACGTTCGTTAGTCCCCGGCGCTGGGCTTCACTAGCCGCAGCGGAAACCATTTCGCCAATCGCGTCAGTACAGGTAACAGAGCCCTTCGGGGCAACTCTCTCGGCAATGGTTAGCGAAGGTTCGCCGGCACCACCCGCAACATCGAGCACGGAGTAACCCTGCTTGATTCCTGCGTCTTCGATCAGAGCTTCGGTAACGGGCGCAAACATCCTTCGAATAGTAGCGCCATGCTTGGCCCAAAGCGGCGCGTTCTCGCGCCACTGGCGCAAAATCTCACTCGCGCTGGCCGTTTGAGCCATTATCTTTCACGTTCGGAACTTATTGCTGGTCTTCGCTGCGGTAAGGGAAAACTTTTTCATAGATGATGCTGCCCTACTCCAAAGCTGAGAATCCGGAGGGTTCTAGTTACTTGCCAGGAGGCAAAGGAATCAGCATCGAGACCTTTCGCCGATAGTCTTCATAAGCCTCGCCGTGAATGCTCCTTAGATCCCGCTCTTCAATTTGAATCGCAATCAGTATGTAAACGGTTGTGGCCACGGCAAAGACGAGGTGCCCGATTGTCATCTTTGGCGTCGCCCAGAACGCGATGATGAAACCGGACATCAGCGGATGACGGATAAAACGATAAAAGCCTCGGGTGCGGAACTCCAGGGGTTGATATTTGTGGTAGAGATAAACCTGTCTCAGGCCAAAAAGATCGAAGTGATTGATCAGAAAGGTGCTAATCAGGACAATCGCCCAGCCCGCAAAGAAAACGACCTGCAGAAGCATGACCAGTGGCGGACTGCTGATGTTCCAGACACTGCCTCGAAGTGGCCGCCATTGCCAGAAGAGCAAGTCAAGCAACAGGCTCGCCAGCAGGACGTAGGTGCTGCGCTCAATCACCGGCGGTACGATTCTGGTCCAGGCAGTCTTGAAGCCGGGCCGCGCCATGACGCTGTGCTGAATTGCGAAGAAGCCCAGCAAAACCGCGTCGATCACCATTGATGGAACAAAGGGTCCTTCGACTCCCGAGTCGATCGATTTCGGCACAATCAGATTTCCGACAAATCCGATCGCATAAAGAAAGGTCACAAAGAAAAGCAGATAACTAACTGCTCCGTAGACGAACGCAAGTATGCGGGCCATAGGCGCTCTCCTGCACTAAGGGTTTGGTTTGCGGCAGGTTTATACGCCAAGCGTCGCCGCCCGTCAATAACTTTCAGGAAAACCGAGAGTTTTAGAGTGAAGAATCTTACTTGATTGAGACGAGTTCCAATGGAGCAGCGGCTGGTGGGAATTGCGACTTCGCGGCGCTTCCCTCGGCGAGAAGTTTTTCGGTTTCGGCGACAAAAGCCTCAACGATATTTTCGCCGGCAACTTTTCGCATCGGCACGCCGTCTTTGAAGATCATTCCCACGCCACGACCAAAGGTGATGCCGAGTTGCGAGTCGTGCGCTTCGCCCGGCCCGTTCACAGCGCAACCCATGATCGAAAGATGCAGCGGCTCTTCAACGTGCGCCAGCCGGCGTTCTATTTCGGTAACGATGCCGACGAAATTATCAACATCGAGCCGGCCGCAGGTTGGGCATGCCACGACGGTTACTCCGCGCGTGCGCAGGCCGAGCGACTTCACTATTTCCCAGCCGACGCGAACTTCTTCCTGTGGTTCGGCCGCGAGCGAAACGCGAATCGTGTCGCCAATTCCTTCGTGCAAAAGAATACCGAGGCCGATCGAGGACTTGACCGTCCCGGTAAATGCAGTCCCGGCTTCGGTCACGCCCAGGTGAAATGGATAAGCGACTTTTTCAGCGAGTAAGCGATAGGCAGCAACCGTCCGCTGCACATCCGAAGCCTTCAATGAAATGATGATGTCCGTGAAGTCGAGGTCTTCGAGAATCCTGATGTGACGCAGGGCCGACTCGACCATCGCTTCCGGGGTGGCGGTCCCATACTTTTGTAACAGGTCCTTTTCCAGCGATCCGCCATTGACTCCGATCCGAATCGGGACCTTCCGGGCCTGGGCGGCCCGCACGACTTCGACAATGCGCTCGTGCTTCCCGATGTTACCCGGGTTCAAGCGCAACTTATCGATGCCGGCTTCCAGCGCCAGCAATGCCAGTTTGTAATGGAAATGAATGTCGGCGACGATCGGAACTTCCGGGACCCGCTTGCGAATTTGTTTCAGGGCAAGGGCGGCGTCGTTGTCGGGCACCGCGAGGCGCACGATCTCACAGCCGGCGGCGACCATTTCTTCAATTTGCGCTACGGTCGCGCCGACGTCGGCGGTGTCGGTCTTGGTCATCGATTGAATAACGACTGGCGCGCCGCCGCCGATTTGGACGTGTTTGACTTGTACTGCTTTCGATTGACGCATAATAAAACGATCGTTTAGAGGAAGGTGGAAGCCCTTCTCTAAACAATACTACGATTCATTTTGACGGCGCCGGCGTAGTTGTCGCGGCCGGCGGATTATTCGACCCGCGCCAAATCGACGCTTGCTTCAACAAATCATTCGTGATGACAAAAACCATCAACAAGATGACGACTACAAAGCCGACCTGCTGAATTCGCTCCCGCACCGCAGTAGAAATCGTCATGCCGACCACCGCCAGAATTCCTTCAATTAGCAGCAGGAAGATTGCGCCCCCGTCCAACACCGGAATCGGTAGCAGATTGAAAATCCCCAGGTTCAGGCTGAGGAAACCGAGCATCGTAAGAACACCTGCCCAACCGAACTCCTTCGCCGCCCGCGATGACTCTCTGGCAATTCCAATTGGCCCGGAAAGCGTATCGCGCACTGATCGTTGGCCTTTAAAAACCTGGCCCAGAGCATCCGCCGTTAGCTGGATGATTTCAACATTTTGGCCTACCGCAAACGATGCGGCCTTGCCGAGACCGGCATGCTCAAGGGGTTCCGTGGCAAAACGTAACCCGACGCGCGGCACGTCATTCGGTTTGGCGCGAGGCGTGACGTTCACATCTGCTCGTTCGTTCGCGCGCACGACTGTGAAACGAATTGGCGTGTCGCGGTGGTCCTGTATGTATTGCGTCACCTGCGCCTTGTTATGTGCTAATTGCCCGTCCACAGCGACAACCTGATCAGCGGGCCGCAAACCTGCCTCCTGGGCAGGCATGTTCGGCTCGACTTGATCCACGATGACCGGAAGCGCGCCCACGTCGGGCTGAAAATCCAAGTCGCCGATTGCGTTTCCACCATCTGTTCTTTTCGGGACTTTGACCGAGAGAGGAATTCGTTTTCCGTCGCGCTCAACCACCATAGATACGTTTTGATCAGGCCGCAGCAGGGCTTTGCCGTTAATGTAGTTCCAGGTCGGATTCTCTGTTCCTTCGAACGACACTATCCGATCCCCGGGTTTTAGCCCTGCCTGTTCGGCTTCTCCGCCATGCCTGACCAAACTGACCACCGGCGCAGGCATCGTTGGTACGCCGTAAATCAGAGCGGCCGCAAATGGAATGGACAGCGCCGTCAGAATGTTCATTACGGGACCAGCGACCGCCACCATGATTCGCTGCCAGCGCGGCCTCAAATCAAACCGTTCTTTTACCGGAATATCTGGCGCTCCCTCACCTTCGATCGGAGCGTTCGATTCATCACCGCCAAGCTTGACATACCCGCCGAGCGGAATGGCTGAGATCCGATAATCAGTCGTACCCCACTGCCGACCGAACAGCCTCGGGCCGAAGCCAAACGAGAATGTCTCCACGCGAATCTTGAGCAGCTTGGCGACCAAAAAGTGGCCAAACTCGTGAAGAGTGACGGCGGCGCCGAGGATAAAAACGAATGGCAGTAACCAGGTTAAAATAAGATTAATCATAATGACTCAAAAAACATCGCCAAACCGAGTTTACGCGGCGCATGCGCGCAGCGTCAAACAGCTGGTTTAGAAGTTCGATGCTTACGGAGAGTTGTTCGCCCGAGAATTCAGGCTGCGTTAATGGCTTTTGAATCACTTTCGCGTGAATCACTTTCGCGCGCCGCGATGGCACCCTGGGCCGCCTTCCGCGCTGCCCGATCGGTGTCGAGGACTATATCGAGGTCGGTCACGCTGCCAGGCTGATGATCATCCATCACCTCGGCGATAACCTGGGGAATGTGAGCAAAGTTAATTCTGCCGTCGATAAAGGCGCTCACCGCTTCCTCGTTTGCCGCATTCATCGCTGCCGGAAGCGTACCTCCGGTTTTCAGTGCGCGATAGGCCAGCGAAATACAAGGGAAGCGATCGAAATCGGGCGTTTCGAAATGAAGTGAGGAGAGTTTTGCCAGATCGAGCGGCGGAAGCTTTGACGGGCAACGCTCCGGATAAGTTAAGGCGTACTGGATAGCATGGCGCATGTCCGTCACGCCCATCTGGGCGATGACTGAGCCGTCGATTAGTTCGATCATGGAATGAACGATGGATTCCGGATGCACCACAATGCCAATTTCGTCGGCGTCGAATCCAAAAAGCCAATGCGCCTCAATCACTTCCAGGCCCTTATTCATCAGGGTTGCGGAATCAATGGTGATCTTTGCGCCCATGCTCCAGGTCGGATGCTGCAACGCCTCCTCGACCGTAGCGCTTGCAAATGCGGTTTTGTCGCGGGTGCGGAAGGGGCCGCCGGAAGCTGTCAGGGTTATGCGTCGAACTTCGGACCGCTTCTCTCCACGCAGACACTGATGCAGTGCGTTGTGTTCGGAATCCACCGGCAGCAATTCCGCGCCTGATTTTTCCGCGGCACGGGTCATTAGCTCGCCCGCAATTACCAGGGTCTCTTTGTTGGCGAGCGCCACGCGCTTCCCTGCTTCCAGCGCGCGCAGTGTCGGCACAAAACCCACGGCCCCCACCGTTGCGGAAACGACACAGTGCGCCCCTTCGTGGGTGGCAATCTCAACCAAACCCGTCTCGCCGGTAACGATCCGCGGCAACGGAATGTTTCGCTGGCGCAATTTCGCTTTGAGACTGTCGGCAGCTGCTTCAGTTTCAAGTGAGACAACCAGTGGACGATGCGCAGCGATCTGTTCGAGTAGTCTTTCTACGTTGCTTCCGGCGCCGAGCGCTACGACGTGAAACCTCTCGGGACCCAGCGAGTCGATGACGCGCAGCGTGTTACATCCGATCGAGCCGGTGGAGCCTAAGATAGCTACGCCTTGTGCTGGCATTTTAATAGGAGGGACTTGCTTTGTAAGCCGGCGACGTCGCGCCCGGTTCGTAACTGCGCATCAAATCAACTGTCTTTCCTTCCAGTTCGTAAGACGCGCCGGTTACCCGCCAGTTTCGATTACTACGATATGCAAGGTCGACGCTCGCGTTCACTGTCCGCCGTTCGCCGATTACCTTGAGGTGCAACGTTGCTTCGCCGTCCTGGTTTTGCACATTAATTGCGCCGGTTACAAACGAACCAAAATCCTTAACCTCGCCGATATCGCGTTTCAAAATTTCGTTGGTGCGGAGATAGCTTCGAGCTGTTTCAGCGGCCTCGCTATTCGCAATCGTGTGAAATGCAAACCATGCTATTCCGCCGGCAAAGAGCGCCACAATTAATCCCAGCACCGCAAAAATACCAAGAACGATTAAAACTATCTTCTTTGTGGTCACTCAGTAATTAAAATAGACGCGAGCAAAATAGTAGATGACCGGGGCGTTGAACAGCAAGCTATCCACACGATCGAGCACGCCGCCATGTCCCGGCAGGATCTTCGCCGTATCCTTTGCGCCAGCGCTGCGCTTGAGCGCGCTTTCAGTCAGGTCGCCGATTACACTTAGGACGTTCATGACGGCGGCCAAAGGAAGCGCGAACCGTAACGGCAGTTCCCCGAAGAACCAGTAATGGGCCGCCGCCGCCAGCAGCAGACTCGCCAGCATCCCGGCAATTGCGCCCTCCCACGTTTTTCCCGGGCTGATCGCCGGCGCGAGTTTATGTTTCCCGAAACTTTTCCCTCCGTAGTAAGCGGCGCTATCGGCGCCCATGATTACCAGGAAGAAAAATGACAGCAAATGTTTCGACAACTCCGGGTGAAATCCCATGCGGACTGCGACCAGATGCCCGCCGAGCAGCACAATGTAAAGTACTCCGAGCAGCGTCACACCGACGGACACTATCATTCGGTCGAAAGGCGCGCCTCGCAGCATTGCCGCGGCGAGCGTCCCCGCCGTCAACAGCATGAGAATGGTTTCGATCATCAAGAGATCGGGCAGCTTGCCAGGCTCAGCGAAATAGAAGACCGTGAACAAGGCCGCCCCGCCGATGTAGCCCGAAATCAAATCCGCCTTGAGCTGTTGCTTTCTTGCCAGCACCCAAAACTCGTAGAGCGCCAGCACCATTGCTGATGCGGCGATCAAAACAAATAGCAGGGCGAGCCTGGCAATCAGGATTGAGGCAATCAGTACTGGCAGCGCCACCGCTGCCGTAACGATCCGCGCGACCGACGGTGACAGACTTCCGAATTTCGATTTCGCCGGGGCGGTTTTTTGTTGAGGTTTCAAAGTTAGGATTGGAGCGCACGCGCGCGATCAAGGGGTTATTTGATAAATTGCCCTCCTGACAGTCGGGCTTCTGACAAGTTCTCACTTCGCGTTAACAACCAGTTTCAGACCCCCAAACCGCCGGCTTCGTTGCTGGTAATCAACCACGGCCTCGAGCAGATTGACGCGGCGAAAATCCGGCCACAGGGTCTCAGTAACATGAATCTCGGCATAAGCCATCTGCCATAACAGGAAATTCGAGATGCGCAGCTCGCCACTGGTACGCACCAACAAATCCAGCTCCGGCAAGTCGCGCGTGTACAAACCTCGGGCAATTTCTTCTTCAGTCAATTCATCGGGTGACTTGCCCGCCGTGATCAGTTCTTTGATTGCCGCCCGGCACGCATCGACGATTTCCGCCCGCCCGCCATAGTTAAGGGCGACGCTCAAAATCATGCCATCGTTTTTTGCCGTTCGCTCGGACGCGCGAGCAATTTCCTGCCTCACGTTCGTCGCGAGCGCTGCCGTTCGGCCGATAGTTTGAAAGCGAATATTTTGTCGATCTATTTCGTCAAGCTCGATGCGCAGGTACTTTCGCAGCATCCGCATCAGGGCATCAACTTCATAACGCGGCCGTTTCCAGTTTTCAGTCGAAAACGCGTACAGCGTTAATGCTCCCAGCCCCAGCCGTGCACCAGTATCAACGGCCGCGCGCACGGCTTCGACGCCCGCGCGGTGCCCGGCAATCCTCGGCTGGGCGCGTTGTGCCGCCCAGCGTCCGTTGCCGTCCATGATGATCGCGACATGTCGAGGAAGACGATTCCAGTCGACCGAAGCCAGCAGCTTCTCATCGCGACTATTTTTCTTAATTACGTCGGCGAAATCCGCGAGCACTGGTTATTGTCGAAACACCGGAGATTAATGTCGAATGACGGCTAATTCTTACTGTTAGCCGAGACTAAGTCAATCATACTGAACCCTCTTCAATGTTAACCCACGGGCGGGCGCAGTCGGTCCGACCAGGCTGCGATCGCCGTCCCGGATTGCCAGGGCAATGGCCGCATCGTCGATTTCGCCTCGCCCTACAGCCATGAGGGTGCCTGCGATTGAGCGCACCATGTAGCGCAGAAAACCATTTGCCGTGACCGCGAACTCGATTAAGTGACAATGCCCAAGCGCCTCCCATCCGTCGCTGATTTCAAACTTCATGATATGGCGAATTCGTGATTCGGCGTCAGACTGCGCCGCGGAAAACGCAGTCCAGTCATGCTCGCCGAGGAACCGTCTGGCGCATGACCGAATGCGTTCAAGATCGAGTGGCCGCGCTTCCTGTAGTGCATAGCGCACCCAGAACGGAGACATTACCTGATCGTGAACAATCCGGAAGACATAGGTCTTGCTGCGCGCCGAATAGCGTGCGTGAAAATCATTGGGCGCCCGATCGACAAACAATGCTCGGACATCCTGTGGCAAGTTTCCGTTAAGCGCGGCGCGGAGCTTCTGCGGAATCATTTTCCGCTGAAGCTCAGCATTTGCGACCTGCCCTTCTGCGTGAACACCTGCGTCCGTCCGCCCTGATCCGTGAACAACGACTTCACGGTCATCCAAAATCGAAAGCGCCCGGGTTAGCTCACCCTGGACTGTGCGCAGACCATTCTGAATCTGCCAGCCATGAAAATCTGTGCCGTCGTATTGGAGGATAAGACGATAGTTCATAGCGACGCGGTAACCAGTAGGCGGCGAGCAGTAAGCAGTAGGCACAAGGCAGTAGGCAGTTAGAAACGAAATACCAGAAGATAACGCTGCAGTTTGGTAATCTGCTTACAGCTCACGGCTTACTGCCTACTGCTTACTGCCTTCTGCCTTCTGTTTTCCGGCTGCCGGGTTTTATGACCGCCTCGCCTCGCTTGCAGGCATCGCACTCGGAGGCCGAAACGGCCGGCACTTCGAGCGTTGCGAGCGAGAACACCGGCACGCCGACGTCGGCCTTTCCGCCAGACCGATCGATGATTGAAGCTGCCGCAACTACTTCAGCTCCTGCTTCCCGAAGGGCGTCAATAGTTTCTCGAGTTGAGCCGCCGGTTGTGATTACGTCCTCGACCACGAGGACTCGATCGGCCTTTTGAACGCTGAACCCTCGGCGCAAAGTCATTCGACCGTCCTCACGTTCGGTCCAGATAAAGCGCGCCTTTAGATGCCGCGCCACCTCATAACCGATAATGATTCCGCCGATCGCGGGGGATGCTACTGTCTGGATATTATCTTTTTGAAACCGTTCGGCGATCACCGCCGCAAACCGCGCGGCTATCTCAGGCGATTCGAGCGCGATCGCGCATTGAAGATATGTTTCACTATGAAGCCCGCTCGAGAGGACGAAGTGACCTTCGAGCAACGCACCCGTTTCGCGAAACATTTCAATCACGTCGTGATCCTGCAAATTGATCAGCCTTTCCGGTTGGCATATTTCAGAGTTTCAAAATTCCGCTTACGCAAGTTAGAATCATTTCGATGAATGTTCCGCGCAATCTTGTCTCCGATTCACTTCTGATTCAGGAAACGCTCGAGCTGGCACGCGCTAACGGCGGGCGTGTCGGTGTTAACCTGATAACTGACAGGGTGTTCCGGCTCGCGAATGTCGACGCTTCGTTATCCGCTCTTCTGGTTTCTGATTTGCTTGCAAACGATCCGCGATTTCGAGTCACCGACGATCGCGTCGAAGTCGTAAATGACGACGCAGAGCTTCGCTTGCTTAATGAAACCGAATTTGTGGTACTCGACATCGAAGCAATGACAATCGCCGCTCATACTCCCAGGATCATCGACCTGGCGGCTTATCGTGTTCGTGCGGGGACAATTCTGGACGACTTTCAAACCCTGATCAATCCTGGCAATCCCGTTTCGGGTTTTATCTCAGCGCTCACCGGAATTACGAATGACATGCTGCACACAGCGCCTGCTTTCGCTGAAGTCGCGCATTCCTGGCTGGCCTTTGCCGGCGATGCCATTCTGGTCGCGCATAATGCGACATTTGATGTGCCGCTGCTGAATCAGGAAATTGGCCGCGTGTTTCCGGGTTACCGAATGCGCAACGCTGAATTATGTACGGTGAATCTTGCGCGTCGGATCGTTTCGTCCCCTGACGGTCACAAGCTCGACTCGCTGGCGAACCACTTCGCTATTCCAATCGATCAGCGTCATCGCGCCGCAGGGGATGCGCGGGCAACGGCTGAAATTCTCCTTCGATTGTTGGCGGAAGTGGAACAACACGGCGTGACAACTCTCGCGCAACTGCGCAATTTCCGGATTGCCAAACGAAACGGCGCAAGGCCTAATCAGGTCAGCTCTTGATGTCGGGCATCGGCTCCGGTTCCACCTGCCTTGCCCGCCGCAGCGCGTTTTTTGCGACGAAACTCAGGACAATCAATACCGCCAGAGCGATCCCGATGGCCGGATAGTATTGCGCCAGCAGCTCTTTCGCTCGATCTCCAAACCGGGCCGCAAGGTATCCTTCCAGGAGAAAGCGAAAAGCACGCCCGGCGGCAATTGCGATCGCGAACCGAACGACCTGTAATCTGAAAACCCCGGCCGAAACCACAAACAGTTTGAATGGGAAAGGCGGCGGCAAAAGCGAAGCCACCAGCACCGAAAGAACGTCGTAACGGTCAATCAGATCCTTTACCCGTTTCTGTTTCGCTTCCGAGAAGCGTGCCAGGGCGCGATGTCCGGCGCGTCTGGAAATATAGTAAAGAACGAGACAACCAAGGGTCGAGCCGCTGGTCGCGGCAGCCGCATACACCAACATCCAGGCGGGTCGCGAAGCCGATAGCAGCAACATCACGGCATCGACTCCTCCAGGCAGCGGCACCATCACAGAATCAAGGAACGCGATGGCAAACAATCCGAACGCGCCGAAAGTGGTAAGAAACTTCGTAAACTTTCCGAGAGCGCCGGTTACTTTATGAATGATCGATTTCAAACCAGATGAGTCCTTTCATTTTTCTTCCACCTTTACCGCAGCCTTACCTTTCTTTACCGCCGCGCGACCTCTGCCCGTGAGTAGATAGATTGCCAAAGCAACGAGCAGCACACCCATAAACGCGCTAATCAGGACCGGCCCGTTGTCTTCCATGAAGCGCAGGACTCGCCGGCCATAAACGATCGCCAGCGCTCCTTCGACATAATAGCGAAGGGAACGGGCAATCAGGATCGTCAAGATAAAACGCCGCCGAGGATACTGCAACGCACCCGCAGTTGCCACAAAAATCTTGAAAGGCATTGGGGGTGGCCACAGTGCCGGCACCGCCAGCGCAAAAAATCCGAATCGCGCATAAGCCCCCTCAACGCGTTGAATATGCTCAATCCGAAAACGTTGATGCAACACGGCCTGACCGCCCCGCCGCAGCAGCGTGTAAAGCAGCAGGCTGCCGACTACCGAACCAGTCGCGGCGAAGAGCGGAAAGTAGATTAACGCTTGTGGATGTAAATAACAGCGAGTGACGACCAGATAGTCATTTATCTCCGGCAGAGAGAGCAGCGAGGAATCCAATGCGCCGATTACCAGCATCGCCGGTCCCGCGACGTACCACGGCGTGCTGACTATGAAACTTCCCAGCCAACTTCGAAGTCCCCTGAGCCAATTGAACATAGTAAGACTAAATGATCGTGACCTATCGGTAACGCACTGAAAATCCGCCGGCCGAAATTCCCTCCGGCGCGCCTTTTAGTTGTCCGTAGGATGCCAGAATTATTTGGCGGGCGTAAAGATAGAAGGAGTATCGTAAGTGACTCCGACAGTAATTCCCGATCGCGGGCTGAGTTTGGTGAGCCCCTTAATCCCCGCAAAATCAAAACGCAAACCCGAGGCGCGAACTTGCATTCCCAGTCGCGCTTCACCTTGCGACTCAGTGCCCACCGGGCCGCCGTTGGGCCGGGTATTCGCACGACCATTCACTTCTCCCGCAAGACTAAAGCGTTGATTTATTCTAACGATGCCGGCGAATCCATAGGTCACCACGTCGTTCTGGGTAAACAACGCCGTCGGCGCAGTTAGAATCGCCAGGCCAACGTTACCGAAGGTGTTCACACGCCCAAGATGGCCAAATCTCTTTCCGATCAGAATCTGGCCAAACGCATTGGTCTGATTAAGACCGATGCCGCGTGATTGATTTGAGTTTGGCAGTTCGACGCCAAAGCGAAAGCCCAGCGACGGCCCATGCAAAGTTTCGCTGCGCAGCTTAATCTTTGTCGCCAGGGTAAAGTCACCAACTCCATTGGTTGAATTTGCCTGCGCTAATTGGAGCGCGATCGCCGACGGGCCGCGCGAATTTATCGCGAGGAAATTCTGGGCCACGCCTTCGACTTGAACTTCGACATTCGGAGCAAGTCCGATACTGACGCTAATCACACCTGCACGCGTCAGGTCACCAGTCAAACCCGAAAGCGGAAACTTTGCTCCCTGGACAAAATCAATGCCCACTCCAATTCGCAATGAACCGGGAGGAATGATATCGACATCTTCCGTGATTAAGGGACGCTGCTGCGCGCGCGCGATCAATGGAATGCTGCACGCAAAACAGAACGCGCAGATCAATCGGACAGATTTGTTCAGGAAGTTCATAAAGCTGGACAAAACGGATTGTAGTGGTGTTGCCCGCACGCGTCAAACAAAAACTTCGCGATCAGTCTCCCCGTCAAGGGGTCAGGCTTGCGATTTTTGCGATTCTGCCCTGTCAGGAATTCTAATGGCTGAGAATCGCAAAGATCGCAAGCCTGACCCCCGGGGCTGCCCGGTCTAACCGTGTCCCGCTAACGATCTTCGCATCGACGACCTCACCCGCTGGATTTATTCTCACTTCTATTTGAAGGCTCGAATTCGTCTTGTTGAGCAGCGTGAGTTCAAATGAAAAGACTGGGACCGCCTTGAACACTTTCGGTTGAACACTGAAAACAACAAACTGGGGTCAGGCTTGCGATTCTTGCGATTCTACCTCGGAGGCGCAGTATTCCCTGGCAATTTCAGCCGCCATATGACGAGCGTCCAAATCATCCACCAGCTTCAGTCTAACTGAATCGGCTCGTCGACTAAGAGCTGACATGCTGATGCCGGTAATCTCACAGAGCGTTTTCCTGCTGGCGCCCAGCTGCAATCCAATCAGGATTAGCATTTCTTTCGCGTTCACCGCTGCAGCACTTTTCCCCCGACCACAGAACTCGCCTCTGGATATTCGGCAAATCCTCTCCACCGCAACCAGCAGTCGATGCGGTTGAAATTCGCACTTCGCCTTTGGGTTCTTCTTCGAGCCAACTGTTTCTCGCCTCGACTCACCGATCCGGTGAATAGTCGCATCAACAAACTCGTCCGTGCCCAGGATCTGCTCGTCGTTTGATGTATAGAATTCTTCACGGTGACCGTGCTTCAATCCTGCGGCCACAAATTCCTTATACCTCTGGCGGGCGATCTCTTTCATTACGCCGAAGTGGCGCAGCACCGAATCAACCTGGACAATCCCAGTGGGCACCATACCGAGATAAGCACGATGGCTGCTGTATTCGTAGTCCTCAGGGTTGTTCACGATCCCGGCGCGCACCGGATTAAGGTGGATATATCGCACCAGTTCACTCAGGTAGCGATCGCTCTGACAGAGTACTGCTTTATATCGGCCCTGCAATAAGTGCCCGACGCGCTTGTATCGCCGATTGTAATATTGAGCATAACCGGTCAACAGCCGATGCATTATTTGACCGATTGCACTTCTCTGTCTTTCGATCAACAGATGCACATGGTTCGGCATCAGGCAATAGGCGTAGAGGAAAAACGGTAACCTGTTGTTTTGAACTGCGATAAGCGCTATAAACTTCTCGTAATCCTCGGGTGAACTAAAGATCTGCCGGCGATTGTTGCCGCGCGTGATCACATGATAGAGACCACCTTCGACCTCGGCGCGCGCTTTCCTTGGCACTAGGCGCGGATACTAATCCGCACAAGAGTTAGGCGTCAAATGACTTTTTCAGAGACGGCGTTGTCGCTCCAAGATGATTCTCACTGAGCGAGATTTATCATTCTTGGCAAAATCTTTGCCAAGCTGACACTCGCGGTTCAGTGGAACTGGAGAATCGCAAACCTGACCCCGGGTTTTTTCTTGTGTGCTAGTATTCATCGAAACCCGAATCAGATGAGGCTAAACAAATGAAGAGACTTTGCACGGCAACTCTGACCGTCCTGACGCTTTCTCTTTCAGTTATTCTCCAGGCCCCTGGAGTTTTCTCCCAGGAACCGGGGAACGCCGCCAGCAAATCGATTTCGATTTCAGGTCTAAAGAGTTCCGTCACGGTCCGTCGGGACGAACGCGGCATCCCTTATATTGAAGCCGCCAACGACGAAGATCTTTACTTTGCCCAGGGTTATATCACGGCGAGCGATCGACTCTGGCAGATGGATCTTTTGCGGAGGACGGTCCGCGGCGAGCTGGCGGAGATTTTCGGCTCCGGCGCGTTATCGCAAGATAAACTCCACCGCACCTTTGGATTCGGCCGAATCATCGACGAAAATGCTACTCGCCTGACCGGAAAACTGAAGGTTGCTCTCAATGCGTATGCGCAAGGCGTCAACGCTTATATCGCCTCACTTACGCCCCAAACCTTGCCGCCCGAGTTCGGTATCCTGCAATACAAACCACGACCCTGGATGCCTGCGGATTCACTCGCTGTCGGAAAGCTGCTGGCCGAATATCTTTCTAACACCTGGCAACTGGATGTCATGCGCGCATCGCTCGCGACCCTGCCCAGCGAAAAACGCGCGGCATTGTTACCGGAAGTGTCACCGCTCGATGTGCTTGTGGTGGGCGGTGATGGCAAGCAAACGAAAACTGAGACTCAGGGTCTTCGATTACCTGCAGCCCCGCCCCCCGCTCTGTTAGCCGAACTCAACAAGTCGATTGAGGATCAACGGCGATCATTTGAACGTCTCGGGTTTCCATCACGGCCACTCGAATCGCTCGAAGCCAGTAACAATTGGGTCGTGTCGGGCAAGCGAACCGCTTCGGGCAAGCCTTTGCTGGCTAATGACCCGCATATACCCGCGGCAGCGCCGGGTGTCTGGCATATTGTCGAATTGTCGAGTCCGGGTATCCACGCTGCCGGAGTCACCTTCCCCGGCGCGCCGGGCATAGTCCTGGGGCACAACGATTTCATCGCGTGGGGCGCGACCAATCTTGGCCCCGACGTCCAGGACGTATATGCAGAGAAATTCGACAAAGATAATCCGCAGAAGTATCTGACACCTTCCGGTTGGCGAGACGCTGAAATTCGCAAAGAAGAAATCAAGGTTCGCAATGGCTTCGGTGATCCCTCGACCGACATGGTGACCATGGATGTAGTCGTCACTCGTCACGGCCCGATTGTTCTGGAGAAAGACTCGACCCGCTACGCTTTGCACTGGCCAGCGCTCGACCCTGAAACAATGGAGTCCGCGGGATTATTTGAAGCGAACCGCGCGCGAAACTGGAAAGAGTTTACTGAGGCCCTCAGTCACTACAGCGGCCCGACGCAGAACTTTGTGTTTGCCGACGTGAATGGACACATCGGTTATTACGGGGCCGGCCGGATCCCAATTCGTAAGACAGGCGACGGCAGCGTTCCCTATGATGGCGCGACTGATGAAGGCGAATGGACTGGTTACCTTTCCTTTGACAAACTGCCGCACGTTTACGATCCGGGGGCAGGAATTATTGTCACGGCCAATCAAAGGGTCGTGGGCACTGATTATCCTTACTTTCTCAGTCATGCATGGGCGCAACCCTATCGCGCGCGCCGGATCTTTAGCCTGCTTTCCGAGAAACAAAAGCTGACGATTGATGACTTTCGCAGGATTCAGGGCGATGTCTATTCTTATCCTGCGGCGGTGTTCGCCCGCGCCGCGGTCAAGACCTTAAAAGCATCTGCCGGGAACGATGAAAAGCTGAATTCCCTGTTAGTGGATTTCGAAAAGTGGGACGGTAGGTTGACGATCGAATCGCGCGCCGCTCTGCTGTCCACTCAAATGCGTTCAGCATTTCGCACGAGAGTTCTGACGGCGGCGCTGGGACCAGAGCTGATGAAGAGTTATGTCTGGCCGGAAGCAGACACGCTTATCGATCGCGTGCTCGAAACCCAACCGCGCGAATGGTTGCCGAGCGAATTCACGAACTATGCCGATCTATTCCGCGCTTCGTATTCGGACGCAAAGCAGGCCGTGACGAAATCGCTGGGCGCTGATGAATCGCAATGGACCTGGGGAAGCCAAACAAAGGCCCGCTTCCCTCACCCGCTGGCGGCTGCGCCTTTTATTGGCGTCCGCTTCACGATTCCGCCAATGCCTCAAAATGGCGCCGGCCAAACAGTGAATGTGGGCGCCAGCGTTTCTATGCGGCTGATCGCCGACACCAGCGACTGGGACAAATCGTTGAATGGTGTTCCGTTGGGCGAATCAGGATTACCGGACAGTCCACACTGGAAAGATCAACTCGATGATTGGCGGAATGTAACGCCGCGGCCGGTAGCCTTTAGCAAGGTCGCGGTTGAGAAAGCGACAAAAGAAACCGTCGTCCTCGAGCCAAAATGAAAGAGAGCGATGGGAAACGGGAGCGAGAAGTGGCGCGTCTTCATTGCCATCGAGATACCGAAAGAGATTCGCCAACGCATTGCTCAGCATATCGCGAGCTTGCGGGACGAAGCGCCTGACGTCCGCGCGTCATGGAATCGCGAGGAGAACGTTCATCTCACCTTAAAATTTCTCGGCGATGTTTCAATCAATCGGCTGGAAGTTTTGTCGCAAGCCGCCAAACACTCAGCTCAAAACCTTTCTTCATTCCCGGTATCGATTGAAGGTTGCGGTGCATTCCCTGATCACGGGAGCCCAGGAGTGCTTTGGATCGGGATCGAGGATCCCGCCGGCGCCTTAAATCGATTGTACGATTCACTTGAAGAGAATTGCGCGCGCGCCGGCTTCCCCCGCGAGGAGCGCAGATTTAATCCTCATCTGACTATTGCGCGCTTACGCCAGCCACAGGGAGCTCGACGCCTGGCCGATCTCCACCAGCAGAAAGGATTTGAGAAGGCGGTGTTTTTGGCGAGCGATCTATTGCTGGTCAGAAGCGAGTTGTCGTCCAATGGATCTCGTTACACCACCCTGGCACGGCATGCATTTGTCGCATGTTAAGTCTTCAATTGCCGCGGCGGTGGCGGCTGGGAATCTCCGGACGAACGACTTTCACCGGTCTCTGAAAACATTTCTTTAATCGTTCCCACCGCGGAAAGCATAGTCGATGTTTCCACCGGCATGAAGATTACTTTCGCGTTGTTGCTTTTGGTCATGTCACGGAGACTTTCGATGTAACGTGTGGTGATCAGGTACTGCGCTGGATTTCCATGTTCCTGCATCGCCTGAGCAACTTGCGCGATGGCCTGTGATTCCGCTTCCGCCTGGCGCAGGCGCGCTTGCGCCAGACCTTCGGCCTGCAGGATGTTCGATTGTTTCTCGCCTTCGGAGCGCGTCACGGCTGCCTGCTTTTCGCCTTCGGCGCGAGTGATCGCCGCCTGCCGCTCGCCTTCAGCCTGCAAGACAAGGGCGCGACGATTCCGTTCCGCGGTCATTTGCTTCTCCATCGTCACCCGCACGTCTTCGGGTGGATTGATGTTCTTCACATCGACGCGGGTAACTTTCACGCCCCACTTGTCCGTGGCTTCATCGAGAATCAGTCTTAGCTTTGAATTGATTTGATCACGTTGCGAGAGCGTGTGATCCAAATCCATGTCGCCCATCACGGCGCGCATGCCGGTAATCGTCAACTGCACGATACCGCCGACCAGATCATTCATCTCATAGACAGCTTTGATGGGATCGGTGATCTGCCAGTAAACAACTGAGTCGACGTGAATCGTTACGTTGTCACGGGTAATCACGGGCTGCGGCGGCAGGTCGATATATTGTTCGCGCAAATCGATGGAAGTAACGCCTCCCCGCGTGTTTGTCCAATATACGGCACGCGGCTTATCGAGGAACGGCACCAGGATATTCAAGCCACCTGACGCCACCCGGCTAAAGCGGCCGAGTCGCTCGACCAGCATGACCGTGGCCTGCGGCACAATCTTAATTGTCTTTACTGCAACTATCAGCAATACGATGCCGAGGAAGAAAAGAAAAAACAGCAATAGAAACATTGGCAGCACACCAGCATCACCTTGCAGCAAGATCACACCTGTGGACGTCATGATTCACCTCCGAAGCGCCTGGGCGCCCGTTCCAAAGACATTTGAGCGTGCAAACTATAGCGAATGCGCTTTTCGAATGAAAGCGGAAGGTTAACTTGCGGGCGAACCAGCGGCTAAAGAGCAGGCACCGACCATCCGCCGAGACCTTGCTCGATTAGACTTGCCACAGATAAGACCGCATGTTCTGCGAAAGGTCGGCCGATTATCTGGACGCCGATCGGTAGTCCTTCTGCCGTTCGGCCTGCGGGAACAGCCACGCTTGGAAATCCGAACACGTTGAAGGTTTGCGAATAGCTAAAAGCGCGAAACACGCTGATCGATTGCTTGTTTACCTCGAGGCGTTGCGTGCCATGCAGCCAGGCGCTGGTCGCGCCGACCGGCGCAATAATGATTGGCGTTCGTTTCATCCATCGAAGCAGTTCCTCCCGCGTTCTTTCCCGCTCGACGATGGCGCTGGCGAGATGTTCAGCGGAGTCGATCCTCGCCTCGCGGGTTGCATTCTTTTTTCGATTACGACCAAGGATGGCTGCGACCTGTGGTCCAGCCTCGTCCTCGCGTCCGCGATAGGATTCCGCGAACTGATTCGCCACGTATGCAGAAAACAAATTCATCCAAAGCTCAAAGCCCTGTGAAACTCCGGGAGGAGTGCGTTCCTCAATTTTCCAACCGGCTTCGCGCAGAACCCCAACCGAGCTCTGCACCGCTTTTGCAGTTTCCTTGTCGACAGGCGAAACACCGTCGTCGACATACCAGACCGCGCGGCGCTCGCCGGCAGCATCCTCGTCCATGAAACTCCTTCCGGCAAAGTTGTCCGCCATAACTTCGAACAGCAGCATTAGATCAGCGATTGTCCGTGACAGCGGGCCAATAGCGGCTCCGAGGGACAACGGTCCAGCGACCGCGGGCGTATGCCCATCGACAGGAACCCGGCCGCTGGTTGGCTTCAATCCCACAATCCCGCAGAAATGGGCCGGCAGCCGGATCGATCCGGCCAGGTCGCTTCCTATGCCCGCTGGAGAAAGACAAGCAGCAATGGCCGACGCTTCGCCTCCGCTCGAACCGCCGGCGGTGCGATTTAGATCATAGGGATTATTTGTTCGCCCAAAAACTCGATTGTCACTTTCGTAATAAGCTGCCATTTCGGCGACGTTCGTTTTGCCGACGATTATCGCGCCGGCGGATTTCAATCTCTCCACAGCCGTAGCGTCTCGATCCGCCACGTTATCCGCGAGCAAAGTCGACCCGCTCGTCGTGCGCAAACCCTTTACATCAATCGTGTCCTTGATCGTTAGCGGCAGGCCGTGCAGGAGGCCGACCTGGTCTCCCCGGGACAATCTTGCTTCAGCGGCGCGTGCTCGATCAATCGCGTCATCAGCGAGGGTGACGATCGCATTTAGAGAAGGATTGATTTGATCGATTCGTCTCAAGTGGGCCTCGACAACTTCGACCGGCGACACGGTGCGCAATCGAATCAACCTCGCGAGTTCCGTGGCTGATAAGCCTGTCAGATCGTTGGACAAAGCTGGACTCTCCCTTGGGCGTCTCGGAGAAAGCTCGATAGGACAAGCACGTTTATAGCAGCCAGAGCGCTGCTGTTGCCATCCGCCGCGGGAGTGAAATCAGAGTTTAGGCACCTGCGGCGCTTTGAAAAAGATTGACCGTTGAACTATAAACATTCGGCGCGGACGGCGCTCAACTAATTTCAAATATTCAGAGATTTCCATTAAGAGTCTGTCTCAATCGAAAGGATCCGTAGATGGGAGCACGAAAAAAGATTACGGTTGTCGGCGCCGGAAATGTTGGCGCGACTGCGGCGCACTGGCTTGCGGCAAAGGAACTGGGCGACATAGCGCTGATTGATATCATCGAGGGCGTTCCCCAGGGAAAGGCTTTGGATCTGGCAGAAGCCGCACCCGTCGAGGGCTATGACGTGCGGCTTGTCGGAAGTAATGGATACGATGAAACCGCGAATTCAGACGTCGTCATTATCACTGCAGGTTTGGCGCGCAAGCCGGGCATGAGCCGCGACGATCTACTGCGCACCAACGCGGACATCGTCGGTAAAGTTGTCGACGAGATTGTCAGCCGTTCACCGAATTCAATTTTGATCATCGTCTCAAATCCCCTGGACGCGATGTGCCAGGTCGCATTGCGGCGTTCAGGATTTCCCAAGCACCGGGTTGTTGGGATGGCCGGCGTGCTTGATTCAGCCCGGATGCGCTGCTTTCTGGCCGAGGCACTCGATGTCTCGGTCGAGAATGTCACGGCGTTTGTGCTGGGCGGTCATGGGGACACGATGGTTCCGCTGCCCCGCTATTCAACCTGCGCCGGAATTCCAGTGACCGAATTACTCCCGAAGGAACAGATCGACGCCATCGTGAAGCGCACTGCCGGCGGTGGCGCAGAGATTGTCAATCTATTGAAGTCCGGCTCAGCATATTACGCTCCTTCGGCAGCGGCTGTTGAGATGACTGAGTCCATCCTGAAAGACAAGAAGAAAATCCTGCCTTGCGCTGCCTACCTTGAAGGCGAGTATGGCATCAATGGATTATACGTCGGCGTTCCCTGCAAGCTCGGTGCTCGCGGTCTCGAGCAAGTGATCGAGATTACCTTAACTGCTGAAGAGCGCATTGCTTTGCAGAAAAGCGCAGCGGCAGTTCAGGAGTTGGTCGACATTCTGGGCATTTGAACTGGAAGGTCTCGCAATGATTAGCGCGAATGCGCCGAGCTCAATTCTTTGTTTATCTTTGGCGATTCTGTTATGGCAGGGTTCCTCCTGTCACTCGTCGAATTTAAATATGGCTAACAATCAGGCCCGCAACCAAAATGCAAACGCCGCTGCGAACGCTGACGCGAGCAGAGCCGGCGCGCCCGGTGAGGGCGTATTGGGCACCTGGGGCGGTCCGCACATCAATCTGGAAGTAAATGAAAGCGGAGGCGAGCTAAATTACGACTGTGCGCACGGAATCATCAGGGAAAAGATCGTGCCCGATCGTGAGGGAAAGTTTGTGGTAAAGGGGCGTCACGTCAAAGAACGTCCCGGTCCGACACGCGAAGACGAAGACCAAAGCGGTGAGGCGGCAACCTACAGTGGATCAATCAACGGCGAGACAATGACGTTAACTGTAGCTCTGCCAGAAAGACACGAGACGATTGGTACTTTCACCTTGACCAAAGGAAGAATCGGACGTATCAGAAAATGCATGTAGGGATCACACGCCGGTCAAGATCCTACAACAACCGAAGAGGCACTGGCTTTCCAGTGCCTCTTCGGTTTGTTCGGATGCAGCGCTCGCTATTGCTAAATCACGATGCTGCTTCCGCTTCCAACCGGTGTTATGGGATCGGCGTTGTCTGGTTAGCCTATCTGATTGTCATAAATGACGACACCAGTGTTCTTGCTCCAGATCTTAACCCGGACTTTGTCCACTCCGCCGCCGTTAAGCTTCAACAGAGGTAATATAAAAGTATGAGCAACATCAAAAGCAACAAGAAGAAGTTGTCACCAGAACAACGTGAAGAACTGCTCAGCGTGTCGGAAACCCGTTTTGAGAAAAATATGAAACGCCATAAAGGTCTTGAATGGGCTAAAGTACAAGCAAAGCTGGAGGCCTGTGAATTCTTGAAATACCTGGTAATGAATCCAAAGCTGAAATCACCAGCGCCGCTGATGATCTGCTGGACTTGTCTCTTCTGGCGGGAGCCTTGTTTTTAGTTCGGGCCGACGTGCCTTCGCGGCTTGGGCCGTTGGGCTCTGCGGGCGCCGGACCGCCTCAGTAATCGGTAATAAGACCAGGATACAAACGGCCGCAAAAAGGGACGCAAACAGCAGTTTTCTCATTAATCGATCCTCCGGGAACAGAAGTTGACCTTGGACTGCAAGGACGTTTAAGGACTCGCACTCCAGCAGCTAGTAATATAAAAGTATGCGCAACATCAAAAGCAACAAGAAGAAGTTGTCACCAGAACAACGTGAAGAACTGCTCAGCGTGTCGGAAACCCGTTTTGAGAAAAATATGAAACGCCATAAAGGTCTTGAATGGGCTAAAGTACAAGCAAAGCTGGAGGCCACTTAATGAAATGGAAAGAACTGGCGGTGAACCCGATGTTGTTGGTCATGATAAAAAGACGGGCGAATACATTTTTTATGATTGTTCAGCGGAAAGTCCTAAGGGCCGCAGAAGTATTTGTTACGACCGTAAAGCCCAGGAGTCAAGGAAAGAACATAAACCGGAAAATAACGCTATTGATATGGCTGCTGCCATGGGCATTGAGCTTTTAGCGGAAGAACAATATCGAGAGTTGCAGAAACTTGGAAATTTCGATGCGAAAACATCGAGCTGGGTGAAAACACCTTCTGATATCAGAAAACTCGGCGGCGCCATATTTTGTGATTTCCGCTTCGGCAATGTCTTCGTGTATCACAATGGTGCGGACTCTTATTATGCTGCCAGGGGATTCCGTGGCTCGCTACGGGTCTGAATTTTGCACAGACAGCTAAATCTGAATTTGAGAACGGATCACCTGAAAAAAGAAAGAACTTTTCGCAGACTTAGGTTCGAACCTCACCCTCAATTTCGGAAAACTCTTTGTAGTAATGGAAGAACCACAAGCTCGCGCCGGCGCATTAGACCAAGAATACCAACACATTAACGGAGCACTACCCACCACCCGGGTAGTGTCGTAATTGATCCTGGGGCGCGCTTGTTGCGCCTAATTCATAGGCGGGACTGTGCCGGTCGTTCCCCAGCAGGATGTTGCTCAGGGCAAGAAACAACGCGCACGCGAAAAATCTGAGATCGGAAGCGAATTGCGCTGGTCAGTGTTTTAGCCAGCCCAGCAATCCATACAGCACTGTCTCGCGGTTCTCTTCATAGATTGCTTTTGTCAGCGGAATATTCATCGGGCAAACTTTCACGCAGTTCTGCGCGTTACCGCAGTTGGTAATGCCATCTTCGCCCATGATCCCCTGCAGTCGCTCGTCGCGATTCATAGCGCCGCTTGGATGCATGTTAAAGAGTCGCACCTGGGCAATTGCCTGCGGGCCGATGTAGTGATCTTCATCGTATTGGGGGCAGGCTTCCAGGCAGCAACCGCAGGTCATGCAGCGCGAGTAAGCGTAACGCTCCATCACATCGTCCTGATCCATGCGCGGGCCGGGTCCAAGATCGTAGGTGCCATCGAGTTCGACCCAGGCATGGACGCGTTTCAGATGTTCGAACATCTGCGATCGATCGACAACCAGGTCACGCACGTTCGGGAACTTCGTCATCGGTTCCAGCTTAATCGGCTGCTTGAGCTTATCAACCAGCGCCGAGCACGATTGCTGCACGCGGCCATTGATGACCATCGTGCAGATGCCACAAACCTGCTCGAGGCAGTTCATATCCCATGAAGGCGGCGTCGTCTTCTCTCCCGATTTGGTGATTGGATTCTTCCGAATCTCCATCAGGCAGGAGATCACATTGAGGTTGGGACGATGAGGAATCTCAAACTCTTCCCAATGCTGCGGAGCGTCGGGCGCCGCGCGACGTTTGATGTGAATCTCAACGGTTTTACTCATCTTGTTTAGAGTCGGCTACTGCCCGACTTTTTCACGTTGCGGCGGGTGGTAGCCCGCCTCTAAATGCTCACCGCTGATCGGTCACGGCTCACTGACTAGGCCTTCGCGGTTTCTTTCTTCTCGTGCGAATAGTCGCGCTTACGCGGTTTGATTAACGAAACATCAACTGTGTCATAGGAAAAGACCGGGCCTTCGCCCGAGTATTCCGCGATCGTCGTCTTCAAAAACTTCTCGTCATCACGATTTGGGAACTCAGGTTTGTAGTGTGAGCCGCGGGACTCATTTCGATTCAAGGCCCCTAAAGTGATGACGCGCGCCAGCTCCAGCATGTTGTCCAGATGCCGGGCATGGGGCAAAGCCATCGTCGCCCAAAGATTCGAATCGTTGATCGAAATGCGCCGGTAACGATCCATCAGTTCGAGTAGTTTTTCGTCGGTGGCCTTCAGCTTGTCGTTGTAGCGAACGACCGTGACATTATCAGTCATCCAGCGTCCCATTTCGTCATGCAGCTTGTATTGATTCTCGTTGCCGCTCTGTCTAACCAGCGCGTCGTTGATTTCCCGCTGCCGCTTGGTTTCCTGCTCGTAAATGGCCGCGCCCTCCGAACCATTGCGCTCGACATTCTGGGCCCACTCAATTGCCGCCGGCGCGGCGATGAATCCACCGTAAACGCAGCTCACCAGTGAATTCGCGCCCAAACGATTCGCGCCGTGAATGGAATAATCGCATTCGCCCGCTGCCAGCAAGCCCGAAATGTTTGTGCGCTGGCTGTAGTCGACCCAAAGACCGCCCATCGAATAATGAACCCCGGGGAAAATCCGCATGGGCACATGGCGCGGATCATCGCCGACGAACATTTCATAGATTTCCAGGATCGCGCCGAGCTTTTTGTCGAGCGTCTCTGCCGGGATGTGAGTCAGATCGAGATAAACCTGGTTCTCGCCATTGGCGCCAAAACCATTGAGACACACTTGAAAGATTTCGCGCGTGGCAATATCGCGGGGGACCAGATTGCCGTAAGCAGGATATTTCTCCTCGAGAAAATACCAGCGCTCCTTTTCGGGAATCGAGGAGGGCGACCGCTTTTCGCCTTTGGCGCGCGGTACCCAGACACGGCCGCCTTCGCCGCGCGCGGATTCACTCATCAGGCGCAGTTTGTCATCCCCGGGGATAGAAGTCGGGTGTACCTGAATGAATTCTCCGTTCGCATACTTTGCACCCTGTTGGTAACAAGCAGCGACAGCGCTACCGGTGCAAACCATCGAGTTCGTCGATTTGCCGAATATTAGCCCGGGCCCGCCGGTGGCGACGATTACCGCGTCGGCCGGAAATGCTTTCAGCTCGAGCGATCTTAAATTCATCGCAACCAGACCGCGACAAACCTGGTGGTCATCGAGCACCAGCGACATCATTTCCCAGCCTTCGTATTTTTGGACTTTGCCTGAAACTTCAAAGCGTCGCACCTGCTCATCAAGTGCGTATAGCAGTTGCTGGCCCGTCGAAGCACCGGCGAAAGCCGTGCGATGATGTTTCGTTCCTCCGAACCGGCGAAAGTCGAGCAACCCTTCATTGGTGCGGGAAAACGGCACGCCCATGCGATCGAAAAGATAAATGATCGCCGGCGCCATTTCGCACATCGCTTTGGCGGGCGGTTGATTGGCAAGGAAATCACCGCCGTAAACCGTGTCGTCGAAATGCTCCCAAACAGAGTCGCCTTCACCCTTAGTATTCACGGCTCCGTTAATGCCGCCCTGCGCGCACACTGAGTGCGAGCGCTTCACCGGGACGACGGAAAAGAGATCAACTTCATGTCCGGCCTCGGCAATTTTCATCGCCGCCGCAAGTCCCGCGAGCCCGCCGCCAACAACTGCGATTTTGATTCCCTTTGCCATAATGCTCAGAGCAATCTCCCCAGCAATCCTCCGGGATGAATAAAAGCTACCGCTGCATTAATACCAACTGCGAGCAGCAGAGCGCCGAAAGCAATGCATGCATAACCGGTCAACCGCTGCGCTCGCTCGCCGATTGTAATCCCCCAATCAACCAGGAACAGCCAGATTCCGTTCGCGAGGTGCCACACCGTAGAAGTGATTCCGACCACGTAAACTATGAAGATCGGAGCAATGCTGAATTCACGCGAGACAACGGCGAAAGCTTGATCGGGATTACGAGCCACCGACAAAGTGTTAAGCCACGGAATCAATCCAAACCGGAAATTTAGAACGTGAAACGTGATGAAGAAAAAGAGAATGATTCCGGTTACCCGCTGAATCGTGTAAAACCAGTTGCGCGAATAAGGATAATTCAGATTATTTGGCCGCGCTTCGACCGTGATCACCAAACCATAAACCGCGTGATAGATTAGCGGAATGAAAATGCCGCCGATTTCGACCAACAAAATATAAGGGATCGACTGCAGGTCTTTTACTGCGTTGTTGAAGTCGGCTGCGCCCGTCAGGGCTTTTGAGTTCGTGTAAAAATGTTCCAGCAGGAAGATGCCCAAAGGCATAATGCCGGATAACTGATGCAGCTTGCGCAGAACAAACGTCCTGCTCAGACTAACTGCCAAGGGGTACTCCTTTGGGGAACGAACTTATCAAGGCGTTTGTAATTTGGCAGTTGTTAACGAGTGAATGCAAGAACACATAAAATTATATTGCGAAGCAGAAGAAATGCAAAACGAGACGGATGAATTCAATCCTTTTCCTGATCCGGTGGAGATCGAAATTCGGGACGTGTTCGACCTCCACACAATTCCGCCGCGGGATGTGAAGGCAGTAGTCGAGGAATACCTATATCAGGCGCGGGCACAAGGATTTCGTGTGGTCCGAATCATTCACGGTAAGGGGATCGGTGTGCAACGCGAAATGGTGCGCGCGATTCTTGCGCGAACTTCGTTTGTGGAAAATTGGACTGACGCCCCGCCGGAAGCGGGAGGTTTAGGCGCGACTATTGTGAGGCTGTCTCGATCGTCGACTTGAAGCGGGAATTCCCGCCGGAGCGAAGAGATTAACGCTCTTCTGACTTCTTGGCGCCCTGCCTCACGGTCGGGTTTGTGCACCTGACTTCTACGTCTCTCGAGAGTGCGGCTATGCCGCAGCACATTGCGGAAAGGCTTTGCCTTTCCGTCCATTCCGGTTTTTGATTTGTTGAGGCTGTGCCTCAACATCGGCGGCATAGCCGCTAACCTTTATATCCGCTATCGGTAAGCCAGGGCTCACCGCCAGGTGCGGCGGTAAAGCCGCGGCGCACTCCCGGGTCAATTACCACACTCGCCGTTGCTGTGCGTTACCACTGAGCTGAATCTTTGCTGGTACTCGGTTGACGTTAAGAACGCGCAGACCATCCCGCGATAGTTCCCGGCTTCGCGTCCATTCAGAACATCCAGCCAGAAATCATAGCCGCCCGTGTCCGGATTCCTTCGCAAATAGCCGAAGTATTCAAAGAGCACAAACGCTTTGTTGTACTCAGCCTGAACGAATGCATTTGCCTGGACTGCATCCCGCACTGCCAGACTCCTTCCACCGGTGTCGTAGTCACTGAGTATCGTATCTCTCAAAGATGACACATCAGCTCCCGAACGGGTGGTCATGGTCTGTAAGAGAGCATCCACAAACTGATCTCGCGTCATTGTCTGTGGATACCTGGCAGTGAACTCAGGCCTTTGCACGAAAGTATCGGTAAAAGCTATCCGGGCAGCTTCCAGATTTGGGCCACCTATTACCTGGAAGCGATCCGGCATGAATTCAGTGTAGTTAGGTGTCCGGCCCAGCGCTCCGGCATATAGTTCATAGATAAACGAGCCGGTCTGCTGGAACTCGGGTGATGCAAAGAAAGACGCGCTCACATCTATCCGCTTATTACGAACACAGTTAGCGTCGCCATTACATTGATTGATCTGGCCGGTCCAGTATTCAAAGCCGCCCTGATCGGGTTCGCGGCCAAGGAAGTCCAGATAATGCTGGCGCACGAAGTATTCAGTGGTGTTATTCGGATTGGCGCTGTCCCGGGTGAATGATCCTGCAAAGCCGGCGTCGGTGTGATTTCCAAGCTGACTAAACGAACGGTCCGCTGGAGTGAAAACAAAGTTCGCGCGCGAAGGCGTTAGAGTATAGAACCCGCCCGTCTCGACATCGCCAAAGTGATAATTTCCGTTTGTGTCGGTGATTGCCAGACGCGTCTGCGTTCCACTCATTCGGATCGCGGCTCCCTCAATCGGATTACCGCTGCTATCGGTTAGCCGACCGGAGATCGTCGAATCACTGGCGGTACCACTTTGTGATACGACCGCAGCCGAGAATTCCGATGTGTTCCCGGATGGATCAGTCGCCGTCGACGTGATGTTCAATCCAGAGGCCACTATTTGGGGCAACGTCACATTGAAACTCGCGTTGCACGAGCCGTTCGTCGTCGTCGTCGTTTTGCCGATAAACGTCCGTCCTTGAGATCCCGACGTATTGGAAAAGAACTCGACCGTATATGTCGTGCTGGCGGTCGAATTAAGTGTGCCAATGACCTTAATGAGAACGCCGTTCGTGGTTGCCGACGTCAGCACGGGGAAGTTCTGCAAGTTGTTCCCGCCGGTAGCATCGCCGTCACAGTTGTCGTTTGCTGTCGGCCCGTCAGTCGCCTGTGCGGTGAAGCTTAGGTCAATGCCAAGACCAGGCGTACCGCCGGTATTAACGTTACTGAAGATCGAGTTAGAGAGGATTTTGTTTTGGATAGTGCTGTTTTGCAGGCCAATGCCGGCGCCGTTGGTTCGACCCGCGCCATGAAGGCAATGATATTGCCCCCCAGTCCGCCACTCGTGGACGCCCCGACGGTCGAGCCGCTGGCACTTGAGATGAAATCAATGCCATCGCCGATGTTGCCAATGTTCGTACTGCCGTCGGCGCCGATGCCGATGTTGTTGCCCTGGATCACCGCAGTCGCCGTAGAGCCTGGAAGATTACCTTCCATAAGAATACCGGGACCCTTCGGCGTGTTCCCATTGCCATTCCCACCGATTACATTCCGCGCAGCGACCGTCGTGCCACCGATGATGACGTTTGTCGCCCCGACGACGTGGATACCCGATCCGGCGTTGGCAAGCACGGCGTTACCGGTAGTCGTAGTTCCGATGTAGTTACCCTGAACGTTATATGGACCACCGCCGCCGCCGTCAAAAAGAATTCCTGTACCTTGAATGGGTTCTCCGGAAATAAGATTGCCCGTACCTGCCGCCGTGCCGCCGATCGTTACCGAACCGGTTGCGCTGACGTCTATGTTTGCGAGCTGACCATTGGGAATGACTGCCGTCCCGGTTACATCGGTGCCAAAGAAGTTCCCTTGAATCAAGTTGCCGCTGCTCGTCAGACCGCTCACCATGATGCCTACCCCATTCGCGCTGCCCGAGATCAGATTGCAGACGCCGGAACAGGAGCCGCCGAGCGAACCACTGGCACCGCCGATGGTTACACCTTGAACCTCGCTCATAAATATGCCCTGTTGGCTGCCGCTGATCGCGGCAGTCCCGGCAGCATTCGTACCGAGGTAATTGTTCTGCACGACAATGCCAGTCGTAATCACACCCGCGCCGCCGGAGTTCACGATTTGTATCTCGCGAGTCGTATTGCCGGATATAACGTTACGATCCGGAGGGTTCGGTCCCCCGATCTGATTTCCGGAAATGTTATCGGTGGCGCCGGATGCGGTAAGGCTGGCGCCGATGCTGTTCGGAGCAACGGCGTCAAAGCCGCCGGCGTTGTTAGTACCGATAAAGTTTCCGGCGATCACATTGTTTTGGCTGTTCTTAATCGCGATCGCGGCACCGGTCATGCAACCGTCGAATACAACGCCGCGAATGATGCTGCCGGAGGAACCGTTACTCAATGTAAGCAAATCCCCGGAAGCGATGCTAAAGCCGGTGATGACGAGATTGTGGGCCGAATTGTCGCCGGTAACCGCGGAGTTCGGGGTTCCCGGGCCCTGCGAGTAACCATTGATCGTGATTTGTTTGGTGATAGGCGGCAGCGAGGTCAAAATCGAAATGACATGGCCGCCGGCGCCAGCAATGCCGAAGTTGATCGTGTCACTGGTGCCGTAGGCGCCGACGGCGACAACGTCGGCATTCAAGTTAGCACCGTTATTGATCGAGGTGATGGCCTCGCGTAAGGAGACGCTGCCGTCCACCGCGACCGCGTCGCCTATCGAAGTCACCGTGATGGTGGCGGCATGGGCCGCACCAGTGAAAAAGAGACCTATTGCCAGGACAACCAACTGGATTTTCAGCGCTTTGATCATGGTTCCTCCTCTTTGCGACTCTGCCAGCTCGGTAGCTCTGTTTCGAGTTACCTGAGCTGCAGACATTCAACCTGGTCTCGGCACCCGCGGTCGGGTTTCTGCTTACTGCCTGGCTCGGCGTGTTTTTCTTTGCGACTTGGCGGCTTTCCGCGAGACCAGTTTTCACGCTAAGGCGCCAAGTCGCAAAGTAATCTAAAAGCGCCGTCGCCGCTGCGCTCTGCCGGCGCACTGCAAATCAATTACCGCATTCAGCGTTGCTGTGCGTAATCATCGAACTGAATCGCTGCTGGTATTCGGTCGAGGTGATGAAGGCGCAGACCATCCCGCGATAGTTGCCGACCTCCCGATTGCTGATTACATTCAGCCAGAAGTCGTAACCGCCTGTGTCGGGGTTTCTCTGCAGATAACCAAAGTACTCAACCAGCACAAATGCCTTGTTGTATTGCGCTTGATTGAATGTTGA
>WNGR01001424.1_pt1 | contig 62090 bp, 63 predicted proteins | sample 5407581 | NCBI WGS metagenome assembly WNGR01 (sample SAMN13153383, study PRJNA577476) | soil metagenome | isolation source: 80 cm soil or saprolite under Garry oak tree replicate 2 | place: USA:California | collected 2016-06-15
CTCCGCTAGTGTGGACTATTCCGGTGGTCAGTGTAACTTTATCTGAGCCGCCGAAAAGTTTTTGCCAAAAGTTTCCATCTGACCTGTAATGTGCACTGATGATGCTGATCGATACATAGCCCGTACCCTTTTGAATCTGAGAAGTCTTTCCCCCAGCTACAGGGTCTGGCATCCAGTAAGGCTGAGTTCCGTAACCTCCAAAATGCTCCATTTACTTTACCTTTCTCATTGAAGTGTTGTGGGTGTGTCAAAGAGGCCGAGGATATGTTTGCGTTCATAGACAGGATCAAGCGCTGCAATGCTACATGGGACTAACCACGCGTCAAATATTTCAGCGGCGTTATGTCGACGCAACATTGGCATTATCCACAATGTGTGCCGGGGAAGATGGGAACCGGAAGTCGAACAGAGCAGTTCGACCCCCGAATGGGATATCAGGGTGACACGTCAACATCTGGAACGTGCGCTTCGCCGCTGCCGAGATGCGCACACCTCTTTCCAAACAACGCAACAAGCATATCCAGCACGTGCTGGTGGAAGCTGCGAAGCTGGCGCCGAGACGGTGCCACGAGTTGGCTGCGGTCTATAAGAGAGAAAAGCAGAAAGGAAACGCAGCCGGGCTCTTGACGCCGAGCAAGTCCGCATCGAGAGAAAGCACCAGCCAATCGGTATTCGGATCTTGAGCGAGGTGGTCCGTGATTTTGGTCGCGCAACTGTCCTTTGTCCTGAAATCGCGCAGGAACACTGATCCCCCTCCCTCCGGAACGCTGATCAGAATTACAGAAACAACGTAATTGATGCCCCTATAACTTCTGAGGGGTGCATCGAGTTTGGTCATCTTCAAATGACATGTTCGGGTTTGAGATTACCTTCAGTCACAGCGGAACGAAGAACATATTTTCCGTGAAAACATTGCGTTCAAGCATATAATCGGCTGCCGCGAAGCAGGACCGTCGGCAACTTTGAAGTGTCGACGAAATCTGCTACACAGCCCCTGCGCCGCGCTAGCAGGTGTCCGCATGGAAACTCGTCTTCTTGGTTCGTTAGGAAAGGTCGCGGGAATAGGCGGTATAGCGCTCGGCGTCGTGCTGTTGCTGCTCAAAGACTTTTTGAAACAAAAGTTCTTGTCAGTTGCGGGATTGGATGCAAACCAAGGTTTCCACATCATGCTCGCGTTCTTGATCTTTACCTTTGGGATAGCGGGGATTGGGCTCGTCGCTTGGCTTATCGGCCACGGCACACCACCGGGTTCTCCGGCTCCTACGCGTGCCCTGGCGCTCTTGGTATTCCTCATCATCGTTGTTCTTGCGTCAGCCACACTGGCGGGTATCACTGGGACCTCCAGACCAGACCAGACCAACGAAAACAAGGAACCAGATCGGACCAAGAATGATACGGTTCAGTTCAAGCCATTTGGCGACACCGTTTCTCTTTCCGAGAGAGACGCAGAGAATACACACGGTTTAACTTTGCGATCCGGATCCATAGGAGTTGACGCAGAAGGTGCATGGGCAGAGGTTGCAGTCACGGTGAACGGAGATACACAGGGCGGAGATAGGTACAGAAAAGGCGACTACATACATCTTTCAAGTCCAGACTGCCAGTCATTGAGTGTCTATATCAAAGATGTCAATCTTTCAAAGGATCCATCGCTTTCCGATGAACAACTGCAGGAGATGGGACCCGCTGCGGAGGCTTACGTTCATCGCCACGTCGTGTTGCTCGTCTCGGGTCAATGTAGGCCAGCTATTAGCGACGCACCCCGCGCCGAATCAAAGCAGCCCTCTGCAGAGTCTGGCGCAAGCCCAAGTCCGCCCGAAACTAGTCAGCATCAAGGCGTCGATTGCGTGGTTAATAAATTTAGAAGTTTTCTGGGTCCGGGTGTTACAGTCGCCGACTTGAAGCCCGAGTACTACCAAACAATGCTGCCCGAGGCTTCGGAGAAGGGAGATTATGCGTGTGTCAGCGCGATCATCGCAAAGGGGGCGAAACTCAACGAAGCAACTCCGATGAGCCCATTAATGTGGGCCGCCAAGTCCAGGCACGCAGATATTGTTAACCTGCTGTTGCAACATGGTGCCACTGTGGATTTGACTTCCCCAACCGGCAATACAGCTCTCAGCTTTGCAGCGGACAGCCATTCGCTTCCTACAATCAAGGTTCTCGTCGATCATGGAGCGGATGTGAACTTCCCGACAACGTTTACGCCATTGATGAATGGGGCGTACTCCGGCGATCTTACGATTGTGAACTACTTATTGACTAAAGGCGCTGATCCTTGTAAGAAATCCGAACACGGAGAAACTGCAGCCGATGTGGCTCATCGGCAGAATCACAAGGAAGTTGAAACCCGACTGCGCTCTTTCCTATGCTCATCCTAAAGAATTCAGGTGCATCCGGTAGCAACTCCGCGGTTTCCGCAGACACAACCCGCGCCGTTCCTTGCCGTGATCTTCCACGATGATGACGCACGATCTGGGTTTGAAGTAACGCGAACGATACTTATCGTCCCATGTTGTGTCCAAATGGTCGCCGATTCGGAAGTAACCTCGATTCCACGCTGCTCGGATAGATCCCCTGAAGTCGGCTTGTGGCAAGGTTTGCCGACCGCCCGGCGCTGTTTCGGGCAGACTGGAAATAGTTCTTCTTCATCGTAGCGCTCATGTAGGGCAAACGCAGGTTCGCAGAAACCGTTCCCCAACGTAATCCGGCACCAAATTCGATTCGGATATTCATGTGAAGCGGGTGAAAGCTGGGGCGTCGGGAGTGCTCGAACGCCCCGGCCCTGCAGCTACTCATCCGATTCATAGGCTGAGCCGCTGCGTTGTGGATCGTTTGGGTTGATGCTATCGACCATCAAGCCCGGCTTGGCCGCCTGAATTGCCTGAACGGCGTCATTCAATAACGTGATTTCCGGTTTCTGGTATTCCATAAATTTCACCTCCTTTCTGTAGTGAGAATTCCCAGGTCGGATTCGCACAATCCAATCCAGCCAGGAGTTAAGAGCGATTGCGGCTCGACAACGGCTACTCGTCTGCCTCATAGGTCGCGATGCTGTATTCGGTGCTGGTGGGGTTGACGCTGTCGAACGGGCCGCCCAGCTTCGATCCCTGGATTGCTTCGGCAGCATCCGCCAAGACTGCAATTACGGGTTTCTCGTATGTCATGAATTTCACCTCCTCTCTGTTCGAATTGTGTTCATTGGAAAACTCTCCTGAGGCCGGAACGGCCAACTGACCCTGACGCCACAACGCGCCCGTCCCAAACGCCCGACGCCCGCAGTGAATGCAACCACGCATCCAGCGCAAACGTGCGAGCCAACCCGAGAATTGGGATTACCTGATCCTGAGCGGCACACTCCAATGCCGTCTGCAGCTTCCCGCAATCGATCAACTCTTGCGACAGGGCGTCCATGGTTCCGATCCTCTCCAACAGCGCGGGCAAATTGCGGAGAAGCTCGGTCATCGGTTGCCGAATGACATACGCTTTGCGTCTCCGATTCAAAACACCCTCGGGAACGATTCCTCTCAACGAACGCCGCATGAGAGAACGACGCTGGTTGGGCCTCAAGAGCTGGTCGGGAGGTATCGCAAACAAAAACTCCATGAGATCGCGGTCGAGATACGGATAGCGCTTTTCATAAGGCGCGTCGGACGCGGTGCTGTTGAAGGAAAACTGCCGTCGGAGAGACTCAAGCGTGTGCATGTTGTCCTGAAAACTTGGCAGCGGCCCCAACAGTTGGATTCGGCAGCGATTGCAAACTTCGGACGGATACCTTCGGAGGAGAGCCGGACGTATCCAGGACGGTGGAGCACTGTGCAAAGGAAGTCTTGCAAGACGCATCGGAAGAAAGGTCTGAACCGTGTCGAAAAGCAATGATGGAATGGGTCTCCTCTGGGCGAGTGCCCACGCGACCATCTGCTTGGACCATGTGTGAAATTTTCCTCGCGTAAAGAGATCGGCTAACTCGGGAATCGGATTGGGAACGGCACCAAGCACCTCATCGCCGCCGATGCCAGAGAGAAGAACGCGGAAACCATTTGCGGAAAGTATCTCTCGGATCTTCTGCCCACTATGGCTCTCCCGGATTGCGGTGCCTGGATGCCACGTAAACTCGCACGCTCGCGTGAACGCGAGCGTGCCCTCACCGCTCACGTCTACATGAAAGCCAGCCCTTCCACGCTGCTCTTCAACCTGAACAAAGAAAGGCCGTTCATCCCAGTTAGGCTCGTCGTCACAGTAATAGGAAATCGTATCTACTCGTGGGCCTGCGACGGCAGCGTGCTGCTGGACGTAGTCCGCCATGCAGACGATTCCCGAAGAATCCATTCCACCACTCAACTCGGCGAGGATGGGCGTATCGGAACGTAGCCGGCGGCGGACGGATTCGCCAAAGACACTTCGGAAATGTTCTTCGTACTCGCCATCGGTGCGATACCGGATTTGCTTGGTAGGATCGAAGCTCCAATACTCCATTACCGTGACGCGTCCGTCGCGGATCTGGACGGCACTCGCGGGAGGAACAGAAAAGATTGTGTCGTACGCAGTGAGGTGAGTGGCGGGGAAATACCCCAGCCATCCGGCAAGGTATTCCTCGTGTAAGGCGAAGGTGCGGTCAGAGAGGAGGCACAGAGGCTCAAGCAACGAACTCCAGACAACTGCGGAGTTGTTCGATAAATAGTAGTGTGGGAGCGTTCCCAGAAAGTCCTTCGCCAGAATCAAACTGCGTTCAGCCGGGTTCCATACGGACAGAGTCCAGTCCCCAATGATTCTTGGCAGACAATCGACACCGAAGCGCTCATATGTCGCGGCCACGATCGCAACGTCGGAGGAATCGCCCGCGAGGTCCGAACCTGCTGCTCTGAGCAGTTCTTCGTGATTATCGAGACGGCCGTTCCACATCAAGAGCGCGCCGCAGTGCAGGGAATAAGGTTGCATGGTTTGGCGAGGCCCTGAGCTTGTGCATAGCGTATGGAACAGAAGTATGCCGTTGCTCAATTCACAGCGAGCTGTACCGTCACGCCCCTTCGGAGCCAGGCATTCCGAGACGCTCTGCACGTAGTGAGGATCGATGGCTCTGCCGTCGAGATTGCATCTGCCGAACATCACACTCATGACCCTTGTCCTTCCCTGATACGAAGTTCAGCAGCGATCCAGAACCTGATAAATTTCGTGCACATAGGGCTTGTCATTTACCACCGCGCCGTCCACTTCTATCCAGGCATGTGCTCGGAATGGAAGAAGCTGTGCGCCGAGCACCATCTCCGCTGCTATTCCTGAGCGCCGGAGAAGCCGTGTTGCCGCCGACGATCTTTGCAAACAGAGAACGTGTTTCGGGTACCAGATGCACGCCATGTCGAGCGCCTGACAGACTTGCTCCGTAGAGTACCGCCGTGCAGTGTTCGTCCTGCATGTGCGGACACGCTCATGAAGCGTGGCGAAGTCTTTCCGCCGCAGGAAGTGCCCGCACAACAGAAGTTCGCGATAAGCAAGCAAAATCAGAAATGACATGAACGGCCTCCCCGGCACTGAATAACGCAGTAACGACGTGAATCGTCGTTTTCAACGAGTCGTTGTGAAATCCAGTAATGAAGTCTCTTTCTGCATCCGCCGTGCGAGACTCCGAAGGTATCCGGCAGAAACTTCGTCGTCATCGAGAACGTTTCGCCAAATTCCGCTGCCAACCGCAAACGCAAATACAGCGAGACACCGTGCAAGAGTCATCGCTTCATGAACGCCCTTGTGTGGAATGAACCGCTCCCAGCTCTTGCGGTAGGCGTCAATGAGTCGCATCTCTCCAGCGGTCGTGTAGCAGTTGCTCTGGAGAAAGTGGCAGCGCAGATACTCGAAGGTGAAAAACGGAACTCCTATTGCAGCCTCTGCCCAGTCCAGGAAGACGCATCCATCCTCATCCCCAACGATGTTGCCGGGATTGAAATCGAGATGATTCAACGCATCGGGAATCGTGAGGGCATCCAGCTGGTCAATGGCATCACTGAGCTGAGAACGCAGAGCTGTGAGCTGATCACTGCTCATGGGCGACGGAGAGATTCGTTTCTGCCGCTTCATTAGCTCTTTGATGACATCGAAGAACGGCCCAAGCTGTTTGCGGAGACTGTCGATGCGCACGTCCTTGCAGCCTGCTCTGATAAGCGGCTGAAGCTCGCCAAGAGAACGAATCTGCAACTCCGCGAGTCGCCGCGCCGCCGTTTCCCAGGAATGCAGATTGCTTCTCGACTCAAGTAGTTCACCGTGTGCTTCCAGCGACAACCATCCATTCCACTCCTCGCGAGTGGCGATGACCTGCGGCACATATCGGGGAAACAGATGCGCCAACGCTGTCGAGACGGGATACTCCTCCCGATTCGGATCGCAGGTTGCCTTGAACCACAGCGCGTTACCGGTGGTCTCGATGCGAAGCAAACTGAAGTGTGGGCCTGAGTTGAGCTGTCGGATGTTTCCGGTCAGGCGCAACCCCAGAGCGCTCGCTTCTTTTGACACCCAAGTAAGCAATTCTTCGAACCAGCCAGGACAACCGAATGGAGCAAGGGGGGATCGATTCCGGTATTCATCGATGTTGTTTTTGGCCGCCGATAGCACGGCACCATCGCTCTTCTCCGCGAACGCCTCTTCGCGCAGTGACGACAAGGGAAGCCACTCCCAGTTCCTCAGGTCGGGCACAGCGGAACCGGCAGTTTCCATCACCTGATAAAAAGTGTTCGGCGATTTGGTCGCCATATCTGAAACGCACGGACGGAACAAGCAATAGGCTGCGATGCCACACTCTGCTTTCACTCCATCGTTTACTTCCTCCGTGATTCGATTCCCCGGACGAATTGCTACTGAGGGCAGCCCGAGGCCCCCTTCTTCACGCAGTGCCAGCAGCAATTCCGTACCGTGATTTCCAAGAAGCAGAATTCGGCAAATCGCGGAGTCGCCCGGCTCCTGACGGCGAGTTGAGGTGATATTTCTCACGGAGGTACTCATGCAAACCTCCCGCCAGAATCACGTTGGACGAGCCCACGATTCTCAAGATCTTCGAGGAACGCATGGATGTCGGATTGGATTGTCTCCATGCCGATGTGGCAAGTCTCTGCAATCTCGTTTGCAATTTCGGTCTCATTCCGTCCAGCACCCAGAGCTTCCACAATCAGTGCGCCAATGGGATTCACGCGGAACATCTGTCCGAGATGAATGTCGAGCAGGATTCCGCCGTCTTGATTACGGGTGCTGCGAACCTCAGATGAAAGCCGAAACATGATCCACGCCCTCCCACCAGCGATGAGGCAATATCTCACGGCACGAAACCGCCAGCGAGAACTCGGCATATATGTTCGCTAGAAGCGCAACGCTGGCGCGAATCGGTGTTTTCTCAACAACATCGCATTACATGGCATGCACTGGAAAGTTGTCCGGCTGTTCGCTTATCTGTCATCCCTCAGAGGTGGATTGATCCGGTCAGCACCTGCCGGACTGAAAGACGGTTCTCCTTTGTGAGGATTGGCGCGGGTTCTGGCGTTATCACGGGAAGAGATAGGAATAGGCGTTCTTATTTGCGCGTAGCTCCGAGGGCTCCGCGTCTTCAACGATTCTTCCGTTTTCAAGTACCAGTACTCGCTCCATGCAGGAGACGGTTGAAAGACGGTGGGATACAACGATGACGGTAGCGCCAGGGAGCAGGCTCCGCAATTTAAGAAGTAGCGATTGCTCCGATACCGCATCGAGGCACGATGCTGCCTCGTCCAGGATGAGTATCCTCGGTTTGACCAGAAGTGCTCTGGCGATGCTGAGCCGTTGTCGCTGTCCGCCCGAAAGGTGCGCTCCGCCGGGCGCAATCCAGTGATCCAGGCCCAGCGGAAGCGTTCGAATCCAATTATCGAGTCCGACGTACTCCAATGCTTCTTCCATCTCAATTGCCGAAGCAGTGGGTCTCGCAAAGCGCAGGTTGTCGGCTAACGTCCCATCAAAGAGTGCTGGATACTGCGGTAAGTAGCAGAGATGTTTCCGGAGACTCTTGAGGCTTATATGCCGAAGGTCTTTGCCGCCCAGTGTAATCTGCCCCGAAGCCGGGTCGTAAAGGCGCGCTAGAAGTTTTACGAAGGTGCTCTTACCAGCACCATTCGCTCCGGCAATCGCGATTTGCTCTGCCTCTGGAATCTGCAATCTCGGGATAATAAGGCCAGGCTCTTGTTCGGAATATGCAAAGCGGAGGTCCAGGACGCTGATGCTGAAAGACCTTCCGGGGAGAATAGGAAGGGCATGAGGTTCATCCATTATGTTGGGCTGTTTTGCAAGTGAAGACTGGACCTGGCGAATACTGCCAAATGTCTTCTGCGCGCGCACGTAGAGTTCGGCGACACTACTCAGCGGTTCGAAGAGTTGTGTGACGTAGCTGAAGAACGCAACCAATCCGCCGATGGTCAACGTTCCTTGCAGGACACTCCATCCGCCAAATCCAATGACTGCGGACATGCCCATTACAACGGCCATGCTCGTGAAGAAGGCGAACCAAATGCTGATCCGGAAGATCTGTTCCTGCGAGCGGTTGCATCGCTCCAGAAGAAGAAATGCCTTGCGTTCCTGCCGGTGCTCCTGCCGCAGTAATTGAATTGAAACAACTGCGGCCAAATGTTCTTGGAGGAAGCTGCTCCATGCGATCCGGTCGCGTTGCATCCGGTCCGCCCCGCCTTCAAGCTCCCGCCTGAAATGATTGCGCGTCAGGATGAACACCGGGATGAGCGGCAACAGAGCGACTGTCATCCTGACGCTCAAAAGGAACATTGCCGCCAGCGTCAGAGTAGTTGCCAACAACGTGCGTAAGATTGCCGGGAGCAAGTCGGAACCGAAGTGTGCGATTTCGTCGATTGGCTGATTGAGTGGATATGCGGCAGTTCCCACGGGTGTGCTCTCATGGTAATCGGCTGAGAGCATATCCAGATGCCGCAGCACCCGCATCCGCAAATCGATAGCCAGTTTTTGGGAGGCGCGCAGCGTAAGGTAGTTTCCAATGCCAACGAGCAGAGTTCTGCCCTGACTGGTCAGAAAAATCAGAACTACGGCCAACAGGAGATACTTCGTTTGATGAGCGGGCAGAACGTGGTCGATCAGCCATTTGAGAACCAGGGGTGTCGAAAGCGCCAAAAGACTGCTTCCCGCAATACAGATGAAACTCGCAATGTGCCATGCCAGCCGAGGGCGAATACGACGGAGTAACCAGCTAGCTTCAGAGCGAAGATGGAGGGGCATGAGGTCGAGGGCTTCAGGGTCTCAATTGCAGGTGCATGAAGCGCGCCTTCAGGATAGGAAAACAACAAGCGCCGGAATAGTTCCAGGTGCGGACTGTTCGCAATAGCGTCATGACTGGCCGATTTCTTGGACAATTGGGCGCACGGGGCATTTGCGAGATACGGGTCTTCGTTCGCAGAATAGACAATTGTCATCAAAGCCTGCGCACGATGGTGACAACCTCTCCAACCACCTCCATGTCCTGATGGTTCTGAAGACCGGGTAGAGGGTAGGAACTCATCGGGTAAGGATGAACCGACAACTGGCTGCCGTTCCTGCTGCAGCACGCACAGAAATACCCGCCATCGCGCCGCAGCAGTACATAGAGCGGATGCTTGCAGAGCGGCTTCGAGCGAAAGTTAGAGGGAGTCTTCTTGCGGCGATTCACGACCACCAGCAGGCTGCCCCGGAGGTATGGATGCAGTGGGTTCTTTTCGGCGCCGGTCCAGAAGAAGTCCCGGAGGGAAAGGTCTCTTATGCCGGTCAATTCTTTCAACGATCCTCGAAGAAACACAGGGAGACCTTCAAATTCTCGTATCAAGTGACGCAGCAGTGGATCATTGGCTTGCACGTTTGATGCACCAACGGCACCACCTTTTGCGTTGAAGTCGGGCTTGGCTAGAAGACGCCATGGAATCCTCTCCTCTCCCAATGTAGATCCATTGATGCCAGCCGCTTCAAGAAACTCAGAGAGTTGCACTGCATAAAGTAAACATAGCGTGACGACCTTGTGGACGTGCCGAGGAGGGGTGTCCTGAGCTTCATAGTCCGAGAGAGAACCAGGTGCCGCAAAGAACCGGTCATCTCCTAACTCATCAGCGATCTGCCGACTCAAAATCGAAGCCTCCCTGAGAGACAGTCCGGCCCGGACTCGCGCTCGCTGAAGTAGTCGTCCAAGTCCAATATTGATCCGGCTTGCTTCTTCCGTCTTCCAGCAGTCTGCCCGATTTGCCGGAACCTCAGGTTGCTCACCCCTTCCGATACGGCGAATCTCCATATCGGCTGAGCCAATGATTCGCGCGTCATCGGGGACGCTCAACTCGGCAGTGGGGAAAGGCAATGCTTCGCTGATGGGCACAATCCGGTTCTTCCCCAGGAAGTTGAGGCGGCTGCACCACAACCTCTTCCCAAGTTCGATCAGGAATATCTTCTTTGATTGGCAGTTTTCTCCGGCAATTAGAGTTCTTTCTTTCACGGAAGTATTGACGCGAACGATGCTGCCAGGAAGCAGAGTTGGGAAGGCTAGTGCATCGTGACGACCAATCTTCACATAGAGAAAATGCTGTTCGCCTGTAGTCAGTAACGATTCCAGACTTCGGGGCGAAGAATGTGCGATGAGTTGGCCAAGCGGAACAATTCCTTCGTGCGGAATGTTGCCGCTGACATCACGAAACCACGGAATCAATGACTCAGGCCGGTCCAAGGAGGAGTCAAGCAGCACGGTCCGTTTCGCCGGAAGGAGTATCTGGAGACGTGGTATGTCCTCCAGATCGAAACCGAAAACGCGCAGCCAATCAGCCAGTTCATATCCGGATAGTCTGCTTAGAGCACATAACTGATAGAGACTTGGGCTAAAGAATCCACGCCGTAGATCGTTGTAGAGATGGTGAGGAATGTAATAAGGCGACGATCTTCCATATGCGGAAGCTGATTTCTGCGAAAGGGAATGGAGGGTTAAATGTCTGCGCTCCAGGACGGCTTTCAAGTAATCAGCTTGAGCTGAAGGTTTGGCATAGGAATGCACAGGACCACCTCTCCGCCGCTGCATTCCGATCCTTGGACCATGACAAAATGTGAGATCCCATCGACTCGTCTATCACAACAGACTGCCGCAGCGACACGTCCTGTATAGCGTTCAATCTTCACTTTAGAGACAATTGGGAAATTGCTGTTCGGACTTGCGACCGGCCCGACCTAAATGAGCCAGTCCGACAAATACATACGTCCGTTTTCAAAAAAATATTGGCCGCGGTTTTGGTCGGGACTACGACCATTTGCGAACATGGCTCTGTACTTTTGTGCAAGAGTTTTCTGTACCTACAGAAAACTGTGGTGCTCGTATCCATTAAAATCTCGTGCTGGCTAGACAGTGCATCCCTTTTCCGCTTAGAATTTGGCCCCCGATGTTTGCTTCGACACCGAGCCCGGAATCAGGACAACGGCTCAGAGCGGAGCGTTTGCGTGTACGATTGTCCACGCGTGACGTTGAGCGCCTGAGTCAAGCAATCGCGCGCGAAAAAGGAAATCAGGAGTACTACATCTCGCACGCTTGGCTCACTGAAATCGAACACGGCAAATTCAAGCCCAACATCTACAAACTCTATTCACTCAGTGTCATTTACAAGCGCGCCTACCATGAGATTCTTGCCTTCTTTGATATCTATATTAAGGATATTGGCCGGGAACAGATTACGGTGGGTCTGCCGCACACTCATCTTGTAAATTCCGCGACCGATGGGGACGAAGTGGTGATCCGTGCTCCACTGGAGTTGCGCCAAAGAGTTCAACTTGAGAAGACGAACCTAGTCTCGCAAATGTTCGCGCGGTGGGGAGAAGTTCCGGTTGAGCTGCTCCAGCGGATGAACCTGCAGAATTCTCTGTATGGGTACATCGGGATCAACGATTACACGCTCTACCCGATGATTCGTCCTGGCTCGTTTGTGCAGATCGATGCGCGGCAGAGGAAACTCAGCTCAGGAACCTGGAAAAACGAGTTTGACCGCCCCATCTACTTCGTTGAACTTCGTGACGAGTATGTTTGCTCGTGGTGCGAGCTTCGGGGCAAGAATCTGTTGCTCATCCCTTCGCCCCAATCACGGGAGCCAGTGCGGCAGCTTCGTTTCCCAATGGATGCCGAGATTGTTGGCCGAGTAACTGCCGTCACAATGAACATCGCGGAAGTCGCAAAGTGAAGCACACCCCCTCGTGCTGATCTTGAGCGCTTTGCCAGACCACGTGTTTTCCGCTCTGGCAAGTCAATGTCAGAATAATAAATCCATAAACAATCGCTTTGTTTGCTTGTATTTACCTTGCGTGCTTACTTTTCACGCCGTTGACAACCTCCAGCGGAAGCACTAATTTCATATTTGCAGTGGCGAACAAAAGGCGAATATGAGCACGGCAATGGAGCTTCGGAGGCAGGTCGAATCGGCGCTCGCCGGGCGCATTCCTGCGGCCCTCTCTTTTCGCCCCCCGGTTGCGCCGGAGCTTCTTTCCTGCGGCATGTTGGAGGTGGATTCCGTGCTTGGCGGCGGGCTGCCGCTGGGAGCGATTACCGAGTTGACTGGAGCGCAATCCTCCGGTCGCACCACACTGGTGCTCTCAACGTTGGCCGGAGTAACCAAGCAGAGCGAAAGCTGCGCTTACGTGGATGCCTCCGACGCCCTGAATCCTGTCTCGGCCGCTGCGCAGGGAGTCGATTTGCGCCGCCTGCTCTGGGTTCGTACCGAAGAGCCTCGTGCAGGAGAAGCGCGCGCCAAAGCTGATGTGGCCGCAGGGCCTCCCTTTCCTGCGGCTGCGCCAGCCCCGGTGGTGGGGAGCAAACGGCAGGGTGGAGCTGGATGGTGCCATCCGCGCGACGAAGCCGTGGGTCTCGATCACGCCTTCGGAGAACTCTTTCAAACTGTCTCCCATGAGAAGGTGAACTTTACCCCACGCTGCTCGGAGGCAATCGCTCGCGAACGCGTGCAGCCCGTGGCATTTACGCCGGTTGCGTTCGCACCGTATGTGCAGGGCCAGCGACCGCGCAGTCTCCATGCGCACCGCGAAAGCGCGTGGACGCGCCTCGACCAGGCTCTGCGCGCAACCGACTTGCTGCTCAGCACCGGAGGTTTCCGCGCCCTGGTGCTCGACTTGGGTGACGTGGCGCCGGAGCAGGCGCGCCGCATTCCGCTGGCCACTTGGTACCGTTTCCGCCTCCAGGCGGAGAAGTCACGCACCCTCTTTTTACTCATGACGCGCGTGTCCTGTGCCAACAGTTGTGCGGCGCTCTCGCTGCACTGCCAGCCGGGCTCCATCGACTGGCAACAAGCGGCGCAGCATTCGCCTCGGCTTCTCGCCGGGCTGAGCTACCGCATCCGCGTGGCGCGCAACCGTGCCGCCGATCCCCCACGCAAAAGACCGGTAGCCTTTGCCGAGGCCCGCTGGAGCAGCCGTACTCCCTGGTCGAGATGAGCCATGCCCGCCCCGCTGTACCTCTGTGTGCATGTACGCGATTTTGCCGCGCAGGCTCTTACGCAATCGCATGAACTGGGTTCCCGTGCGATTGCCATCCTGAATGGCGATCCGCCGCTGGAACGCGTCTTCGCCATGAATGGCGCGGCCCGACAGCACGGGCTCGAAGCCGGCATGAGCCGCGTGCAGGCTGAGTCTTTCCCGATTTTGCTGCTGCGCCGCGACCGTGTGCGGGAGGACGCGGCGGGTGCGAGCGCGGTCGTGAATGCCATGCCAACCGCCAAATACAACTACGGCGAGTCGTCTGTCGATGGAAAGGGAATTGAAAATCCGGCGGATCGTCTCACATCCGAATCCACAATCTTGAATGGCACAACACTGACGAAGTCGATCTATTCCTACGATACTGTTGGCCACGTTGGGAGTCACTATCAGTGCGTTACGGGCAACTGTGGAAACTGGGGCTCCGCCACCTCCGCCACCGCCAATGCGGACCGCACCTCCGCCGCCAAAGATGAAGGGAGTCAATCCCGTTACCGGTAAATCATTGTTTTCTAGGAATCCCAAGGGACAAGTCGGTAACGAGCGGCCCGGAGAAGGAGGGCAAGGTAACTTCGGAGCTTGCCGTGGGACAGGTTGCAGTCGGACTCACCAAGGAGAAGATGTGAGCGGGCCAGTTGGCGCGGGTGTTCATGCTTCGACCAGTGGAACCGTCACTTTTAGCGGTGTCAGTGGAAGCCAGACAACAGGGTACGGGAACACAATCAAGATCGACGATGGCAGCGGCACAACAACCGTGTACAGCCACAATTCGAGGAATGATGTTTCCGCAGGTGACACCGTAAAGCAGGGAGACACAATCGGAACTGTGGGACAAACAGGAAATGCATCTGGGCAGCCATCGAGTGAATCACACGTGCATTTTGAAGTTCAGATTAACGGACAGAGAGTAGATCCTGCCACTTGGCTGAACTCGACGGTAGCGCCTTGACGAGGGGATAAACATGGTTAAGCTCTGGAAAATAGTTCTCCTGCTCGCAATATGTGCTTCATTAATGGCGGCCCATGCGCAGGCTGGGGCTGAGCATGTATGGAAGCCCGCTGTATATCATGGTCTGACTATCGGCAAGAGTTCGAAAAGCGAATTAGTGCTGACACTGGGGAAGCCACGGTCATCAGGAAAGGAGCAGGACACAGGAATCCCAACCGTGACCTATGACGTCTCCGACCCTGTGCGAGGGACGCTGATCGTTTATCTGAAGAGTGGCATTATCGATGGAATGACTCTCGTTCCCAAGAAGCAACTCAACAGAGCGGACGTGATGAGAATGCTTGGTCCCAACCCTCTCCGCGTTCGCTATGCGACAGCAGACTGCCTCACCGAGGGCGGTTCCGCTCCGATCTATGAATCGCCAGACGGTTCGATAGAGCATCTTGAGTACCGCGAAACTGGGACGGCGATTGTTCTGCATGACGGTGTTATTCAATCCATAGTGTTTGTTCACAGACCCTTCGGGCCGCGACATTCCCCGTGCGCCGGAAGGAGAGCTACGAAAGCGGCAACTAAGTGATATGCAGGTCGCAATGTGGTTTTTGATAGCAGTCACAACTACATATTCGATGCCGAGAACCGGATCGTGCAGGTGGACAACGGCGTTCAATACATCTACGACGCGGAAGGCCGTCGGGTGGGCAAGCCGGATGGGACGGTTTACGTGGTCACCGCTTCGGGAGATGTGCTGGATGAATTCAGGGGGAGTTCCTGGGTGCGGAGCGAGATTTCGCTAGGCAGCCACCACATTGCCACGCTCACAAAATAACGGAGTATTCTTCACCAACGCCGACTGGCTCGGCACCGAGCGGGCACGCAGCACTGCCAGCGGAGTTCTTTGCCAAACGAGCAGCAGTTTGCCGTTCGGCGACGGCCAGACGAAGTCAGTTCCTCCGGGCTTGACTGCATGCGATCCAACTCCAAACTTCTTTTGCGGCAAGCAGCGCGACACCGAATCCAATCTGGATGATTTCGGAGCGCGGTACTTCAGCTCGCAGTGGGGCCACTGGATGAGTCCGGACTGGTCGGCTTCCCCCACAGGTGTGCCGTATTCCATATTGGAGAACCCGCAATCTCTGAATCTCTATGCTTACGTTGGAAATGATCCGATCGACGGGCAAGACCCGACGGGGCATGCAGATTTGTGCGGAGCAAAGGGAATCGACTGCAACAATGCTCAGGACCAAGGTGGTCCTCGGAACCCGGAGGAGCAAAAGTCGGCCCCGGCGCAACAGCAGTCCTGGTGGCAGAAGGCTCTCAGTTATTTCTACGTAAAGACCGGCAACGCACAAACTGGCTTCGGCGTGCATGATGTCAAGGTTGGTCCTCTCAAAGTGGACGCGGTCGCAGAGAAGAACGGCAAGGAAGTTAAGCAGACCATTGATGGTAAGACAACGACCACGATTAACAGCCAGTTGGGTGTGAAGGCCTCATTTGGAGGGCTTGCTCTCGGTGTGGAACGCACGAACCAGCAGGAGGAGGGTAAGAGCCCCCAGACTGAGTGGGTACCCGGAGGCGCGGTTGGGAAGTTCGAAGGAAAGAACGCAGAAATCGGAATCGGTGTCGGTGGTTGTTTCCTAGTCTGCGGCCAAGTCGAGATCGGCATACAGGCTGATAAGGTACTCAATGCGGTAGGAGATGCCGTCGCTGGCTACATAAGTTCACACATCGATCCCAATACATTGCCTGGTCAGGGGAGGAACTAGCTATGTTGCGCTGGCTTTGGTCAAAGCGTGCTCGAACACTGTTTTCCTACTCATCATGGATTGTCGTGTGCATGGTTTTTTTTATGATTTTCATGTTGACTCCATGGTTCCATGAAATTGAATTACTTCCACTGGGCACGATAGCGCTGCGGGTTGTGGGAGGTGCGATAGGGGTGATTGGCGCACCGGCTTCCCTTTTTGTGTTGTTTGGTATGGCGGTTTTCTGTGTGAGCGAGGACCGCTCATCCTTCGGAGTCAAGATGCTGTGGTTCGTGCTCTTCTTCATGACTGCATGTTTCGGAGCGACGGTTTACTTCTTCACAGTTTACAAGAAGCAAGTGGAAGGAGCGATAACGTAATCGGCGCAAGAGACGAAGCCCGCTGCATCTGTAACTGTCGAGGGAGGATATGGACTTGAGGAAGTGGGAGGAGCTGTCAAAGGGGAGTATGAAGTGTCCTCGGATGGAAAGACTAAGGTAGATGTTAAGGCTGAGGTTGGCGGCAATATTGGTTCTCTGAAGCTGCCGGGAGGAAAGATTGAGCAGGTCACAAAGAACGAGCAAGGACAGTCGGAACTCCCAAAAATGTCAAGGACCGACGCCGGACTAAGCAGGGAAAAAGCGAAGCAACCGCTGGGAACGGCGGAGGCTTTACGTAATCCGCTGCGCCGAGTTTCATCGCATCGACCGCATCGGCTGCGTTGAAACTGCTGGCTGAACAATGGGCGTCCGAATGGTGACGAACTCAAGGTCAACGTTCGGCGAGCACTTGAGCGGCAACAACTCGTAGCCGAAAACCGTTACCTCCGGGACCTTGCCGGAAGTACATTCCGGTTCGAAAACCTTATCGGCCAATCCCGCAAGATGCGCGATGTTCTCGACCTGTGCGCGTGCGTGGCCGGGCGCGACTCCACCCTCTTACTCACGGGCGAGTCGGGCACCACCAAAGAAGTGCTGGCAAAGGCAATCCATCAGAACAGTCTCCGTTCGGAAAAGCCGTTCGTGACGGTCAACTGTGGAGCTTTGCCAGAGGCTTTGGCGGAATCTGAACTCTTCGGACATCGCAAGGGTTCGTTTACTGGAGCTATCTCCGACCGCATAGGCAAGTTCGAGGCGGCCAGCGAGGGAACCATCTTCCTCGACGAAATTGGAGAACTGCCGCTGAACTTACAGGTGAAGCTTCTGCGCGTGATCCAGGAGCGCGAGGTGGATAAGATTGGGTTCTCGCAACCGGTCAAGGTGAACGTCCGCATTCTCGCCGCCACCAATTGCAAATTGAAGACGCAGGTCGAGGATGGCCAATTCCGCGAAGATCTTTTCTACCGGCTGAGCGTGGTTACAATCGACGTGCCGCCGCTACGCGAACGCAGAGACGATATTCCATTGCTTGTTTCACATTTTCTCAAGAACTTTTCTGAGCGCTACCACATCCCGCCATTGACGGTCACTGACGAAGCCCTGGTTCTAATTTCGCGCTACGCTTGGCCAGGCAACGTGCGCCAACTGGAAAATGCGATCGAACGGGTTGTCGTGCTTGCCGGGAATACGATCAGGCCAGAGGAGCTACCGCAGGAGGTGCGTGAATCCGAATCTCGCATCTCGAAAATCGATCTCAAATTGCCGGATGAAGGCATTGACTTGGAGCAGGTCGAAAAGGAGATTCTGTTGCAGGCGTTGCAGAGGCACAACTGGAATCAGACCCGCGCCGCACAGTATTTGAACATCAGCCGAAAGACACTCATCTATCGCATGGAGAAGTTCGGTTTAATCTCCACAACAATTGGGGAGACTGATATTCCGAGTGCGACAGATCATCATTAGGCACCATGGACGCAGGGTCTGCCGCGCCGCGCGTGATAGCTTTATACCGGTTGACCTTTGGAGCATCTTTTCTCGGAGCCAAACCTTGGAACATTATCGAAGAAGCCGGCTGGGTGGACGGTCAACCGTTACTCCGCTTGCCGGTGGCCTCGGGTGCTTTTCATCCGTATCGACCAAGGTCGAGACAAAACGTCGGTTCTGCGCTATTCTTAACCTCTCCCCACGAATGGCGCAGCACAATGACAGCAGTTGGTAAATCGTGGGTGGATCGTTGTCGATGATGACAAGGTTGTAGCCGATACGGTCTCCTTAGTGTTGCGCCATGCGGGCCAGGGACGTTTTCGCTTTCTATCGAGATCGACTGCGACCGATCGCTTATCCGGATCCGCCGCATCCTACTGGCGATGCGCGCTTGCCGCTTCGAAACGTAGCTCTCGTGCAGCAGTTTGATCAACTCGCATACCCTTTATGCTTGCTTGCGCTTCCGGTTTACTTCGGCATCGCCCGTTCCACCACTAATCCTGGTATTTGTCGCCGGAAGGATGATACTGAAGCACGTCCCTGTCTTTCCGGTCGTTGAACTCACCACTTCGATCCTGCCGCCGACCTTATCAACAATGCTTTTGGTTACCCACAAACCAATTCCAGTACCCTTTTCGCCTTTGGTGGTGAAGAACGGCTCGAAGATGGTGACGAGATTCTCAACGGGAATTCCGCACCCTGTGTCAGCGATCCTGACCGCAATCTCACGGTCAGGCAATAGCTCGATCGACAGACTTAGTTCACCGCGTTCGCCCATCGCATCCACGGCGTTGGTAATTAGGTTTGCGAAGGCTTGACGCAACTCACTGGGATAGATCGTCACCTCCCCCTCAGTCTGATACTGACGGCGAACCTCAATCTGTGCCGATTCCAATCTGCGGTGAACCGTAGCTAGAACGTCATCCAGCAATTGGGACACCTTAGTAACCACAGGAAGCTTGGTTTCACGATGCGGAGCCAGTGTCTCTCGGCTCAGATTAGATAATCTTCCAACCTCCTGTTCGGCCAACTGCACAAGTTCACTCGCGCTTTGTCCAAGCTCCGGTTCCGCCTTCAGAAGGTGGAGTAAGTTCATGAGCGATTCCAGAGGATTGTTGATTTCATGAGCTAAGGTCGCCACAAGCTGTCCCGTGGCCGCGAGTTTGTCGGAACGGCGAAGTGCCTGTTCAAGTTCATCGTTCAGTTTTCGAATCTGCGCCTCAGCCAGCTTGCGCTCCGATACATCGCGAATCGCGCTGGTGACGAATGTGCCTTCTTCCGTGGTGAGCGGACTGAGACTGATCTCCACCGGGAACTCGCTCCCGTCCTTCCGCAAGCCGAACAGTTCTAACCCTGCACCCATCGGGCGTAGTCTTGGGTTGTCAAAAAAGTTCGTGCGGTGGCGCGGGTGTTGACCACGATAACGCTCGGGGACGAGGCGTTCCACAGCCTGACCAATCAAGTCCGCCCGCGAGTAGCCAAACAGTTTTTCGGTCTGGGCATTTACCAACGTGATCTTCCCGTACTGGTCTACAATCACCATGGCGTCCGGGGCGGCTTCCAAGAGAGCACGAAATTTATCCTCGGCCCTCTGCCTAACGGTCATATCCCGAATTGCACTGCTCACCAGCAACCCTCCCGCTGTACTAATAGGGCTAAGGCTGATTTCGACCGGGAACTCGGTTCCGTCTTTTCGAATCGCATAAAGATTCAGTCCGGCGCTCATGGCCCGGTGATAAGGGTTGGTACCAAACGCCTCGCGATGGCTTAGATGCTGGGCGTGAAATCGCTCAGGGATTAAGACTTCCAGCGAATAGCCGAGTAGTTCCTGCCGCGTATACCCAAACAGTTCTTCTGTTCGGGAGTTGATAAGAACGATTTTCCCTTCCTGATTAACTATGACCATGGCATCAGGGGCGGACTCCAGTAAGGCACGAAACTTTTCTTCTTGACCTCTGCGTTCGGTGACGTCCCGAATCGCACTGATGACCATTGTTCCATCCGGCGTTTGGATAGGGCTGAGGCTAATCTCTACCGGGAACTCGGTTCCGTCTTTGCGGATACCGTATAGATCAAGCATCGCCCCCATGGGGCGGACACTCGGATTGCGGGCGAAATATCCCGCCCGATGGCCGGGGTGTTTGACACGAAAACGAGGTGGAACGAGGACTTCCACTTTCTGGCCCAGTAGTTCCGAAGCCGAATAGCCGAATAGCTGGTCAGTCTGCCGGTTTGCAAGAACAATACGGCCGTGATCATCGATGACTAGCATCGCATCAGGCGCGGTGTCGAGAAGGGTATGGAAATTGGCCTGAATCCAACTAGGAGCGGGGAACGGAAATTGGGGATCACTCATGGAGACCGTCGAGAGAACAGCAGGGTCCGGCGATTAATGGCCTTAGGGGCGGTGGCTACGTAACGGATGTTTCGCAAGCACCGCATTGATTGTGAAGCAGCATAAGCCCAGCTGGAGGCGAAGTCAAACCGTGCCGGGAGAGCGTAGGGAGAGCGTGTCAAAGGACATTGAGAATGTCCCCGTCTTGTCCCCAATAGAAATGTCCCCATGGTGCAACCGCCAGTTGATCATCACGACTGTGACTCCACGGTGCTCCTTCGATTCGCCATGCTCTTCGCACCCCGCGGCAAGAAGCGGCCAACACGACTCATGCCAAACATCGACGGGAGCACTGCTATCCGCGCGGCCTCGATACACATTGTTAAGCCGTGCGGCGATCCTTCGGAATGCAAGCGTGGCTTTCGCCTGGGGCTGCTTGTTTTCCCTGTGTGTCCGCGGTCCGCCCTGCCCGAGTTGCGTGTCCACCAACTGATTGCCGAAGTTGCCCACAGAGAGGGCAACTTCAGCCAGATAATGTCACTCACAGCTCAATCGACAGATCATCGTTATAACGCCGACGCCGAGTTTGGGTGATCCGATATCGGAGCAATACCGCAAGTCTGCACTTCGTTTCCAATAGCCCGTCCACTCATTCGAGAACACAAGCCGAGATCCTTTAACTGGCACTGCGAAGTCTTAGTCCGGGGCCCCAGAGAGCACGCACAGAAATCATCAGACTCTTGTTGCTTCCAAAGCTGATCGAACCCGATTCGGGCGACAAAACAGGAAACCTTGGACAAGCGCAATACCAGCATCATGCAAGGTTTTTCCAAGTCAGCGGGGTCTTCAATGCCCTCCGCGATCACAGAGCTATCAAGTTCTTCCGCTAACTTTGCCACAGATGCAACCGCTCTGCGGTGTTTGTCGCGATGGCAGCTGTCAGTCCGGCTTTTCGCAGCGAACCAATGTTTCATCGCCCAACGGGCTTCGGAAACATCAGAAGGGGACTTCAGCCCGCATTGGCGGATTTAGTTTGTGGCTTGTCCATTGTCCAGCTTGAGCGAATCGATCCTATTACATTTTCCACATTTGCTTCCCATACGGCGATCCATCCAGAAATCTCCTCTGGAGGCATAGGCTTCGCGATGAAATAGCCTTGGGCGAAATCGCAACCCGTGCTACGAACAAAATCCCAGTCGGTCCGGTCTTCCACGCCTTCTGCAACGGTTTTCATGCCCAGCTGCTTCGCCAGAGCAAGGCTGGCGTTATAAATGGCGCTTAGCGTGCTGTTATTAGCAGCACCATGAACAAAGCCCTGATCTACCTTGAGCTCGTCAAACGGGATGTCACGCAACTGGATCAGGGAAGAGTGGCCGGTGCCAAAATCGTCTATCGACAAGCTGAAGCGCTTCAAGCGTAAACGGGCGAGAATTTCCAGCGGTGAAGCCAAATTCCTCATCAGACGGCTTTCAGTCACTTCCAGCACGATACTATCTGGTGCAATACCCGCGGAGGAAGCGGCAGTTGCCACATAATCCGCAAACTCCAACGTAGCGAGATTATCCATGGAAATATTGAGCGCTACACGCAAATGCAGGCCCTCCTCCTGCCAAGTCTTGGCCTGAGCAAAGGTTTCGTTTATGACCGCCCGCGTAAGATCGTCGATCAGCCCATATTCTTCCGCCACCCCAATGAACTGGTCGGGGAACACCATCCCATCCTGAGGGTGGCGCCAGCGCACCAGAGACTCGACCCCAACCACCTTGCCGCTCACCACATCCACCTTTGGCTGGTAGTAGTTTACGAGTTCGCGATTGACTATGGCGGCGCGCACCTCCTCGGCGCCATAGGTTTTCTTCGCAGTCCGAGGCCTGCCCTGAGTTGGCGGCGCCCATTTCTCCAGCAACGCGGACAGCTCTTTTGGATTTACGGGTTTGTGCAGGTGTCCGAGCGACGATATTTTGTGCGCTTTCACCAGTTTCTCGGCGGTCTGCAACATACGTTCGTTCTCGCCGCTGATCAGGATCAGGCTGCCGGTATAGCGCTGCTCTACCAGATGCCGAATGAATTCCAATCCATCCATTTCCGGCATATTGAGATCCAGCAGGATCAATTCCGGCGGATTGTTCACACTATCAAATAACTCCAAGGCAGCGCGCCCACTGTTGCAGGTCGTCACCTGGGTGAATCCCAGACTGGCAAGCATGTGGCTATGCAGTTTGAGCATGAAGGGCTCGTCATCGAGCACGAGAATCTTGATTACAGACTCTTCAACCATGATTTTTCCTTTTATCGCCATTTCCGGTCTCGGATGTACCCAGCGGCCTACAATGTGCCAAGATATTTGTCCACGGCGGCCATTTCCGCCTCGAAGCGGGGTAAAAGTGCGGTCAGCATCTCGACTTGGTCAGCTTTTCCTGACTGTTCGATCTCGTCGCACAATTTGCCCAATCCCAACGCACCTACCGAGCGAGCAGAAGACTTAAGCCTGTGTGCCAGCGCGCCCACCTGATCCGCCTGGCCGGCTGCATAGGCGGTCTTCATCTCCGTCGCAATCTGTGTTGCGCTGCGACGGAAATCGTGCAGAAAATCACTAGTTATCTCAGGGTCGTCGCCTACCAGCGCCACAAGCACACTCACATCCAACGGTTTTGACGCGGTATTCTGTGCCGCCGGAGTCATTGCAGTATCGGATAAAGTGGTTGCATCGGCTGGTTCTGGAGCGGATTCTGGGTTTGGCATCCATTTCTTCAGCATCGCCTGCAAGTCTGCCAAGCGTGCCGGTTTGATGAGGTAGTCGTCCATACCAACATCGCGACAGCGCAGCACTTCACTCTTGATGGCATTTGCAGTCAGGGCGATGATCACAATGTGCCGGGCGCTGTTTTCCTTGGCGCGGATTGCGGTGGTCAGTTCATAGCCATCCATCTTCGGCATGTGCAGATCAGTCAACAGCAGGGCGTAATCGCCGCTGCGCCAGCGTTCCAGCGCTCCGTGGCCGTCGCTCACAACATCGGCAGCAAACCCTAACAACGCGAGTTGATACAGGATTACCTTCTGGTTGGTCTCGTTGTCTTCCGCCACCAGAATCAGCCTGCCCTGCCGCAGTGCATCGACACGCGATGGCGCGATGAAACCAGCCTCGCCCTTGCCTAACAGCACCGTATCCTCTTCTACTTGCATCCGCCCGGCAGCAATAGCTACCGCCTTGAGCACGGTCTGTCGTGTCAGGACATTTCCGTCCACTTCAACCACCTGACCGCCATCCTGCCAGCGCGGTCGCCGACGTATCCCACGCCCGATGACGACGAGGCGAATATCGCGCTCAGGCTGCGCACTGGTTATTGCGCGTAGCTCCTCAGGTAAAGGTGGCGTGTTGCCCGCATCAATCACCCATATCCACGGGCCGGACAATGGCGTCCCCGTGTGTTCCTCTGCTGCCGCTAGGTTTGGCACTTGTTGAACAGCTGCGCCAGAAGACACCAAATAGGCCGCCAGATGATCGGCCAGTCCCTCATCACCTCCTATCACGAGACAAGAAATTTCGGCGACCAGCGATTGCGGTGCACTGCCGTTGTCTTTGTCCGGTACCGGAATAAAGGGCAGACGCACCGTAAAGGTAGAGCCATCGTCGAGCGTGCTCTGCACTGTTAATTCTCCGCCCATCAGGCGCACCAGATTGCGGGCGATAGACAACCCTAGCCCGGTGCCTCCGAAACGCCGAGTTGTCGAGGCATCGGCCTGGGTGAAGGGAGTGAACAACTGCGCTTGGGTTGCTTGATCCATGCCAATGCCGTTGTCGGTCACGCGAATTTCTACCACGATCTGCTCCGCGTCGCGCTCGATCAGCAAGGCCTGCACTGACACACGTCCTGAACGATCCTGCCCGCCGGAAAACTTAATGGCATTGTGGACAAGATTGACCACGATCTGACGCAGACGCTGGGCATCGCTCAGGACGGCTACGGGAATTGCCGGATCAGTGAATAGCGTCAGCTCCACCCCCTTCTTTTCGGCCAGACGGTCTAGCATGATGCAGACCTTTTCTACCACATCAGCCACCGCTGTCGGTGCGTGCTCAATTTCCAGCCTGCCTGCCTCGATCTTGGAAAAGTCGAGAATGTCCTCGATGATGCCCAACAGTGAAAGCGCCGAGTCCCTGATGGTATCGACCATTTCCACTTGGTAACCCTTGAGACTGGACTGAAGCAGTACATCCACCATGCCGATCACGCCATTCATGGGGGTGCGAATCTCGTGACTCATCGTGGCGATAAAATCCGACTTGGCCCGGCTGGCTAACTCCGCCTCGGCCTTGGCAGCAACAAGTACTTGATGAGACAGTTTGCGTTCGGTGATATCTCGCACAATGCCGGTGAAAAATCGTCCGTTGCCCAGCTGCATCGTACTCACTGACAAGTCCATCGGGAACGTACTGCCGTCCTTGCGCCGTCCTATGACCTCTCTCCCAATGCCAATGATTTTCGCATGGCCAGTGGTGTGATAATGCTCAAGGCTGCCGCCGTGCTGGCTGTGATAGGGCTCTGGCATGAGCATGTTGATGTTGTGCCCGACCACCTCGACGGTGGCATAGCCGAAAAGGCGCTCGGCGGCCGGGTTGAGGCTCTCTACGCTGCCGCGCTCGTTGATGGTGATGATGCCGTCCACCACGGTATCGAGGACAGCGTGAATGCGTTCGGCATTGTCGCGCAGCTGGTTCTCCACTGCTTTGAGTTCAGAGAGATCACGAAACGCAACAACTGTACCGACGATTTCTCCAGCTTCATTGCTCATGGGTGTACTGGTACAAGCAACGGGAAAATTCGTGCCATCCTTACGCCAGAACACTTCATCTTCGATATGGCGAACGATGCCGTCATGAATCGTCGCATGAATATGGCATTCATCTTGAGGATACGGCGCGCCATTGGCTCGCCTGTAATGCGTCATTGAATGTGAGTGCTGGCCGATCATCTCATCCGCATTCCAGCCGAGTATGGTCGTGGCAGCAGGGTTCTGGAAAATGACCTTTCCACCCAGGTCAATGCCATGCAGGCCAACATCTACGGAGCAGAGAATCTGCTCATACAAGCGTTGCAACTTCGCTAGAGCATCCTCCGTCTGCTTGCGCTCAGTGATGTCACGCGTGATTTTTGAAAATCCTTGTATCTCGCCTTCGTCATCGTAGAGGGTTGTGATATTCACGCGGGCCCAGAACTGCGAACCATCCTTGCGGAGACGCCAGCCCTCATCTTCCGCACGCCCATATTCTCGCGCATGAACCAACTCTGCTTTCGGAGTGCCTGCCGCGAGGGCATCTGGCGGATAGAAAATAGAGAAATGCTGACCGATGATTTCATCGGCGGTGTAACCCTTGAGCCGTTCAGCACCCTGATTCCAGGTTTTGACGTAGCCGTTCTGGTCAAGCATGAGATTGGCGCAGTCATGGACGCCGTCCACCAGCAAGCGGTAGCGCGCCTCGCTCTCGAGCAGTTTTTCGGTCTGCTCAGTCACCGGACCCTGCAGTTGGTGATTCAGCTTGAGCAAACGCTCTTTCTGGGCGAAAAATATTGCCACAAATGTGACAAGAATACCTGCTACAAGAAGTGAGGCAACAAACGCTGTCATCGGATAATTCCAAGGGACGGTAGGCCCGCACGCAAATCATCGAAACCATGAAAACACAGCATGACTTGATCGCCTTCGAGATCTCTCTTTATGTCAGCATATTGAACGAACATTCCGAAGTTTATGACCCAGTCAGCAGAGTGTCTGTTAGCTGGCACACGTAGTTATCACACGGATGCGACCTTAAGCAATGTAACGAAAGTCACGTGATGACCAGTCTGGCTGCTGTCGCATCACATTAAGACCTGGGCGATAATTCCGTTCGAATCGTTCTCAGGGGCATACCCCATCACAACGTCAACCTCGCGATTGGGTCTGACGCATACGTTCCACGTGTGTGCGTGTGTGGTGTGCAGAGCGCGCTACGCGGCCTGCACGTCGTGCAAAGGAATTGGGTCGATGCTGCATGAAGTCCAAGTCGCGGAACAGGTTCATGTCCATCGACTGGAAGACCGCGCTGAGCAACTCTGGTCGAGGCTCTCACCGCCGCATACATACCGCCCCGGCCATTGCTCAAAGTGGGTGTATCTGGAGGTCTATCAGTTTGAGTCTACGGCTTCCGATGCGCATTGGGGCTCATGCTTTGGACTTTGCGTTCTTCAAGGTTCCCCGCTGACGTTCCCGCAATTCTGGACATCTGGGCTCGAAGACGCGCATTGAGTGATGCGACCCTTCCGATCGGTACCGACCAGCGCTATGTAAGTACAACGTGATAAGGGAATTGCAGAGGTCGTCGCAGCAATTCGGAATGCAACTGGCATCGGCTGTTCAATCCTGCAACAGCCTAGGAACAAGGTGGTTACAGAAGAAGGTGTTGCGGGGACATGGAGTATACACACTCCTGCCTTGAGAGTTAAAAATGTTGCCCAGATGCAATATCTCACGGTAAGTGGCGTCTTTATGATTGAAAGCGATATCAGACGTGCGGTGATCGTGTCATCAGAAGAGAGCCAAAGCCGATTAGCAGAGATATTTAGTCGCGAGAGATCGCGATTCCTGCGCTTCGTGCGAAGACAGGCAGACCAATTGTCCAGCACAGATGCGGAGGACGTTCTCTCCGATGTCACCTACAGCCTGCTAAGCCGAGCCGACGTTGTCGAGCAGGTAGAAAACCTTACTGCGTACATATATCGCTCTCTGGCGAATCGCATCGTCGATCAGTACCGTCGAAGCGTGCCGGTTGTGGCGATTGCCGCTGATGATGCGTCAGATGATACGAGCTTTGAGCTGAAAGATGAGCGACCTCGTCCCGATCAGCGGATTGAACAGAGCGAGCTTCGGCGACGGATGCATGAAGCTGTAGGCAAGCTCACGCCTCGCGAGCGAGCAGTGTGGATCGCCACAGAGATCGAGGGAAGCAGCTTCCGCGATCTCGCCGAGGAATGGGACGTACCAATTGGAACACTGCTGTCGCTGAAAAGCCGCGCAACAGCCCGACTGCGTTCCCTTTTATCGGAGTACCGAAACAGCCACAGTTCTTAGGAGCTTTCTATGACTTACTATCCTGAACGTCTTTCGAAGCACAGCCGGGCCTATCTGCTCGTTGTTCATCTCGGGTTCGGCCTGCTGCTCGCAGGCTCGCTCGCACTCATCTTCGGCTACATAACCATGTTGTTGTGGAATGCTGTGCTCCCTGCCGTCGCTCCCCTACGGTCTATGACGTACTGGCAAAGCGTAGGTCTACTAGTGCTCACTCGCATCCTTGTTGGTGGCCTCGGTCATGGGGGGCATGGCAGCGCAAAGGGCCACCGTCACGGAGAGGCCTGGCGCAAGTACGACGAGTGGTGGAAAGAAGTCGGAGAGCAATCTTTCGACGAGTTCTCAAATACCAAAGAGAAATAGGAGCAATTAGCAATGTCTGCATTACCGTCAAACGCAATGTCTCCAGCAGCATCCGTATCCGCTAGCTCTCCTGTTCAGTTCACAGCCGCAGCTATCGAAAAAGTGAAGCAGATGCTGAGCGAAGGATCAGGCCTGCGCCTCGGCGTGGTCGGAGGAGGATGTTCCGGATTCAAGTACAGCATGCAGTTCGAGGACTCGCCCGGCCCCATGGACAAAGTGTACGAGTTGGAAGGAGTCAGCATCATCATCGACTCAACCTCCCTCATGTACCTTCGCGGAACTCAGGTAGATTACATCGACACGTTGCAGGGGGCCGGCTTCAAATTTGAAAACCCGAACGTTACTAGCACCTGTGGCTGCGGCTCCTCATTTCGAGCCTAGCATCGCCTTGCCTCTGCTCCGACCTCCTATCCTCGACTTTTTTAGCCGATGCAGTAAATCGCTGAAATGTCCGTCATACAAGGTGAGAGGCAATTGGTTTGGATTTGGAGAAGCAGTGATGACAAAGAATATTGAATTCATGAAGGCGGACAGCGCTGGAGCAACGCTCTTTCGTGGCGCAGTGCTCGCCATCTTGACCGGCTCGGTGACATTCGTACTCATGCCGCAGGCGATCATTCGAATGCTGCCGTTGCTGCGCGGCCAATAAATCTTCAGAGCCTCATGCAATAAAAGGTAGATGCTGAACGTCATAGGAGTAAAAGAGATCCCAATTTTGGAGTATTCATCATGGTTGATCAGCAAACTCTAGATGCTTTTGAGCAGATGTGGGGGCCATTCCCTGAGCCGGTCATGCTGGTTCAGAAGGACCGAACCATTCTTGCCAGGAACGAACTTGCCCGTACGGTCGGTATTCCCACCGGCATCAAGTGTTTTTCTCTCAATGCCGAAGCGGTCAGCACCGCCTGCAAGACGTGCAAAGCGAATCTCGCGCTTCGTGAGCACAGGACAGTCTGCACAGAAGAAATGCAAAACGGTAAAAAGGTGATCGGGTACTGGATGCCGCTCAAGAATGAGCCGGACGTGTATGTCCATTTCGGCGTGGGCTGCGCCGAGGCAATGGGGATGACGGCGAATCCTCAAGATGCGAACACGGATCAGGTAAACCCCACGCGTTAATTCCGATAGAGACGAAACTGAAAGTGAACTCCGGTCTATCGACCTGATAGCGATAGACCGGGACAGCGCCTCACCGGCTGGCGAAGGGGCCGAAGTAGCGGATGCGAACTAACCCCTTGAGCAGAACGTGCAGAAACTCATCGGCGAAAACGGCCATGATCCTCTGCTTGCTTCCCATAGGTTCCTATGCGGATTCTGCTGGTTGAAGACGAGAAGAAGGTCTCTGCCTTTGTGCACCGAGGGCTCGTGGCCGAGAGCTTTGCGGTTGACATCGCATCTGATGGCAAGAGCGGGTTGGAACTCGCCCAGAGCTACCACTACGACCTGATCATTCTTGACCTGATGCTGCCGGGTATGGATGGCACAGAGGTTCTCCGGCGTGTTCGCAGGAGCGACCGCCAGATTCCCGTGCTAATTCTGACCGCGCGGGATGCGGTCTCCGACAAGGTTGGGAACTTCGAAGCGGGCGCCGACGACTATCTCACCAAACCGTTCGCGTTTGCTGAATTGCTCGTGCGCGTGAAGGCATTGCTGCGCCGCGGGCCCATTGCACAGGCCAGTGCACTGCGGGTGCGAGACCTGGAATTGGATCGTCTTTCGCAGCAGGTGCGACGAGCTGGGAAGCGCATCGAGCTCACGTCGAAGGAGTATGGGCTACTTGAATATCTGATGGCAAATTCTGGCCGGGTCCTCTCTCGCACTATGATTCTCGAACACGTCTGGGATCAAAGCTTCGATGGAGCCAACAATATTGTGGACGTTTACGTCCGTCATCTCCGCAGCAAGATCGATGATGGCGCAAACCACAAACTGATCCGAACCCTTCGTGGAGTGGGCTATGTCATCGGCGGCAGCGAGGTGGACGGGTGAAGGCGCGCTCGATTCGGTTTCGTTTGACGATGTGGTATGCCGCATTGCTAGCGGGAGTGATCGCTCTGACCGGAGGAGCCACCTATCTGGGACTGGAGCGCTATCTTGAGAAGTCGCTCGACGAGTCACTGACGACGCAATCGCGGACCATAGCGCAGACACTGCTGGTAAATATTCGCCAGAGCGGTGATGAGTACGTCCTCAACGAGATCAATGAGCATTTCGCTCCCGAGATAAATGGGCGTTTCGTTCGAGTAACCAGAGCCAACGGAAGCATTCTGTTTGTGTCCGGCATGCCGAAAGACAAGAGTTTCGACCCCGCCGCGATTCACTCGCTCGAAGGCGCGTCGCGCGAGCACTCGCAGGAGGTTACGGTTGGCGAGGATCGCGAACTACTCCTCCATGTCCTCCCATATTCCAATCGCGACGGAGATCATTTCCTCGTCGAAGTCGGGGCACCGTACTGGCAGATCGAAAAGGTTCTTCATGGTCTGATTCTGGCGTTTGGTCTTGGTTTGCCGTTGGCGCTGGCAGGGGCCGCAGGCGGCGGATACCTGCTCATGCGTGGGGCGCTCCGACCAGTAGACGAGATTACAAGGACGGCTGAAGGCATCACCTCGCGCAATCTCGCTGAGCGTCTTCCGGTTGCCGAAACCGGAGACGAACTGGAACGGCTGGCGATTGCACTGAATGGAATGATAGCCCGATTGGAAGAAGCATTCCTGCAACTGCATCGATTCTCCGCCGACGCTTCCCATGAGTTGCGCACGCCGCTCACGATTCTTCATGGTGAGTTGGAGGCTATGGCGCAACGCGAAGATCTTCCCGCCGCCGTTCGTGACGGGCTAGGCAGCACGCTGGAGGAGACTGAGCGTCTGTCGAAGATCGTCGAGAACCTGTTGACGATCTCCCGCCTTGAGGCTGGCGAGGCCCGCGTGGAGCGTACACCACTCGATCTTTCCGAGATCACTCGCAGTACCACCGAACAGATGCGCCTGCTTGCAGAAGTGAAGGACATCTCGCTGACTCTTTCCGTTTCGGTCCCTGTGCTGGTTGAGGGTGATCCGTCTCGCCTCAAGCAAGTGGTCGTCAATCTCGTGGATAACGCCATCAAGTACACACCCGATGGCGGATCGGTCGAGATTGCGACCCGGAATATAGATGGCTGCGCCGTGTTGGAAGTGCGGGACACCGGGCTTGGCATTGCGCGTTCTGACCTGCCTCATGTATTTGAGCGCTTCTATCGGACGGACAAAGCGCGCTCTCGCGAACTCGGAGGCTCTGGCCTGGGGCTCTCGATTGTCAAGTCAATCATTGTTGCCCATGGCGGCGCCGTCACTGTCAGCAGTGAAGAAGCCGCTGGGGCCCAGTTCACCGTAACTCTTCCATCTGCTCGCACTACCAAAGGCTGAGCGCGCGAGTTCGCGCGCTCAGGCGAGTGCGGGCGTACTCCCTTTCCGATTTTCTCTTCCCCATTCTGAACGTTTTTTTATGTTTGGTTTATAGACGGTTCATTCGAACTGGCTACTGTGGAGATACCAGGAGAATGCTTTCAGACTTCTGATCTGTGGGAGGGCGACAAATGCTACGTAAATGGTGGAAGCCACTAGTGTTCTTCGCGGTCATTCTGGGGATTGCAATCGTCATAGAGTGGCCAGAGATACGGGGTGGGGATCGGGACGAAGATGAGCAAAATGAGCGAGGACCCGTTGCAAGCACAATTGGAACCGTGGAAGCAGCGGCACCTCAGCAGGCGGCAGGCAAGGAACTCACATACAATTTCGATTCCGATGCGACGGACAAATTGCCTGCGCACTTTCACAGTGCTCTGACTGGGCGCGGCGTACAACCCCACTGGGTGGTCCAGGCGGAGACAACCGCACCGTCCAAGCCCAACGTGCTTGCACAGACTTCCGCCGATAAAACCGACTACCGCTTTCCTCTGGCGATCGCCGATGATGGTGCGTTTCGCGACCTCGACCTGGATGTGCAATTCAAAGCTGTCTCCGGAGAGGTCGACCGCGCGGCGGGACTGGTCTTCAGGCTGAAGGACGCAAACAACTACTACATCGTCCGCGCGAACGCCTTGGAGAACAATTACAACCTGTACCACGTAGTCGATGGACGGCGTCGCGAAATCACCGGCGCCCGCGTAAAAGTTACCTCCGGCGAGTGGCATCAGCTTCGCGTGGAGGCGATCGGAAACAAGATCACCTGCTACTACGACGGCGAAAAGAAGATTGAGACGACGGACGACACCTTCAAGGACGCTGGCAAAATCGGCCTTTGGACAAAGGCCGACTCGGTTACCTATTTCGATGATCTTCACGTTACAGCAAGGTAGTTCAACGGCGTTCATGGAGACGATAATGATGTTGCAACGTAGTGCAGGATCCGGTTTCATATTTTTCTTTTTGTTCTCGCTGATGAGCTTCTGCCCGGTGTTATCACAGGCACAGGAGGCGAGTCATTTCTCCACCAAACCGGATCTCAGCCAAGGAACGGCGACCTCTTCTGAACAGTGTGGCACATGCCATCAGGCGATCTATCGTGAATTTCAATACGGATTCGGTGGAGACATTCACTACTCCGGCATGGTCCTTGGCGCTGCGAAGGAGAAGCAACTGAAAATGCCAGCCAACGTGGGCGCAGCCACGACCGCTCACGCTGCTTCTGGCGTTGACCCATTTCCGGTTCACTCCCGCGACATTGAGGAGGAAGGCCGTTCCTGCAACGTTTGCCACTTCACCAAATCATTTGCTATTCCGCCCATCGATTCGCCTGAGATCGTAAAACCGGCGGCGCGTCCCAAGGGCCAGGAAGCTGGCGGGCTGACTTGCGCAAGCTGCCATTTAACGCCAGAAGGAAAGATACGAACTGCTCATGAGGTGAACGCTCCTCATGAAACAGTCTTAGAGCCAGCGATTCAGAGTTCTGCGATGTGCGCCTACTGTCACACGGTTGGCAAGCGCGTGGTTGGTAAACAGACCCAGACCTTCCTGGAGTGGCGCGAGGATTTCCATAAGGCTGGTCTCGGGAAGCAAGAGTGCCAAGATTGCCACATGCCGCGAACGACCAGGAAACCGGCCGAAGACTTTGATGTCCCGCTCCGGCCTGTTGCGAGGCATCTGTGGACCGGTGGACACTCGCCGCAGCGTCTCGGTAATGCGCTTAGCCTGACGTTGGTGCAACCGGCGGCGGACGCCTCCAAGGTCGAGCTTCACGTCATAAACATTGGCGCAGGACACTCAGTCCCGACTGGCTCGAACCGGCGTGGTCTCTATCTTCGAGCAGAAGCGGTTGCTGCCAATGGACGCGTACTGGCGAGCTGTGAGTGGCTCTTCGCGCCGTCGTATGGAGCACGTCCCGATGATCGTTCCTTCTTGGAAGAAGACAAGAAGCGTCCAGACGTTGCGGCAGCAACGCAGGCGGATGCCCAAGGCCCCCATGAATCGTCGATCCGGGCTGGCGAAGAAAGGATTCTGGCCTGGACACCCGATCTTAAAGCCGGTACCTACACCGTTCGCGCCACACTGGTCTACGACTTAAATCGCTACAACGATCCTAAGTTCGTTGATGATCAGACGGCTCTGGCTCACACGTCGCTTGAACTCAAAGTAGGTGCAGGCAGCAGATGATTCCGAGGTGGTTACTGGGTTTGGCTTTCTGCTTATCAGCAATGGCGATCTGTATGGCTCAGGGTGGCCCTCCAATGCGAATCGACGATCCCGGAACGCCCGGCAACGGCAAATGGGAAGTTAATATCGCTGCAACCGCGGACCGCCGCCCTGAGGAACGAGTGTATGAAACTCCGTTGCTGGATATCAATTATGGCCTGGGCGACCGCATGCAGGTGAAATTCGAAATCCCATGGGTGGTTCGCGGCTCTGATACGGAGCCGACGAAGGGCGGCCTGGGAAATTCGCTGCTCGGATTCAAGTGGAGATTTTACGAGAACAAAAAACACGCGTTTGAAATCTCCACTTATCCCCAATGTGAATTCAACAACCCGACCCGATCGGCTGATCGAGGTCTGGTGGACCGGGGCGTTCGGCTCCTGATTCCGATAGAGACGACCAAGACGGTCGGGCCCGTGAACCTCAATGGCGAGTTTGGTTACTGGATTACACAGTACGGACCGAACGAGTGGGTAGCAGGGCTAGCGGCTGGCCGACAGGTACTGCCTCGCCTGGAACTGCTTGGCGAGATTTATGCCACGGGCAGGATCAACGGCACGGAGCGCGAAACGAGTTTCGACGTTGGGGGGCGATACAAAGTCCGCGAACACATGCTGCTGTTGTTCATGGCGGGACATAGTTTTCATGAGACAGGAATCGGGGGATCACACCTGGTCGGATACCTTGGCATGCAGTTTCTATTGCCCAAGAGCAGACCGACCAGCAGTATTCCAACTGGAGTTCCGGAGCCCAATTAATGAGATTGAGAGATGGCACCTTCGGCATCGCAGCTGTCCTTGCACTCCTTGGACTATTGACCGGCTGCAATCGTGGTGGAACTTCCGCAAAACCTAGCGAAAGCGGCACCCGTCAGGTGACAATTTATGTATCCACCGACCGGCCTTTCGCCGAACCAATTCTTCGAGCCTATGAACAGAAGACCGGCATCAAAGTCAGCGCTGTTTACGACACGGAGGAGACGAAATCCACCGGGTTGGCGAATCGACTGCTTGCCGAAAAGAATCGCCCGCAGGCGGATGTGTTCTGGTCCAATGAGCCCATTCGCACTCTCGTCCTGAAAAAGAACGGTGTGCTTGCCTCCTACAGGTCGCCAGCAGCAGATGGAATCCCAGTAATATTCCGAGATACAGATGGCGCGTGGACCGGCTTCTCCGCACGGCTTCGCGTAATCGCGTACAACACGAAGCTAGTGCCTGCGAGCGAAGCCCCGCAATCCATCTTCGACCTCACTGATCCGAAATGGAAGAATCAGGTGGCCATGCCGGACCCGCGATTTGGGACCGCGTCATTTCATGTGGCCGCGCTGTACAGCCTCCTCGGCGATCAAAAGGCGGATGAGTTCTTTCGTAAACTGAAGGCGAACGGAGTGCGCGTTGTGGACGGAAACTCCGTCGTGCGCGACATGGTTGCCCGCGGCGAAGTGAAAGTTGGGATCACCGACTCCGATGATGCCAATGTGGCCATCATTGACAAGCAGCCGCTGGCGGTGATGTTGCCCGATCGCAATGGACTGGGAGTTCCGGTCATGCCCAACATGCTTTCGTTGATGGCGGGCGCGCCTCATGCGGATGAAGGCAAGAAGTTGATCGACTACCTTCTCTCTCCGGAAGTCGAGCAGGCGCTCGCACAATCCGACGCCGTACAGATTCCTTTGCACGCGGGAGTAGCCCCTCCGGCCAATCTCCCCGCGCTCTCCTCGTTTAGGGCGATGACACTCGACTACGGCAAGGCTGCCGATCGGGTGGAGGACGTCACACGGCGGCTACAGACGATTCTTGGCTTGTGAGGTTAGGAATGCAAACGGCAGGATGGGATCGGCTCAAACAACTTCGACCGGACTCACGAACAATCGTGCTGACCGCGGCTACGGTCGCTTTCCTGCTGATCTGTGCTCTGCCAGCCATCTACATGTTCGGATCTTCGTTTGCGTCGAAGAATGGCGGATTCACTCTCGCCAACTATTTGCGCATTATCGCTGAACCTCGCCAGCGCAGCCTGCTGCTTTCCAGCGCAACCCTGGGAATTGGTGCAGTTCTATTAGCGACCACCATCGGCGCTCCGCTCGGCATTCTCTTGGCGCGAAGTGATGTTCCATTTCGTCGCGTCGTGCGCATTCTACTGTCTGTGCCTCTGGTGATTCCACCCTACGTATTGGCCCTCTCCTGGATTCTTCTCACAGGCCCGAGCGGAGTTCTCGCGCACATTGCGGGGCGGGATGTGTTGTCTCCGTACACTTACAATCCGGCTGCGGCTGCGTTGGTTCTCGGTATCGCCTTTTACCCGATCGTAATGCTTGCCACCGAAGCCGCCGCACGCAGAGTGAATGGCCGACTGGAGGAAGCCGGACTGCTGGTCATTCCCCACCGATCTGTTTTCTTCCGCCTCACTCTCCGGTTAGTGTCCCCCACGGTAGCCGCATCAGCTCTCATTGTCTTCGTTCTTTCAATTTCAGAGTTTGGAGTTCCTGGCCTGCTGCGAGTGCGCGTGTTCACCACGGAAGTCTTCACGGCGTTCGCGGCGCTGTATGACTTTGGCGCAGCCACAGCCTTGGCGCTACCGCTCTTGCTACTCGTCGTGTGCGCTGCCCTTGCCACGAAAGCTATCATCGGAGATCAACTCGTTAGCACATCTCGAACTGCCAGCGAAGGCATTCATCTTCACCTCGGAGTGGTCAGGCATGTAGCGTTCGCGCTCGTCGTGCTCCTGCTGCTGGCCTGCGTGTTCTTGCCCCTCTCGACTCTGATGATTGAGGCTCGCAGTCTTCACCAGATCGCAGGCGCTTTTGCGCAATCGGGTTCTGCCATTCGGAACAGCCTGATGCTGTCTGCCGTCGGCGCAATTGCGATCACCTCGCTGGGCCTGCTGATGGGATACCAGCGGGCACATTCGCATTCATGGCTAGCGACGTTGCAGGATATCCTCTTCATTTTGCTCTTTGCAGTGCCTAGCACAGTCATTGGCATGGGCATTATCGGCCTGTGGAACAGGCCCGGACTTCCCGCTCAGCTCTATACGAGCAATCTTCCCGTACTCGTTGCCTATATGGCGCGATTCGTTCCCGTTGCCGCCCTGATGCTGTCCGCGAGTAATCGTCACATCCCCGCCTCCTCGGAAGAGGCGGCGCGACTGGCAGGCGCACGGGCGCGACCGTTCTCGTCGCACCTCCAGGAGAATCAACCCTGCCGGTGCGCGTGTACACGTTGATCGCAAATGCTCCGACCAGCGATGTCGCAGCACTGGCCCTTATCCAATCGGCAATCGTTCTGCTTCCAATGGGCATCTTGGGACTGTATGCGCACCTGCAAGGGGAGGGCAAACAGATATGAAACGGATTACACGAGAACGAGTAAAAGTCGACCGGGTCGCCTGTCCTTGGCTGATCAAGAAGTTTGTTGATCCAGAGGCCGAGTTCTTCTTCTTGGCCGCCGTTCAGGTAATGGTAGAGGCAGATCGACTTGGCGCAACCCCGTATGACGTGCCGGGAGTAGAGCTTGGTCACCACGGAAAGGAATGCTCCTTTGATGCCATTATTCACCGCTACAAACTCGATACAAATCCTGCGCTCGTGTTGTTGTCCAGGATCGTAAACGGTGCGGACACCGACAACTCGCTATGGCAGCAGCCCGAATCCTCAGGACTGAAGGCCATCGCCGAAGGTTTTCGGCATCTCGGACTCAAAGACGACCATGAGATCAACGCGGCGGAGTGGATTGTTTATGACGCGCTCTATGCCTACTGTCAGGAGATGGTAAGAAGCGGTTGGACGGGCGGTATTCAGGAGGGTGGCGCATGAGCAGCGCCGAACCCTTTGTTCGACTGGTCAACCTCACCAAGCGACACAAGCATGGCGCAGTTGTGGACGCTGTTTCGCTTGATATCGCTTGCGGTGAATTCATGGTGCTGCTCGGTGGAAGCGGGTCGGGGAAAACCACTTTGTTACGACTCATCGCCGGTCTGGAAGTTGCCGAGAAGGGGCAGGTCTGGATCGAGGGCGTGCTTGTAGCCGAAAACGGGCGCACGCTGATCGCCCCTCATAAAAGAAGGATCGGCTTCGTCTTCCAAGACCTCGCACTCTGGCCGCACCTAACCATCGCGGAGAGCATTGCTTTCGTTTTGAGCGCTTCCGACTTACCAGAGCGAGCGCGAAAAGAGCGCATCCGTGAAGTCCTCAAGTTGGCGAGAATCGAACGATTCGGGGATCGATATCCCCATCAACTTTCGGGGGGCGAACAGCAACGCGCTGCTATCTCGCGGGCAATCGCCGCCGAGCCTCACCTGTTGTTGCTAGACGAACCAATGTCCAGCCTGGATGTCGATCTCAAGCAGGAACTGCGGGACGAACTCGCCAACCTGCAGAGTCAACTCGGACTCACAACCGTTTACGTGACCCACGACCGGACTGAAATCATGTCCGTTGCCCATCGCGTCGCGTCGATGCGCCACGGCAAACTGGAGGCGGTTGGCGAAGTTGAACCCATCACCCAATCAGATGCCGAAAGGCTTTCGACCAAGCACGGGTCACCAACGCACCTGTGATCGGAGAGTGAGTCATGCGAGTATCCCGCCCTTTGTTGTTGCTCTACTCGGCGGGGTTTCTACGCGCGCTGGGGGGAGGTTTGCTGGGAGTGGTGCTTGGCGTGTACCTGTCGCGCGTTGGCATCAGTGCCACTCGAATCGGGTTAGTCGTCGGTGCTGGAATCGCCGGGATGTCCATCGCAACAGCAACTGTTTCCTGGGCAGCGCCTCGAATCGGCTGCCGCTTGACACTCGTTGTGCTCTCATTACTCACCGCGCTTGGCGGACTGGCGCTTGCGGTGGTGCCGTCGCTGTCAGCACTGCTCTTTCTCGCATTCCTTGGAATGATCAATGGAAGCGGAACTGACCGTAGCGCATCCTTTGCCCTCGAACAGGCGATCATCCCCGGCCTTGTTCCAGATCGTGAACGCACCTGGTCCTTGTCCTGGTACAATGCCCTGCTGGACGGGGGCGGGGCTCTGGGCGCGCTCGGTGCCGCTCTGCCGATGGCGATTCGAGCCGTTGCACATGTGGATTGGAGAACAGCATATGTCTATCTGTTCTCAGCCTTCGCCGCACTCCAAGTCTTGCTCGCGTGGGTTTATCTTTTCCTCCCGTCACACAAGGACTTGCTGCGCTCTGAATCCCGGGACGTTACAAAACCTGCGGTGTCGCCGCAAAGCCGTCGCGTGGTTTGGAACATCGCAGGGTTATTTCTGATTGACTCATTCGGAGGCGGATTCCTGACTGATGCACTCGTGGCCTATTGGTTCTTCCACCGTTTTGGTCTTACGGAACAGATGCTGGGAGTAATGTTCTTCGCGGTCCATCTGCTCAATGCAATCTCCCATCTCGGAGCTGCATGGATAGCGCGGCGCATCGGGTTGGTGAATACGATGGTGTTCACTCATTTACCTTCGAGCGTTTTTCTCATCGCTGTACCGCTTGCCTCCAGCCCTGTACTCGCCGTTGCGCTGTTTCTCCTCAGAGAGACATTCGTTGAGATGGATGTGCCGACGCGCCAATCCTATGTAGCCGCTTTAGTTCAGCCACACGAACGCGCCTTTGCCAGCGGGGTAACCAACGTGACGAGGACTGCAGGATGGGCGGCCGCGTCGTCAATCTCCGGCGCCGTCATGCAAAATATTTCATTCTCCGCCCCGCTGTTTCTCGGAGGTACGTTGAAGATCCTATACGACATTCTGCTCTATCGCAGCTTCCGCCATCTCAAGCCTCCCGAAGAGCTGCTTCCGCCCTTATCTCGGGTGCATAAACCCTCCGGCCTCAAATCCTCGGGAGATACCAAGCAGCACTCAAATCCTATCCACAAAACGAGGTGAAGCATGCTAGTCACAAAGAACAAATCCGCTTGGAACTTCCTCAGCCAATCATGCGCTTTGGTGGCGCTTTCGTTCACTCTATCGATAGCAATGCTGTCGCAAGCTCCGCCGATGAGTGAATCCGCAACCGACTGGAAGGCGGTCGAGTCGGCACTAGGGCGTAGTGGGAAACCGCAGCCTGGCGACATCTACAAAGTGGGCATGGCGCGCACGGACATGCATGTCACGGTGGATGGCGTTCCAATCAAAGCCCCGTTGGCTCTGGGCTCATGGTTAGCCTTTCGGAAGATGGGGAGCCAGGCAATGGTGATGGGCGATCTCGTCCTCAGTGAGAGCGAGGTGGAGCCCGTGATGCTGAAGTTGCAGCAGGAAGGCATCGAGCAGACCGCGCTGCACAACCATGTTCTGAACGAATCGCCACGCGTCATGTACATGCATATCAGCGGCCACGGCGACCCGGTGAAACTCGCGCGTGCTTTGCACGATGCATTGGCGCTCACCGGAACCCCGGCAACGTATGGACCTGCGTCGGCCACACAGGATTTAGGAATTGATGCGGACGCACTCGGGAAGATGCTCGGCGCAAAAGGTGCCGTGAATGGTGGAGTGCTTCAGTTCTCCATTCCCCGAGCGGAGAAGATCACCGACGAAGGAATGGACATTCCACCTTCGATGGGAACCGCGACGGCGATTAACTTTCAACCGACCGGCCAGGGCCGCGCCGCAATCACCGGCGACTTTGTGCTCATTGCCACCGAAGTCAACCCGGTCATCCGCGCGCTGCGCGAGAACGGCATCCTGGTGACGGCAGTGCACAGCCATATGCTCACTGAACAGCCGCGACTCTTCTTCCTGCACTTCTGGGCGAATGGCGATGCGCTTAAGTTAGGACGAGGGCTGAGCGCGGCACTGGATAAGACGAACTCTGCAAAGACCGCTGCGAAGTAGCAGGAGTAAGCCATGAATGCGCCTGGAGAAACTTCACCTGGAGCGATTGCGCCCGACTTCACTCTGTCGCGGTTACTCCGGTATTTCTTGTCACTGGGTACGGTGGGCTTCGGCGGCCCAATCGCGCTCGCTGGATACATGCAGCGTGACCTGGTTGAAAAGCGAAAATGGATCACGCCAGAGGAGTACGTTGAGGGCCTGGCGCTGGCGCAACTCGCCCCCGGACCACTTGCCGCACAACTCGCCATGTATCTCGGCTATGTTCGAGCTGGTGTATTGGGCGCGACCCTGGTTGGCTTCACCTTCATCGGCCCATCCTTTGTCATGGTGCTGGCGATCGCCGCAGCGTATGTGCGGTTCGGGGGCTTGCCATGGATGCAGGCTCTGTTCTACGGCATTGGTGCGGCGGTAATCGGTATTATTGCGAGATCAGCCTGGAAACTGGTTCGGGTGACCGTTGCCAAAGACCCGTTGCAGTGGATCATCTTTCTGGCCCTTGCCATTTCAACAGCCGTTACCGAACGAGAGATCATCTGGCTCTTTCTGTGTGGCGGGATAGTGTCGCTCTTAGTGAAGGCCTTTCCCCGCGAACTGCTTAAACCATCTCTGCCGATGCTCGCGCTGCTGGGAAGCGGAACCCTGGTTCCGGGCAGGCTTGCAGAAGTCTTTTTCTTCTTCGCAAAGGCCGGACTGTTCGTGTTCGGAAGCGGATTGGCGATTGTGCCGTTTCTTCACGGAGGAATCGTAATCGAGAGGCATTGGCTTACCGAGCGGCAGTTCGTGGACGCTGTAGCCGTCGCGATGATCACGCCCGGTCCTGTCGTGATTACCGTTGCGTTCATCGGGTTCCTGGTCGCCGGTGTCTGGGGAGGCGCCGCCGCCGCTCTAGGAGTCTTCCTGCCGGTGTATCTGATTATCATTCTGCTCGGGCCGTACTATCGCAGGTCTGCCAAGAATCCCCAGTTGCATGCATTCGTGAGCGGAGTAACCGCAGCGGCCACTGGCGCTATCACTGGAGCAGTAGTTGTCCTCTCCCGGCGCTCGATCCATGACGCCACCACTGCCATCATCGCGGGAGCAACGTTGCTCATATTGTCGAGATGGAAGATTCCTGAGCCCCTGTTGATTGCAACGGCCGGCGCTATTGGCCTGTTGGTGTATCACAGCTGAGCCCGCCTTAGAACCGATGGGCCAAGCAAGTTCAAGAGCTGCCACCCGGAGCCGTTCGTCCACTTGATTGTCCGCGATGGCTGGTGGCCCGCACGTTTCCCATACTGTAGAATTCAATATTGATGCGGCCCCCTTGGATCAAAGTCGTAGCGGTTCTGATCGTCCTTCTCTGTGTCGTGTGCTACATCGCAGAGATCTGTGATACTTGGGACAGCACCCTTCAACGGGGGAGCGATACCGAATTCTCAGTAGTTCGGCTTTTGCTGTGCATTGGAGCGGCGCTGGTATGTGCGCAGCTTTTGTGCCGCTTGTGTACGCGAGAATGGTCCAACAGAATTACCATGGACCCTCATCTTCTACCGCATAGTTTTCACGTTGCGGCAATTGCTTTCGCCCTACCCCCCATACTCGCATTGCGAATCTAGCCCCCTTTCTTCTGCATATCCGCATGTCCCAACTACTCGTTCCGCCACTGGGCAGGGGCCACGCATTCGAGCGCCAGCGCTCGCGCGAGTTCATATCGATATGGGCAGCTTCGGTTCTAAATGGCTATTCGCAATTGCTCTTTCCGTACTGGCATTCTTAACTGCAAGCGCGACTGCGCAGGTTTCGACGGTCGCCGCCGCGCTCAACGGTGTTGTAACTGACTCATCTGGCGCGGTTCTACCTGATGCAGTAGTAACAATTCGGAATGTTGAGACGGGACAAGTGCGCCAATTGGCTACAAACGGACTCGGTGAGTTTTGGGCAGCGGAACTGTCAGTAGGAACGTATGAAGTCTCCGCGGCCCGTGACGGATTCGCGGCGTACCGTCACTCAGAAATCACTTTGCTGATGGGCAAAGCCGTTCGGCTTGAAATAGTTATGCAACCTGAATCGGTGAAAGACGTGGTGACCGTAACTAACCAGCCGGACGCCTTGGAGCCAACAGAAACCGCATTGATAACGAACGTCGAGACCGAGAGGATCGAGGAACTTCCCGTACAAAGCCGTAATTATCTCAACTTTGTTTTGCTATCGCCGGGAGTGTCGAATTCTCAAACTTCTCACCAGACCTCGGGCGGACAGGTTGGATTGGGTTTGGCTGACAGCGGCTTTAGCTTTGGTGGCCTTCGCGGCTGCAGCAACAGCATCTCGATTGACGGTTTGGACAACAATGACGAGTTCACCGGTGCCGGCCGCACCGAATTGTCTCTGGAGACCATTCGCGAGTTCCAGGTAGTAAATACCGGAATATCAGCCGAGTCGGGCGGATCTGCAGGAGGAGCGATCAACGTAATCACAAAGAGCGGGACAAATCTTCTTCATGGCGACGCGTTCCTGTTTGTTCAAAACGCAGCGTCTAATGCCCGTGACCCTCTGAGCGATGCCGGCCAGCATCCTGACTTCAACCGTTATAGATCGGGATTTTCGATTGGCGGCCCCATTCGGAAGAACCGCACCTTCTATTACGTTGCCTTGGAGCAGGAACACACACGAGGACAAGAGGCCTCCGACATCGATGCAGCGTCGATTGTGACGATCAATTCCGTGTTGGCGAGCGAAGCCTATCCTGCGTTGCCCACACGTACGCTTTCGAATGGTTTGTTCAGTAATGCCCGGGCCGAAACCGAGTTGTCCGGAAAGCTGGACCATCAGCTTATGAACAATCAAAACGTGATGCTTCGATATGCGTTTACAAACAATCGCGAGGCGGGCGATGGTTTCAACAGAACCAGCCTCGTCGACTTCAGCGCACGGGGAAACTCATTCACAAAAGACTATTCCTTGGCCGGTTCGATGACCTCCGTGCTCACTCCTCAGTTTCTGAACGATCTCCGATTCCAGGTTGCGGCCAGAAAGGTCGTGCTCCGAACGAATGATCCAGTCGGACCGGGAATCGAGATTTCCGGCATCGCCAACTTCGGACGACCTTACAGCGGAAACAGCGACCGTCATGAGTACCATTATGAGATCGCGGATACCGCATCCCACACGCGTGGGGTGCACCTGATCAAGTTTGGGGTGAGCGTCAATCGAGTCGGTCTAGTCGCTTCCGAGCCGAATGGTTTCGGGGGACAATACATTTTCCCAACACTTGCAGACTTCGTCGCCGGGCGTCCGCAACTTTGGCTTCAGGCATTCGGAAATCCACGAACGGATTTCACGGTGACGTCGTATGGAGCGTTCGTGCAAGATCATTGGAACCCACGCTGGGCGAACCGTCTGACCCTAGACTTGGGTCTTCGTTATGACTTCGAGGATCTGCCCGACCATCTTCCGCAAGACCATAACAACGTGAGCCCGCGATTCGGTGTGGCCTTCAGTCCACAGGACAGATGGGTGCTGCGCGCGGCATACGGCATCTATTTTGACCGATACTTATTGGCATTCCTGAATTCGGCGGAACAACTGGATGGAGTCCACGCCTTTGAGCAGGTCGCGGAGGGACCTCAGTCAGTTGCCGTTCTGGCGCGGAGCGGTGGCGGGATGGTGGAGTCCCCGATAGCAGGGATAGCCTCTTCGGTCTATCGGCATAGTCCGCGGCTCTCCACACCCTACAGTCAGCAAGTGAGCACAGGTATTGAGCGCTTGCTCACGCAGAACACAACCATTAACGCGACGTATCAATTTGTACGTGGAGTGAAACTCCCCCGCACCGTGAACGCAAATCTGACTCCGCCGGTATTGCTAACGTCCGCAAACGCGCAATCACTTGGAGTCATGAATCCGACTCCTCAGCATATGGGACGGCCGGTTTTTTCTCCATCCCGGCTCGATCCCGCATACGACGGCATCTACCAGCTTCAAGACCAAGCCAGTTCCACATACCACGGCGTCTCTCTCGCACTGAATCATCGGCTGGCGAACGAAATTGCGTTCTCCTCCAGCTACACGCTTTCCAAAGCGATCGACGACGCTTCTGATTTTGGTGAACAACCGCAAAACCCGTATGAGCTTCGGGCCGAGCGGAGCGTATCGCGAAACGATCAGCGACACAGGTTTGTATTCAGCGGACTTTTCGAATTGCCTTTCGGAGAGGAAGAAGATCGCGTCCCCGGTACAAAGGCTGACAAAAAGGGCGTATTGGACGCAGTGCTGGCGAACATCGAAGTCGCCCCAATCTTCACGGTTGAAAGCGGTGTTCCAGTAAACCCGATTGTGGGATTCGATGCGAACCAGAGCGGTGCAATTCCGCTCTCTTCGAGGCCGCTGGGGTATTCACGAAATTCTCTGCGATCACCCGCGTCTGTGAATTTGGACGCGAGATTCGTAAAATATTTCAACGTGAAGCCACACGGAAAATTGGACTTCGTGGTGGAACTGTTCAACGTGTTCAATCGCACAAACGTGGCCGCGACGAACAATGTGTTTGGCCCTAACTCGTTGCCGATTCCTGCGTTTGGAAGACCGATCGAGTTGCTCAGACCTCGGCAAGCGCAGTTTTCGATTGATTTTGAATTCTGATGAAAGCGGGAGACCCTCGCCCCATCGGTTTATTACCGTTAGCACGTGGATGGCGGTGTGCTTTGAAACAGCTGCAAGACTGCGGTTCGTATCCAATCTCAGAGTGGGAGACGTGTTGCAGGCAGACATTCATCGCAATGGGGCGGAAGCCGAGGCGTCAAGGTTGGAGCCGGAAGATATAACGCGTTCCAGGGGTGACACATGACATGGATAAAGTGGTTAGGCTTTGCCCTAGTGGCAGTGGTGATCGCTTGCGTCGTCTACGCAGCAGTAATGATTCGACACGGCTTCAGCGCACGCGATACTCCGTCTCGGTTGGAGGCATTCACGGCGAGAAAGATGCGAATTATGGCAATTCCTGCCAGAGCTCGCACCCGCAGCAATCCAATAGCACCTTCTCCGGAGGTCATGCAGGAAGCCATGCGCCATTTTGCAGATCACTGCGCGACCTGCCACGCCAACAACGGCAGTGGGGATACGGAGATCGGAAAGGGCCTCTATCCAAAAGCGCCTGACATGCGGGAATCGGAAACACAGAAGCTGTCCGACGGCGAGCTGTACTACATCATCGAAAACGGTATCCGGTTGAGCGGGATGCCCGCGTGGGGCGAACCAGGGGGAGATGGCACAGACAGCTGGAAACTGGTCGATCTCATTCGCCATCTGCCCAAGATTGCACCGGAAGAAGAGAAGCAGATGGAACAGTGGAATCCAAATAGTCAGGCCGAACGCTCGGAGGAATCTGAAGAAGAACAGTTTCTCGGTGGCCAAGAGAAACCCGCCAAACACAATCACCACTGATAGGAGATACAAATGAAAATAGTGCTCACTATTGTTGCGTTGGTACTTGCACTCGCAGCAACGCTGCCCGCTCATGGAAAGCCACAGAAATTCATGGGGACCGTCAAGTCTGTGTCCGCAACGTCGCTTACCATCACGACCACTGTTGGCCAGGAGAAAACATTTGCGCTGGACACAAAAACTAAATTCCTCCACAGCGGCGAGACCGCGGCCGTATCCGATCTGAAGGCAGGAGAACGCGTCGTAGTTGAGGCAGACGTTCATGGCAATGAGGCGAAAGCCGAGGTGGTCAAGTTCGGCGCCCCCAAGAAAGATTCGGCAATGCCCCACCAGCACTGAATAATGTCTTCCGAATTAGGCTCTCGACATATTCGAAGGTACGAAGTAGTCCGCCAGCGACTCGTATCTTCCGAGAGGTCCTCCAAAAGGTTCTGTTCGACCCTGTTTTCGTCCCAGTCGTCCGATCCAGGACCGTTCGAATCCGGCAGAGCACCTGGCTCTCGCAATGCCGGACTTAATGCGAGAAAACTGTGGCGCCATCTAATTGTGCGAGGTCTGCCTAGCGAAAGCCACGTTCCCGACCCTCGTAATCACCTTCCTTAAACACTGGCGTTGCAGTGAGCGCGCGTGCCGCAAGGTTGAACGTTGATCGCGGGTTTTGTGATTCAACTATTTCGTATTGGCGTCGATGTGCCAGACGCTTCCTGACATGGTGCAGCACGTCTATCCGCACGTCATCACTCTATTCCAGCGTGTCCGGAGTGCAGCGGGCATTCAGCGAGACAAGGGATCCAGCTATCCGCCGCGGCTTCAATATCTTCGTCACACCGCGGCCGTTCACCGGCTGGTCGCATGGTATCGGGACGGTGCCGACGTGCAGCATCTGTTGCCGCAGTTGGCTATCTACCTTGGACATAAGGATTTGCGCAGTACCCAACGGTATCTGACCATGACACCTGAGCTGTTGGAAGAAGCCAGCCTTCGCTTCCAGCACTATGCAGACACGGAGGGACGATATGCATAACCGATTGCTGATCGGCCCGTGGATCCGTCGCTTTTTGCTGGAGCACATTGTCGCCGAACGAAATCTGTCCCACAACACTCAAACAAGCTATCGCGATACTCTGGTTCTGCTTCTCCCGTTCATTAGGGCTCATTACAAGAGACCGCTGGATCGCCTCCTCATCGAGGATGTTTCACCGCAGATTGTGCGCCTGTTTCTCGCACACCTCGAATCCGTTCGGTCGTGCAGCATAGCAACCCGTAACCAGCGACTTGCCGCGATTCACTCTCTTGCAAGATTCATCGGCCTTCGAAGCCCGGAGCATTTCGCTTGGAGTGCCGAAGTTCGTGCGATTCCATTCAAGAAGGCTTCTGAGCCAACCATCGGATATCTGGATAAGGCAGAGATCGATGCAATGTTGCAGATCGTCAACCGTCGGACTGTTCTTGGGAACAGAAACTATGCGCTTCTCCTGTTCCTCTACAATACCGGAGCGCGCGCGGACGAAGCGGCTCATGTGCGCGTAGCTGATCTTGCCCTCGGAAGATCTCCATCGGTCCGGATTGAGGGTAAAGGAAATAAGGTTCGAATGTGCCCACTCTGGCCGCGGACTGCTGAGGTCCTAAAGCATCTGGTCGGCGGCTGCATCGAATCTGATTACGCCTTTCGAAATGCTCGGGGAACGCCCCTGACTCGCTTCGGGATTTACCGTCTTGTAAAGGACGCCGGAACACGCGCATTATCCAACTGCGCTCCAACGCTCCGATCGAAACGGATCAGTCCCCACATCATCCGACACACAACCGCGGTTCACCTTCTCCGGGCTGGCGTCGACATCAATACGATCCGCGCTTGGCTCGGCCACGTCTCCCTTGATACCACCAACATCTATGCGGAGGTAGATCTGGAGATGAAAGCAAAGGCGCTCGCCCACTGCGACATCACTGAGGAACAGATAAGCAGACCATGGCGCAGTGACCGTACGCTGATGACATTCTTAAAGGCGCTCTGAAGCCAAGGAGAAACTTATGTGTTGTATCCGAGCTCCAACACTTAGGCCCGCTTGCACGAACTTCAAATATGCAACATAACAGAGTTCGCCACATAACCAGCGTAGGCGTCCGCTTGCAGGATTCCTTGAAACCCGCGCAGATGCTGCTGGGGATGTTCGCCCTTACGGTCGGGAGAATAAACAAACCACACAGCGGGCGCGGCGCTATCGCCGGCAGGGCGATCATCACGAACGTAGGTCCAAAGTCTTCCGGTCTTGGTCTTGCCGTTGCCTGGTGCGAGCACAGGAACCGGCGTATCGTCGCCATGAAGCTTGTTGGCGGAGATGACGCAGCGCCGAAGTGCTTCGATCAGTTCCAACAAACGACTCGTCTGTCCGACCCACTTGGCCAGCGTCGAGCGGCCCAGCTCCACACCTTCGCGGGCGTAGATCTCCGACTGTCGATACAACGGTAAATGATCCGCGAACTTCGCGGTCATGACATGGGCCAGCAATCCCGGACCCGCGATGCCTCGATCAATCGGTCGCGACGGCGCCGGAGCCTGCACGATAACGTCGCAAGCAGTGCAGCTCAGCTTGGGCCGCACATGGCGAATCACCTTGAAGTTGGCGGGGATGTACTCGAGCAATTCGGAAACATCTTCGCCGAGCTTCGTCAGCGTGCCACCACACTCAGGACAGCATGGAGCAGTGGGCGTGTGAGTCTTGGTCTCACGTGGAAGATGATCAGGCAGTGCACGGCGCGGCTTGGTTGCTGATGGCGTCTCACGCGGTGTCGCGGCGGGTTCTTCTGGTTGTGGCGCTTCTTCTGCGGCGCGTTCGGTCTGCAACTCTTCGAGCTTCAACTCCAACTGCTCGATCTGTTGCGCGATCTTCTCCGACTTGCGTCCGAACTGCATGCGCTGGAGCTTGGCGATGAGCAACTTCAAGTGCTCGAGCTCGCAATCCCGCGAGAGCAACTGCTCATGCTGTCGAAGGACAATCGCTCGCAATGCATCAACATCAAGCGTGTCCAGATCCGGCAGCGTGGAGTGCACAACCATGTCGGAAGTATGCCATGAACTCTGAATCAATGCGTCCACAGGCCGCACAAAAATCTGTGCATATCGCGCTTAGTTTTCAGATCGCCATCACGCGCTCCGCAGTGCGTTCTACGCGCCTCCAATCGATGCCTTCGCAGAGCATCGATAACTGCGCCCGGGTCAGCGAAACTGTACCGCTCTCCGCTTTCGGCCAGATAAAACGGCCACGGTCGAGACGCTTCGCGAATAAGCAAAGCCCGTCGCCGTCGAACCAAAGAACCTTGACGAGATCACCGCGGCGGCCTCGGAATACGAAGACATGACCGCACAGTGGGTCTTGCTCGAGTGTCATCTGCACGATCGCACTTAGACCGGTAAATCCCTTGCGCATGTCAGTGATGCCAGCTGCAATCCAGATGCGCGTTGTCGTAGGAAGTGAGATCATGCGCGCAACAACTCCAAGATGACGCGCAGCACTGCGGTGTCTACCTGGCCGGTGATCCGAATCCGCGCCTTCGACAACGTCAGCTCAATGGCTCCTGGCTGAACATCGCCGACTTCTTGCTTGTTGGTTGTGAGAGGAACCGGTGGTGCCGCGGGCTCAAGCTCGGAAGAAACTGTTACGGGCAACAATCGCACAGAGCTTGCGTCCGCCTTGGCGGCCAACGGCCCAAGAAGACCCGACTGATATAGCTTGCGCCACCCGAACACCTGGTTAGCGTTCACACCGTGCGCACGCGCGACCGTCGCAACCGAAACTCCCGGCACCAATGTCTCTTCGACAATCCTCCGTCTCTCAGCGGCGGTACGGTACTGACGCTTTGTTCGGGGCTGAGAAACAGGATCAACAACAGCTTCCATACTCTCCTCTTTGTGAATACGGCTTCGTGCCGACCCACAAGAGAAGAATGCCGATCACGATCGGCCGCGTCTACACGGCCATCACGCCACGCTTACGAACCAAAGAAGAAACTGATGACTAAAAACACCACAACACAATGCTTACCGGACCTGCGCGTTCGATTTTGTGACTCTGATCTTGGCTGCCTCCGCCTTACTGTAGCTGAATTGATATCTCTGGATCTCGTCCGGGCGAATCGCGACGTTCTTGAACTCCAGAGAGGAATGCCCACCCACCTCGTCGTATGCCGTAAGCACGGCATGGTAGGTTCCAGAGTGCGTGCCCTGCACAACTAACGTATACGATCCATCCAACGGATCAGGCACATAGATCCTCTTGGACGGATTTTCCTCTTCAGCGCCGGTTTCAGCATCGGAGATTCCGCCAGCATCGTAAAACGCGAACGGGATGTCCTCGTATCCCTTAGCCTTTGCGGTGTCGATCCCCAACTTCCTGCCCTTCGGATCGATGAGAAGCAATTCGGCCGATGAATCGACACTGATGCTCAATGAGCTTTGTGCAAAACGGTCTTGACGGTCTGGCGTGGTGGACCCAGGCAGGTGCTTTCCAACGGCTGAGCGTGGTTGACTTCCGGTCATGGTGCCAACCTGTTGCGCGGACGCACCTAGGACTGCACTAAGCATCAAAGCACCCAGGACTCTGAATTTCTTTTTTTGTGTGTTCTTCATTACTGTTTGCCTCTAGCCTGGCCGCCTCGCATTCGCCGAGGCGGCCAGCACTATATCACTGCTGGACTCAATTACTGGACCGTAAACACAAAACGATCCGTATCCGTTGCTGTTCGAGTCGGCAGGTTGCCATCGATCGACACTACGAGCACATTTCGCCCGGAGTGAAGTGGCAGGTTTACCACCTCAGAACCGCCTGGTTGGGTATGGAACAGTTGGCTCACATTCGTACCGTCCAACGTCGCTGTGAATGTGCTTGGAATCGTCGTTGCACCGTAAAAGATGAAGAGCGGAAAATTCTGGGTTCCAGTTGGGAGACTCACGGTATTGTCTGAAGGGTTCGAATAGGTCAAGAATTTGTTCACATCTCGGGGGCGTTGTCCGCCACCGTCGAAACCACCAGCAATCGTGGAACTCGCACCGGCAGTGCTATCGAACGTGAATGTGAATTTCTGGACCTGATCTGCTGCTATAGAAATATTCTGCAGGTTCCTGGTGCTGAGCTTTCCATTCACATCGAAGAAATTGAAGTCGGCAGAGTAGGTTCCGTCGTCTGTCCCGGTGACAGTCAATGTGTATTCTCCTGCGGCAACTCCGGGAGCGAAAATCTCCTTGGTCGGTTCGTCTTCTGGTTCGCCAGTCTCGGCATCATCGTAGCCCATTGGATCATAGTAGGCATTGGGAATATCCTCGAAGTACTGATCGGCAATGGGGTCGATGCCAACCTTACGGCCTGAGGAATCCGACAGGAGCAACTCGACGGGAGAATGGAAGGTGATGGTCAGTCCTTGCATCGTTTGTGCAGTGTAACCGGGACCGCGGAAATTGCGCACAGCGCAGTACTGGCCGTTGTATTTCGTGGCTAGGTCTGTCTCTTTTCCATCGGCGGGATCATCTATCAGCCACGTAGTTTTATTATCGTCTTGCCCTATGACCGTTACCCAATGGCCTGGGAAATATACAAGCTGGCCATTTCGCATGATGGGATTACCGCGGCGATCGCGCGCGACACGACATTTGACGCCCATCACCTGGGGCCCGTAATCACAAACGTGGGGGGACATGTCCCTGCCTTGAAATGTTAGTTGTGAGTTGTGATCTTGTGCATAACTAATCACGCCAGTCGGCTGCACGTTGGGGCCATCGTATCCGTTAACCATGGGGCTTTTGAGGTAAGTATTGAGTGTTGGCGGATCGACTTCAACTCCATGATAGCTGAGGAGATTAGCGGTATCCGTCAAGAAACATCCCTTCGCGCTGATATAGAACGGGATTTCGTTACTTGCCAATGGCGTCCCACATTGATGATGTTCCCTCGGATTAATAACAGCGCCGCTGGAATTAACAAAGCGGCATTCTGAATCGTACTCGTTCCCCAGTCCGCGGTACGCAGTTTGGTCGTACTTTGTCAGTGCATCGGGCGAAATGCGCGGTTTTACCTTGAATGTGGATTCTGCGAATTTCACAGAATTCCGATAAAACTTCATTGTGTAGACACCATCCATGCATTGCTGTTGACGATACCAGAGCACGTCGATCGCATTACTGCCGCACAGATAATCTCCCCACCCACCAACCCAACAATTCTGGTACGTATTCCCGTTTACAGCATAGGTGCTATGGAACGTGTACCGGAACCATGTGCTGAGTAAACTACTGCCGCTATCAGTAACACTCCAAATTTCTGCGTAGATGTAATCGCCATCCGCCGCGCCGGAAGAGTAAGTCTCACCACCAACGAAAACGTCCCGGTAATATGCGATTGGATAGGGAGATCCAGCGTCTAGTGATGTGAAAACTTGAGTTTCTACCGGATAGCGAAGAAAGCCCTGAAACTGGTCACTTGCCAATCCGAACTGTGCAACAAAGAAGAGTAAAACGAAGACTGCGAGACGAAGCAGCCGAGTGGGCATAATGTTTCACCTCTGAATCTTTCTTAGAGTGAGCGAACAAACAAAAGCCGTACCGCTTGGCGTCGTCGCGATGTTTTCGATTCGCAGACCAGTATGCGAGCAGATGATGTAAATACAAGTTACCGTGGTAACCGTGCACGGGAACAATTTCGAGAACCATGTAGCGAAAGCCTGAAGCTGCAAGGGAAGGGATTCGGATGCTCTATTGAGCGACGGTCTCATAATCCGTAGGTCCAGGGACTCACCGCACTTCCGGGTCTGTTTAGCCTCCGGATCGGTCAGAGAAAGCAGCTCTAACGCGGGCATATGCGAATTCCGGGCAGGAAGGTACAGGGCTCAAAACCGCACCTCTGGGTATGTCAATTTCTAAGCCATGAAAAATAAAAGAAAAGTTACGCAGTATCGTCCGATGAAGGTGCGTACACAAATTCCCGGAATTTCTTCCGGCTAGCGGCCCACAAAAAGTGAACTTGTGGGTATGCTTTCATGAAAACAAAGGGCTTACAACCAGAAGCTCACTCAAACATACCCGGAAGTCCGGTCGGCCTGAGAGACCCGCCTACTCCGTCTATCGTCACGGTATTCGTAGTTAAGCACTCTATTTTCAAGTACTTAACAATTCCGGAAATTTGTGTACGTTCTTGCCCGGAATTTCCACGCATACCAGCACGACATACCCGGAAGTTCACCAGCCTTATAGTTCCAAGCCGAGTCAGCGCCCGCGGTTCCTGCTGGTGTTGGGCGCTATGCTGCAATGCCTGGGCGAGCTGCCGGCCTTTCCTGCCCACGGCTCCACGGTAAAGGTGAACACGCCCTCGATACGGACCTGAACAGATAAGCAGTCGATTACGAAATGCCTCAGCTTTGCGCATGTTGTTGATAACTGTAGGGGACTCCGGGGCGTAGAACGAAGTTGTGGGGCGTTTCGGGGGATAAATGTGCAGCACTTTGTGCAGCACCTGTTCTGTCCAACTGAGCACCGGAGCGTTGACCCGTTCCGGTGCCTTTCCCACGGCCTTGGCCGGGAATGTGCGCCCGAAGGCTCGCGCTCTCTGCGTCTCCGCGCCATGCTGAAGCCCATCGAGCTATCGTGATGATACCTGCGCTGTCCTCGGCAGGGTAGGGAATCGTTTGGCTTGTCACGCTGTCGTGGCGAGTCATCTTCCCGCCACCCTCCCCAACCCCTCCAACCACCTCTGGTGCCACCTCGACATCCTTCCCGGCATCACCAGCGCCCCCAGCCTCGCCAGCCACCCGTTCTGCGTCTCCTCGGTGAGTGCGTTGTCTACTGACCGGAGCCTTCGTATTGGGATGCGTCCGCAGCACGTTGAACCAGTCGTTCACCTCTGCCAGTAATTGAAATCCTGTTTCCTGACTAACCATCGCAAACGACGACACCTTTTCTTTGCTGAAACTGAATTGAGTTCCGACCTCAAGCGTCGAACTCGTCCGCCGCTTGTATTCACCATCAACTGTGCTGGCCCTATGCACAATGAGGTGACGTGTAGCTTCCAGTTCAGAAAGCAGAGGCGCTGCAAGGAGTCTCTGCAGATGGTCATCTTTCATGGGGAAGACCTTATATGCTTTCTGAATCCCGGAGACACTCGTGAAATCGAACTTGGGCTTCAATACAGTCCCAAGGCAATGACGGAGATCGAAACCGTATCGTGCAGCTAGACCTACAGGTATTTGCTTGGACGTCAACTCGCATGGCTCCAATTGATCCAGTGTCGTAAAAGCATTCTGCGCAAGGGGGACTGCTCCTTCGTTAAGGGATGCCACCCACAGATCACTTGCAAGACACTCTAAAGCAGTCCAACTTGCCGAGATGGCCGCTGAGTACAGCACCTGCATTGCTTGTTGTAAAGGGGGGCCAAATACGGGCTGGATCAAAGTTTCATCAATGCGCTTCTGCACCCGTCCGCCGAAATCTGGGATGTCGCTCACTCTGAATGGCTTGTAATGAAAATCCTTTAGAAAGCTCGAACAATCTTTGCCCAAACTCCAATGTTCGACTGCAGAGGTTCGAAAATCGTCCGCAATGTGGTTTTCCACCTCCAAGAAGCCAAACATAATTATCGGCATCAGAAGCAGGGATTCGGTCTGCCGAATATTCTGAAAGAATCCCTCTGCACAGGGCTTTATGAAAGGGACAGTAAGAACCTTTAGAAACTCGGAAAAGAACTGCTCACGACTGGCTGGATTGTTCTTCCCGTTATTCTCGGTGATGTCCTCGGCCATAGCGTTGCGTCGTCAATCTGGCCTTTCTGCTCTAACTGGTCACATGGCTACAGGATATGGAGTACCTCTGGGGCTGGATTCCTGCTCAACAGCCCTTGCCAATCCACCCCGCTACCGCGACCCCGAGATGGTGATTGTCAATCCCGGCTGAGCGGAAATATTGCCTTTTTGCGTAACTGTGTAGCGTCCCGGTGGCAGGTCAAACTGCCAGTAAGTAGGTATCCCTTGCTGCTCATTGAGTCGCAGAGCTTTTACGAGTACACAGAGATGCGGCGGTATGGGCAAGGCCGTTGTATTCTGGGAACAAAACTGGATGTCCAGTCCTTGCAATATCACCCTTGGGGCAGTCCGGAACAGTTGCAGCGTTGGAGATTTCCCGAGCTGCGCCATCCGCAGTTTGCCGCCGTTCGGCTGACTCTTGCTCATCATTAGCGATTCGTGACAGCCATCCGCAAAGGTATTGCCAACCGACATATGGGTAATCCGGCACTGGCGCATCCACCTTCCACACGCCGCTCCAACGTATCAGTTCGTAGCGGATGACCTCGTTCATTGCCTTGGGTTGAAACTTCAGTCAGCGCAGAACAGTCCAAGCCGCGAATAGGTCACAGGCACTACGACTCTGGCTCCGCGTTTCAGCGATTGACCGACAGAATATTCCTTGGCTACCCACCAGCAATCCCATCCCGGCTCATCCGGCCAAGTGATGAATTTCGAGTATTCCTTCCAGTCTGCCCAACTGAGTCGCAAATCGATGTATTGCCGCAAGGTGGCTTCTGCCGTGTCCCGACGCTTCGAACTCTGGGCGTACGCGGCTGCACCGGAACCAAGCACCAGTAGCATGATGACTGAGACTGTTTGCCGTAAGGTCATGACGAAACCCCCGCTCTTCGATTTGAAAAAGGCGGTATGCCCATCGTAAAGAACAGCGAAGACCACAGGATGAGGGCAGAGCCAATCCAGTAAGTGTCCTCAGTTCGGTGATGACTCGTACGGCTCAATGCCACCACAGCAGCTAACAGGAATACCCCTGCGACAAGCGCCAGTCCTCCTCGCAGTAGGCGCAAAACCAATCGGTGCGAGGAATGCGGGAGGAAGCCGAGCTTGATATCCAACCATCGTCCAATTCCATACCAGAGCAATGGAACGAACGGACTCGCAGCATACAGAAGAGCCATGTCACTTCCCGTGAACATCGTCGCCGCAATGGGGATGCCAAGCAGCAAAGCCGGAAGATTGATGACCATCGCCAGCCGCTGCGCAGGATTCAACGGGCGCGGCTCCATCGGCTTCCAATCGATCTCGGTTCTTTCTTCTTGATAGGCTACGGCGCGGAGGGTTGCGGGCGCGTTAGCAGACGCACGGACTGGATGCGCTGCGGCATCTAGCAGGAGAATCAGATGCATCGCGGTGAAGATAAGCGGCAGCAAGCGACGGAAGCCAATTCGGCGCATAATAACCTTATAGACACCATGAAGTGCAACTTCGGGTAGAGCATCATCGACACTGATGGATTCTTCAACACCGAAGGGGCGTCCTGCCTCATCGGACCCACGGCAGCGACCAGCATTAGGCCGTAAACGCAAAGGTGAGCATTTCTGCAATTTGCTATCCTGTCGCCTGAGTTCAAGGGCAGCGTACGTATTTCCCAACTAGTTAGTGCCGTCCAGCGCCTTCGATGAAATCCAATGCAGCGGAGAATGTTTGGCCATCGCAAATCTCATGCCCCAGACCCGGAACATCAATCAGCTTGCTCTGAATTCCGGACTTGGCGAAACCACCGTTGAAGATATCCCGAATGTTTCCGCGACGAAAATCATCACTACCTGTAATTAGAACGAACCGGACACGTCTGGCTGCCTCGGCTTCCGCTGTGGTTGCTAGAAAAATCCCATAAGGATTACCCATAGTGTCTATGGACGACGTAGCGTAAACTTTTGCGACAGGGCGGTAGAAATCCGCACCGCCGCTCTGAATTGTTCCGCGAAACAGGTCAGGCTGGAAAAAGCCCAGCTTGCCCGCGATCCGCGCTCCACCGGAAAAACCTGACGCATATACCCTGCTCGGGTCAATTCGATAATGCTTCATCATCTCCTGTGCGCCTAGCACTGCTAATCCCATTCTCCATGAACGCTGCAGTTCGTTGCCCGAGTCTTGGGAGGCAATAAACATGAGGTTTCTAGCTTGGAGCACGCTTTTCCAAGCAAGTGGAACCTCAGCAACATTGCCGGGGGCAATAAACACAACCAGCCCGAATGGAGTCGCTCCCGTGTAATTCTCTGGAACATACACAACAAATCGCTCCTTACCGGGGTCTGGAGCATAGTTGACGTTCGGATTCCGGTGTTTGGGCGTTAAGCTTTCACCTCCAAAAATAGTTGTGAAACTCCCGGTTGTTGCCTTGTTGTCGGCGGCTCGGGTTCGAGTTACGCCCGTCGTGGTTGAAGGCTGTGTGCTGGTTGGAGCAATTGTGATGTTAATAACCTGCCCCGATGCCGTGAGCGAAACTAACACGAAGCAACTAGCTACGAAGTAAAGACAGACCCGCGACAATCTCATCCTGCCCCTCCGCATCAAATATGTTCGCACCGCTTCCACACAGGGATTGTAAGCTCGATGGCTTCTGAGCGCGACGAAACTCGCAACTTTCCCATCGCTTGGGGCATTGCTGACGTATAACCGGGGGGAGTTGCACTTGTCTCCACTATCCAATTGACGTTAACCGATCAGCTACTTGATTCCGAGTCAGACAGAGGTACAATTCGCGCTGATTCATCTCCGGTGCCGAAAGGCCGCTGTCCAGATGATGGCTATCGGGAAAGGTAAGTATGCGGACTCCGTCGCACACGGCTGTAATCGTCAATGTGGCTGTTCTGTTCATCAGTTTCGGCGGAATTGCTTTGGCAAGGACTCCCGCCGCCCACCAGAAACCAACTTGGCTCTGGGTGATGGACGCCAATACCAACATCGGAATCGTGGGCCGCATCCGTGACTCTCACAAAGGGGGAGAGCCGGGGTGGACGGCGCATTACAAGACTGGGCGTGCCGGACGAGTGTTAGTTGACCGCCGCCTCCCTAATCGGCTCCTATTCCGCGTCACACTGAATGGGCGGGAGTTGCCCGTCGAGCCTGGCTCCCGAGAGGGTGATGTCCCATATCCGGGAGCAGCAGAAAAAGTGCTCCGAGTGATGATCAACGTAAGGAGCGGGACTACCACGCATCACGGCGGTGGAGAGTGGAGTTCCAGCAGCCCGACCCTATTTCGCGCTTATGTTCAGGATAAAGAAGCACGGCAGTTGCTTTCGGAGGTGGAGATCAAGGCTGTCTTCAGTGGCGTGACAACCAGAAGCGGCTCTGATGGGCTGTTTACGATTGAAATTCCCGCATCTTTTCGACTCGACAAGCCGCCTTCTCTCGCCACGGAGACACTGGTGTTCACTAAGCCGGGATATAAAGCGTTCGAATACCGTTCGCTAGTTCTACAACCGGGCGTGACTACATTGGACGTCTTGCTGCAAAAGGATGCCGGGACTCTGGTACGGGAGAACCGTTCACTCACTAACATGGGCAATTCGTTTCAAGACGAGTTTTTCGAGTCCTCTGTCGCTACACCAATGCCGCGACGACACTTCGGAGAAATTATCTCTCTGGAAATTTCTCCCTCCACCTACGATGGAGGGTGGATTATTTACAAGAAGGGGGCAAAAGCAATTGTCAAAGCCCGCAATCTGGCAGATGTGGATATTGAACGGTTTCCGACTGGTACCGGAGTAACCTCCAGCGTCTCCGCAGGAGCTATGCAGAAGGTGCGGAGTTCACCTGAGGAAGACACATGGGAGCTTCAGCTTTCGGACGGAATCATGTCAACGAGCTTCTGGGCTCAGGGAACTGACAAAAGTAACAAGACTGTCAGAAGCATTGATCTCGGAAATGTAGGTTACGATGATCGCGATTAGTTGTTGTCGCACGACCGCGACCTCTCGTCTATGTGGCTCCCGCACCGTACGTGGTACGGACTGGGGGCTTTGCGGTAGTGGAGATGGCACCCAAGCAGTCTAAAGTGCGGTGCCGGACGATAGTGTCCATCTCATCCGGCAGTCAGGGTGCGAATGGTTCCGCCGTACTCAGAACCGAACACGCGCAAGCGGGTCTATTCCAATTGCTTTCAACTGAGGCGCAACTGATTCCAACACCTCTAAGAACGCGAGGACATTCGGCACCTTATCAGACCGGATGGATATTGTATCGAGCCATTTTCCTGCACGCTTTACGCGCAACCTGCTTCCCCCAAGTTCCGCTCGTTCAACCTCGGCAACAGGAATCACTGTCTTCGTCTTCCAGACGACCTCAGTCTTGGAGAGTGTGACGGGGCCGAATTGCACGCTTTCACCGCGCTCAATCCTACTGCGGACAGCGGCCACCGTCGGTGGGAGAACTCGTCCCAGCACAATGCCGATAGCAACCTTCGCGTTGCGGAAGTTGGACGTAATCTTGATCTCTTTGCGTTCCGAACTAATAACCCGCAACGTGAGATTGACTGGCTTTGATTTGATGAATGCTCCAACCACAAGCCCGATGAGGCCGAGGTGACCCGAAAGACTGATAGGGCTAACGAAGTAGCGCGTCTCAGCTATGTCCGTCCAGTAAATCTCCCGTGTGCCGAAGAACGACTCGTGCCGTAGACCAATGGAATTGATCGTAAGCCGTGTCCGACCAATGACAACCCATAGCGAAATAAAAATCAGAACAAGTGCAGCCGCAATCCCGAGCAAAGTCTTGTCAGGTTGTTGTGTGCCGCCAATCGCCACCCAGACGAGCAGGGCTGCAGGAACGAGCAATAGGGCTGCCCAGAGTATTCGCACTGCGTATGTCTGCCCGAAGGTTCGTTCTTCTAATGAAAAACTCGCACCAGTTGCCATTGAGGTCTATCTCCACATTGATTCGAGTAGAAGGACAAGCAATTCTGTTATGAAAAGCGTGAAGCGTCAGTTCAGGGGAAATGCAAGTTTGGCATTCAACGTTGCTGATGTCCAGAGAAACTCGCCCGGCAGGATGGGGAGAAGCAGCTCGTGACGTGGGATGGCATGTGTCCGGCGTGGCGGAAGGGATTTCATCCACCAGCAGCTCTTGCTGTAGAATCCGCAGGAAGCTATTTCCATGGAGAGATTGTGAAGAAAGTTACATCGTGTATTGTGCTTATCCTTCTGGGTCTGGCTCTTTCCGTTCCTTCCGTAGCCCATGCCAACGCGAACTCCGCAAATCGAACAGCGCAGAAGAACGCGAAGAAGTTGGCGAAACAGAACGCCCGGCAATTGAAGAGAGATCGCAAGATGTCACAGAAGGCGACGAGGGATTGGAAGAAGCATCATCCCCCAAGTTATTGATAGCCTTTTCATGCCAGACCGAGCGCGAGGTCACAAGAACTATGCCGCGTGACGGGTATCACCGAAATGCGTTTCAGAGCGAGCTATTATTCAGTCAACTTAATAAGGTGCACGCCGTTGCCATCCTCACCCCACATATTTCGGCGTGCGCCGTCCTTTTTTGGGGTCTACCCACAACAACCACGCGACTGCATCGGCGGGCACTTCACCGTCCCGTATGAACAGAACACGCAGCAGTCGCCCGACTTCGGGCGCAGGATGGTCTTGCAGCTCTCGCATTCCTAGAAGTACTGACAGGCGGCGGTTGGCATGACCTCTCGTTTTGAGTGGACCGGACTGTGGGCATGTCAGCACCGATTCGAGAATTACATCCAGCATATTTTTACAGCCTCACGGTCTGAGGTAGATACATAAAAGGAGGAGTTCAGTAATCCGTTCACTCCAGACACATCTGGAATACTCACATCGAAGTGATTTCAAAGCTGCCGAACCGCGCCAGCTTCGCGCTCGGAAGAAACTTCAGCATCGCCGCTGCTCCAATTTCGTTCTTGCTGTGTATGACTACGATTCCTTGGAATCCTCTCTCCGCAACCAACCTTGCGACCTCTTTTCCTGTGCCCTTGAAAATGGAGTTGTCCGCATGCACCCAGTGCAGGTCGTGGTCTAGAAAGAGCACTTTGAAGTCGCTCTGGCTAAATGCACGAAGAGCCTCCTCGGCAGTCTTGGCGAACATGGCTTGCGGCACACGTTGCCGAAACCATGAGATGCGGTCTTCCGTGTCCTCCACGACGAGAACTGGCCAGTCGGTCGGAATGTGAAATTCGCTCAAGACTGATTCACTCGATTACCACTCACGGCAAAACCGAAGCGCCACGGCTGTTATGTCGTCGGCTCCCCGGCGCGTCCAGCCACGTCGAGGATAGCTCCCGGAATGTCCGTGAAGTGTTGCATTGCCGCTCCCATCACTGTTCGCTGAAGCAAACCAAGACTCAACGGCGTCCATGCACCGTCGCTCATTAGCAGTAGGATATCGCGTGGATTAAGCTAGAACTGGAGCGAGAACGGATTGATAGCCCCGCTCCCGAGACGCTGCTTCGGTGCTCCTTCTGTCAGTATCTGGCAACGACCATCGCGGTCTATGAGGTAGGCTCGTGAATCGCCTACGCAGACTCCAGTTGCAATCTGCCCCACGACGGCCACGCTGATGAATGTGCTTTGTGCGCCACCTAACAACGACGAATCTAGAACCTTCGTCCACCGTTTCCAACTATCCGCATCCGTCAGCTCTTCGATGGATGCCTCCGCTATCAGCTTCTCAAACAGTGCCAGCACACGCTTGGCGGCCAATTGCGTGTTACCAGCACCGTCGCACAGTGCCACAAGGGGCGGCTCTTCCCGATGAATCAGGAAGGCGTCTTCGTTCTGCGTCCGACCTTGCTGCGGTCTGCTTGCAGCACAGCATTCGATATGCATTGGGTTCTGAACGGAATTGTACTCTCGACCTTGATATCTAGGTGGGGGATACCGATAGCACCCTTGCGTAGTGGGTGTATATGACGGCGCACAAACGTGAGCTGAGTCGTCAAGGGGTTTGAGCAGTACCCCTGTGTTTGAGATTGGGACTGGCCGGGCGGGAAATCTTCCACCAACACGGCAACGTTGCTGATGCGACTGCGGAATTCCTCCGGGAGCGAGTCGATCACCTCTTGCATGACCTTGGCGAACTCGTCGCGCTCCATGTTGCCCTCCTACTCCAGCTCAGCGGAGATGGTGTACTCCCCGGCAGACTTGTCCCACTCAACGTGGAGCACATTGGGCTTGCAGCAAACCTGACAGTCCTCGACGTAGGTCTGCTTCGTTCCGGCAGAGGGGGCAACGACGGCCTCGTTTCACTCCCCGCAACCCGCGCATTGGAATCCGGACGTCATCTGTCTTTCGATGCATTAGGTGCTTGAGGGTGCCGAACACCATCCCTGAATCAAGAAGGGCAAGACAAAAGGGCAGCAAGAGCTGCCCCCAGACTGCTGACGAACCCCACCTTTTCTGGTGGGGTTCGCTGTTTTAGCGATTGAGATTCAGAGCCTGTATCCAGCAGAAGGTTTGAGTAAGTAATCGTAGTTGCTGTTGTAACTGCGTTTTAGTCGCGGAATCGGGGC
>WNGR01000199.1_pt1 | contig 61815 bp, 57 predicted proteins | sample 5407581 | NCBI WGS metagenome assembly WNGR01 (sample SAMN13153383, study PRJNA577476) | soil metagenome | isolation source: 80 cm soil or saprolite under Garry oak tree replicate 2 | place: USA:California | collected 2016-06-15
TCATGCCGGCTCCCGCGCGGAGCTGCGGCCGTTGTTCGAGCTGGCCGAGGACTCCCGTGCCCAGCTTGACTCCTATCTCGATTCCGGCCGAGTCCTCGTCGCGCTGCACGGCCCGGACGTGATCGGCCATCTGCAACTGGTCGAGACCGACCGGCCAGGCGAGGTGGAGTTGAAGAACATGGCGGTGCGAGAAGACCTGCAAGGCCGCGGCGTGGGCCGCCAGTTGGTGAGCGCCGCCCTCGGTTTGATACCCGCCGCGTCGGCATCGGCAATGATTGTCGCCACTGCCACTGCCGACATCGGCAACCTGCGCTTCTACCAGCGGCAGGGGTTTCGGATGCTCGCCATCGAGCGGGATGCCTTCACTCCCGCCTCCGGCTACCTGCCCGACATCCGCATCGACGGCATCGACCTCCGCGACAGGGTCTGGCTGGACTATCAGCTCAGACCGGAACCACCAACTCCATGAGGTGGCCAGGCTGTCGGGAAACCTCACCCGGGTGAGACCGCCTTCGGGGGGACGCGGCCGTGTACTGATCGCGAGACGCTGATCTAAGCCAGATCTGCATTGGGGGCCAGCATGTCCGTACTCGACGCCAACACAGACATCGACGAAGCCACGCTGATCGCGGGCCTGCGCTCCGGCGACGAGGCGCTCGTCTGTTCAAAGGTGTCCACGACGGGAACACGGCCGCGGCCGTGGCAGCGGAGCGAATTACCCTGGCGCCGGGCGAGATCTGCGCCAAGGCGCGCCAGCACGCGAGCAGCGTTTCCTGCCCTGCCAGGACGGTGGGCTTGGTCGACATGTCGAGAGCCTCAGTGCATCCAGCAAGCCCGATGCGATCGCGACGTGATTACTTCACAGCGATGATCTCGACCGGGCCGATGTCCGGCGGCGAAGCAAGCAGATCCGCAGCGACTTCCGCCAGCGCGGCGGGGATTTCGCCGTTGAGATGGTCTTGCCGCGCGCTGTCGGTTTCGAACGTGTCGAAGATGCCGTAGCCGGTGTCGCTGAGCTTGAATGCGTACCAGCTCACGGTGCCCGTCTCGGCCTCAGCAAGGGCGCGGCCGGCCTCGAGGAACGCGGCGAGTTCGGCGCCCTTGCCGGGCTTGGCTTCCAGACGAGCCAGTAACGCGAGTCGTTCGGTCATGTGCCTGCTCCTGTGATGGTCAACCGTGCGTCCTCACAACATGAGCGTCGTGAACGTCAGCAGTCTTACCGAATAGATACGGAGACTAGGCGTTTCAGTCGCGGCGCGGACCGCGGCGAGTAGACCATGGAAGTCCTCATTGCACGGCCCGCATGCCGCAAGATGGGCCGCCACACCGGGAAGCGTTCTTCGGCGTCGCCGCCGCCGGCGACCATCTCGACGTAGACGTGCAGGATCTGCATCGCCTGCTCGCATCCGACATCTCGCGGGTCGGTCTGCAGGAATCGGTCGAGCGCCGTCCTGTCACTCATGCGCGTCCCTCACGTCGTTGACGAGCGCGACCCGTAACTTACGACGGCTCCAGCACGAAGGACGCACCCGGCAGGGCCAATTCGATGTCGCGTCGGTCGGCGCGGGCCGCGACGTCCACGGCGATCGAGAGCACGTCGAGCACCAGGCATTCCTTCCCGTGCGATCAGCGGACAGGTCCGCTGCGGACCGCATGGCGGGCTCGGTGGGCCGCTCGACGCGCTGCTGGCGCACCGAGGTTCGGGCTATCAAGGCGCCGATGAGGCCTGCCCATCGCTGGGCTACGCGTCGGCAAGAGGGTGGTCGCCACGTGCGAGTGCGGCGGCGTTGTGGAGGTCGATCTCGCGCACCAGCGGGTCGGCGTGCCGGTGCACCAGCCGCCAGTCGTCGCCCTCCCGGCGGAATAGCATCGTCACGCGCAACGACCAGTTCTGATCCGGCAGCCCGCCAACCTTGCCGTGTTGCCGTTCGATCAGCACCAGCACGACGAAGTCGCCCGAGACGTAGGACTGCACCACGTCCACCTGCGCCTCCCCACGGGCGAAGAAGCGGGACATCTGTTCGACGGCATCCTCGCTGGCATCGAATCCGTGCCGAGGCGCTCCTCCGAACGGCGGGATCAGCGTGTAGTCGTCGGCGTGCACGAACAGGCCGAGATAGCTGCGCACGTCGCCGCGGATCAGCGCGGCGGCGGCGTCCTGGCAGCGTTGCGCGAGGTCCGCGACGTCGGCCTCGGTTATGCCGCTGCGCGCCATGACCGCCCCCGGTGTTCTGCGCGGCCGCCCGGGCGCGCGCGCGTTCAGCATGCTATCGGCACCGCTCCTCCGGCGGTACCTCGTTCGAACCGGTGGCCGTTGAGGTGGTTGATTTCCGGCTGAAGCCGCTTGACTCAAGCGCGCGGCCCGATTGGCCGCCTGGCCTATGGTCATGGCATGACCGGACATGAGCGGGGCGCTGGATCGCTGCGATCGCGGGACCAGATCGAAGACGTCATGAGGCGCATCGGCATGTCGGATCGGATACCGGAGGCACGGCGGGTTCTGCCGGAGGTTGTCGACCTCGACAGAGATGCCGACCTGCTTCTCCGACTTGGGCTCAGCCTCGATCGGATCGTCGACGAAATGGGTGGCGGACCCTGGTGAGGCACAGCGAGCTCTGAGAGGTTGCCATGTTGTTCATCGCCGAGGGGCGTATCAATCGACCTGTGGAAGAAACCGAACATACCGTGGCCGCAGCGTGGCTCGGTCCGATGGTGGATTCTGGATTCTTGCAGTCGGGGTACCTCGATGCGGCGGGCCAGCGGGTGTTCATGGTTCTTTCCGCCCAGGACCACGTCAATGTCGAGGAGCGGATTAGTGACCTGCCGATCGTGCGCGAAGGCACCGTGACGTTCTCGATCACGCAAGTCACTGCGCTGCGCTTCACCTGAAGCTCCGACGGCCGCCCAGTCCACATCCCGGACTGGCAACGACCGCCGGATCGACTCAGGACGGGCGCAACGCGGACCCCACCCCTCTTCTCAACGACGCGGTGGCTGAGCGGCTCAGCGACGGTCAGGAGATAGCTCGACCGCAGTGGGTGAAACGTGAAAGCCGGCGCGACGTCGGTCGCTGGATGTGGGCTGTTGTCACGAATGGGAAGGGGACGGCGACGTGCTCGGCCATGGCAACGGAGAGGTAACCGGGTGGCTCTGGAGGCTCCCCGCGGCGCCATCGGCGTCGAAGCACGGGCCGTTGACCGATATGGTTCCGCCCACGCCGACTGACGGTTTCGGGTCCCCGAAGATGCCCAGCGTGCCCGGGAGGGTGACCTTTCCCTCCCGTTTACTGAGCCAGTAGGACGCGGTGGGTACCGTTGGCGTCTTTACGATCCGGTCGGGCCGCTGCCGCAGTGTCCAGCCGTCGCCGCGCACCAGGCTCACGACCCGGTTCCGGTACGCGTCAAAGTTGGTGTCCCGGCGGCCGGTGAACGGGAACAGGCGCAGCGTGATGCTGTAATACAGCTTCGTCTTCCCCGTCCCGCACGGCAGGTAAGCCCCGTCGAGGACGGTGACAGACTGGGCGCTTGCATTGAACAGCGTCTGATACAAGTCGCGCGCCGCGGGCACCACCTGCGCGCGCGACCTGGCGGCCGCCGCCCTGCCGTCCGCCGTGCTATGCCCGCACCCGGCTACCACGGCGGCAAGGACGATCGCGGCAGCCGCGATGGTGCCGCGTGCTGTCAGGCGCACGGTCAGCCGCCTCCGCTGCTGTTCATGGCGCGCGGGGAACCGGACCATCTCGGGCCGATCGGCGTGCCCGCGAACGCCGGGCCATTATCGTATGCAAATGAGCGATCTTGCAGCCATGCGTTGTAGGCAGCCAGCGCCTTGGAAAGCTTCTGGATCTCGTCAAGGGACTTGAGCTGGCCGGTCGTGTCGTCGAAGAACGTCACGCCGCACTACTGATCGTAGGTGTGGACCAGCCGACAGAGAACCCGTCCAAGGCACTTCTCGTCGAGCCTCGCCAACTTGCTGGTGACGATTGCGGATCGCTCGCGATCACGCGGTGCCGACGCGCAGTGGACTGTCCACTGTGGACAGTCTGTCCAGGAACGCCAGCCGTTCGCGGCCGCGTATGCGAAGGCTTACGGATGCGTGGTCGTTCACCGCCAAGTCAAGAAGCTTGTAGCGTCCCGTCGACAATGAGGCGCCTCTGGTCATCGGTGCCGACTCGGCCGGCTAAGCCGGCGGCTCTTTCCGCGTGTAGGTCGAGCGGAAGAATCCGTGGAGCGTCGATTCACCGATGTTGATGTTGTGGGTGATCGGCGACACCGTGTGTGGGGCCGCGGCGTTGAAGGAGATCCACACGTCATCGGCGGCGTCCGAGCCGGTGTTCGGGTCGTAGACGTTCACGGTGACTGTTTGGGCGTCGTCGACGTGGTATCCGTAGGCCAGCACCTGGTGGCACTTTCCGATCTGCCTGAGGTCAGCGGTGTGTACCGTGACCAGGCCTAGCGGGCTGGGATGGCCGGCGTCGATATCGCTCCGTACATGCGGCCAACTGGAGGTTACGGTGCGCGAGAACGTGCCGTGTCGGCTTCCGATGATGAGGTGCAGGTCGGCCGATGGCAGGAGCATCCATTCCGCGTACTGGAGTACTCCGTCGGGCACATCGAAGCTGTCGATCAATCGCCCGGTGATGTAGCCAAACAGCGGTTCGTCCCTCGACGGCGGCGTGTCGTCGGGGGGAATTGGACGGCCCGCTTCGAAGTAGTCGCGGACCGCGAACGCCATGCCACCGCACACCCCCTGACTGGCATCGCCGAGCCCGACGGTGCCAGCCGGACCCAGGTCGATCTCGATCGTCGGGTCAGGCGGGAACGCATTCGTGAACCGGAAACCGTTCAGGCTCGGCCTGAAATTCGGCACCACGCCACTTGACGCCATCACATTCCCCCGTCCGGGCTGCCATCGCAGCACTGTCACCCGAGAGGACGCATCAGCGCAATACCTGATACGTCTGTCGGCCAAACAGGCCCGCCTGCGATGCCCGTCTAGTGGCACACGCATGTCGACGCGTTCGAGATCGTGATGCAGGCGACGCCCCGGCCACCTGCAGCCCAGTGTTTCCGGCCTTCCTCGCCGACTGGCTCGCAGACGGTCTTTACGTCGACGCCATGCGCGCCCTCGGTCAGAAGCCGACCCTGCACATCGGCCAAGCCAGGTAGAGGCGATGGGTGTCGTTGCCGACGAGAGGTTGTATGTCTGGCCACCGGCATAGCTACGACGATGAGACAACAGCAGTTCGTGGCCAGACCGTGGACGGTCCGTCCACAGTGGACAGTCCTGCCTGCTGCCTGTCCGGCCGAACGGCTCCACTCACCTCGCGAGCGGCACCCGTGACCACGATCGCACGCGCCGCGGTGCCTCGCCTGCAGACCCCGCGGCTGTGCCGTTTACCGGGTCCGCATTGCGTCGAGGACCCGGTCCGGGGTCATCGGCAGGGTACGGATGCGTGTCCCTGTGGCGGCGAAGACCGCATTGCCGACCGCGGCGGGAATGATTCCGATGGACGGCTCACCGGCGCCCCAGGCGGGCTCCTCGGGACGGTCGATGAGGATGACGTCGATGGCGGGCACGTCATTGAAGCGCACGACCGAGTACGGCGGCGTCGGATGGAACGAGTTCTGCTCCCAGAAGATGCTCGTAACGCCGCGTTCGTCAAACTGCACCTCTTCCTTCAGCGCGCGACTGACGCCCTGTACTACGTTGCCCCCGATCTGGTTGCGCAGGCCATCGGGGTTGATGACGAGCCCGCAGTCGTGCGCGACGATCACCCGCCGCACCTGAATCTCGCCGGTGGCGGCGTCGACCGCCACCTCGGCGTAGGCAGCGACGTAGGTGAACTCGGTCTCGTACTGCTGGAACGCGATCCCGCCGCCGGTGCCGTTCCCGCCGCGCGGCCTCGCCGCCCAGGTGTCGGTGAGCGCGTTCAGGACGGCGGTCGCGCGCGAATCGTCGAGTGATGTCAGCCGCAGCTGCAGCGGGTCGACGCCACCGGCGGCGGCGAGCTCGTCGAGGAACGACTCGTTGGCGAATGTGTTCGACAGGCCGCCGAGCGACCGCAGCGCCGTCGAGCGCAGGAACCGGTACTGCAGCGGCGCCGCCGGAGCGCCGACGTCGGGCCGGTGGTCTCGAAGCTGCGTACGAGGTTTCCGAAGAGGTGGTTGTTGGTGAACTTGTATGTGACGGGGGCGTTCCGGCCGGCGGCGTCTCCGGGAGCGCTCGGCAGCGTGGCCGGCAGGGATCCGAGCAGCGAGCCGGCGAGCAGCGTGCCGGGGTTGTCGTTCGGCCGGCTGTTGTGGGTCGGCGAGCACAGGACGTGCTCCCACGCCACGACCTTGCCGTTGGTGATGCCGCCGCGCAGGTCGTGGGCCATGGCCGGGCCGAGCGGCTCCCAGCCGTGTTCGTCCGGGCGCATCCACTGCACGCGCACCGGCCGCCCGACCGCCTGCGACAGCAGTGCCGCGTCGGCGGCGGCGTCATCGGCGCCGTTGTGCCCGTAGCAGCCGGCCGCCTCCTCGTAGACGACCTGGACCGACTCCTCGGGCACGCCGACCAGGCTCGCCACCGCACCACGCAGCGCGTAGACGTCCTGGGTGCCGGACCAGACCGTGACCTGGATTCCCGTCGACTTGTCAGGGGTGCTGCGCACGTCGGCAACACCGCACGACGGCCCCATCGCCGCGTGCATTTGGAACGGCGTGAAGTAGCTTGCCTCCGCAGTGACGGCGGCCGAGGCCAGGCCCTGCTCGACGTCACCGATCTTGACCATCTCCACCGAGCGGTACTGGTTCGCGGGATCGCGCAACGCGTCCGGCAGCTCGGCCTGCGCGACGAGCGGCTGACCGTCGTCCCAGTTCACCCGCACGCCGTTCGTTCGGTCGGCGGCCTGAATGGCAGCCCATTCGGTCTGCGCCACCACCCCGACGAAGTTGCCCTGCTGGACGAGCTCGATGAAGCCGGGTATCGCCTTCGCGCGGGTCACCGAGGCGGGGTCGATCGAGACCAGCGACGCGTTGCGTCCGGCAGGGCGGATCGCCCGCCCGTGCACCATGCGGGCGACCGCGACGTCCTGCACGTAGCGGAAGTGGGCGGTCACTTTGTCCGGCAGGTCGGCACGCTGCACCGGCTGGCCCACCACCTGGTAGTCGTCGGGCGACGCCACCTGGGCGTTCGGGTCCGCGGCGAGTACGAGGTCGGTTGCGGCGAGCAGCTGCTGGTAGGTGACGCTGCGCCCGCTGGCGGTGTCGCGGAAGACGCCGTCGCTCGCGACGAGCTGATCCTTGCTCACGCCGAGCTGCTGAGCGGCCAGGCCGAGCAGCGCCTGGAACGCGGTCGCGGCGGCCAACCTGAGCTGCGGGCCACCGTTCTGGACGCTCTTGCTTCCGGCCGTCGTGCCCTGGTTCGGCGTTACCTGCGTGTCGCCCTGCACGTACTGGACGTGCGCACCGTCGACGTGCAGTTCCTCGACCACGATCTGCGTCAGCGCCGTCTGCGTGCCGGTGCCCAGTTCAACCTTGCCGCTGTGGATGGTGACGCCGGACGGCGTGAGGACGAGCCAGGACAGCGAGTCGGCGTCGGTCGTCTCGGTGACCTGCAACCCGTTGGGTGTGGCCGCCCCCGCCCGGGACGCCTGCCGCTCAAGGACACTGGGGGCGAGGCTGAACGCGACGGCCAGCGTACCCATGCCGGTCAGGAACCGGCGTCGACTGAGCTCGTAGCCGGTCACGACAGCACCTCCCCGGCCGCGCTGCTGATCGCTCGGATCATCCGGGTGTGCGCGCCGCAGCGGCACAGGTAGTTGCGCGTGAACCCCGGGGCGTCCCCGGACAGGAAGGCCACGATCTCCGGGTCCGACGGCACCGACGTGTTGCCGGACACCTTGCGCTGCCGGAGCCAGCCGACGGCGCCCATGATGATGCCGTTGACGCAGTACGCGCACTGGGCCGCCTGCTCCTCGATGAACGTTCGCTGCAACGGATGCAGCGAGCCGTCCGCATCGAGGCCGTCGAGGGTTTCCACGCTCGCGCCGTCGCGGACGGTCCGCAGCGGCGTCTGGCAGGAACGGGTGATCTGCCCGTCGACGAGCACGGTGCATGCGCCGCACTGGGCAACCCCACAGCCGAACCTCGGGCCGTGCTGGTCGAGGTCGTTGCGGAGGACGTAGAGCAGCTCCTCGCCGTCGTCGTCGACATTGACCGTGCGATCCGTGCCGTTGACGTTGAGCGTTCGGGTCAGGGGCGTCGGCACCGTGAGGCTCCTTTCGGATGATTCCCCCCATAGAGCTGGCGCTCACGCTTTTCACGGGGTACACGACGGAATAGTTCATTTGCGGTGTCTGTGGGGCGCCGTGGCCGGTCAGCGCGGCCCAAACCCTAAGAAAATCCGCAAACGGTGAGTAGCTCGGCGGCACCGTCCGTACATAACAGGCGACAGTGTTCGCATTCTGCAAAGCGGAGGAGTGGCATGAGAACGAAAGCACGGGTGTTGCAAGGTCTGGGGACGCTGCTCGCGGTGGGGGCTGCCCTGTTCGCTGGGGTGCCCGGGGCCGGCGCCGATGACGCACTGCCGGTTCCCGCCCCGCCCCACCTGATCAGCGCGGTCGTCACGGGCTGCCACGCGCCGTGCGCGATCGGGCAGTCTGGCGATGTTGTGCTGACGTGGGAGCAGTCGCCGCCCCCGTCGAACGACGTCGGCGTCGACTACCGGGAATACTCCAACGACTTCCGCCTCGCCGAGGTGGACTGGATGAAGCACGACAGCAACACGACAACGGTGGCTATCCCTATCTGCGCCTCGGACTGGTCGAGGCCTTACTGCTACCCGGCATATGTTGACGCGCTCCGGGGTCACGAGGTAATGACCGTTACCGCCTTTAGCCTCGCTGGAGATCCGGACCAAGGCACTCTGCGCACCAGCGCAGAGTCGGCGCACAGCAACGGACTGGTGCCTACCCAAGGCTGACCAGGACCTCGATCTCGCCTCGGAAATCGCCGGCCTGGCTTGCGGCGAGCGCGATCAATCCCGCGGTCATCGCGAGCCAGGTCCGGTGCAGCAAAGGCCGTCCAACTACAGCCGCTGCCAGGCACCACAAGCACTGTTGCGGTGGTCGGCGGTGTGCCCGGCCGGGGATGGCCGTCGCCGTCGCGGGTTTGCACGTGCGTGACCGAGATACGCGTGGGCGTGCTCGCGAGTGACGAGGCGTTCTTCGACGCCCTCCTCGCGGCTGACCCGAGGCGTCGGTGCGCACCCGTGCGGGCGTCGCGGTCATGGTCGGGCGCACCCAGATGACGATCCGGTTCGGCCCCGACACGGTGACGGCGCGCAGGCGTTACACGCACCTGTTCGTCGAGGAGTCCGGACGCCGGCAGCTCCTCAGCGCGCAGGGCACACCGCTGGCTGACCAGTCGGCGAGCTGACCTGCCGGCTCGCGGCACCGATCGCGAGTATCGAGAAAGGCCTGATCGCGTATCACTGAGGCGGCGCATGCTCTCCTGCAACTACGGAACGTTGTGATGCCCGAAGAATGGGGGCTGAGATGGACTTCGGCGACATTGGTGAGGTTCTCGGCTCGACCACGGATCTGCTCGACAAGACGGGCGACTTCCTGAGATGCGTGCGCGAAGTGAAGGCGCAGTGGCAGGAGCTGCGGACGGGCAAGTCACATCCGAGCGGGGCGCAGCCCGGCTGGGGCAGTGGATACCCCGCCCCGGCGAGCTACCAGAGCGCGGGTCCGTCGCTGGCCGTCGAGGTCCGCCAGGTCGCCGCGGCGAACGGTGATCCCTGGGTGCCAGAAACGACAGCTGGATTCGGGGGGATCGACCTCACGGGGATCTGGTGTCCGCCGATGAACGCCTTCGACCGATGCGCGATCCGCCAGTCCGGGGCGTACCTCAACGTCGCGGCCATGATCGGCGGGATGATGACCTTCGCCGGCGAGGGCCTTTTCGACCCGCACGCCCGTGTGCTCGCATTCGCCGGTCGCTACGCAAACGGCGCACCCGCTCAGGTTCGCGCGCAGCTGCTGCCGAACGGCATGATCAATGGAGTCCTCGCCGTGCAGAATCCGTGGGGCGTCCCGATGACGAACCCGCTGTTCCTCCAGCGCATGCAGTAGGCGGCCTCCTACCGCGAGCCCGATGGCCCACGGCGAAGGGGCGCTGTCAATCTGAGGAGCAGGCCGGCGGGGACGGTCGAGGGCCCTACGCGAGCACTACGCGACACGACCCCCACCGCCGCTTTCGGGAGCACGCTCGGAGTGCTATCTATTACCCGACGTGCTGGCGCGTATCTCGCGTAGAGGAGTGGTAATTGAAGATCATCATGCTCGCGGCGGTGGCACTCTTCGTCGTCGGCGCGATCGCTGAGGCGCGGCAGACGCACACCGTGTGGGGCCAGGGCGGCACGTTCTGGATGCTGCTCGGCTTCGCGGCGGTCGCACTCGAGTTCGCGGCGCCCACGTACGCCGCACGGCTACACCGCCGCTGACGTACGGGGGTGTCGACCCCGCTCGATCGTTCCTGCCGAGACGTGGTCGCGGACGGCGGCGACGGCGGACGGATATGTCTTCAACTGGGAAGCGCGGCCGTTCGCTTAGCTCCGGAGGCGCGCACGCGCTCATCAGCGCACGCCGGAGCCAGTCGCGGCGAGCTTCCGGGCCCAGTACCTGTCGAGCAGTTCGTCGTCGACCATCTTCGACAGGTCGCGGCTGATCGTGACGAGCGCGGCGAGCTCGCGCACGAAGGTCGGGTCGACCGAGACCGTCCCGTCCTCGTTCGCGTCGAGCACCCGAGGCAGCATCAAGTCGATCTCGGCGTCGTTTCGGGCTCGGATCAGCGCGATCGCATCACGCAGTGCGTCCCAGTCTGGGTTGCGTGTCGTCATCCGTCCATTGTGGACTGTCGAGCGCATCGCAGCATCCGTCGCCGCATAGGCGGATTTATCTCTTATACAGGAATCAAAGGTCGAATTAGCTCGAAGCGTGTGTTGAGAGTTGCATGTTCCCACGAACCGGATCGGCGACTTACGGGGCAGCCGACCGCGCGCTTGATGATCTTGCGCTTGTCCGAGATCAACTGCGTCGGTGCGACTGTCCACTATGGACAGTCTGCCGCCGCCGTGTCATCTAACGGCGGCGCGCGACTGCCACGCATGCCAGCGATGACAGCGGCACGGCCAGCATTTCCGGCTCCAGACAGGCATCGAATCGCGTAGCGGGCGTGAGGCACGGGCAGAGCATTGCTGTCTGACGTGCGCCGCGCGCTGGTGGCCCGCGGGCGCGGTTGGGCGGTCCGTGCGAAAGACTCACGTGCGTGCGAGTAGAGGGATCGTTGGCGTCGGTTCGCACCGGTGGGTGAGGCATTTGCCCGGCTGGTGGCCGGGCAGGTCGGGACTGGGGCTGCGGTGGCCGCATGGCATGAAGGCCGGTGGGTGGTCGACCTGTGGGCCGGCCGGGCGGATGCCGCAGGCTTGCGAGTGTGGCAGGCCGACAGCATTGTGCAGCCGTATTCGGTGTCGAAGCCGTTCGTCGCGGTGTGCGCGTTGGTGCTTGTGGAGCGCGGTCTGCTCGACCTGGATGCGCCGGTTCGGCGTTACTGGCCGCAGTTCCGCGCGCCGGCGACCGTTCGGCATGTGCTGTCGCAACAGGCCGGGGTCGTTGCTCTGGATCGACCCGTTCCGACCGAGGTGTTCTACGACTGGGACGCGATGTGCGCGCTTCTCGCCGACCAGGAACCTGCTGGGCGCCGGGGACCTCGCACGGAGAATCCGCGTTGTTCTATGGGCATCTGGTCGGCGAGGTGATCCGGCGAGTCGACGGCCGGTCACCCGGGCGGTTCTTGCGGGAGGAGGTGTGTGGCCCGCTCGGCTTGGACTTCCAGTTCGGCCTGCCAGACGTCGACCAGGCCCGCGCCGTCGAGATCACCGGACTGCCGGAGTACGAGCGCATGCAGCGTCGACAGCACGGCGAGGACGCGCTGTACTGGCGAGCGTTCGACAACCCGCCGGGCAGTCGCGAGCCGAGCGTCGTGAACAGCGCAGCCTGGCGAGCGGCCGAGATACCGGCGATCAACGGTCACGGCACCGCGCGTGGCATCGCCGGGCTGTACGCCGCGCTGCTCAACGAAGAGTTGCTCTCGCCGGCGCTGCTCAACGAGGCGATTACGGCGCACTGCTCGGGCGTGGATGCCGTGATGGGGAAGGAAACCAACTGGGGCCTCGGCTTCGGCGTCGACCCGGACGGGTTCGGGATGGGCGGTCTCGGGGGCAGCTGGGCAGGCGCGAGCACTGTCGGTGGCTACGCGTTCTGTTTCGTCACCGGAACCATGGGCGACCACGACCGGGCCACACGAGTCGAGAACACCTTCCGGCGCTGCATCGACCTCGGGCCACTGGACTAGCTCGGCGCATCACGTCGTCGACTCCGCAGGCTTCACGCCTGCGACCGCATGGCGCATGGATGGAGAGCGAGCGGGTGCCCCCTTCTTCCACCTGCGTTATGTCCGACGACAGATTTGCTTGAACAAGCGCGGGCGAATGAGAAATGCCTCCGCCTCGAGTGCGGCGATCGCGATGCGGGGGAGGTCGCGGGTGGCCGGGTAGGACAGGAAGCGGGGTTCCCACTCCGGTCGGAATTTCAGGTTGAAGCGATACAGCGACTCGATTTGCCACCAGCGTGACGCGAAGAGCAGCAAGCCACGCCACGCCCGCAAGATTGGCCCTGCACCGACTTTCTGGCCCCGTTCGAGAACGTCGCGGAACAACGCGAAATTGAGGGATACCCGGCGCACGCCAAGCCCCGGACCGGCCTTGATCAGTTCGACGATCATCAGCTCGTTGAGGCCGTTGTCGGCGCAGCGGTCACGGCGCATCAGGTCCAGCGAGAGGCCATCACACCCCCAAGGCACGAAATGCAGCACGCCTCGCAGTTCGCCGTCCTGGTAGGCGGTGACAACGACGCAGTCCTCGTCCGCAGCGTCGCCGAGCCGCGACAGTGCCATGGAGTATCCGCGCTCCACGGCAGCTCCTCGCCACATACTCGCGACTCGAAGCACGTCGGCGAACTCATCGCGGTCGATGTCCTTCGTGCGACGAATGCGAACGGAGTAGCCGCATCGTTCGATGCGGGTGCAGGCCTGTCGCACGCCGCGCATCTGCCGGCCGTCGAGGGTAAAGGTGTCGACGTCGACGACTGCCTCATCGCCAAGTTCGATTGCTGCCAGGTCGCACTCCCGCTTGAACACGGTCGCACCGAGCTCACTGCAGCCGATCACCGCTGCGGTCCAGCCGTAGTCCTCGACGAGACGCCGGAACGAGGTCATCGCGCCGGGCCATGCCTCCGGATCCCCGATCGGATCACCGCTCGCTAGTGCCACACCGTGCACCACCCGGTAGGCAATGGCTGACTTGCCGGTCGGCGACCACGCCAACGTCTTGTCGCGGCGCAACGCGAAGTATCCCAGGGAATCGCGATTGCCGTGCCGGGCCAAGAGCGATCGCAGCCGCTGCTCGTCATCTTGGGAAAGCTGCGCAACCGGCTCGGACGGACGAAGCGCTACCAGTACGACGACGACGACGGTGACCAACCCGAACGCGAGAAGCGTGGCGTGCAGGATGTCACCGAAGCGTTCCCCCCGCACAGCCACGGGGCCGTCGGCGCCCACGAGCGCGTACGCGACTTCGCGCAGCCGTGCCCACCAGGACGGATCTCCGACGACCCGATGCGGGTACAGATAGAGCGTCGCCATCCCGTACAGCACAGCGACCGCCACGAGCTCGAAGAGCAACCGCGCCGCGAACCACCGCGAGACCGGGTCAGCCTTGGCGGTGAACCGCGACCGCGCGGTGAGCAGCAGCGCGAGCAGCGCCAAGGCGATCGCAGCCTCGCCGATCTTGTGGCCCTTCAAGACATGCGCAACCGCCAGTACGGCGGTTATCACGACCGCCCCTCGCCAGGCGATCCGCTTACGCATGCGCAACCCCGCCGCGACTCTCAACAGCAGGAAACCCGCCACCGCCGTCACGGCCGTCGCGGCAGAAGTCGCCGGCACTGGCAGGAGCCCGGTGATCGCGTGAACCCGGCCGCGCTCGTCCGGCATCAAGACGTCAACCAACGTCAGCAGCCCCATGACGGTTGCCAGGCCGGCGATGATTCGCGGCGCCTGCTGCAAGTACGAGACGTGTAACCGGCTGAGCCGGGTGATCGGGCCAGCGACGCGATGAGGCGGCTTCGGCCACGGCGGCGGCTGAATGTGCGGGGCCGGCCGCGGCGGCGCGGGCAGATGCGCGTGCACGGGCTGGACCACGAGCTGCCGTACGTCACGGGCGACCGGAACGCGCACCGTGCGCCACCGCCGGGTTGAGATCACCTCCGTCGCCTTGTCCGTCGAGGTGTGAGTGTCGTGGCGAAAGGTCGTTGCGCCAACCGAGTTCTCGTTGTCGGCAGCGGGGCATTCGGTTCCGTAGTCGGTTTCACGCCCTCGGCGAGCGAGCCCGGAGCAAGCGGCGCGGCAACGATGCGCGACAGCCAGTCGTAGACGGTCGGTTCCATCGCGACCCATACGTGGAAGTTGTGGCCACCGCGAGGCACGGTGAGCAGATCGACCCGGGTCGGGGGGCGTGCGGCGGCGGCGAGCTGGTTCGCTTCGACATGCGTTGTGACGTCCTGGCGGGAGCTCGCGAGAAGCAGCGCGAGGTTCGGAGCCGGCAGATGCGTCAATCGCCATAACGGATCGTTGGCGTCTCGCGCCGCGACGCTGTGGCCGAACAGCGCGCCCGTCGTCCAATCGATGTATGGGTGATCGTATCCGGACATCGAAACGGCGGCGGCGAACATTTCAGGGTGGCGGATCGCGATGTTCAGCGCGCAGAAGCCTCCCGCTGAAACTCCGGCGACCGCCCACGACGAGCGGTCGCTCGATACTCGAAAGTCGCGTTCCATGGCTTGCCGTACGTTGACGGTCAAGGTCGTCTCGAACTGGTCTCCACCGACGGCGTTGATGCATTCACCATCGTGGTGCGGCATGTAGTTCGAATTGGGCATCACCGCGACGAAGGGCACGGCGCGACCAGCAGCAATCTCCTTGTCGGCGATCTGCTGTACGTCGAGGGGCCCGGTCCAGCCATGCGGGGTCCCCGGGTACCCGCCAAGCAGCTCGAAGACGGGAAATGCTCGATTGGCGTACGCCCGGTCGAAGTACTGCGGCGGTAGGTAGACGAGTGCGTTGTGCGACCGGCTGTCAGTTGCGTCCGGAATCGGCACGGGTAGGACCAGACCCTTGTTGCGGCCGACTGCGACGGTGTTCGGCTTGGCCAACTTCTTGTCGTACGCTCCGGCGCGGATTTGCGATGTGCTCGTCCCACTGCCGCCGCCGAACAGGTCGGACCAGGACGTGAAGAACAGCCCCTGATCATTGACGAACAGCGCAACTACGAGGCAGGCCGTGAGTTGACAGGCGATCAGCATCGAAGCGCGGGCGGGCCAGCGCAGCCAGGGTCGCCGGCTCACGCGATGCCAGCAGAACACGACAGCCACCACGGCGGCCACAGCGGCGGATATCGCGATCGCCAGCGTCCAGTTTCCGGTCAGCGACATGAACACATCCCCAAATGACCTAAGGCCCGTCGCTAATCGTGCGAGCCGAGCGGGGCCCAGCGGCACCCCTACACGGCAGCTATCGGGCCGACTGAAGTCGGGTCCATGTCCTGACCGCAGACCTGTGGTGGCCCACAGTTAAGCGCTGCACACTGATGTGAGAACTGGCTGCGGACGGGTATCTGAGGAGCAACCGCCGTGCTGCGTGTAGCCGTGGTCGACGACGAGGCACTCGTGCGCTCGGGCCTGTCGATGATCCTCGCCGTGCCCGATGACATGGAAGTCGTCGTGAGCTGCGACGGCGTGGCCGCTGTCGAGGAGATCGCGCGACAGCGTCCCAAAGTCGTTCTGCTCGACATTCGCATGCCTGAGGTGGACGGCCTGGCTGTGCTTGCCGGCGTTCTCGCCCAGCCCAACCCGCCGGCAGTGGCGATGCTGACGACGTTCGCGGCCGACGATCAGGTAGCGGCGGCGTTGCGTGCCGGGGCAGTCGGCTTCCTGCTCAAGGACACCGAGCCGGAGCAGCTCATCCACGCGGTACGCGTCCTCGCCACCGGCGGAAGCGTGCTCTCGCCCGTCGTGACGCGCACGGTGATCGGCGGCTACGTGGCGGGCAGTGTCGACCCCGATATCAGCGAGCTCGTCTCGTCGATGACCGATCGGGAGCGGGAGGTCCTAGCCCTTGTGGGCGAAGGCCTGTCGAACCTGGAGATCAGCCAGCGGCTTTTCCTCTCAGTGGGCACCGTGAAGGAGTACGTGAGCGCGATCCTCACGAAACTCGGCGCGGCAAATCGGGTCCGCGCGGCCGTGCTCGCACACCGCGCTGGGCTTGTCGGCTCGCCGTGAACATCCACGTCTCCACGTCCTCCCGTGCCGCGCGGATCTTCACCGACACGCTCGTCATCGCGCTGTCCGTCGCAGACCTGTACCTCTCGTCGGTGGCAAGTCGCTCGCTCCCGTTCGCGCTGTCCGTTCTTGCAATCGTCGCGCTTCTGCTCCGGCGACGTCACCCGATCGCGGCCCTGACGGTCGGCCTGCCGAACGTCGTCTGGGGCTACGCCCTGCTAGCTCAGCTCGTGGCCACGTTCACTGTCGCGCACCGCGTCAGCGACCGCCGTCGGGTCGTGGGCATGATCGGCTTGGTGGCAGTCGCACAGGTCGTCGGCATGTTCGTGCTCCCGGACAACGCCCCGACCGAATACGGGGCCCAACGTCTCGTTTTCGCCGTCCTGATCGTGGGTGGGCCGGCGACCCTCGGGCTTCTTTTGCGCGCCTACCAGCAGCTCTCGCAGCAGCTCGCCGAGCTGACGGCGCGCCGCGAACGTGAACGCGACCTCGTGACACGAACCGTGCTCGCGCAGGAACGGACGCGGCTCGCCCGCGAGATGCACGACGTCGTGTCTCACCAGGTGAGTCTCATCGCGGTCCAGGCAGGCGCGCTTCGCATGACCGCTGTGGACCAGGCAACCCGCGCCACGGCGAGCACGCTCCGGACGCTCGCGGCGAAGACTCTGACCGAGCTGCGCGAAATGGTCGCCGTGCTGCGTGATGCCGACCATCCCACCAGCGAGATCGCGCCGCAGCCGCGGATGTCCGACCTCCCGCGCCTGGTGCGAGACAGCGGTACCGGCGCCGTGCTCCTCGCTGACTCCGTGCTCGAACTCGACTTGCCGGAGCCGACCGAGCGTGCCGTGTACCGCACCGTTCAGGAGGCGCTGACGAACGTCCGCAAGCACGCCACTGGAGCGGCGGTGACCGTGGAACTGGATGGCGATGCAGAGGGCTTGCGCATCCATGTGCGAAACGGCCCACCCCCGGCCGCGACGGGTCCGCTGCTCGTCCGGGCAGACAGCCTGCCCGGCGGCGGTCACGGTCTGATCGGTCTCCGGGAACGAGCGGAGCTACTCGGCGGCGGCATCACGCACCGTCACACGAGCGACGGCGGGTTCGAGCTGATCGCGAAGCTTCCGACTCGGCCGGCATCGGCAAGTTCTGTCAATCTCCTGCCGCACTGACCTCGCCCGCCCGGCATCAGCGCGTGCTGGCAGCGCAGGTCTTCGACGCGAAAGCGGCGCCCGAAACCACTGTCTCGGGCGCCGCCGCCGCGGAGCGATGCGCGCGGCGCTATTGGTTGCCTCCCACGATCAGTGCGTGACGCAGGTCGGTGACCTCGGCGTCGCGGCTACCCAACGGTGCCAACCCGTAGGCGCGTTCGATGGTCGCGAGGATCGAGGTCGTGTCGTGCGACTGGTGGTCGACGCCCGAGCGGGTGAAGCCGCCACCGATGATCAGCGCGGGCACGCGGGTGCTCGGGCCGAACTGGTCGGACGGTCCGTCGGCCGCGTCCGGGCCTTGGCCGGGCGGTGCGACGTGGTCCCACTGACCGCCGAACTCGTCATAGGTGACGACGACAAGCGTGTCCTTGCCGTCGGGGCCGCCGAGGATGCCCTGGAGCAGCTGGACGAGGTGCATCTCGCCGTTGTCGGTGCTCGCGTAGCCGGGGTGCTCGTTCTCCTCGCCGACCGGCTTGACGAACGACACCGCCGGCAGCGTGCCGGCCTGTGCCGCGGCGACGAAGTTCGTCTCGTCCTTGAGGTGCGCGCGGCCGGGCATCCCGGGGGCGTAGTTCTGGAAGTAGTTGAAGGGCTGGTGGTGGTACTGGAACAGCGGGTCCGGGTGCCCGGCGTTCGCGTCGTTCCACCCGCCGGCGAACCAGCTCCACGAGATGTTCTTGGCCGACAGTTCGTCGCCGATGTTGGTCTCGTAGAACGGCTTGCTGGGATCGACGTCGTTGATGCCGGGCAGCACGTTCGATCCGCCCGCGCTGGGCTGCCAGGACGGCTGCATCGTGTTCACCGCGTAATTGCCGCACGCGTAGCCGGCGACGGTGTTCGGCTGCCCGCACGCCTGGGTCAGCGGGCCGTCGACGTAGCCGACGGCGGGATTCGGCTTGTACAGCGGGTAGCCGCTGTTCGGGAATCCGGCCGCGTCCAGCACGCTGTTCTTGCCCGCCGGGACGGGCAACTGCGAGGTGTCCCACTGCGGCGCCTGGGCCGCGATGAGGTACTGGTGACTCAGGAACGACCCGCCGAATGCGCCCTGGAAGAAGTCGTCGGCGATCACGTAGTTCGGTGCGCCGGCACCGTGCAGGTACTTGTACACCGGCAGCTGCGTCGTGTCGTAATGGCCCATCGTCAGGCCGGCGGCGTCACTGCCGGTGGCGTAGCGGTCCTGCTTACCGCCGTCGAGCTGGTACTGCTCCTGGTAGAAACGGTGCACGATGTCGCGGGTGCATCCGCCCGGCAGTCCCTGCGGGTCGCCGTTCTCGACGCCGTTCGCCGCGAACTTGGTGGGCGGCGCACACGTCTTGTCCGGCGGGTTGACGTAGTCGTTGATCGAGAACGGCGCGCTGGAGTCGAAGTGGCTGTCGAACGCGGTGCCGCGCGGCGATGTGCCGGAGCACTCGACGGACTGCAGGCCGGGGTGGGTCGTCCCGTCCAACCAGGTGACCGTCGACGTGGTCGTCACGAGGTTCGCGTCGTTCTGCAGCAGGCAGTTGATCGGCGCGCCCGACTGGTCGACCTGCGTGGTGCCCGCCTCGGCATCGGGCAGGCCGTCGACCTTCTGGTGACCTACCTTGCCCCACAGCCCGTACAGGTTGTCGAAGCTGTGGTTCTCCTCGTAGATCACGACCAGATGCTTGTAGTTCCCGAGCGAGCCGTGCGACGGCGACGCACCGACCGCATTGCTCACCAACCCGACGGCACCGACGACGGCGACGGCAATTGCCGCGGCGATTACGGCCCTGTGTCGCATGCGGACTGCTCCCCTCAGCTGACTATCTCGACGGCCCGAACGCTAGCCAAGACGCGTTCGTTACGCACGCGAACCACATGACCAGCCGGTGAACGGTACGCGAACACGCCGATGCATCCTGGCCGCTCAGATGGGCCTCGGGCTCATTTCAGGACCCCCTGCAGCAGCGCGCCGAACAGCAGGTTGCGTGCCTTCGTGGGTGACCAGCGGTGGCGAGAGCGCAGATGCAGGTATGTCCACGCGACCGCGTTGAACATGACGTCGGCGAGGTCGGCGTCCTTCGAGGTTCCGCGCAGCTGGCCCGCCGCACGGGCGTCACGGATCGGCGCGATGAAGGGATCGAGGAATCCCACCGGCACGTGTCCGAGCTCGAACGCCTTGTGGAACATCTCGTCCGAGACGGACAGCACGTCAGCGTGCGCGTCGACGACGTCGCAGAGTGCATCCATCGTGCGTTCGAGGCGTTCACGCGGACTGCCGGACGCCGTCAATATCGGGAGCATCGCGTCGCGGTAGTCCTCGGCGAGCTTGCGGAGCAGTCCGTTGAGCAGCGACTCGCGGGTGACTCCGTTGCGCCACAGCGTCACTCGGCCGCGGCCTGCGCGCTCGGCAACCCGGTCCAGGGTCAGCGCGTCCCATCCCGTTTCGGCGAGCACGCCGACGGTTGCCCGGTACAGGTCATCGTCCACGTCCGAACGATACACAGGCCGACGGCGACTCATTGACGTTCCAATTATGGAACGTATAGGTTTCACGGCATGAAGCTCCCCTTCGCCGAACCGCTGACGGTGATCCCACCTGGCCCGCGTGTTGTCCCGGAGCCACCGCGCCGGGGTGAACCGGGCGGCGAGCCGTGCGGCATTTGCGACCAGGACGAGGGCATCTGGTCCGACGAGAACTGGGCGCTGCACAACCCCGTGGGCGCCAGCCTGCCGGGCACGCTGTGGCTCGCGTCGCGGCTGCACGTCGACTCGTTCAAAGACCTGCCTGCCGAGCTTGCCGCGGACTTCGGGCGCGTCGCGGCGCTCGTCGAACGCGCGATCCTCTCGCTGGGCGACATCGCTCGCGTCCACGTGTACCGATGGGGTGATGGCGCGGCTCACTTCCATGTCTGGTTCATGCCCCGGCCGCTCGGCATGCTGGAAGCGATGCGATTCGCTCTCCCGGTGTGGGAGGACAACCTGCCGCAGGCCAGCACGTCCGACATCGAGCAGGCAGGTCACGCCGTCGCGGCCGCACTCGTCGCGAAAGCGGCGAGCACCGCGTCGGCAGGCTGACGTGAACCGGTATCACCGCAGGCTCTGCGGCTCGCATCGCTGGGCCGCCCACATGGAATCGAACGTGCTGCCCCGCATGCTCGGACAGATCGAGCTCGGCGATGACGTGCTGGAGGTCGGCCCCGGCTACGGTGCGGCGACGCGGGTGCTCGCTGGCGCAGTTCCGCGGTTGACTGCGCTGGAGATCGACGGCAGGCTCGCCGACCGTCTTCGGACTCGACTTGCCGAGCAGCTTGGCAACGGGCTGTCCGTCGTCGATGGGGACGGCACTGATATGCCATTCGACGCAGGCAGGTTCAGCGCTGTCGCGTGCTTCACGATGCTGCACCACGTCCCGTCGCGCGACGCGCAGGACCGGATGTTCGCCGAGTGCGCGCGAGTGCTGCGACCGGGCGGTGTGTTCGCGGGCCGCGATCTCACCGACGACTTTCGCTCCCGACTGATCCACATCGGCGACACTTACGTCCCCGTCGCAGTTGCCGATTTGGCCGACCGGTTCGAGGCCGCCGGTTTCCGCTCGGCCGGCGTGACCGACCTTGGCGGCGCAGTGAGCTTCGCGGCCTACCGGTAGATGGCGGCCGGTCTCACTGATGCGCGGGCAGACTGGAGACCATGTCACTACGGCTGCATCACGTCGTCATCGATGCACACGACCTGCCGCGGCTCGCGCGGTTCTGGGCGCAGGCGTTGCGCTGGCAGATCCTGTCTGAGCGCGAGCGCGAAGTCGTCATCGGCCCGGACGTGACAGCGCCGGTCGGTATCTGCTTCATGCCGAGCCCGGACGGCAAGGTCGTGAAGAACCGCGTCCATCTGGACCTCACTGCGGGCGCCGACGAGCGGGACGCGGAGATCGATCGGCTCATTGCGCTCGGCGCGTCCCGAGTGGACATCGGCCAGACGGGCAGTGAGTCGTGGACGGTGCTGGCCGATCCCGAGGGAAACGAATTCTGCGTAATCCGCCCGAAGGCCACGCTCATCGAGTAGCGGCTACTGGCGCGGCGCGGGACGCTGGCCGGGGATGCTGGGCAGGCCGTCGTGCCCGCCGGCGTGAAACGTCTCGAGGGTGAGCTCGGCGATCCTGCCGTCGGCTATCCGGGCGATGTAGTGGCCGTGCACGGTCAGAGGTCGCCCTCGGGCAGCCAGTGATGCGCGACGACGTGTGTCTCGGCGTATCCGTCCGAGACCACCACCGGCCCGGTCTGGTGCTGAATGGCGGCGAGCCCGGACGCGAACTCGGTCCAGCGGCCGATGAGCCCTTCGGCGGGGAGCTTCTCCGATTCGCCACCCACAGCGAGGTGTAGTCGGTGGCCACTCGCACGACCACGAGCTTCTGGTGGTGCGAACCGGCCCGTCGGGTACGCGAATCCAACAGCACCTCACCGCCGGCGTCGGACAGCTCCCGTGCCAGCTCGGCGTTCTTGCCCTCGCTCTGGTCGAGCCAGCTCGGCTGCGTGCGCCGGATCAGGCCGAAGACGAGTACGCCTCGCTCGGCGATCTCGGCGAGAGCCTCGCCGACCGACGTCCAGGTCCGGCAAGAAGTTCCTCCGTGTCGCCCCGGAAATCGGTGAAGTAGACCTGGTTGTGCGGTTGTGTGCGGCACGGCACGTCATGGAGGCGGGCGAAGTAGTCCGCGCCGTCCACGAGTGGCTGGACCAGATTGCCCGACGTCCAGCCACGGATGTCCGAATGCCGGGTTGCGACGCTCGGCGTCGTTGAGGAACCAAGCGCCGATACTGGGATCGGCCTGGCGCGGCACGGCGGTCAGTGTGGTCTGATCACGGCGGTCCGTCCAGGGTGCGAAGGAAGCGGACATGCGTGAGCAACCGAGCGTGCGCGAAGAGCAACGGGCGCGGCTCCGCTTCGGCGCCCATGCGGTACTGGCGTTCGTGGCTGTCGGGCTTGTCGCCGTGCCTTTCGCGATCCTGCTCCTGCTCGTCACTGCGAAGTCCGACCCGATGCTTCACCTCGACCAGGACACTGCTGACTCGCTGAATTCCGTCGCTGTCGGCCACCCCGCTTTCACCTCTGCGATGAAGGCGATCAGTCGAGTCGGATCGCCGACGGCGTGGTGGATCGTCCTGGCACTGGTGTTCACGTGGCTCGTATACCGGCGGCTGCCGCGGCTGGCCGCCTTCGTGGCCGTGACGGCGCTGGGCAGTTCGCTGTTGAACAGCCTGATCAAGGCGACGGTCGACCGGGCGCGTCCGCACCTGCCCGATCCGGTCGCAGCCGCGCACGGAACGTCGTTCCCGAGCGGGCACACCCAGGCGGCCACCGTGGGGTGCGGGATCCTGGTGCTGATCTTCCTGCCGGTCGTGCACCGTGGGCTCCGGCCCTGGCTGTACGCGGGCGCAGCGCTCGTCGTCGCGCTGATCGGGTTCTCGCGAATCGCGCTGGGCGTCCATTACGTCTCTGACGTCCTGGGCGCAGTCGTCATCGGCACCGCCTGGGTGCTCGCGATGACGGCCGCCTTCTCGGCCTGGCGGCGCGAAGAGCGCAAGCCGCCAGTGCAGCGAGGCGAGGGGCTGGAACCTGAGCAGCGGCAGGGCCTGCGGCCCGGCGCCGCCGACTCCGTTCCGCCCGAATGACCATGCCGTACTCAGCACGGCCCTATCGGGTGATCTCTTCGGGGTCCTCACCCGTCTCGGTCACGCGCGTCGCGACCTCGCGCAGCTTGATGTGAGCGCGCTGCGAGACCATGACGAGCCGCTCGAAGGCATCGTCCGCGCTGAGGCGGTGCCGCTCCATGAGGATCCCGACGGCCTCGCCGATAATCTGTCTGCTGCCGATGGCGCGACGCAGGTTGTGCACCTGGTCGGCGTGAGCGATTGCTATCGCGGCGCGGCTGGCGAAGACGGGTGCGACGAGCTCGCCTGCGGAGCTGAACGCGCGTCGCCTGCTCGAGTAGAGGCTGAGCGCTCCTACCGCTCCGCGGATCGCTGGTAGCTCGCAGACGAGCATGCTGCGGACGCCCGCATCGAGGGCACGGGCGGCGAACGCCGGCCAGCGTGGCTCCGCGCTCAGGTCGTCGATTCGTATGGTTTCGTGGAGGCCGTTGATGTACAGCGCTGGGCCGTCGCGTAGTTCCTGTTGAGCCCGGTCACAGGTTGCGGCGACGGGGCTGGTCGACGCGGACGTCTCGATGCTGGCTCCGCGGCGCACCAACGACACCGCTGCATGCTCGGCGCCGGGCACAAGGCGAACCGCCAGCTGGACGACTCGCAAGAGTTGCTCACTCGATGACGCGTCCTCGGTCAGCTGCTGGGCGAGGTCCGCACGCGCCAACGAGAGCAGGCTGCGCAGTGTCGCCGGGGTCGTGGTGTCGCTACGTCGAGACTCGACGCCGCGAACTTGATCTTCAATCGTCGTCAAGGCGCTGACCATACGGGTGAGCTCTGCAGAGCTCGGCACCGAACCGCCCGCAGCCCATGCCGAGAGCCGTGCGCGGCAAAGGGCAAGCTCGGCAAGAACCTCGGCCCTGTCCACCTGGGTGGTCATTGCATCGCCTGCTGATCAACCAGTCGACGCGACCGACCGCAACACCGGACACGATCTGGGCCAGACCGCCCACTGCGACTCGCGCGCCGCGGCCGAGTGCGTTGCAGCTGAGTGATTCTCAACAGCATCGCAATGCCATGACGAATTCGCCTCCGTATCAAATCGGCGCCTCTTGGCGGCGCCGTTCGTGAGCCGTGTTGTTCGCTAGATGCGTGCCGCGGTTCTCGCCGCCCCCCGTGGCGGCGAGAACCGCGACCTGGATGGACACTCACTCCTTGAAGGTGTCCTTGATCTTCTCGCCAGCCTGGTCTTTCGCTTTGTCGGTGGCGCTCATCGCGTGTCTCCTCCGGATGCGTGATGCCCCGTCAGCGGGGCCTCAACGGGTTGGCAATTTGACGCACGATGTGGTCGGCTCGGCTCACCGGGCGACGCCAGCCAGTGGTCGGCGTCGACGCCGAGCTGGATCGCGCTGTGCAGGCCGGCGCTGCGCAGCCGGTGCGCGTCGGAGCTGCCCAGTCCGGTGACGATCAACTCGCCGCCGATCGGGCCGAGGACCGCCGCCGCGCGGTTGAGCACGCCGACACACGCCGCCGAGACGTGTGACAACCCGTGTCCGTCGACGATCAGGTGCCTGTGCCCCGTGCGGATCAGCGCGGCGAGTTCCGAGCCGAGATCGGCGACCGTGTCCTCCGTGAGATCGCCAGACAGGCGGATCTCAGCTATCGGCGTGCGGACATTGACATCGCAGAACAGCACGCTCGTGCTTCGAACCGGCGCGGCACCCTGCAGGTTCGCGACCGACCGTCGAACGACTTTCCTTGCCGCGGCCCCGACGTCGGGCGCCGCCCCCGATTCGGCTTCCATCATCCGCGAAACTTACACCGTAAGTTCCAAACTTACAACGTAAACTCGAGACCGTAGCCCATTCGTCCGCGGTGGCGCTCGTGGCGTTGGCACCGGGAGGGCATCGCGCGGGCGCAAGGACGGAGAATCTGCGAAGGTGGCGCCGGGCCACGCATCTCGTTGCCCCGCGCCTACCGGAGAAGTTGAGGTGAGCTCGCGTGGCGACAGGCTCGGAGCGGCGTCGACCGTTGGATCGGGATCGGGTCGTTCGTGCTGCGATCGAGCTGATCGATGAGTATGGCGTGCACGCCCTGTCGATGCGGCGGCTCGGCCGCCAGCTCAACGTCGAGGCGATGTCGCTGTACGCCTACGTGCAGAGTCGGGAGAACCTGCTCGACGGCGTCATCGCGGCCGTCGTCGACGACCTCTTCGATGACCCGGACACCCAGCTCATGGACACCGCCAGCTGGCAGGACTATCTGGTCCAGGTCGCCAACGGCGTGCGGCGCAGTGCCCTGGCACATCCGCGGGTGTTCCCGCTGGTGGCGACTCGGCCGCCCGAGGCTCCCTGGATCCGCCCGCCTTTGCGCTCGTTGCGCTGGGTGGAATCGTTCCTGGCCAGCCTCGGCAACCACGGGTTCGACGACGACACCGCGGTGTACACGTATCGCGCCTTCACCAGCTTCCTGCTCGGCCACCTGCTCCTCGAAGTCGCCGCACTCGGCGCCGACGCTGGTCCGATACCCGAGTCTCGAACCGCCGAGCAGACTCCACCTGACCTTGCCGACTACCCAAACCTCCAGCGGCTGCGCTCGAAAGTCGCTGAGAACCAGTCCGCCGACGAATTCGAAGAATCCCTGGACAACCTGCTCAACCGGCTGCAGGACGTCCGTGACCACGGCATCCCCTAGCGCGCGACCCACTCCTGAACCGGCTCCGCCGGCGACGACGTCCCGGTGATTACACGGTATGCGGCCCTGCCAGCTTCGATGTTTGAGCCAACAGGGCCTGGGCGCGAGTCACACCTAGGCTGAAACCCGTCACCTAGGGGGAGTCTTCCCCATCACGCGGTGCGGGTAACGGTGGGCCTGCCCCCACTTCGCTCGACTCGTTCGGTAGGAGGCGGTCACGCGGGTGCGCTTGATCCAGTCGATGACGCGCCACGCGTAGCTCGGGGGCGTCGATAAGGCCGAGATGGTCGTCGAGTCGCGGCAGGCGTCCGCTCAGCCGCTTTCCACGACCTTTTTGAGGCTGGTCAGCATGGTGTCCCAGTTGCTTCGGGAGTGGTTCGCTTCTTCCTCGCTCGCATTGTTGTCCTGGCTCAGCGAGACGTGCGTCTTGTCGCCGCGCCGCTCAAGTTCATAGGTGAGCGTGTGGTAGTTCTCCGGCACGTCTTCCTGGCCGCTCATTGGGCTGAAATGAGTGACCTTCAACCGGCGGAGGGGTTCGATCTCGACGATCTCGCCCTTATCCTCGTATGGCTTACCCTTATAGGTTCCCTTCCAGACAATTCGGCTGCCCGGCTGCCAGTCGGTGTCGACGTGTGAACCGAACATGTACCTCTTGATCTGCTCCGCGTCGGTCAGCGCTGTCCACACCTGCGAGGGCGAAGCGGCGATGTCGGTTTCCGCGATTGCTACGAGGCCTGCCACTGTCGTTCTCCTTTCGGTACTCGCTTCAAATACCCATATCGGCGCCGGTGTTACACCGTTGATCGACTGCGCGCGGCACTCCTCGGGGGGCGCACATCGGCGTATCCAATAGTCGAGGTCGTGAGGGCCGGCGCACGACGAAGAATTCAGTGCGCAGCGGGTGAGGATCTGTTGAAACCGGGTAGATACCTAGTGCTCGGGTTCCAGCAAGTGTTCCGCCTTCACCCAGTGCGGCGGCGTGCGCGCCAATGCGCCGATTGCAATACTGATCATCTTCGGGGCCGACGCTGAAATACCAGCGAACGGAGCCGTACGAGAGGACGAGGTGATGGGTCGCACGAGCAAGGTAGAACGGGCACTGCAACAGCACGCAGGAGAGGCCAACGGGCTGGCGGGCTCAGCCGTCGAGGCAGTTCGTGAGCATGCCACCGCGGCCGGCGAGAGTGTCAGCAGCGCAGTCACGTCTGCCCTCGACACCGTGGCCGAGCGCAGCCGTCGCGCCCGTAAGAAGGCTCAGAAGAAAGCCCGCAGGCAGGCCCGGTCCATGCGCTCGACGGCGCAGGACACCGTCGACAGCGCCCGTCGACGATCCGCGCGTCGGCTTCGCAAGGCCGGCGCGACCGCCGCCGAACAGGCCGAGAGGCGGGCGGCTCAGCTCGACGCCCCCAAGCGTCGCCGGGGTCGCCTGCTCGCGACCGGTGTCGCGCTCGCTGCCGCCGCCCTCGCCGCCGCCAAGTTCCTCGGCGGCAAGCATGAGCCCGAGCCGCCAGCGTCGTAGCGGGGCCGGCAGCTGATCACCCCTCCGAGCGCCGCGGATCCGCTGACCGGCAGACTGTCCACTGTGGACGCCACGTCAGTGGTGTGCTGGGCCGATCAGGACGTGAACAACGCGCTGTACGCGTTGAGCGCCGGCTGGCCACCGAGGTGCGCGTACAGGACGTTCGAATCCTTGGCGATCTCGCCGGCGCGGATCAAGGCGATGAGCCCGGCCATCGACTTGCCCTCGTACACCGGGTCGAGGATGACGCCCTCGAGCGTGCCGGTGAGCCGGATCGCGTCGAGGGTCGACTGCACCGGGATCCCGTAGAAGTCACCGGCCCAGCCTTCGAGCACGGTGATCTCGTCGTCGCGCAGGTCGTGGCCTAGCCCGATCAGCTCGGCCGTGTTGCGGGCGATCCGGGCCACCTGCTCGCGTGTCTGCTCAATCGTGGCGGACGCGTCGATGCCGATGACGCGGCGCGGGCGCTCCTGGCCCGCGAAGCCGGCGATCATGCCCGCGTGGGTCGACCCGGTCACCGAGCACACGATGACGGTGTCGAAGAAGATGCCGAGTTCTCGCTCCTGTTGCTCGACCTCGTCGGCCCAGTTCGCGAATCCGAGGCCGCCGAGCTTGTGGTCGGACGCGCCTGCCGGAATCGCGTACGGCACGCCGCCGCGCCGGCGAACGTCGTCCAACACGTTGTTCCAGCTGTCCTTGAACCCGATGCCGAAGCCGGACGAGTCGAGCCGCACCTCGGCACCCATGATCCGCGACAGCAGGATGTTGCCGACGCGATCGTTGACCGAGTCCGGCCAGTCGACCCATTTCTCCTGTACCAATAGGCACTTCAGCCCGAGCTTGGCTGCGACCGCCGCGACCTGTCGCGTGTGGTTGGACTGATACCCGCCGATCGAGACCAGCGTGTCGGCACCCTGCGCGAGCGCGTCCGGCACCAGGTATTCGAGCTTGCGCGTCTTGTTGCCGCCGTAGGCGAGCCCGGAGTTGCAGTCCTCCCGCTTCGCCCAGATCCTCGGGCCACCGAGGTGCGCGCTGAGCCGGTCGAGCGGGTGGACCGGACTTGGACCGAACGTCAGCGGGTATCGCGGAAAATCGCCGATCGGCATTGCTGCTCCCCAGGTCGTGGCTCGCGTGAAGGTCAGTATCGGACGTCGGCGGGCTGCGGCAAACGAGCGCTACGGTGTCCGGCAGCCATCGCCAACCGAGACGGGGAGGACCCATGGGCGCGTACGTGGAGCTCGGGCCGGTGCGGACCTGGTACGACGAGCGAGGCGAGGGCGATCCGCTGGTCCTGATGCACGGCGGTCTCGTCGATGCGCGGTTCTTCGATCCGAACGTCGGGCCGCTGGCCGAGCGGTTCCATGTCTTCCTGCCGGAGCGGAGGGGACATGGGCACACGCCGGACGTCGACGGGCCGATCACCTACCAGCTGATGACCGACGACACGATCGCGTTCATCGACCACGTCGTCGGCGAGCCGGCCGACCTCGTCGGGCACAGCGACGGTGCGTTCGTCGCGATGCAGGTCGCCATGCAGCGACCCGATCTGGTGAAGCGGCTGGTGATGATCAGTGGCGGCTTCAACAAGAGCGGCGAGGCGATGCCGGACATGGAATGGGACGTCGACGCGCTGACGCAGTTCCTCGGCCCGGCGTACGGCGAGGTCTCACCGGACGGCGTGGCGCACTTCCCGGTCGTCGCAACGAAGATCGGCGAAATGGCCGCTGTCGAACCGAACCTGGAGGCCGCCGAGCTCGGCGAGGTGACGGCGCGGTCGCTGGTGATGTTCTCCGACGACGACCTGATGACCCTGACGCACGCCGTCGAGATGTACGACGCGCTGCCGAACGCGGAGCTCGCGATCGTGCCCGGAACCTCGCACTTCCTGATGCAGGAGAAGCCGGACCTGGTCAACAAGATCGTGCTTGATTTCCTGACGCTCGACCCGGTGCCGACCGTGGCCGCGATCCGGCGCGCCGCGCCGGCGGCCTAGCGTGACGCGCTACCGATTTCTGGACGGGATGGGCGACGCGCTGGGCGAGCGTGACTTCGCCGACCACGCGTCGGCTCTCGCCTGGGCGCACGACGAGGATGAGCTCGACGACGAGGTGCAGCGGGTGGAGTACCTCGGCCCGGAGGGGGACTGGCGCTGGGCCGGGGCGCTCGAGGGGCGCTAGCACGTCGCGTCAGGGTAGCCATGACACTCATGGGCAAGAGTCCGTGGCAGGACGGCCGTCGGGCGTGGATGCGCCTGCGCGGCTGGTATCAGGACGACGCATCGGCCGAGCCGGGCCATCCGTACGACGGTGGCGGTGCGCTGAAGGCGCTGGCCGACGTCGGCCTGATCCGGCACCTGCTCGGCCAAGCCGAGCTCGTTGCGGTGCGGACCGCGCGACAGCATGGCAAGTCGTGGGCCGAGATCGCGACGATGCTCGGCGTCACCAGGCAGTCCGCGTGGGAGCGGTGGCGCGACCTGGACGAAGGCAGCGAGCAGCCGCCGTCTGGACCTGAGTCGGCCCGCGGCGAGGTCGTCGAGCGAGCGGCGCGGGAGCTTCGTCGACGATCCTCGACGGTCGTACCCGACGTGATCGGCCTGTCCTGGGACGACGCCCGCCACGTACTGCAGCGAGAGGGTCTGGTCGCCGTCGGGCGCGATCCTGATGGCCCTCCGCTGACTGCCATGGGCTGGCCGGACGCGGTGGTGACCGACCAGAGCCCGGTACCGGGAGCGAAGGTACCGGCCGGGTCGCACGTGCGGCTGTGGACCGAGCGCGGCGGCGGGTCGGGCGTGCGCGAGCCGCGCCGCCCGAAGCCGGTGCCGAGGGCAGCTCGGGCGATGCTCGACGAGACTAGCGACGAGGCCGTCGGCTGACGCGTCGCCGGCCGCCGCGGCGGTCGGGAACGTAACGGCGCTCACAGACCCGGGCCGTCACATTGTCCGGCCGGGAGCCGTCTGACCGGTGACAAGCAATCAGCAGTCACCTCGGAGGTTCCCCCATGGCCGCGTCAAGCGCCCAACCGTCCTTTCTCGCGACTCGCCGCGGCAAGTTCACGCTGGTCTTGCTCGCCGCGGTCGGCTTCCTCGATTTCGTCGACGCGTCGATCGTCAACATCGCCCTGCCGCACATCCGCTCCGACCTGCATTTCTCAGTGCAGGACCTGCAGTGGGTGCTCAGCGGATACCTGCTGACCTACGGCGGATTCATGCTGCTCGGTGGACGCGTCGCCGACCTGCTGGGCCGCCGCCGCGTACTGGTCGGCGGGACGGTGCTCTTCGCGGTCTCCTCGCTCGTCGGTGGATTCGCCGGCAGCCCGGGCGTCCTGGTCGGTGCCCGCCTCACCCAGGGTCTTGGCGCCGCGCTGATGATGCCGGCCGCACTGTCACTGCTGACGACATTGTTCAAGGAGGGCCCAGATCGCACCAAGGCGCTCGGCATCTGGGGCGGCGTGGCCGGCCTCGCCTCGGCGGCCGGGGTGTTCCTCGGCGGCGTCCTGTCCGAAGGGCCGGGCTGGCGCTGGGTGCTGTTCGTCAACCCGCCGATCAGCGTGTTCCTGCTCGTCGCGATCTTCTGGCTGCTGCCCGGTGAACGGCGCCGCGCCCGGGTCGCGAACTTCGACATTCTGGGAACCACGCTGGTGACCGGCGGGATGCTGCTACTCGTCTTCGCCCTGGTGAAGGCGCCCGATCAGGGCTGGGGCTCCGGACGCACGATCGGCGAACTGGCCGGCGCGGGCGCCCTGCTGGCTCTGTTCGTGATCAACGAGCAGCGCATCCGGAATCCGCTGGTGCCACTGTCGATCTTCCGGATCCGCGGGCTCGGCGCCGCGGACGTCACCCAGCTGATCGGCGTCGGTGGCTTCGTCACGATGTTCTTCTTCCTGACGCTCTACATGCAGAACGTGCTGGGCTACTCGCCGTTGCAGACCGGCTCGTCCTACCTTCCGCTGACGGTCGGTGTCGGCATCTCGGCCGGCATCTCCACGCAGCTGATCGGCCGGATCGGAACGCGTCCGGTGATCGTGGCCGGTGCGCTCATCACGGCGGGCGGCCTGTACTACCTGTCCCGGATCCCCGTCGACGGCTCGTATCTCACCGACCTGCTACCCGGCCTGATGATCGTGTCGCTGGGTATCGGCGGAGTCTTCGTCGCGACCACCACGGCGGCGAACGCCGGGGTGCCGGCCGACAAGGCCGGGCTCGCTGCGGCACTGGTCAACGCGTCCCAACAGGTAGGCGGGGCGCTGGGGCTCGCGATCTTCTCCGCGATCGCGACGTCGCGCACGAACCACCTGCTGGCCAGCGGCATGCCGGCCGGGCGCGCGCTCACCTCGGGCTTTCACCGGGCGCTTCTGGCCGCCGGCGTGTTCCTCCTCGCTGCGGCGATCGTCGCGCTGCGCACCCGCAACGTCCGCGGCGAAGCGCTGCACGCCGCGACGGGTTCGGAGGCGGCGACGGAGGTCGTGACACCCGCAGCGGTCTGAGCGGTGCGGCCGCGGGTACGGTCCGAGCCGTGCCTGACACCGTGGTCGAGATCGCCGCCGCCGTCCGCGCCGGGCAGCTGACCGCCCGCGCCGCCACCGAAGCCGCCCTCGCGCGGATCGCCGAGCGCGACCCGCGTATCGGTGCCTTCCAGGTGGTGCGGACGGCGGCGGCGCCGGCCGAGGCGGCCGCAGTCGATCAGCGCTCCGACCGCGCCACGTTGCCACTGGCCGGCGTGCCGATCGCGATCAAGGACAACGTGCCGGTCAGCGGCGAGCCGATGCGGATGGGCAGCGCGGGCAGCGACCCGACGGCGCAGGAGTCCGACCACGAGATCGTCCGGCGGCTGCGCGGCGCCGGCGCGGTCGTCGTCGGCGTGACCCGCGTACCGGAGCTGTGCGTGTTCGGCGCGACCGACTCGACGTTCGGCATCACCCGCAACCCGTGGGACGTCGACCGCACGCCGGGCGGCTCGTCCGGGGGTTCGGCTGCCGCCGTGGCCGGTGGAATGGTCGCGGCCGCGCACGGCAACGACGGAATGGGTTCGATCCGCATCCCCGCCGCGTGCTGCGGTCTGGTCGGCCTCAAGCCCGGCCTCGGTGTCGTGCCCGCCCTCGGTAACGGTTCCTGGTTCGGCATGGCGGAGAACGGCCCGCTCGCAACGACGGTGGCCGACTGCGCGCTGGTGCTGTCGGTCATGGCCGGACGTCCCGAGCTGGCCGAGACTGCCGACCCGGGCCGCCTGCGCATCGCGGTGTCGACGAGGAACCCGCTTGCCGGCGTCCCGGTCGAGGCGAGCTGGGCGGCGGGCGCACGCGATGCGGCTGACGCGCTGCGCGATGCCGGGCACGCGGTGCAGAAGGCTGACCCGCCCTACGGCCAGCGCATCGGCCCGTCGGCCATCGTGCGCTGGACCGGGGGCACGGAGCTCGACGCGCGGCTGCTCGCCGACCGGAACTTGCTTGAGACCCGGATCTGGCGGCACGCGGCACTCGGCCGGCTCGCCCTTCGGGTCGGGCTGCCCAAGCCGAGGGGACGTGAGCGCTGGCAGCGCAGGGCAGAGGCCTTCTTCGCCGGCCACGACGTGCTGATCACCCCGACGCTGGCGCGCTCGCCGATCCCGGCGATTGCATGGTCCGAGCGTGGCTGGCTGGCCAACGTCGTGGCGAACACGCGCTACGCACCGTTCCCCGCGCCGTGGAACCTCGCCGGGTGGCCTGCGCTCGCGTTGCCTGCCGGGGTAGGCGAGGACGGCATGCCGCGCTCGGTGCAGCTTGTCGCGCGTCCCGACGGTGAGGCGTTGTTGCTCTCGGTCGCCGCGCAGCTGGAGAGCTTGCGTCCCTGGCCGCGCACCGCGCCGGTCTAGCGGATCCGACGTCAGGCCAGCTCCCGTTCGACGACGTCATGACAACGTTGACAGAAGGTTCGGTCCTCTGCTGGGATCGGGCCCGGGCAGACGACTGGTCTGGCCCGGCCGCGGTGCAGGTGAGGGACATCGGGACAGCCGTGACGCGGAAGGGTTGCTTGAGATGCGTATTCACCATGACCGAGTCATCAAGGCGCCAGCCGCCGTGTTCATCGGCGCGCTCATTCTGGTCGGATCAGTCCTCAGCGTGCCGGCGGCGAGTGCCGCCGCGCCGGCACTCGCGCCGGGCGACTTCGCCACGTCGTTCGAGGCGGCTGATCCGCCACCGGCGACGACCACGGTCGAGCTCGACGGCACCGGCAATCCCGTCCAGGGCAACCTGAGCGGCACGGCGCCGAGCGGGCTGCCGGGGAGCTTGCTGTCGAAGGTCACTGGCGTGACCGCCAGCGCCGAGAACCCGCCAAACGAGGTGGCCGCCAACCTGGCCGACGGGAACCCGTCGACAAAATGGCTGGCGTTCGCGTCGACGGGCTGGGTTCGCTACCAGCTGGCGGCGCCCGCGATCGTCACGGTGTACGCGTTGACGTCCGCGAACGACTCGCCCGGCCGCGACCCGAAGGACTTCACGCTGCAGGGCAGCAACGACGGCTCGGCATGGACCGACCTCGACAGCCGTACCGGCCAGACGTTCAGCGGGCGCTTCGTCACCAACAAGTACACGCTGTCGAATTCGACGGCCTACAGCTTCTACCGGCTCAACATCACCGCCAATTCCGGCGACAGCTTGCTGCAGCTCGCCGACTGGGACATCTCCGACGGCTCGAACACCCAGCCGCCTGCCACCCCGATGGTGACCGCGGTCGGCACTGGCCCGATCAGTGGCTTCAACATGCGGCCGGCGACCGGTTTCACCGGCGTCGCGTCGCTGCGTTATTCCGGAGGCGCGCGAGCCGACGGGCGATCGTTCGAGACGAACAAGCTCTATGACGTCAACGTCCCGGTCGGCGCGAACAGCAGGCTGTCGTACAAGATCTTCCCGGAATTCACCGGACGCGACTCGCAGTATCCGTCGACCTATGCCGCCGTCGACCTGCATTTCACCGACGGCAGCTACTTGAGCGGCCTGGCACCGATCGACCAGCACGGCTATGCGCTCACCGCCGCGGCCCAGGGCGACTCGAAGGTGCTCTACGCGGACCAGTGGAACTACGTGCAGTCCGACATCGGCGCGGTCGCGGCAGGCAAGACGATCGACCGCATCCTGCTGGCCTATGACGATCCCGGCGCGAAGGCAGCGACCCGCTTCCAGGGCTGGATCGACGACGTCACGGTGCAGGGCGCGCCGACGCCGATCGACGCGTCGAGCCTGACGAACTACGTCGACACGCGCCGCGGCACCAACGCGTCCGGCTCGTTCTCCCGGGGCAACAACCTGCCGATCACCTCGCTGCCCAACGGGTTCAACTTCTTCACCCCGGTGACGGACGCGCGGTCGAATTCGTGGGAGTACTACTACCAGCAAGGCAACAACTCGGCGAACCTGCCGATGCTGCAAGGGTTGGCGATCTCGCACGAGCCGAGCCCGTGGATGGGCGACCGCAACCAGATGTCCGTGATGCCTGTGCCTATGGGCGGCTCGCTGACCGGCACGCCGAGCAGCCGCGCCTTGCCGTTCAGCCACGCGACCGAGGTCGCGCAGCCCGACTACTACCGAGTGCTGCTGCAGGGCGGCCTGGTCGCCGAGATGGCGCCGACCGACCACGCCGGGATCATGCGGTTCACGTTCCCCGCCGGTCAGGCGAGCGGAAGCCTGGTCTTCTTCAACGGCATGTTCAGCATCGGACCGGGCAACACGATGACCGGATGGGTCGACAACGGCAGCGGCCTGTCGGCCGGTCGCAGCAGGATGTTCGTCGCGGCGAGCTTCGACCGGGCTCCGACGGCGACGACGGCGACGGCGGCCACGTTCGACACGTCGTCGGATTCACACGTGACGTTGCGGATCGCGACGTCGTTCCTGTCCGTCGACCAGGCCGCTCGCAATCTCGACTTCGAGGTAACCGGACGTTCCTTCGACGACGTCCGCAATGCGGCTCGCGCGGCCTGGAACGATCGCCTCGGCCGGATCACGGTGCAGGGCGCGAGCGAGTCGCAACGCCTGGCGCTCTACTCGAACCTGTACCGGCTGAACCTCTACCCGAACTCGCAGTCGGAGAACACCGGCACGGCCGCTACGCCGCACTGGCAGTACGCCAGCCCGGTGTCCGATCCAGTCGGCGCATCCACCCCGACGCACACCGGGGCGAAGGTCGTCGACGGCCAGATCTACGTCAACAACGGGTTCTGGGATACATACCGCACGGTATGGCCGGCGTATTCGCTGCTCTACCCGGACGTTGCGGCGCGCATCGCAGACGGCTTCGTGCAGCAGTACCGCGACGGCGGATGGATCGCCCGCTGGTCGTCGCCCGGCTACGCCGACCTGATGACCGGGACGAGTTCTGACGTCGCGATGGCAGAGGCCTACCTGAACGGCGTGCACCTGCCGGACGTCCTGAGTGCGTACAACGCGGCGGTGCGCAACGCGACCGACGCGTCCGGTCGCAGTGAGGTCGGCCGCAAGGGAATCGAGAGGTCCCTCTTCCTCGGCTACACGCCGACGAGCACGGCCGAGTCGGTGTCATGGGGACTCGACGGGTTCATCAACGACTACGGCATCGCGAATCTGGGCGCTGCTCTGTCGAAGGACGGCACGTTCTCGAACGCACAGCGCAAGCGGTTCCGCGAGGAGTCCACGTACTTCTTGCAGCGCGCGCAGAACTACGTGAATATGTTCGACCCGTCTACGAAGTTCTTCGAGGGACGCGACACGGCGGGCAACTTCATGGTCCAGGACCCGACCGAGTGGGGGAGCGCGTACACCGAGACCGACGGCTGGAACTTCGCGTTCACGGTCCCGCAGGACGGCCAGGGCCTGGCGAACCTGTACGGCGGCCGGAAGGCGCTGCAGGACAAGCTGGACCAGTTCTTCGCGACACCCGAGAACGCCGACAAGCCGGGCTCGTACGGCGGCACCATTCACGAGATGCGCGAGGCGCAGGCCGTCCGCATGGGCCAACTCGGCATGAGCAACCAGCCCAGCCACCACATCCCCTACATGTACGACTTCGCCGGAGCGCCCGCGAAGACGCAGAAGATCGTCCGCGAGCTCCTGCAACGCGTCTACGTGGGCAGCGAGATCGGCCAGGGCTACCCCGGCGACGAGGACAACGGTGAGATGTCGTCGTGGTACGTGCTGAGCTCGCTCGGCGTGTACCCGCTGGAGGCCGGGTCGCCCAACTGGGCGATCGGATCGCCGCAGTTCACGAAGATGACCGTGCACCGCTCCAGTGGCGACATCGTGGTCAACGCGCCGGCGAACAGCACGAAGGACGTGTACGTGCAGGGGCTGAACGTCAATGGCCACAAACAGAGCGCGGTGTGGATCGACTCGTCGGTTCTCGCGCACGGGGGCACGCTCGACTTCGACATGGGCCCGAACGCGTCGTCGTGGGGAACCGGTGCGAACGACGCACCGCCCTCGCTGACGAACGGGAACGATCCCGCCAAGCCGCTCGTCGACACCGCCGGTCCAGGCCTCGGCACGGCCACCGGCCCGGACGGGCAAGATGCCGCCAAGCTGTTCGACACTTCGTCGGCTACCCAGGTCACATTCGCCGACGGCACACCGCAGATCACCTGGAAATACGCAGGAAAAGCGCAGCAGCGCCCGACGTACTACACGCTGACGTCCGGTGCCGCGGCCGGCGATCCGGCCGACTGGACGCTGCAGGGTTCCAACGACGGCCTGAGCTGGGCCACGGTGGATTCCCGCAAGAACGAGACGTTCGCCTGGCGCGACCAGACCCGTCCGTTCGCGATCGACGCACCCGGCCGCTTCGCGCAGTTCCGGCTCGTCGTGACGCGGACGGTCGGCGCGCCGAGCACGAACCTCGCCGAGATCGAGCTGCTGCAGGGCGGCGACGTGGTGCTTGGTGGCGGCGAGCTGACCGTTACGCCCTCGGCCGCCGTGTCTGCCACGACGGCGTCGGCGTTCAGTGGCACCCTCGCAACCGTGACCGGTGGCTCGGGCACCTACCAGGCGACCATCGATTGGGGCGACGGCACGCCGGCGGCGGCTGGAACGGTCACCCTCTCGTCGCGCGGCGTCTACGGCATCAGCGGATCGCACACCTATGCGGAGCCGGGCTTCTACCAGGCGAGCGTCACTGTCAGCGACGGCGTCAGCCAAGAGGTCGTCACGGTCGGCGTCGATGTCTCGTTCGCGTCGAAGACCGGCTTGACCGCCGCGTTCGACAAGGTGTGCATCGGCGATGACGGCGCGCTCGCCGCGGACTGCGACGGCGTGGGCTTCGGGTACTCGCGCACTGCGCTGTCGGACGCGGGCGTCGTGCAGGGACAGTCGCATGCCGTCCCCGGAACCGCGCTGCACTTCACGCTGCCGAAGGTCGCGCCGGGACAGCCGGACGACGCGACGGGCAACGGGCAGACGATCAGCCTCGACCTGCCCGCCGACGCGACGAGCATCTCGTTCATCGGCACTGGGACCGAGGGCGATCAGGATTCCACTGCAACGGTGACGTTCACCGACGGCAGCACGGCTACTGTCCCGCTGCAGTTCAGCGATTGGACGCTCGGTGCCAACCCGAACGGCACCCCGTCGTTCGGCAACATCGCGGTCGCGAAATGTGCCTACCGGCTCAGCGGAACCAGCCTCGACAGCGACCAGCCGTTCCTGTTCGCCACGACGCCGTACACCATCCCGGCCGGTAAGCGCATCGCATCTGTGACGCTCGGGCACGACGGCGACATTCACGTGTTCGCGATCGCCGACGACGGCACGGCATCCGCGCCGCTGTCGCTGACGACGCCGGCCGATCAGACAGCCACTGCCGGTCAGGCGCTCAGCGCCGATCTGGGCACCGTCTCCGGTGGCGTTCCCGGATCTGCCGGTTATCAGGCGCGCGTGCAGTGGGGCGACGGCGGCGTCGTGCAGGACGCGACGATCAGCGCATCCGGCGCGATCACGGCGAGCCACACGTATGCGCAGGCGGGCACGTTCACCGTGCACGTGACGGTGTGGGATACCCAGTCGAGCGCGGAGGCCACGTTCAAGGTCACCGTGTCGGCATCGCCGAGCCCGTCGATCACCGTGGTCCCGACGGCGGCACCGGGTGACACCACGTCGCTCACCGGCAGCGGGTTCACCGCCGGCGAGCAGGTGAAGGTGACCCTCGACGGTGCGGCCGAAACTACCGTCGCCGCAACGGCAAAGGGCACGATTACCACGACGCTGACCGTGCCGGGCTCGGCTGAACCGGGCCGGTACGCGGTCGTCGCGTCAGGCGCGGCATCCGACACCCCGGCGGCAGCGACGGTCGACGTCCAACCATCGGCCGCACCGACGTATCAGCCGCAGGTCACGCTGTCGCCGTCGTCCGGACCGCACGGCTCGCTGATGTCCATTGCCGGCAACGGGTTTGCGCCGCGCGAGTTGCTCACGATCACGTTCCGGTCAGGCGCGAGCACCTTGGCCACGCAGACGATTCGCGCCGACGGGCAAGGCATTCTCGGCGGCGCGGCGATGAGCGTGCCCGACATCGCCGCGATCGGCGCGGCGCAGGTCACGGTCACCGGCTCGGTCTCGCACGCGTCTGTGCCGGCGCCGTTCCAGGTCACCACCGGCGAGTCGGCCGCGACCGTCTACCGCCCGGTTCTGGATCTCGCGTCTGCCGGCGGCGCCGTCGTCGTCTCCGGATCCGGCTTCGCGCCGAACGAGGTGATCGCGATCCAGATCGACGGAGCGGCAACGGCGCAGACCGTCCGGGCCGATAGCAGCGGGTCATTCGCCGGTGTCCGCATCGCGGCGCCCGCCGACGGTGATCACGTCGTCGTCGCGGCCGGCGTGGACTCGCTGCTGCCCGTGAGCGCGTCCTTCGCCGTTCGATCCGGGACGGTGACCGTAGCGAGCTAGCAGGGGAACAGGCCGGTGATGCCCGGCGGGAAGTCCGTGCCGAAGACGTTGGGCCCGAAGCAGTTACCCGTCCCGGTGCCGTCGTAGACGATGTCGGCGCCGGGCGTGGTTGCCCGCACGGGGTCCGGGTTGGCGCCGTTGTGCAGGATGCGATTGCCTCGAACCGCATTGCGGTCCGGATTGACCTCCAGGCGCGGGTCGAGCGGGCCGAACGGGCTCTGCACGATGCCGACGCCGACTGAGTCGTTGCCGACGGCGGAGTTGCCCGTGATGACGACATGGTCGCCGCCGACGTTCAGGATGCCGGTACCGGTCGGCAGCAGGCCGACGTCGTCGCCGCTGTCGGCGGGCACCGGGTTCGGCATGTTGTTGTGGTCGACGACATTGGCGTCAATCGTCGTGTCGTCGTTCAGCGGCATCGGCAGTCCGGGCAGCAGGGACACCAGCACGCCGACCGTGTTACCGATCAGCTTGTTGCCGCGGACCACCGAGTGAACGGAGTTCTCGATCTCGACGCCGATCGAGCAGCCGGACACATGGTTGCCCGTCACCGTCACGCCGTTGTCGTCGCCGACGTAGATTCCGGCGTCGTGGGTGCCGCTGACATCGTTGTGGTCGATCGATCCGTGCACGGAGCAGATCGGGAACGGGCCGTATTCCTCGTTGTCGACGTAGCGTCCGTGGGTCAGCCGGAATCCGTCCACGCCGATGAGGTGCACGCCCGTGTCGTCGGCGTGCCGGATCGTCAGGCCGTCGATGGTGATGCCGTGCAAGCTGAGTGCGGGGCACAGCGGGTTGCCGTCCGGGCCTACCGAGACCTCCCCGGTTCCCACCTCGATGCCGTACTCGTGCCCGGTCGCGTCGATGACGGCTGCCCGGCTGCCCCGGATCGTGAGCGGGCTCTTGTCGACGACGACGCCGCCTTCGTAGGTGCCTGGTGGCACCACGATCGTGTCGCCCGGCGCGGCCGAATCCACCGCCGCCTGGATGGAACCGGTCACCACGATGACTCGCGGTTTCGCGGCTCCCGCGTTCGGCGCGGCGGCCAGGCCGAAGCCGGTCATCGCTAGGGCAAGCGATGCTGCGAGCATTGACACGCGCCGGGCCATGACGTACCTCCCGCGGTCACTGAGGGCGGGCGGAGCGTACTACCCAGTTGCATCGCGGGAACAGCGTCGGGAGGCGTCGATGAGCAACCTCGAGCTTCGGCCGGCCGAGGTGGTCTGTGACTCCAGCGGCCGGGCGGCGTCGCCTGCGGTCGAGGTGCTCACTCCGCGTGTCGTTCCGCTCGGCGGAACCCGTGCCATGCGGGTGAGCCGGACGCTTCCACAGCGCGGGCGCTCGCTCATCGGACCGTGGTGCTTCATCGACCATTACGGACCGGAGCGCGTCGCCATGGGCGTGCCCGCGCATCCGCACACCGGGCTGCAGACGATCAGCTGGCTGTTCAGCGGGCAGATCGAACACCGCGACAGTGCCGGGCACCATGCGCTGATCCGGCCGGGCGAGCTGAACCTGATGACCGCTGGGCGCGGCATCAGCCATGCCGAGGTGTCCACTTCGGACACAACGGTGCTGCACGGCGCTCAGCTGTGGGTAGCTCTGCCGTCGGCCGAGAGGTTCGCCGATCCGGCGTTCGAGCAGTACGTTCCCGATATCGTCCGGCAAGCGGGCTTCGATGCGCGCGTATTTCTCGGGACGCTGCTGGGTAGCACGTCGCCCGCCGCGGCCCATTCCCCCTTGGTCGGCGCGGAAATCACGATTGAGCCGGGGCACACCGCGCACATCCCAGTTGATGCGGCGTTCGAGCACGGCGTTCTCGTCGATACCGGTGCCGTCACCGTTGACGGCACCGACGTGACGAGGGGTTCGCTGGGCCATGTCGCGACTGGCCGCGACGTGATCGAACTGCGGGCCGGCGACGCGGGGACGGCACGGGTGCTCATGGTCGGCGGCCGGCCGCTCGGCGAGCGGATCCTCATGTGGTGGAACTTCGTCGCCCGCACGCATGACGAGATCGTCAGGTATCGCGCCGACTGGCAGGCGGAGATCGGCGCGGGCTCGCGAGCCCAGGGTCGGTTCGGGTTGCCGAGCGGAGCTGCCGAGGCTCCGCTGCCGGCGCCGGTCATGCCGAACGTCAGGCTGAAACCGCGGGAATGATCACCGGGACCCCGCCCGGCTGGTGACGCCTACGGCTCGGGCGCGGGCCTGCGCCTCGTCGGACGCTCCGGCCATGACCAGCGCCTCGATCAGCGCGCCGGTCACCGGTGCGACGTCGAGCACGCGCAGGCGCGCGTTCGGCGCAGCCGTGCTCAGTCGTTCAGCGATGCGCCCGATCAGGATTCCGTTACCGGACTGGAGGGTTCCGCCGCCGAGCACGATATCGGCGTCCGAGCGCAGGAGGTGCAGCCGCCGCAGCAGCGTCACGGCCATGTTCGCCGTCTCGTCAGCCAGCCGTTCGACGATCTCGCGTGCGACTTGATCGCCTTCGGACGCCGCCTCGAACACCAGCGGAGCCAGCCCGTGCAGTGACGCATGGGGAATCTTGCCGCGATGCACGCCCAGGGCCACGGCCTCGGCGTCGGCGACCGAGAAGTGCTCGGCGACGCGCCTGCTCAGCGCGGTGGCGGGCCCCCGGCCGTCCTCTGCGCGCACGGCCGCTCCGAGGCCGGAGACGCCGACGGCGTAGCCGCCGCCCCAGTCGCCGGTGATGTCGCCGAGTGAAAGGAATCGCGCGACCTTCCCGCTCGGGTGGACGCCCACCGCGTTGACACCCGCACCGGAGACGACGGCGACGCCCCAGCCGCGGGGACTGCCGGCGCGCAGGATCGCGAAGACGTCGTTGTAGACCTTCAGCCTGTCGACGATTCGCAGCTTGCGCAGCTCGGTGTGCGCCTCACGCTCCTCGGCCGGAATGTCGACGTTGGCCAGGTAGAACGCACCGGCGCCGATCCGGGCCGAGGGCGCGATGCCGGCCTGCTGGCGCGCCGCCTCGACCATCGCCGCGAGGTCGCGTGCCGTCTGGGCCATGCCGTCCATGTGCGGGCGCGTGCCGCGCCCCTGCACCTGTGCCAACACGGCACCGTCCACTGTGGCCAGTACGACGTCGGTCTTGGAGTTACCGCCGTCGGCCGCTATGACGTACTCAGCCACCGGTCGTGCTCCGGGCCGCCGCGAACTGCGGCAGTAATTGGGCATTCTCGCGGAGGATGTCGTCGAGCAGCGCCGCGACGTGCTGCCACTGGCGCACGAGCGGGTTCGCGAGCAGCGCCCGGGCCGCGACGTTCGGGTCACCGGACTTGGCGGCCTCGATGGTCAGCAGCTCGTACTGGGTGACTGCCTGCACGAGGCCAAGCATCTCCGGACGCAGCGGCGGGACCGCGACCGGATGTGCCCCGGAACGGTCGACGGTCGCGGGCACCTCGACGACGGCGTCGGCCGGCAGCCCGCGAATCGTCGCGTCGTTGCGCACGTTCAGGTAATGCCGCGCGCCGTCGCCGGTCATCAGCGACGTGACGAGCGCCGCAGCCGCCTCGCTGTAGTAGGCACCGCCGCGCTGGTCGAGCAGCTCGGGCTTGCGGTCGAGTGCGGGATCGCGGTAGATGCGCAGCAACTCGCGTTCGATCGCCAGCACCTCCTCCGCGCGATGCGGGCCGTGTCTCTCGGCCTCGACGGCCTCGTCGGTGCAGTAGAAGTAGTGCAGGTAGTAGGACGGGATCGCGTCCAGCATTCGCATCAGGTCGACCGGCACGCCGAGATCGGCCGCCAGCTCCGTGGCGTACTTGGACGCGAGGATCTCGGGCAACATGTCGAAGCCGTCGATGCGCACGGCGCGCAGCCAGGTGAGGTGGTTCAGGCCTGCGTGGTCGAGTTCGACCCGCGACGGCGGCACGTTGAAGTGCTGCGCGAAGCCCCGCTGGAAGCCGATCGCCACATTGCACAGGCCGACCGCACGGTGCCCGTCGTCGAGCAGCGCGCGCGTGACGATGCCCACCGGGTTGGTGAAGTCGACGATCCACGCGTCCGGCCGGGCGTACTTCCGAGTCGCGTCCGCGATCTCGAGTACGACCGGGACGGTGCGCAGCGCCTTGGCGAACCCGCCCGGTCCGGTCGTCTCCTGGCCGACCAGCCCGTAGCGCCCGGGAATCGTCTCGTCCCGCAGCCGGGTCTGCTGCCCGCCCACGCGCAGCTGGATCAGCACGGCGTCGGCACCGTCGAGCGCGTCCGGCAGCGACGCCGTCGTGCGGACGGTGCCCGGATACGACTGCGCGGCGAGAATGCGGCCGGAGAGCCCGCCGACCACGTCGAGCCGGTCCGCGTCGATGTCGTGCAGGATCAGCTCGTCGACCTGGAGCAACCCGGCGCGCCGCGCGAAGCCATCGACCAGCTCCGGCGTGTAGGTGCTGCCACCGCCGACCACGGCGATCTTCATCGGCTCAACCCTTCACGCCGGTCAACGTCACGCCTTCGACGAACACCTTCTGGGCGAAGAAGAAGATCAGAAGGACCGGCGCCAGGAAGATGATCGACGCCGCCATCTGCAACTGGTAGGAGTTCTGGTGCGCGCTCTTCGCCAGCGTCGTGAGGCCGACCGCGAGCGTCTGGCTGGTCGTGCTGTTTCCCGTATACAGCAAGGGATTGTAGAAGTCGTTCCACGCGTAGAGGAAAGCGAATAAGCCCACGGCGGCGATCGCCGGTTTCGCTGTCGGCACCACGATCCTGGTGAGGATGCGCCAGTCGCTCGCGCCGTCGCACCGTGCCGCCTCGGTGATCTCCTGCGGGATGGTCAGGAAGAACTGGCGCAGCAGGAAGATGCTGAACGCGTCGCCGAAGAACGACGGGATGATCAGCGGGCGCAGCGAGTTCACCCAGCCCAGCTTCGAGAAGATGACGTAGAGCGGCAGGCTGGTGACCTGGGCGGGGATCATCATCGTCGCGAGGACGACCATGAACATGGCATCGCGGCCGCGCCACGACAGCCGCGCCAACGCATACGCGACGGGCACCGATGAGAGCAGGACGCCGGTCGTCGACAACCCTGCGTACAGGATGGTGTTCCACAGATCGCGGGCGAACGGCATGGCGGTGAACACGTCGCCGAAGTTGTGCCATGCCCACTTGTTAGGCCACAGCGCGCCGGTGCCTGCTTGGCTCTGGGTCATCACCGACGTGATGACACAGATCGCGAACGGCAGCAGGAAGCACAGCGCGACCGCGATAGCCAGCGCGTGGTCAGCGACCGTGCCGAGCACGCGCCGGTAGGAGATCTCGCGCGGCCGCGCGTCGACGGCAGTCACCGCACCGCCCCCGCGTAGTAGACCCACCGGCGCGACGCGCGGATGAACACCACCGTGCACAGGAAGATGACGACGAACAGCAGCCACGCCATGGCTGACGCGTAACCCGTCCTGAAGTATTGGAAACCCTGCCGGTAGATCTCGGTCGTGTAGAAGAGCAAGGAGTCCTGCGGGTAGCCGATCGAGTCGTTGCTCGACAGGACCGGGTTCGCCGAGCCGGACGCGACGAACGCCTCGGTAAAGTACTGGAACGTGTAGATCATCCCGGTGAGCAAGGAGAAGAAGATCACCGGCGAGATGCCGGGCAGCGTGATGTGCCAGAACTTCTGCCGCGCGCTCGCGCCGTCGATATCAGCCGCTTCGTAAAGGGTTTTCGGCACGTCGAGCATGCTCGCCAGGAACAGGATCATCGTGTTGCCGACCGTCCACAGCGCCATGAGCACGAGGCTCGGCTTGGACCAGGTCGCGTCCGAGAACCACCCCGGCCCGTTGATGCCGACGTGACCGAGGATGTTGTTGAGTGGGCCGACCGGGTTCAGCATGACGATGAATGCGAGCGCCGTGGCGACGATGGGCACCATCGCGGGCAGGAAGTAGATCGTGCGGTAGAACGTCGCCCCGCGCTTGATCCGGGTCAGTACCCACGCCACGAAGATCGCCCAGAGCGTCTGCAGCGGCACCATGAAGACGACCATCCACAGCGTGTTGCGCACGGCGATCCAGAACACCTGCGACTGGGAGAACAGCCCGCGGTAGTTGTCCAGGCCGACCCACTGCGTCGGCAGGTACGAGCCGGCCTGGTAGTTCGTGAACGAGTAGTACAGCGTGGCGAGTACGGGGTAGACGACGAAGAGTGCCAGCCCGACCAGGAACGGCGACATGAAGCCGAGCACCACCCACCAGCGCGTCCTGCTGGCACGCCGGCGCCGGCGCCCGGCCGGGGTGAGCCCCGCACCCCGGGCCGCCGCTGCCGATCGGGTGGCGACCGCGGTCACCGTCCGTTCGCCTGCTTGTTGATCGTGTCGATCTGTCCGGCGAACCTCTTCAGCGCTGCTTGGACGTCTGCGATCTTGCCCTGTTCGTACTGTTGCGTGAACGTTCCCCAGGCGTCGACGTCCTGGCCGCCTACGGCGGTCAGCTCCTTGTAGTACGAGCCGGAGTTCTTGAAGATCGCGATCAGCGGCGTCCAGTGCGGGTCGCTCGCCTGCTGCCACGAGGCCAGCGAGTCGAACGTGCTCGGGATGTTGCTCACCGCGTCGGCGAGCGTGTTCAGGAAGTCCGTGTCGGTCGTCAGCTGCTGCGCCGCGAAGAACGCCTCCTGCGGGTGCTTGGTGTGGCTGGAGATGTAGAGGACGGTGCCCTGCGTGTTGCCGACGCCGTAGCGGTCGACCTGGTCGTCCGGCACAGGGAACGGTGCGACGCCGTAGTCGAGGTTCGGCGCCTCGGCCTTGATCTCACCGACATGCCATTCGCCGTCGTACTCCATGGCGGCGACACCCTTGACGAACGGGTTGGACGCGTCGTCGGTGTGCGGTTGGTATCGCCCGACGTACTTCTGCACGTTGCCCTCGCCATAGAAGTCCTGCAGTGTCTTGTCCAGCTCGAGGATCTTGATCCAGTTCGGGTCCGTGCCGAACGTCGCCTTGCCGTCCGCGTCGTAGAAGTTCGCGTTCGTGTGCACGCCGGTGAAGATGTTCGCGTTCGAGTCGTAGTCGGTACGCGTCACCAGGCCGTACGTCTTGATCGAGCCGTCCGGGTTCTTCACGGTCAGCTTCTTGGCGTCGGTGATCAACTCGGAGAACGTCTTGGGTGGACTACTGATCCCGGCCTTGGCGAAGAGCGTCTTGTTGTAGAACAGGCCGTACGCGTCGGTCAGCAGCGGCAGCGCGCACTGCTTGCCCTGGTACTGCGTGTAGACGAGCGATGCGGCGGGGAACGTCTTGGCAACGTCGATGTTCGCCGCCTTCAGGTACGCGGTCATGTCGAGCACGGTGCCGTTGTGGCAGAACTGGCCGACGTAGTCGGGTGCGGTCGAGATGAAGACGTCCGGCGGCTTGCCGGCCGCTATCGCCTTGGCGTACGCGGCATCATCCTTGCCGGGCACGAACTTGACGGTCAGCCACGGGTATTTCGTGTGCAGCTTGGCAAGGTCGTCCTTGAACGCCTTGACCTCGTTGCCCAGCGTGTTGAACGTCCATACCGTGATCGTCGTCGGCGCATGGCTCGCATTCGTCGAGATCGCGGATGCGACGGTCGGGGCCGGATTGGCACCACCGCCACCGGTCGTACATCCGGTGACGAACAAGGCGGCGATTGTCGCGGTGGCTGCGAGTGCCGTTCTGGCCCGCTTCATGTGGATTCCCCTGACCGTTGATGGACCGATGACGGGTGCTATGGCGTCGCGAGGGACGCTGCGGAGAAAACCGAGGCCCGCGCCAGTTCGCTGGCGAGGGACACCGCGCCCAGCAGGGCGGCTTCCTTGCCGCATTTGGAGACCTCGATGCGCGGCATGAACGGCGACATCGCCTGGACGTGCCTGGTGACCGGTTCCAGCAGCAGATCCTGGTTCAGGCCGACGCCGCCTGCGAGCACGACGAGTTCGGGATCCAGCACGGCCGTGACGCCGCAGATCACGTACGCGATGCGGCGGGCGATCGCGTCGACGACCTGCATCGCGCGCTGGTCGCCGGCCCGGGCGAGGTCGAAGACCTCGGGCGCGCTCAGGTGAGGGTCCATGCCCCGGGCCACTGCCTCGTCGACCACGCCGGGTCCGGACAACGTGTCCTTGATCATCGCCCGGTCGTGCGGTGGCGTCGCCGGTATGGCCGGATCGTCACCGGGCAGGTAGCCGACCTCGCCGGCCGCCCCGGAGACGCCCCGGTAGAGCTTTCCACCGAGCACGATGCCGACGCCGAGCCCGGTGCCGATCGAGAAGATGGCGAAATCGTTGACGTCGCGGCCGTGACCACTCGCCCGCTCGCCGAGCACGGTCAGGTTGGTGTCGTTCTCGAGGGTGACCGGGACGCCGAGTGCGTGGCGGACCGCCTGCGGGAAGCCGACGCCGTCGCGGGGGAGCGCGTCGCTGAGGCTGAGCCGCTGACCGTCCGGATGGACGACGGCTGGCACGCCGACCACCACGTGCACGAGGTCGGCGACAGTGACATCCATCGACGCTGCGAGCTTCTCGGTCATGGCCCGCACCTGTGCCACCAGCGTGTCGAACCGGCGCCGCGTCCGGGCATGCGTCTGCGCCTGGATCTCACCGGAGATGTCGGCGATAGCGGCGTGCACCCGGTCATGGCCGATGTCGACACCCACCGACAGGCCGCTGGCCGGGCGCACGCGGTACAGCGTCGCGGCGGGGCCGGGACGCCCATGCGCGTAACCGATCTCGTCGACGACCCCGGCGGCGAGCAGCGTGGTCAGGGCCAGCGTGACCGTCGGTTTGGACAGGCCGGTGCCCGCGGCGATGTCCGAGCGGGCCATCGGACCGTCACGGTGAATCAGTTCGAGCACGGCCCGTGCGTTCATCGAGCGCAGCAGGCTCTGCGGACCCGCGGGGAAGGTCCCGGCGTCCTCGCTGCGTCCGCGACCGGCCATCGAGCCCCCCGTCACGGCAAGAATTGAACGGAAACTTTCCTATTGAACGGTGACGGTAGGCATCGGGCTGACCGCAGTCAAGGGCCGGCGTCGTGCGGTGTCATCCGCCGGGCATGTCGAGGGGCCCGCCGGACACCCGGCGGGCCCCTCGAACGCGGTTACCGCAGCAGGTAACTCATCGCGTTGCCGAGCACCGTCTTGCGGGTGTCGTTACCGGTGATGCCCTCCAGGCCGAAGCCCATATAGACGGTGTCTGCCGTGTCGACGACCGCTGCCTCGGGGAAGTTGCCCGCGGCCAGCCGGGTGAAGTTGTTTGCGTTGGGCGCGCTTCCCGGTGGCGGACCGGTAACCTCCCAGCCGCCAGTGTCGGTCTCGAAGGACGTGCTGCCCTCGCCCGTGGACACCGCGATGTCGTCGACGAACACGCCGAGTCCCTGGGTGGCCCAGTCGCTGGCGTAGGCGATCGACACCTGGACCTGCTTGCCGGCGTACGGCGAGAGGTCGACAGCCCATTGCTGCCACCCGGCCGAGTTGCCCGATGCGGCGTTCCAGCTGCCGGTGGTTCCGGTCGGGCTGCACGTCCCGTCCGCGTTGAGCGTCTGGTAGTGATCCAGCTGCGGGTGCAGGTCTCGCCAACCCGCGGGGCAGCTCTGGCCTGTGGACTGGCTGGTGTGCCCGTTCAGGTCGGGCAGCGTCGTCCAGTCGTCCTGGCCCGCCGTTCGCGCCTCGACGAACATGTGGTCCCATTCCGGCTCGGTGTCGTACGACGTCCAGAACGACACGCTCGCGCCACCGGCCGGCACCGTGATCGTCCTGGTCAGCCGCTTGTACGACACGTCGCTGATCTGCGAATACACGTAGTACGAACCGGTGTGCGGGTCGAACGGACCGCCCGGCCGGTCGTACTTCGCCGACGGCACGCTGGCGAACTGCGGATAGTCGCTCACCGGCAGCAGCGCGCTGACCGGGATGAACGACGCGCTGTGATCCTGGTTCTTCGCGCTTTGACCGCCGTTGAAGTCCCACGACAGGCCGCTGAACGGATCCGCGGCGCCGACGACGGGATACATGTTGCCGGTGTCCGCGTTGATGCCGGCGTTGTCGTTCAGCAGGCCGGCACCGAACCAGTATTCGAGGACGTCGTTCACACCGTCGCCAGATCCACCCAGCGGCCGGCAGCGCGCGGTGATCGCCGGACTCGACGAGCACTGTGCATTCTCGAACGGGTCGTAGAGCTGGTTGCCGTGCGCCTGGGTGTACTGGTGACCGGCGTACTTGCCGGTGTAGAGCACGCGGCCGCCGTCGTTGAGGTAATCACGTACCGACAGCAGCTCGGTCATCGCCAGCCGGGACGCGTTACCGGGACCCCAGCCGGGCTCCCGGGTGATGATGTCATCGCCGGTGTACCAGATCACCGCCTGGTAATGCCCGAGAACGCCGAGCGGGTCGGGCGCGGTCCGGCCGTTCGCGTCGACGTCGTACACGTCGTAGCTGATGCCGTTCGCGGCGAGCGCGCCGGTGTAGTACGACAGGTACTGCGGCGCGGCCTTCTTGTACACCGGCGAGGCGCCGGTGTAGTCCTCGGCCGAGAGGATCAGCACCTGGTGGTGGGTGTTCGACACGGCCTGATAGGTGAACGAGCCGCTCGTCGCGCCGCCACCCACGAACCACACCGTGACCGAGTCGCCAGGGCTGGTTCCGGTGACCTGGCCACGCATGACCCGGTAGTAGTTCGCGTTGCCGACCCCGTACTTCTCGCCCTGGGTCCATTCCGACGTCGAGGCGCTGTGCACCGCACCGCCGTTGATCTGGTATTTCACCGTGACGGCGCCCAAGCTGCGCAGCGCGAGCACCCGCACGTCCTGCGGGTCGCCGTAGGACTTGTCGAAGCGGAAGTCGAACATCGACAGCGCGCCGTTCTCCGGGTCGACCTCGGTCTGGCTGAGGTAGAACGGCTTGGTCGTGGCCCCGACAGCCGAGTCCGGCGTCGCCACGTGCGTGGCGGACGTCGCCAGCGACAGGTCGAACGGCAGCGTATTGACGAACTCGGCCTGCACCGCTGCTTCGTCGTCCGGGAAGACGAAGCCGCAGCCGTCGCAGCCCTCGTCGAGCTCAGGCGTGAACGAGATGGTGCCGTCGTGCCGGTCGGCGTAGTCGGTCGTTTCGCCGTTGGTCACGTACAACTCATCGGCGCTCTGGCCCGGGTCGAAGCCCGGGATCGCCGGGTGGGCATCGGTGCCGGCTAGTGCCGCGTAGATCGGGTTGTCGGCGTCGGGCGTGCCGACCTGCCAACCCTGCGGGTAGAGGATCTCCGGCCCGAACGAGTGGAAGTTCGATTGGAGCTTCGGCTTGATCCGATCGAGCAGCCCTTGCATCGCTTTGGTTTCAGGCTCGGAGGCCGCCGCCGGGCCACGGTAGGTCTCACTCGACGTCAGCGTCGATGATCCCTCGTTGTCGTAGTTCCAGTGCTCGTTGAAGTTGCGGTTCGGGTCGACACCGTCGATGCCGGTGATCTGGCCGTCGCCGTTGTTGTCGCGCAGGTTCTTCCGCCACAGACGAACGTTGTCGAACGTGTACTGGTAACCGTCCGGGTTCGCGACGACGACGAACCACAGCTCGGTGGTCTTGAGGAGGTTCTTGATCTGCGTGTCGTTCGCGCGCCACTTGTCGATGTAGTAGTGCAGCAGGCGCCGGTCGACCTCGGTGCTGATCCATTCACGGGCGTGCTGTGTGGCGCTGTAGAGCACCGCCGGACGGGTGCCATCGGCGACGGCGTTGGCTGACTGGGTGACCTTCAGCGCGAGCAATTCACGTCCGCCGTAGGTGTGGCCGAGTACCTCGAGCTTGACCAGCTGCGGATTGGCCGTGGCGACGGCATGCAGCTCGTCGCGGATACCGCCCGGCTCGTCCCACGAGCGCCAGACGTTGTAGCCGCCGGCGGCCTCGGCCGCTGCCCGTTGCGCCTGGGAGCGTCCCTGCTGATCGCGGGTGACCGTGACGTCGTAGCCGCGAGCCGCGAGCGCGTCACGCTCGGCGGGGCTCAGCACGATCTGGGCTTCGGTCATTCCCCCGGCCGGCTTCTGGGCGACGACGTCCAGCCCGCTACGTACGAACCCCGCCGCGTCGGCCGCGGGGGCCCGGACCGTGTACATGTCGAGCTGTTCGGCACTGGGCTTGGCCTGCGCCGGTTGGATCGCAGCAAGGCAGCTGATGCCCAGCGCGGCCGCGGCGAGAAGGATTGCGCGACGTCTCATGAGGAACCCCCACCTGTGCGGGAATACAGAGATTCCCGTGAGGCTAATCGCTACCTGACGGTGCCGGAAGCACGTGCGAGTTACGGACCAGGTGCGGCTGAAACGCCATGGTTCATACAGTTAACGCCATGGTTCATACAGTTACGGACATGACCGCAGTCGCCGTAGCCGTCACCGACGGAATGCCGCTGTTCGAGCTCGCCGCGCCGTGCGCGGTCTTCGGGATCGACCCCGGCCTGACCGACCCCTGGTACGACTTCACCGTCTGCGCCCCGGCCGGTGTGCGCGTCGGGGGCTGGCTGCGTGCCGATACGCAGAACGGGCTGGACGATCTGGCGAGCGCCGACACGGTCATCGTGCCGGCGTGTCACGACGTCGAGGCGCCCCCGCCCGCCGAGCTGGTCGAGGCCGTCCGCGCCGCGTACGACGGCGGGGCACGCGTTGCGTCGATCTGCACCGGGGCGTTCGTACTGGCCGCCGCCGGCTTGCTCGACGGGCGGCGCGCCGCCACGCACTGGATGCACGCCGCGCGGCTGGCTGCCCGCCATCCCGCTGTCGACGTCGATCCCGGCGTGCTCTACATCGACGAGGGCAATGTGCTGACCTCTGCCGGAAAGGCCGCGGGCATCGACCTGTGCCTGCACATCGTCCGCACCGACCACGGCGCCGCCGTTGCCAATGACCTGGCGCGGCGGCTGGTCGTCCCGCCACACAGGTCCGGCGGTCAGGCCCAGTTCATCGCGTCCCCGGTGCCGGTCAGCGACGCGCACAGTCTGGGCGACGTGCTCGACTGGGCCGTCGCGCATCTGGACGAGCCGCTGACCGTCGGCGACCTCGCTCGCCGCGCGCACATGAGCACGCGCAACCTCGGCCGGCACTTCATGGCCGCCACCGGAACCACGCCGCTGCAATGGATGCTGACCCAACGGATCCACCGGGCGCAGGAGCTCCTGGAGAACACCGACGCCGGCATCGAGCACGTGGCCGGGCGGGTCGGCATGGGGACGGCGGCCACCTTGCGCCGGCAGTTCAACCGCGCCGTCGGCGTCTCGCCCGACGCGTACCGGCGCAACTTCCGAGACGCGTCCTAGGCTGGCGGTCGTGCCGACAGCTGTCGCCGACCTGTTGTCCCGATACCGCCCACAGGGTTCCATCGAGGCCGTGGACGTGGCTCGAGTCCGGGCCCTGCTCGACACCGCGCACGACCTGTGGCAACGCACGAATCCCTTGCACATCACGGCATCCGCGATGATCGTGCATCGGCCGAGCGAGCGGGTTCTGTTGCGCTGGCACCAGCGGCAACACGCATGGTTACAGGTCGGCGGGCACGCCGACCCGGGCGAGACGAACCCGATCGACATCGCGCTGCGCGAAGGCCGCGAGGAGACCGGCCTGACCGATCTCGCGCCGTGGCCGGACGCAGAGATCGTGCATGTGGCGGTCGTCCCGGTGCCGGCGAAGCGCGATGATCCGGCTCACGAGCACGCCGACCTGCGGTTCGTACTCGCTACGGCGCGGCCCCACGCGATCCGGCCGGAGAAGCCCGACGCCCCGCTGCGCTGGTTGTCACTCGCGGAGGCCCGTGACGTCACCACCGAGGTCAACGTCCACGAGACGCTCACGCGCGTGGCGTCGCTGCTCGGCTGACTGACCGCGGTCAGTCCCCGGGCAGCAACGGGCGCATGAACGTCCGGTCGTACCGCACGACGCAGCCACTCTCGTCGCGAATGCGATCGGCTTCGACGAATTCCGGGTCGACGCCGAAGCCGCTGCGGTACTGCTCGTACGCGGCGAGGCTCGGGAACGTGAACAGGGCGAGCGCGCGATCGCTGGAACCCTCTGCGGGCAGGAAGTAGCCATGATGACGGCCGCCGTGCTGGTCGACCAGCTGCATCCAGCGCGAGGCGAACCGCTCGAAGTCCGTGATCTTGGCCGGATCGATCACGTAGTCGACGACGCACGTGATCATTGACGTGCTCCTGACGCCGTCGCCTGGATCACCGCGCTCACTGAGGTGCCGCCGTCGTGAAGTCGAGCCTCTTCACGGAGCCGGCCGGGATCACGGTGACCGCGTCCGTGCCGGTCGTGTAGCCGAGGTAGCCGTCGGTGTAGAGCCGGCGGGTCACTTCCGTCGCGAACGACTCGACGTCGAAGTCGACCCCGGCGCGCGGCCAGATGTCTGCGGCCTCGAACGACACCGTGCTCTGTTGCATCAGGTGGATGATCACTCGCAGGTGCGCCGGACTCGAGGCGGTCATCGCAATATCGTGACAGCCGGTAGTACGGCCTGTCGCGCTCTGAAGGGATGGATCGATGAGATACCTCGACGGCGCGCAGGTCCGGGCCGCAATCTCGATCCCGCAGGCGATCGCGGCTTTGCGCGACGGCCTGACGGGTGCGCACCCCGCTCAACCGCTTCGCACGTCCACGGCTTGGGCGAGCGGCGAACTGCTCGTCATGCCCGCCGAGGGCGCGACGGTGGCGGGCGTCAAGCTCGTGACGATCGGCAGCGGACCGGTACGCGTGCAGGGTGTCTACGTGCTGTTCGACGCGGCGACGCTCACTCCGCTGGTCGTCGCCGACGCCGTGGAGCTGACCCTGATCCGCACGGCGGCCCTCTCGGCGCTGGCCACCGACCTGCTCGCCCCGGCCGGCGCGTCCCGGCTGGCCGTCGTGGGCACCGGACCGCAGGCGCGCGAGCACGTGCGGGCGATGTGTGCCGTCCGGCCGATCGCCGAGGTGGCCATCGTCGGGCGGACGCGGGCCGCGGCCGAGGCGCTGGCCGCCTCGCTGCAGGCCGAGCTCGGCGTGCCGGTGCGGGCAGGCGCCGACGTTGGCGCCGACGTCGTGTGCCTGTGCACCACGTCGGCGACGCCGGTGCTTTCCGCCGCAGACCTCGCGCCCGGCGGACACGTCAACGCGATCGGCGCGCACCTGCCACGGCATCGCGAGGTCGCCGCGGACGCCGTCGCGTCCTGCTACGTGGTCGTCGACGACGCGGACGCCGCGCGACGCGAAGCCGGCGACCTGATCCTGGCTGTCGCGGAGGGTGCCGTGGACGACGCGGTCTTCGCGACCGATCTCGCCGCCGTCGTTCGTGGCGTCGCAGCGCGGCCGTTAGGGCGACCCACGCTGTTCAAGTCAGTCGGCTTCGGTCTCGCCGACCTGTTCGTGGCTCGCCTGCTGGCCTGACGTCATTGGTGCCCGAGCACCGCGTGCGGCCGGTACGGCTTCTGCAACTGGTCGACCTCGGTGTCGCTCAGTGTCACGTCGACCGCTGCGATCGCGTCCTCGAGGTGCTCGACCTTCGTCGCGCCGACGATCGGAGCCGTGACGCCGGGTCTGCCGAGCAACCAGGCGAGCGCAACCTGCGCCGACGGTAGCTGCCGTTGCGCCGCGACGGCGTCGAGCTCGTCCACGACGTCGAAGTCCGCGTCTGTGTAGAGCGCGTCCGCGTACGGGTCGTTGCCGGCGCGGACGGTGCGCCGCTCGCCGCCGCGTCCATAGCTGCCGGTCAACCGGCCGCGTGCTAGCGGGCTCCACGGGACGCAGCCCACCCCCTGGTCGAGGCAGAGCGGGATCATCTCGCGCTCCTCCTCGCGATAGAGCAGGTTGTAGTGGTTCTGCATCGAGACGAACGGCGTCCAGCCGTTGGCTTCCGCGATGTGCTGCGCCTTGGCGAACTGCCACGCGTACATGCTCGACGCCCCGATGTATCGAGCCTTGCCGGACCGGACCACGTCGTGCAGCGCAGCCATCGTCTCGTCGATCGGCGTCTCGTAGTCCCAGCGGTGAATCTGGTAGAGGTCGACGTAATCGGTGCCCAGTCGCGTCAGCGACCCGTCGATGCCGGCCATGATGTGCTTGCGCGACAGGCCGCCGTCGTTCGGACCGGGCCCCATCGGGAAGTACACCTTGGTCGCCAGCACGTAGTCGTCGCGGTGCGCGAACAACTTGCCGAGCAGACGCCCGGTGATCTGCTCGCTCGCTCCGGTCGAGTACATGTCGGCCGTGTCGAAGTACGTCACGCCGTGCTCGACAGCACGACGTACGATCGGCTCCGCGGCAACCTCGTCGAGATGCCACTTGCGCTCGCCGCCGTCCCCGTAACTCATCATGCCCAGGCAGATGCGCGACACCTTCAGGCCGGATCTGCCGAGCCGTACATACTCCACGATGCATCCTCCGTTCGCGTACCGTGCCGACAAGCCTGCAGCAGCGCGCCGCCGATTTGAATGCGGAATCGAAGGTCTTCGAGGCGTTCTGCCTCGAAGCCCGAAGGCCGGGCGCGCGTCGCTGGTGCTTGCATGGCCGAAGCCGGCCGTCCCGCTACAGTCGATCGTCGTCGGGTCCGACAAGGGGCGGTAGCTCAGCTGGTTAGAGCAGGGGACTCATAATCCTCGGGCCGCGGGTTCAAATCCCGCCCGCCCCACAGGCGTTATGTTTTGGGCATGACAGCGCGCTTTGGCCGTCGAATCGACGGCTTGCGCGACGCACAGCGCTCGCTACAGCCGGGGATTCGACAGGCAGACTGTGCCCGGGAACTATCCGACGGGTTGAATGCGCGCCGGATCCACGGCAGGTGAGTATCGCCCGCTGATTGATCTGGGTTCTCCCGCGTCAAACCTTCTGGCCCATCCGGGCAATAGAGTTCCGGGTTTCCGAGCCGGACGTCTGACGCGTGCATACGCCAGCGAAATGTTTACCGATCGAAAAGAAGGTCCGGGTGGTGCTCGCGGTGCTGGCGCGGAGACGTCCGCGTCCGAAGCTGCTCGCCGGCATGGGGTGAGCGCGCAGGCCGCCTGTCGCTTGCGGGACAGGTTCCTGGACGCGGGGCGGCGGTCCCTCGATGACAAGGTCCCCGGACCGGGCAAGAATGCCGGCTCGGCGGAGGAACGCCCGCTGAAGCTGGAGAACAACCCAGACAATGCATAGAGATGCTGCGCTCCGCAGCGGCTACTGGACCCATATCTGGTCGAGCGGCGGTAGGTCCAACGGCGTGTTCTCATAGTTGCCGACGCGACTCGACACGAGGGTCGTGTCCTGTCCGTTGAAGGTCGGCACGATCGGGGCGTCGTCCGCCACACGGTGGTCGATCTCGGTCCACAGGGTGCGCGCCCGGGTGGGGTCGGCCGACTCGGCTGCCTCTGCCTCTGCGATGCGGCCGTCGACGGTCCGGTTGCAGTACAGGCTGCGGTTGGATGGGTTGTTGTTGTCTTGCCCGATCGAGTGGCAGGTGAACAGGTCATCGAAGAACGTCGACGGCGACGGGTAGTCAGCAGCCCACCCGTCGGCAACGCCGACTTGGATGCGGTTGCGTGGGTTGCCGATGGCCTGAAGTGTGCGTACATCGGGTGGGGGTGGTCCTTCGCGGACGACTGGCCGGTAGCCGAGCTCTCGCAGGACCTGGGCAACGTAGTGGGTGACGCGGTCATATCCGGCATGGTCATTGGATCCAAACACGCTGATCGGCATGCCGCTGGTGCCCGATTTCTTTGACCAGCGATTGTGGCTGGAGTCGACCACGGCGAGGCCGCGGGGTGAGCTGCCGGTGGCGTAGTTGTGTAGCACTCGGTTGTTGCTCGCCGGGTCGATCTCGGTGATGGTGCCGGCGTATTCGTCGCTCACCCAGATCTTGGCGGCGGCGCTGACGATGGCGTGCGGGCCGTCGCCGACGTGGACCTGGGTCATCAGTCCGGTCGTCACGTCGAAACGGGTGACGCTGAGGCTGGCCTCGCTCGCCACCCACACGGCGCTGGGGGTCAGTGCCAGGCCCTTGGGGCCGGCACCCACCCCGACGACCGGGGACCCGGGCTGCTGCTGCCCGGTGTCCGGGTCGAGGCGGGACAGGGTGCGGTCGCGGCCGTTGGCGACCCACACCGAGTGCGCGTCGACGACCAGCCCGTCCGGGCCGTCGCCGACATCGAAGGCTGCACCGACAGTTCCGGTGGCCGGGTCGATGCGCTGCACCGTGTCATCGCCGCTGTTGGCGACCCAGACGCCGCTGGGGCCGGCGGCGATCGCGGTCGGCAGCCCCCCGACCGAGACGGTGCTGGCCACCGTGTTGTCCACTGGGTCGATCTTCGAGACGGTCCCGGCGGCCGAGTTGACCACCCACACGTCGTTCCCGGCCACGGCCACCGCGGTTGGAGATGCGCCGACGGGGATTGTCTGCACTACCTCCCGGGTGTGCGGGTTGACCCGCTGCACCGTGCCGTCTTCGCTGTTCGCAACCCACAGCGAGTTGAAGCCGTAGACGATGCCGTCGGGGCTCTGCCCGACCGCCACCGCGTCGTGCAGGCTGCCGTCGGCGTCGATCATGCCGACGCTGTTGGGTGGAAGAGTCCGAAGGCTGGACCGCGGCGTCTGTGAGACGACCACGGCGGTCGTGGCGGCGGCAGCGGCGGCGACCACCACGGCGCAGCTGCCGATCACCCATCGCTGCTGCCGATACCGCGGACGGCGACGCGGGTGGCGGTCCGAGCCGGGCTCGCTGTCGATAACCAGCGGAGGGCTTGGCTTCACTCCGGCGTCGGATCGGTCGGTTGCGGCCGCCGGATGCACGTCAAGTGCTGGATCGTGGGTGAGCACTTGCCGCTGGAGTTGTTGCAGCGGCTCGCCGGGGTCGACGCCGAGCTCGTCGCGTAGCTGACCACGCAGCTGATCGAAGGCTTTCAACGCCTCGGCCTGCCGCCCGGCCCGGTACAAGGCAAGCATTCGCCGCTCGTACAACTGCTCGCGCAAGGGGTGCAGCGCGATCAGCTCGTCCAGTTCGCCGATGACCGCGGCGTGGTGTCCCGCCACGAGCTCGCAGTCGATCGCCGTCTCGATGGCGGTCAGGCGTTGCTCGTTCAGACGGGCAGCGAACGGGCCACAAACTCGAAGTCGGCGAGATCCGCCAGGACTTCACCGCGCCACAGGCCGAGGCCTCGCCGCAGCCGGTTTCCTCTTCGCCACATCGTTCAGTGTCGTCGTCATCAGACGCCAACCCTTCCCGCCAAGCTCCCGCTCGACGTATCAGGCCGGAAACACCGTTAGGCGGACAGTCCCACCCCTTGACGATCTATAGGACCATCGCAAGACACCCTTCACCAAGGCTTCAGAAGTCGATCACCGCCAGAAACTGACCTGAAGCGGTGGAGCTAGAAGGTGCTTCGCGTTTCCACGGCCGACGTATCAGCGGACTGCAGGCTGGCTCCGGCTTTGCATGCGGACCCCGGCAACCGCTGGGCCGCGACGAGCAGACGGGCAAACCTTCATGACGGCCAAGACTGCGCAATCGACGGATTTCACCAAGGACGTGCTAGGTCGCTACGTCTGCAACGGACTCGATGAAGCGCTGCACAGTGCCGACCCTGCGGCCACGCGTGCCGATGGCAGTGCCCAGTTCGACGCTCGGCCGTTCGACGTGATCGTCATTGGCGGTGGCTCGTTCGGCCCGATATTCGCCGAGCACCTCGCCGTGGCCGACAAGACCCACAGTCATCGGGTGCTCGTGCTCGAGGGAGGTCCGCTCACGCTGCCCGAGCACGTTCAGAACCTGCCGATGATCGGGCTCGGCGTGCCCGCGGCAACCACGATCGACTCGGGCGCACGCGCGGAGGTGTGGGGGTTGCCGTGGCGTTCCGGGGTGCCGTTCCCGGGACTGGCGTACACGCTCGGCGGCCGGTCGGTGTTCTTCGGCGGTTGGGCGCCTGAGCTGTTGGTGTCGGAGACGAGCAGCTGGCCCGCGTCGGTGCTGAGCGACCTGCGTGACCTGCGACCGGACGGATCGGCCGGCTACTTCCGGCAGGCGAGCGAGCAGATCGGTGTCACTGAAACCAACGACTTCATCTTCGGGGACCTGCACAACACTCTGCGCAAGCGCCTGTTCGATGGCATCACCGCCGGTCGGATCAGCGACGCGGTCCCGCTCAACAGCCCGGACCTGCCGCTGCACCTGGACGACATCCCCGCCGCCGAGCAGCAGATCGCCAAGCTCGAAGCGCCACTGGCCGTGCAAGGCCGCGCACCGAGGGCGGGGTTCTTTCCGATGAACAAGTTCAGCTCGGTCCCGCTGATCATGCAGGCCGCGCGCACCGCCGCGGGCGAATCGGCGGGCGACGACGTGAAGAAGCGCTTCATGATCGTGCCCAACTGCCACGTTCTGCGGCTCGTCACCGAGCCCACGGCAACCGGCGTCCGGGTCGTCACCGTCCTCACCAGCAGCGGCCCGGTCTCGGTTCCTCCCGGCGGCCGGGTCGTCATCGCCACCGGCACCATCGAAAGCACCCGCCTCGCGCTCACCTCGTTCCCGGGGCTGCCCAACGTGGCCCTCATCGGAACCAACCTGATGGCGCACCTGCGTTCCAATCTCACGATCCGCATCCCGCGCAGTTCGCTTCCGGGCGGACTGGGCAGCGAGCTCGAAGCCTCCGCGCTGTTCGTCAAAGGCCAGCACACCTTCGCCGATAACACCGTCGGTCACTTCCACCTCCAGATAACCGCGGCAGGCCTGGAGAAGCCCAGCGGGGACTCCGAAGCCGAGCTGTTCAAGAAGAACCCAGACGTCGACCTGTTCGACCGGTTCCGCACTGTCACCGACACCACCGTCGTCATCACCATCCGCGGCATCGGCGAGATGCAACCACACAACTCGGCGAGCCACGTGACGCTGGGTCCCGACCTCGACGAGTACACCTACCCGCGCGCACAAGTGGCGCTCAGTCCCAGCGCCCGAGACGCCGAGCTGTGGAACGCCATGGACCGGGCCGCCGACGACGCCGCGAAGGTGTTCGCCGACGGCAAGCCGTACCACGTGTTCCTCGGCGGCAACAGCTTCGCTGCCGCTGCGGCGAATCAGGCCCCGGCCGACCTAGTCGGCTTCGCCGCGCGCCGCGACGGCTTGGGCACAACCCATCACGAGGCAGGAACCCTGTGGATGGGCGATGATCCGGCCACGTCGGTCACCGACGCCGCCGGCCGGTTCCATCATGTCGACAACGCCTACGTTGCAGGCCCCGCGCTGCACCCGTCGGTCGGCTCACCGAACCCCATGCTGACCGGCACCGCTCTGGCGCGGCGGCTCGCCGACACCATCGCCCAGACGCCGCTATTCGTCGCCGATCCCGGCTTCCAGGCATTGTTCGACGGGGCGGATCTCGGCGCGTGGCGGATGTCAACCATCCGCAACCAGCCCGGCCACGACGACCCGGGGCGGTTCATCGTCGTCGACGCCGGCGTGGAAGCCGTCACCGGCACCGACCTCGGCATGCTCTGGCACTCCGCACCGGCACCGGCCGATTTCATCCTCAAACTGGAATGGCGCCGGTGGAGCGACGATGACAACTCCGGGGTGTTCATCCGCTTCCCAAACCCGGACAGCAAGGGCTACAACAACACCGCATTCGTCGCCGCCGACTTCGGGTTCGAGATCCAGATCGACCAGCTCGGCCGCAACGACGGCGCCGGCGTTCACAAGACAGCCGCCGTCTACGGCCTCGCCGCGGCAGCCGACCCCGCCAACCTCCCAGTGAACCCGCCCGGGCAGTGGAACCAGTTCGAGATCCGCGCCCAAGGTCAGACCTACGACGTCACCCTCAACGGCACCCACGTGACCCACTACGTCAACCCCGACGCGGCCCGCGGCCTGCCGACCACCCCAGCGGCGCCCAGCTTCATCGGCCTGCAAACCCACACCGCAACGGGTCCGCGTGAGCAGGGCGGGTGTGCGGCGCGCGCGGGCCGTTACGGGTTCGGGAGGTGATCAGCAACATCGGCCGGCCATGCTTGTTCAGCACCGGGAAGAACGCCTGGCCGCTGGTCGGGTCGACCGCAACCACGTGGGCGTTCTCGCCCAGGCGCGCTCGTCCGGTGACCCGGCCCGGCGTGGTGCGGATATCCAAGGTGGTGAGCACCCCGGATTCGGCGGCGACGTAGAGGATGTGGTGGAGCGGGTCGACGGCGAGCACGTCGGGATCGCCGCCAACCTGCAACCGGCCGGTGGGGCGCAGGTCGGGAAGGGAGAGAACGACGAGCTGGGCGTTGCCGTCGCAGGCGACGAACCCGCGGGTGCTGGCGGGGTCGAGGATCAGGCCGTGGTCGTGGTCGCAGCCGGGGACCGCCCCTCGCGCGAGGATGGTTCGGGTGTGCGGGTCGATGACGGCGATCTGGTTTCGGGTCTGCACGTCGGCGAGGACCCGGTCACGGGCGGGATCGTAGCGGACGTTGCCGGCCTCACCGCCGAGTTCGACCGTGCCCGCTAGGTGCCCGGTGGCGGCGTCGAGGACGGTCTCGGTGCCGCCGCTTTCGTTGCTGATCCACAGCTGCCCGGTCGAGGAGACGTA
>WNGR01000724.1_pt1 | contig 61658 bp, 43 predicted proteins | sample 5407581 | NCBI WGS metagenome assembly WNGR01 (sample SAMN13153383, study PRJNA577476) | soil metagenome | isolation source: 80 cm soil or saprolite under Garry oak tree replicate 2 | place: USA:California | collected 2016-06-15
CCCGTTCGCATCGAACTCCAGGCGGCGGGTGCTGCCGCGCCGATCCGTCACTTCGGTCTGTATCACCTTGCCGTTGGCAACCCTGTACGCGAAGCCGAAAGTGCTGTCATCGGCAAGCTTCTGGGCAATGACGCGGTCGCTGTCGTCGTAGGTGTTGGTGACCTGAACGTTGCCTTCGGGATCGGTGACGCTCACCAGTCTCGACTTGCTGTCCCAGCCGTACTTCCATAGGCCGCCGCCCGCATCCGTCATCTGGATGAGGCGGTCCTGGTTGTCGTACGCATAGTTGACCTGCCGGTTCAGCGGATCGGTCACACGCGAGACAAGCGGCGTGCCGCGTGCGCCCACAATCGACTTGAACGTCAGCGCGCGGCCATTCGGGCCGGTGATGCTGGTGACCCCGCCGGTGCTGCTGTCGCGGGCAATCGTCACCGTATTACCGTTGCGGTCCTGCACGCTGCTGAGCCGGTAGATTCCCAACGCCATTGTGAAGCGCAGCACACGTCCGTCGCGCAGGGTCAGCGCCCTGACGCTGCCATTCACATTGCCGTTACTAATCGCAGCTTTGTAATACTCGCCCGGGCTCGTCAGGTCGTCCCAGATCGCACTGCTTCCGGCGCGTAGCGTGAACGGCACACGGATGCCGCTCGGCAGGTACAACTCGGCCCGTTGCCGCATGCCATTACTATCTGCCGCGCTGAACGTGAGGTAGCTGTCGTAGTTAAACGTCGTGCCAACACCCGGGCGAGATCCAGCGCGATCGTGTCTGCCACATGCAGGTCGTGCGCGACCAGGTGGAACTGGCCTGTGTACAGCCTGACCGGATCGCCACCCGAGGTGCTGCTGCCGCAGCCAGCCGTGGCATCGCCCGAGCAGCCATTCGCATCGCCAGGGTTGCCGTCCAGCCCGTCGCCATCAAGGATCACTCCCTCGTCTGGAGACTGCGGTTCAGCCGTAGTGCCACCGGAGGCGCTACCGCAATAGGCATCGACGTTCAGGGGCTCGCCGCAGGCCCAGCCCGATTTGAAGGTGGCGCTTGCCGCGAGAAATTTGCAGTTCGGGTCTGTCGGGTAGGCGCCATTTGACGCGTAGTCGTCGGCGCATTCCGCATGCGCGTGCGGCGCGACGAACCATGACAGCAGCACGAAGAAAAACAGCGCGGCGAGGCGCAGCAACGCGCGACGCGCTGCGAAGACATCGATGGATCGCATAAAGGTCGGGAAGAGACTGGGAATGGAATCGACCGCGATACGCCTAGCGCATGCTGGCCTGAGTCGAGGCAGGTGAGGCCGACAATGCCCCGGCTTCCAATGCGAGCGAAGAATCTGCACCGCTCGCCGGAACCTCCGCGGATAGCCCCCCCTGCCTTCTGATCGCCGTGATATTGCCTGCGGCGTCGTAGTCGTAATACGCCGTCGCGCCCGCGACAGTCACCGAGGTGAGACGGCCCAATGCGTCGTATCCGTAGGAGATTTCATCGGCACGCACAGACACCGCCAGCGTTGATAACCAAACCACAGCGCAACAACTCACCACGCGCCCGACTGGCGCCCGGCGACTTCTTTTCCATGCGCCGGAGCCCGAGCTACAGAGTCTGGATAAATTGATCATCGATATTTTTCACGCAGTTTATAGTTTTACTAAGCAATAGAAAGATATCGAAAACCGAATCTGATTCATAGCGGACATCTCCTTTATAAAGTAATAGATTTCTGACAGTAAGCAGCGCTATAAGACGATCAATTACCAAGTCTCTCATTGACACCCTGAATCTATAAGAATGTTCTTAGAGCAATCTTGGAAAATCAAAAGCGTATCGCGGCATCCCGGCATTAGCGACAAAGGCGTCACCCCATCGGCATAGGGGACGGCCATGAGGCCGTACCCCTGCCACACCACCCGGCATGCGGATCCGCACCGGGCGGTTCGGGAAGTTGAGGTTATGAGAGGCGGGGTACACCCAGCTGGTCGAAGTATGCGATGGTCAGTACGCTGTTAAGCAACCGGTCACTATTGCGCCACCAGCAGCGGCTGTTGGCCGCCACCTGGGGTTATCGTACTTTCCGTGCAATCTCTGGCGGTTTGATCTTAAAAGCCAATATTGATCAATGGCTTCCGGAACCGACGATGGTGCGGAAGCCGCCGAACTGCCGAGCCTTGCCGCAAGCCGCTCTGCGCGCGACTACCGCCATAATTTACACGGAAAGTACGATAACCCCGCGATCGGGTCCGGGTCGCCGAGCGCCGCGTCGATTGCCCGGCGCGCCTCGTCGAACGCGGCGCCGCGTCACAGCGCGTCCTCTCGCGCCCGCATGCAGCCCATCAATGCGACGCCACGAATATCGTTCCCGGCGCGGGCGGCGGAACGGCGAAGGTCTTGCGCATGCGCTCCGCCTCTTCAACCGGACTGCGTCCGAACAAACGCTTGAACTCGCGGCTGAACTGCGAGGCGCTCTCATAACCCACCTGCACGCACGCGAGCGCCGCCGTCACCTCGTTCCTCACCATCAGAAGACGCGCCTGATGAAGCCGCGTCGACTTCAGATATTGCATCGGCGAAGTCCGCGTCACCGCCTTGAAATGCGAATGAAACGTGGGCACGCTCATGTTCGCCTCGAGCGCCAGTTGCTCGACGTCGAGCGGTTCGCGATAGCACGCGTGAATCTTGCGGATGACCTTGGCGATTCTCGCGAATTGTCCTTGCGCGGTGAGCGCGGCGCGCATCGATCCGCCCTGCTCGCCGGTCAGCACATGAAAGTAGATTTCGCGCACCAGTGCGGGGCCGAGCAGTTCGGCTTCCAGCGGCACGCTCATCGCTTCGAGAAAACGCAGCACAGAGGCGCTCAACCTCGCGTCGAGCGGCGTCGACATCATGCCGCGCGGTTTGGCCGGCACGCCGCCTTCCCTTTCGTCGAGTTGCAGCATGAGCTCTGCCGCGACCTTGAAATCGAGCCGGAAATAGATGGCGAGCAAGGGCTTGGCCTCGCTCGCCTCGGTTTCCATCGAAAACGGCACCGGCACGGAGACGGCCAGATAGTGCTGCGCGTCATACACGTAGACCGTCTCGCCGAGAAAACCCCGTTTCCGCCCCTGGCACACGATCACGATGCCGGGGTCGTAAAGAACGGGCGTGCGGCTGAGCGGCCGGTTCGAGCGCAGAAAGCGCACGTCGGGCAGCGCGGTGAGGTTGTAGCCTTCGACCGGCGCGAGCCTGTCGAGCAACGCCACCATGCGTTGCCGCGCGGCCGGGTCATTGTGTTCGAGCGTCACGTTCGGATAGCGCCAAAGTTGCGAGCCAGGTTGGAATATGCCGCTAGCGTGCCACCGGCGCATTGAAAAATCCATGCGCTCATAGGATCAGGCAATCACCGCAGACGAACCGGCATTCGCGTGCGGCGCCCGCGCTCCTACCATTCAGCCTCGGGTGGGTTTCCGCCGATGCGATGCGCCTTCGCCAGAAAGCGCCTTCGAGGATAGACAAGATAAAGGAGTGCAACACCATGAGCAAAACGTTTCTGATCACCGGCGTCAGTTCCGGTTTCGGCCGCGCGTTCGCGCAAGCGGCGCTCGACGCGGGTCATACGGTCATCGGCACGGTACGCGATGAAGCGGCGCGGGACGCGTTCAAGGCGCTGGCGCCCGAACGCGCGCACGCGATCGTTCTCGACGTGACGGATTTCGACGCGATTGCGCCCGCCGTCGCGACGATCACCGAAACGGCCGGCGTGATCGACGTGCTCGTCAACAACGCCGGATACGGGCACGAAGGCATGCTGGAAGAATCGCCGCTCGACGATTTACGCCGCCAATTCGACGTCAACGTGTTCGGGGCGGTGGCGATGATCAAGGCCGTGCTGCCCGGCATGCGCAAGCGCCGCTCGGGTCATATCGTCAATATCACGTCGATGGGCGGCTTCATCACGATGCCCGGCATCGCGTACTACTGCGGCAGCAAGTTCGCCCTGGAAGGCATCTCGGAGACGTTGGCGAAAGAGGTCGCGAGCTTCGGCGTCAAGGTCACGGCGGTCGCGCCCGGTTCGTTCCGCACGGATTGGGCCGGACGCTCGATGGTCCGCGCGGGCCGCGGCATCGCCGATTACGACGCCGTGTTCGAGCCGATCCGCGAGGCGCGCGCGGCGAAAAGCGGCAAGCAGGCGGGGGATCCGCGCAAAGCCGCGCAAGCGCTGCTGGAGATCGTGGCGGCGCCCAATCCGCCGGTGCATCTGCTGCTCGGCAACGATGCGCTCGACCTGGTCACGGCGAAGCTCGCGGCGCTGAGCGCGGAGATCGAGACGTGGGAAACGCTGTCGCGCTCGACTGATTTCTCGTGAACGCGCCTCGCCGCCACCCTTTCGCAAAACCGGGTTCCATATGATGATTTGATCAAATCCCCTCACAAAACGCCGGGTTTTTTCGCGCTGGATGAACCGGCACCGCCGCGCCGGGGCACTCCGGCATCCGCACGTTCACGTCCGCGCCGCCCGACAACGGCGCGGCAACGGGTTTGCGGCATCGCAACAGCCAGGGTGCGTCACGAATTGCCGTGCGTGAATTCTGCGTGATATTGTTGAATACAAGCGCAGGACGGCGGTCTGCCGTCCTCACCGGAATGCAAATTACAGCAGCGAGCGTCGCCATGAGTGATGTACGCCATCATCTGAGTCCACGTGACCGTTTGGAGCTGTTGTGCTGGCTCACATGCGGGAGCCTTGGCGCCTACTACCTGAATGAAGACTGGCCCGACGCGGCGTTCCACGTGCAGGCCGCCCACAAGTGGCTCGACCGCCGCTCGCGGGAGGCCGACTGGCTGAGCATTGCGAGGCTGTCGGCGCTCGCGCTGGAAATCGCGCGGCGGCACGCGAGGTTCGTTGACGCGGATTGGGCGCGGGACGCGGTCGAGGAGATTCTCGACACCGACGAACTCGATCCGCAAGCCCGGCTGGTTCGGCAGGTGTTGGCGGATTGCCAGACCGCGCTCGCGGACAAGCGGATCGCGGACTGAGTCTTCACACGCTCGTCAGCCGTTCATCCAGAACTGCCGCGGCCCGTTGAACGTTCGGCTCCACGATCATGTCTCCGTGCCCTCCCGAAACCTCCGCGATCACCAGACCGCCGCGCGCGATTCTGCGCCATAACGGCATGGGGTCGCCTCGCTCCCGCTCCGCTATCGCCGCGCGCAGATAAAGAATCGGCCCCGCATCATAGGGACGAGGACGGTAGGCCGTCATCGCGACGCCCATCGTTTCGCGGATGCGCCGCAATGTCGGCGGCAAGCTCGCGGTGAACGGGTCCGGACGGCGCGCGCCGCGCCCGGTCCGGCGGCGTATCCGGTCGGTCGCGCCCGCCAGTTTGCCGGCCAGAAGACCGGGCAGCCGCGAGGCCGGCACCTCGCGCAGCTTGCGCAACTGCCCGCCGGCCATGCGCCAGCGGTGCCGCACTCGCACGTGCAGCGGCAGAAAATACTCATGCACGTAGGTGTCGAGCAAACACAGCAACTCGATCTGTTCGCCCGCGCGCCACAGTTGCTGCGCAATCTCGAACGCCACCAGGCCGCCGAACGAGAAACCCGCTATCGCGTAGGGTCCGCGCGGCTGCACGCGGCGCATCTGTTCGACGTAGCTCGCGGCCATGTCCTCGACGCGTCGATGGATCGGCTGTTCTCCGTCCAGACCGTGCGCCTGCAAGCCATACACCGGACGCGGACTGCGCAGCGCATTCACCAGCGTCAAACACTCCATCACCGAGCCGCTCACGCTGTGCGCCAGAAAAATCGGTGTGCCCTCGCCGGCGCGCACCTGCAGAAGGATCGGCGATGACGCGGGTTGCCGCGCGCAGTCGTCGATGGCGGCGGCAAGGCGCGCGACCGTCGGGGCGATCATCAATGTCGCGAGCGGTATTGCGCGGCTTGTCGTCTGACGGATTTCCGCGAGCATCCGCGCGGCAAGCAAAGAGTGGCCGCCAAGGTCGAAGAAGTTGTCGTCGCGGTCGATCGGCGCGAAATCGAACAGCCGCTCCCAATGCGCCTGCACATGCTTTTCCAGCGATTCACGCGTCTCGCCCGGCGGCGGAATCTCGCGTGTAGCCAGATGCAACGCGGGATGATCGCGGATCGCGTCGAGGCAGGCCGGATTACGCAGTGCAGTCACATTGCCGGCGGGTAAGCCGTTGACCGCATTGCGGGCCGACGCTTCGGATGGCTTACCGTTGTGCGTGACCGGCAATGCGTCCACGGCGAGAATACGGTCCGGCACGTGCGCGGGCGACGCGCGGCGCACGAGGTCGCGCCGCACGCGCGCGGCCAGCGCGCCGTTCAGCACGCAACCGTCGCGCAACACCAGCAGCAACACCACGCGTGGTTCGATCGCGGCAGCGGCCGAGCCGCCCGCCGGCGCAACGCGTGCGTGCTGCTGCACGACCATCGACTCGCGAATCTCGGGAATGTCGTTGAGTACGCGGTAAATCTCGCCCGGTCCGACGTTGATGCCGCGCACGTTCAACAAGCCATCCGAGCGGCCGTGCAGGCGCACGGAGCCTTCCCGTGACAACTCGACCAGGTCGCCGTGGGTCCACACGCCTGGGTTGTCGGCGAAATAGGCCGCGTGAAAACGGGTGCCGTCGTCGTCGCCGAAGAAACCGAGCGGCCGCGACGGAAAGGGATTCGTGCAGACCAGTTGGCCGACGCCGTCCGTGCGTTTGCCCTGCTCCCATGCCTGAACGTCGAGCCCCAGGCTCCTGCATTGCGCTTCGCCGGTATACACGGGCAGATTCGGATTGCCCAGCACAAAGCAACCGAGAATATCCGTGCCGCCCGAGATCGATTGCAACGGCAGCGGCGTGACGTGATCGCGCACCCACGCGAATTGCGCGTCGTACAGCACCGCACCCGTCGACAGCATCGCCCGCAATGCGCCCAGATCGAACTGCTTGCCTGGGACGAGCCCGGCCTCTTCGCTCATTTTCAGGTACGCGGGGCTGGTGCCGAAGACGGTAGCGCGCTCGTCGGCGACCACGCGCCAAAGCGTATCGACTGTCGAAATCGGACCGTCGTAGGTGACGATCTCGACGCCCGACGCCAGCGCCGACAATTGCCAGTTCCACATCATCCATGCACAACTGGTGTGAAAAAAGAGCCGCTCGCCGGGCCGCAGGTCGCTATGCAGGCGGTGTTCCTTCAGATGCTCGAGCAGCGTGCCGCCGGCGCCGTGCATGATGCATTTGGGCTTGCCCGTGGTGCCCGACGAAAACATGATGAAGAGCGGCTGGTTGAACGGAAACTGCCGCCACACGAAGCGCGCGGCGTCGCCCTTCGCGATCAGTTCATCCATTGCATGCACGTTCGGCGTGACAGTGGCCGGCAAGCTGCCGCCATCCAGCACGACGATGCCTAGCAGCGACGGCAATGCAGCGGCCAGCGCGGCAACGTTTGCCTGCACCGGGATGCCGGTGTCGAACGGTTGCGCGGCGGTGTGCGCGAACATGAGGCGCGGCGCGAGCGGCGCGAAACGGTCGAGCATGGTCTCGGCGCTCATTTCCGGCGCGACGGTGGACAGCGTCGCGCCGAGTGCGGTGACGGCCAGCGCGGTCACGACGGCGGCGGCGTCGTTGCGCATCACGCCGATCACCCGGTCGCCCTCGCTCAATCCTAACGCCGACAGCGCGTCGGCCAGACGCGCAACGCGCTCGCGCAATTCGCCGCGAGTCAGGTGCAGTGTGGGACCGTTCGCGTGACGGGCGGTGAGCGCCGGCGCATGCGCCGGTGCAACCGCCAGGTTCAGCAACGTGTCCGCATAATTCAGCCGCACGTGTGGAAAGAAACGCGCGTGCTCGCACTCGTCACCGATGCATACCGGCTCGGCGCTGCCCGACCAGTCGACGCCTTGCGACCATTGCAACAGGAATGACCAGAAGGTCCGGTAGTCCCGCACCGAGAAATCGTGCAGCGCTTCATAGCTTACGAAGAGGCGCCCGGTATGGACCTCGAGCGCGCGCGTGAATGCCGTCATTTGCGACGTCGCGGCGCGATTGGGTTCGACGCCGTGGAACGAAGGGCGCGGTGCGGCGCCGGACGAGGCGTCGAGCAAATCCAGGCGGTCCATTAAAAGCTCCACGTTCAGCGCGGGCGCGCGCCATCCCGGCCGGGACACGCCTCGCATAATTCGTTGCGTCGAGAGAAATCCCAACCTGACGAGTCCTGCCCGGTGATACATGGGCAAGCTCTTGCTGAGTCTTCGTCTAATACTGAAGGCTAGTGATTGCGCCCTCGCAACTCTGTTCGACATCGCACGAACGGCACGCGGTGGCATATCGGCGCGCGCGCGAGGCCACCACGAAATTGCACGACGTCGATGCCGTGCCAAGGCGCCGGACACGTAAAATAGCCGGCGGATTTACCGCAATCGCCGCCCTTGCCTCGCTGGCGGCCGCATCCGCACAGGCTCAAAGCAGCGTGAACCTGTACGGCGTGCTCGACGAAGGTATCGACTACACCAACAACGCCGGTTGCGTGCATTGCGGCATAAGTTTTAGCGCACTGGAGGATTGGGTCGCCGGAGCCGCGTTTCGCTTGCCCCTCACGCCTCCACCGCCGCCTTCAACCTCAGCAACGCATGATCCCATTGCTGCGAAATCGTTTCGAGTGCGCGCCGCGCTTCGTCGAGATGAGCCGGTTCGAACGCCCATAAGCGCTCACGGCCTACCTTGACGTCGCGCACGAGGCCCGCGTTGGCGAGCACCTGCAAGTGCTGCGTGACGGACTGCCGGGTGATGTCCGTTCCGGCTGTGAGCTGCGCGATCGACATCGCACTGCCCGCGCACAATACGGCGATCAGACGCAGGCGCGTCTCGTCGCCGAGCGCGGCGAAAATCGGTGCGGAGCTCCGCAGCATGGCGGCCTTCAGACTCGCCGTTTTTGAATTCACCGCCTTCGCCTTCACATTTGCCGCTGCCGCCATAGCGGCAGCCGTCTTAACCCGTTGCGACATGCTTTTCGATATTGACCAACTGTTGTTCCCACCCACCGTTATTCATACGAAACGCCTCGTCGCGGCGCGCGGCGGGAATCTGATCGAAGCCCGATTCGACGACGCGCAGCAAGGTGCCCGAATCGACCTCGGTCAATTCGAATACGACCAGCGTGGTGGGTTCAACCGAATAGTCGACCGACACATCGACCGCGGCCGGATGCCAGCGCCACGACAGATGATGTTCCGGCTCGACCCGCTCGACCACCACGTCCATGACGAGATACTCATAGCCCGGATAGGTGATGTTGCCTTGCACGGACTGGCCGGCGACGAACTGCTTGCCGCTGAAATTCACGCCGAACCATTTGCCGAATTCCTCGGCGTTGGACAATGCGCGCCAGACGCGCGAGCGCGGCGCTTTCAGCAGAATCTGCTTTTCGATGCGATCGGTTGATGTGGTCATATGCAGCCTCCTGACTGCATAATACGAACGCGGCCGGCAATATACAAGTGTCTGCCTGCGCATTTTTTTTTGTAATTTATTGATCGCTGTGGTGCCGCAGCGCAACAGAGCTTATGGCATCCGGTCCACGCGCAACGTTACTTGTCCTCCGGCTCGCGTTTCTTGAAACTGGAGAATGTGCGAGCCGCCGAGATTGAAGGGAGACGATTGAAGGGAACCGCGAGCTTGAGACAGCCGCTCATGCGGCCGAGGTTTTCTTCACGAACGCGTTGACCACAGCTTCCAGTTCCTTCGTGATGCCGGTCATCACGCCGGCCACCACGGCGAATTCACGGCCGGTCACATCGGAGCGGCTCGCCACGATCTGACCGTTGAACGAGACGATATGCGCTTCCTTCGCGATCGACTTGATTCGTTCGATCAGATCCTGCTGCTCTTTCTTTTGCGCCCGCGCAATGCGTCGGCTTTCCTGCTCGTAGACGGCAGTCACCGCGTGCAAATGCGTCAGCAACGGATCCACCGATCCGATCAACGCGTTCAATGCGTCTTCCGCACCGGGCGAAGCACGCCCGATCGCTTCAAGCGCCGTCGACGCCAGCGCGATGAAGTCCGCGATCTTCCTCGCGACTTGCTCGCCGCCGTGAAACGCCTCGCGCAGCGCGGGAGAAAAAAGTCCGGGCGAGCCGTCGCGCCCTTGCACCAGCACCGTGTGGCTGTCGGCAAAGGTGCGCAACGTGTCGCGTGCAATCGCGAGCGCGCCGTCGAACTGCTGGAACGCCAGCATCGCCTTCAGCGCGATGCGCTGCGACAGCATCCGTTGGCGCCCCGCCATGTTGATCAACGAGCTCAACGCCTCGCTGGAAACGTCCGCTTCGGACGGTGGCGCCTGAACCCGTTCTTTCGTGATGCTCATATCAGCTTTTTATGATGTCGATCGGCCCGTCGCACCATCGGCATCCGCGCCGCGCGCGCTTTCAATGCACACACACCGGCGCGGACGTGGACTTGCATTACTCCGTGGCGTGAGCGTGAATGCCGCCGGTTTGCATCGACCACGCCATCCACGGACGGCGCAGCGCGACGATCGCGAGGAACGCGCAAGCGGCCAGCGCGCCGAAAGTCGCAAAACCCATCTGATAGCTGCCCGTGCTTTCCTTCGCTATACCCATCACGACCGGCAGATAGAAGCCGCCGATGCCGCCCGCGGCGCCGACGATACCCGACATCAGACCCGTGCGCCCCGCCCAGCGATGCGGCACCAGTTGGAACGTCGCGCCGTTGCCGAGACCGAAGGCCACATACAGGCACAGCAGCAGCGTAATGCCGCCCGCCATCGAAGGCATTGCAGCGGCGAACACGAAGTCGCACAACGAAATGATCGCGAGCAGCACGGTCAGCGCGCGAACACCGGACACTCTGTCGGCGATCAGGCCGCCGAGCGGACGCACGATCGCGCCGGTTGCGGCGAGCAGCGCCATGAACAGGCCCGCATCGATCTTCGAGAGTTGATAGAGATTGGTCAGCAGCAGTGAAACATACGAGGACATGCCGACGAAACCGCCGAACGTGATGCTGTACACCAGCATGATCGCCCACGTATCACGTTCGGTCAGCACCGCGCGATAGCGCTTGGGCAGCACGGCGATGGCGAGCAGCGAGCCGATCACCGGCAACAGCAGCACACCGGTCTTGCCCGAGCCGAACATGCCGGCTTCGACAAGCAGCACGAGCACGATCAAACCGACGAGCGTCACGGCGAAGCTGCCGAACGCGCGCAGCACGCTGCCCGACTTCACGCCGGAATCGTTGGCCCAGAAGTACAGCGTGATGCCGGCGATCGCGAGCAACGGCAACGCGCCGCCGGTCGCAATCTGCCAGCCGTAGTGCGTGGCCAGTTGCGGAAACATGAAGCCGTCGAGCACCGCGCCGATATTGCCGGCCGCGGCGAGACCCAGCACCAGGCCCTGCACCTTCGGCGGATAATTGCTGCCGGCCATCGGCAACGCCACCGCGAAGCTGGCACCGCCGACGCCGAGGAACACGCCGAGCACCAGCAGCAAGGTGTACGACGGCACGAACGGCAACAGCGGCAACACGATGGTCGGCACCGCCGACAACAGCACGCCCATCAACGCAATGCGTTTGCCATGCGCCGATTGGTACAGATTACCCAGCGTCACGCGCAGAATCGCTGCCGACAGCACCGGCACGGCAACCAGTAAACCCTGCTGCGCCGGCGTCATCGAAATGCTCTTGCTGATGAACGGCGCGAGCGGTCCGTACAAAACCCACACGGTAAAGCCGGTGTCGAAATAGAGGAAACACGCCACCAGTGCGCGCCAGTCTCCGCTCTTTAGGGAGCTCATCACGTTTTTCATCAGACATCCTCACAAAACTGATTGTTCACCCATCCGGCTCATTGCGCTCATTGCGTTTGGAGCGCCACGCACCGGAATGATCACGATGTTGAAAACCGGCCTTGACATGCAACCTCCATGCCATCCGGGTCCCTCTTTTGAAGCTTTATTGCGCACTCTTTGAAATCTCTTAACCGCGCATGTGCCGGTCTCTTTGAAGCGTCAGTAAACGTCGCGCATGTAGCGCTTTTCCTGCGCGAGACGGCTCACGTATTCGAGGGCTTTTTCGTCGCTCATGCCGCCGTGCCGCGCGACTACTTTCTTGAGCGCCGCGTCGACATCCTTGGCCATGCGGCTCGCGTCGCCGCATACGTAGAAATGCGCGCCCTCTTCGAGCCACGCCCATAGTTGCGCACCCTGCTCGCGCATGCGGTCCTGCACGTAGATCTTTTCTGCCTGATCGCGCGAGAAAGCGACATCGAGCCGGGTCAGCACGCCGCTGTCGCGCAGCGCTTCGAGTTCGTCGCGATAGTAGAAATCGCTGGCCGCATGTTGCTCGCCGAAGAACAACCAGTTGCGCCCCTTGTCGCCGCGTGCACGCCGCTCGTGCAGAAAGCCGCGAAACGGTGCAACGCCGGTGCCGGGACCGACCATGATCATCGGCGTGTCGGAACTGTGAGGAGGGCGAAAGTGTGCGGACTTCTGCACGAACACGGGCACATTCACGTCGCCGGCACGGTCGGCGAGAAACGTCGACGACACGCCTTTGCGATGGCGGCGGCCATTGCTGTAGCGCACCGCGGAAACGGTCAGGTGCACTTCGCCGGGATGCGCCTTCGGGCTCGAGGCAATCGAGTACAAACGCGGTTGCAAACGCTTGAGCATGCCGGTCAATTCGGCGGCCGTGAGGCTCACCGGAAATTCGTGCAGCACGTCGGCGAGTTGCTGCCCCCACAACCATTGTTTGAGGTCGGCCTTGCGCTCGGGTGTCAGCAGATCGCGCAGTGCGCCGTTGCTGCTGCGCGAGGCGATGAACGCGAGCGCGTCCGGATTCGGGCGCGCGATCTCATAGTGCTTGCCGAGTGCATCGGCAAGACGCATATCGCCCGCGCCTGACACGTGAACGCTGGCTTCAGCACTCAAGCCGCTCAACGTAATCAATTCGTCCACGAGCTCAGGGCAATTGCTCGGCCATACACCGAGCGCGTCGCCCGCTTCGTATTCGAGGCCGGAGTCGCCGGTGCTCAACGAGAAGTAGCGCGTGTCCTTCACCGTGCCCTGCTTGTTCAACCGCAGGTTCGTGACGAGCCGCGATGCGGCCGGACGCGTCTTGGTCGGCACGGCGCCCGGCACCACCGCATTGATCATGCCACCAGGCGGCACCGCATGCAGCGCGGCATCTTCTTCATTGATGCGCACGATGATGCGTTCGAGCCACGCGTCGGCGCTTTCCTGATACTCGCTGTCGCAATCAACGCGATCCATCAGACGCAGCGCGCCTTGCTCCGCGAGACGTTCATCGAGCCGGCGGCCATGGCCGCAGAATTGATCGTAGTTGCGGTCGCCGAGCGCGAGCACCGCGAAGCGCACGCCGTCGAGACGGGGCGCGTTCTCGCCGCTCAATTGCGTCCAGAAACTTTGCGCGTTGTCGGGCGGATCGCCGTCGCCGAACGTACTCGTCATCAGCAACACGTATTGCGCTTTGGCGAGCGACGAGACCGGATAGTCGGCCATGCACGACGTGCGGATTTCGAAGCGCGATTCCATCAGACGCGTGGCATAGCGCTCGGTGAGCGATTCGGTGTTGCCGGTTTGCGAGGCCCACAGCAGCGTCACCTTCGGACGCACGCGCACGATCCGTACGCCTGACGAATGCGCGGCATCCGCATGGGCCGCGACGCGCGCAGCCGCCGGCGTCGAAGCCGTTGCGCCGCGGCTATAGAGTCCCGCGAGCAAACCGTCCACATAGAGGCGGCTCGTCGAGTCGAACGGCGCGCTGCCCGGCAGAACCGGCACGCTGTCGATACCTTGTGCTTCCGCCGAACGCAGTCCGCTGACGAAACCGGCGAGATAGGCCCGTTCCGTTTCGGTGAACGACGGCGCGCTCACTTGCGGCAACTGCAACAAACTGGTGATTGCATTGATACGGGGCATATCCAGATCCTCGGCGCTTGCCGTCACGGCGTTCGCGGGCGCGGCGCTCACGGCGTTCGCGGGCGCATCGGCGAGCGTCTCGTCGTCGTTCGAAATCGGCTCGATGCTGTCGAGCGCCACCGGGCTCAGCGCGACGGCGCAGAACTTGAGTTCGGGCTGCTGCGAGACCGGGTCGATCGCGTCGCTCGTCACCGCGTTGATGCACAGGTCGTCGCCGAACACGTCGTTCCAGTGCATCGGCGCGAAGCAGTTGCCCGCGCTCACGCGTTCGGTGACGACCGCGGGCAACACCGCGCGGCCACGGCGCGAACGAATCTCAACGGGGTCTTTTGCCTTGATGCCGAGCGTGGCCGCGTCTTCGGGATGAATCTCGACGAACGGACCGGGGTTCAGCTTGTTGAGCATCGCGACCTTGCCGGTCTTGGTCATGGTGTGCCATTGATGCTGCAAGCGGCCCGTGTTCAACACGATCGGGAATTCTCGGTCGGGCAGTTCGGCCGGCGCCGCATAGGCGCGCGCGAAGAACATAGCCTTGCCGCTCGCGGTCGGAAACACGAGCCGCGGACGGCTGCCGTCGGGCAGTTCCTTCAACGCCTGGCTCACACCGTCGTTGATGTAGCGAAGCGGATTGCGCTCGGCCGCGTCGTCGGCGGCGAGCGGCCATTGCAGCGGCGTTTCCTTCAGACGGCGATGGCTCGCGCCGCGCAGGTCGTAGCCGGTTTTCGGATTCGACGCGCGCGTGATTTCCGCGAAAACCTCTTCGGCGCTCGCGTAGGTGAACGCATCGGCGAAACCCATTTCGCACGCGACTCGCGCGATGATCTGCCAGTCCGGCAACGCGGCGCCCGGCGGCTCGATGCCCTTTTGCATCAGCGTGAGGTTGCGTTCGGAGTTGATCATTACGCCTTCCGCCTCGGCCCAGAGCGCGCCGGGCAGCAGCACGTCGGCGTAGCGGTTGGTCTCGGTGTCGAGGAAGGCGTCCTGCGCGATCACGAGCTCGGCGGCGCGCAAACCGGCGATTGCGTTCTGCCGGTTGGCCACGCTCGCCACCGGATTCGTGCAGATGATCCAGCACGCCTTGATTTCCCCCGCGGCCATGCGCGTGAACATATCGATCGTGCCGTTGCCGACCTCGGTCTTGAGCGTGCCTGGCGGAATGCCCCACAGGTCTTCGATAAACGCGCGGTCTTCGTCGACCAGCACCGAACGCTGGCCCGGCAAACCCGGTCCCATATAGCCCATTTCGCGGCCGCCCATCGCGTTCGGCTGGCCCGTCAGCGAAAACGGCCCGCTGCCGCGGCGGCAGATCTTGCCGGTCGCCAGATGCAGATTGCAGATCGCGTTGGTGTGCCACGTGCCATGCGTGCTCTGATTCAGGCCCATGGTCCAGCAGCTCATCCACTCGCGCGATGCGCCGATCATGTGCGCGGCGCGGCGAATGTCCTCGACGGCGAGGCCCGTGATGTCCGCGACTTTCTCCGGCGTGTAGTCGGAGAGAAACGCGGGCATCGCGTCCCAGCCTTCGGTGAAGTCGGCGATAAAAGCCGCATCCGTCTGGCCGTTTTCGTGCAGCAGATGCAAGAGGCCGTTGAGCAACGCGAGATCGGTACCCGGCTTGATCTGCAGAAACAGATCGGCTTTCTCGGCGGTCGTATTGCGGCGCGGATCGACCACGATCAGCTTCGCGCCCGCCTTCACCTGATCCATCATGCGCAGGAACAGAATCGGGTGACAGTCGGCCATATTCGCGCCGATCACGAAGAACAGATCGGCGTGGTCGATGTCCTCGTACGATCCCGGCGGACCGTCCGCGCCCAGCGAGAGCTTGTAGCCGCTGCCCGCGCTCGCCATGCAAAGACGCGAATTCGACTCGATATTGTTGGTGCGAACGAAGCCCTTGGCGAGCTTGTTGACGAGGTACTGCGCCTCGATCGACATCTGGCCGGAGACGTAGAACGACAGCGCGTCCGGTCCATGTTCGTCGAGCAGGCCGCGCAAGCGCGCCGCCGTGGTGCTGATCGCCTGCGCCATCGGCAGCGGCGCCGGGTCCTGGCCGCGCGCATGACGCACGAACGCGTCTTCGAGACGCCCCGATTTGCGCAACGCGACGTGCGCGGACTGGCCCTTCGTGCACAGGCGCCCGAAATTGGCGGGATGCTCCTTGTCGCCGGAGATCTTCACGACCTGGCCGTCCTCGACGTGCAGCACCATGCCGCAGCCAACGCCGCAGTAAGGGCACACGGTTTTTACGCTAGTGGAGGACATGGCAAATGACGTCGTTCGAAAGGAAACAGGAAATCAACTCGCTCAAACCGCGACCCACACCTGGCCGTTTTCCACCCGCGCGGCGAACGCGCTGACGGAATACTCCGGTGATTCGAGGCACTCGCCGGTGCGCAGATCGAAGTGATGCTTGTAGATCGGCGAGGCGACCACGAGCCGCTCACCGAGGCTGCCGATCAACCCGCGCGAAAGCACCGCCGCCTGCGAGCCCGGATCGAAGTTTTCGATCGCGTACACGGAGGTGTCCTCGTCGTCCTTGTTCACGTGAAATACCGCCACCTGTTCACCGTTGACGAGCGCGCAGACGCCCGTGTTCGGAACGATGTCGTCGAGCGTGCAAATCGGTGTCCAGGCGCGCGGCAAGCGGTCATTGTTCATGGCGGAACTCCTCAGTGAGTGGGCAAAAAGAAATCAGACTGTCTCGACGACAACGGGAATCGACACCAGCTTCGGTTGCCGCTCGACGGGCGTCGCGGGGCGGATCTGGCCGCGCTCCTCGACGAACGTCACCGTGTTGTCGGCTTGATCGCTGTTGACGAAATGGCGGAAGCGCTTGCGCGTTTCAGGATCGGTCACGGCCTTCTTCCATTCGCATTCGTAGGTGTCGACCACGTGCTGCATGTCCGACTCCAGTTCGGCGGCCACGCCCAGGTGATCGTTGACGACCACGTCGATCAGATAGGCGAGGCCGCCTTCGAGGTTCTCGCGCCATACGCTGGTGCGTTGCAGACGGTCGGCGGTGCGCACGTAGAACATCAGGAAGCGGTCGATGTAGCGCACCAGCGTTTCCTTATCGAGGTCCGACGCGAGCAGTTCCGCGTGGCGCGGCTTCATGCCGCCGTTGCCGCACACGTAGAGGTTCCAGCCCTTCTCGGTGGCGATGATGCCGACGTCCTTGCCCTGCGCTTCCGCGCATTCGCGGGTGCAGCCCGAGACGCCGAACTTGATCTTGTGCGGCGTGCGCAGGCCCTTGTAGCGGTTCTCCATCTCGACCGCGAGGCCCACCGAATCGCCGACGCCATAGCGGCACCACGTCGAGCCGACGCACGACTTCACGGTGCGCAGCGCCTTGCCGTACGCATGGCCGGATTCGAAACCGGCGGCGATCAGCTCTTCCCAGATGAACGGCAGTTGCTCGACGCGCGCGCCGAACAGATCGACCCGCTGGCCGCCGGTGATCTTCGTGTAGAGGCCGTATTTCTTCGCGACCTGGCCGACCGCGATCAGACCGTCGGGCGTCACTTCGCCGCCCGCCATGCGCGGCACGACCGAGTAGGTGCCGTCGCGTTGAATGTTGGCGAGGTAGTAGTCGTTGGTGTCCTGCAGCGAGGCGTGCTCTTTCTTCAGCACGAATTCGTTCCAGCACGAAGCGAGAATGCTCGCCACCGTCGGCTTGCAGATGTCGCAGCCATGGCCGTGGCCGTGCTTCGCGAGCAACTCGCCGAAACTGCGCACGCCTTCGACGCGCACGATGTGATACAGCTCCTGGCGCGAAAACGGGAAGTGCTCGCACACGTGGTTGTTGACCGCGAGGCCCTGCTTCTTCATCTCGGCCTTCATCACTTGCGTGACGAGCGGCACGCAACCGCCGCACGACGTGCCGGCGCTGGTCGCGCATTTGAGCGCGCCGATGTCGGTCGCGCCCGCGCAAACCGCCGCGCACAGGTCGCCCTTCGAGACGTTGTTGCACGAGCAGATCTGCGCGCTCGCGGGCAACGCCTCGACGCCGAGCGCCGGTTTCGCGTTGCCGTCCGCTTGCGGCAGGATCAGGAATTCAGGCGCTTCCGGCAGTTCGATGCGGTTCAACATCATCTGCAACAGCGTGCCGTATTCGCTCGCGTCGCCGACCATCACGCCGCCCAGCAGATACTTGCCGCATTCGGACACCACCAGCTTCTTGTAGACCTGCTTGCGCTCGTCGCTGAACTGATAGGCGCGGCTGCCCGGCGTGGCGCCGTGCGCGTCGCCGATGCTCGCCACATCCACGCCCATCAGCTTCAGCTTGGTGCTCATGTCGGCGCCCGCGAATTCCGCCGAGTTGCCGAGTAGTTGCCTGGCCACCGCGCGCGCCATGTCGTAACCCGGCGCGACGAGGCCGAACAGTTGACCGTTCCACAGCGCGCATTCGCCGATCGCATAGATGTGCGGATCGCTCGTGCGGCAGGCGTTGTCGATCACGATGCCGCCGCGCGGGCCGAGCGTCAGGCCGCTTTCGCGCGCGAGGTCGTCGCGCGGACGGATGCCGGCGGAGAACACGATCATGTCCGTGTCGAGGTGCGTGCCGTCGGCGAACTGCATGCGGTGCGTGCCTTCGGCGCCGTCGACGATCGCCGTGGTGTTCTTCTGCGTGTGCACCGTCACGCCCAGTTCCTCGATCTTGGTGCGCAGCACGCGGCCGCCGCCGTCGTCGACCTGCACCGCCATCAGACGCGGCGCGAATTCGACCACGTGCGTTTGCAGGCCCATGTCGCGCAGCGCCTTCGCGCATTCGAGACCGAGCAGCCCGCCGCCGACCACCGTGCCGGTCTTCGAACGCGCGCCGCATTCCCGCATCGCCTCCAGATCGTCGATGGTGCGGTAGACGAAGCAGTCGGTGCGCTCGCGGCCCGGCACCGGCGGCACGAACGGATAGGAACCCGTGGCGAACACCAGCTTGTCGTACGGCAGCGTCTCGCCGGTCGATACCGTCACCGTGCGTGCGTCGCGGTCGATCGAGACGGCCTTCGCGTTCAGCTTCAGCAACACGTTCTGGCGTTCGAAGAAACCCGGTTCGACCAGCGACAGATCGTCCGCGGTCTTGCCCGAGAAGAATTCGGACAGATGCACGCGGTCGTACGCCGGCCGTGATTCCTCGCACAGCACCGTGATGTCGAGGCCGTGCGCTGCGTCTTGCGCGAGGCACTCGACCAGTTTGTGGCCGACCATCCCGTGACCGATAACGATGATTTTCATGACCGCGGTTTCCTCAATGTGCTGGGCTTCGATCGCCGCCGGGTGGCAGGTGGCGAAAGTGATTCGGAAAATAAAAACGGCGTCCCGCGAACCCAGTCGATGACTGAATTCGGGGGACGCCGTTGTCCTGACCTGTACTGCAGCGGGCACTTTGTTGTTGCGCTCGCGCCGGACCCACGTTGGTCCGATGGCACGGCTTAATGCAAAGCCTGTGCCAATTGCGCGAAATGCCCGCAAGATCGCGGTGGAGCGGGCGTTTGCGGCGAATGGCACATACGTGCGCCGAATCCGGCCCGCGACTGCTTTTGATGCAGGCAAGCACACGGATGGTGCGACGCAGCACCCTGCGCGTGCGAGAAGTGGGCACGCACAGGGTGCGCGGCGAGTCCGTGGCCGATGCATTTCCAGGCCCGCGGGCGCGGCGCGGCAAGCAACGCGGCGAGCCTGGTCGCGTGATGGCGTGGTATTTGCATGAGCGAATGCCGAACACACCGGCAATGCAGCCGGTGGCGGACCGAGCACGGCCAACGCGTCGCCCCGGCGCGGACTGGAAGTGGAATCGAAGGCGAAGCACAGCGCGGTGCCTCGCCCGCTCCGCATGAAGACAGCAAGCAGCAAGAAAACGGACAACGGCGTCCCCTCGTGACCATTCACGGGCGGACGCCGTTTTTATTTGACGCCGACGCTACGGCTCCCGTCGTCAAACACAAAGGCTAAGGACACCGCGATGAACACCCACACCGGCAAAGTCACGTTATTGAGCGCCGGCCCAGGCGACCTCGACCTCCTCACGCTCAAGGCCGCGAAAGCGCTGGCGGCCGCCGACGTCGTGCTGCTCGACGACCTCGCCAATCCCGAGATCGTGACGCTCGCGCCGCAAGCGCGCGTGATTCGCGTCGGCAAGCGCGGCGGCTGCCGTTCCACGCCGCAAGCGTTCATCGAACGGCTGATGCAGCGCTATGCGCTCAAGGGCCTGCACGTGGTGCGCGTAAAAGGCGGCGAGGCGCTGCTGTTCGGGCGCGCCGGCGAGGAACTCGCGGCATTGCGCGGCGCGGGCATTACCGTGGAGATCGTCAACGGCATCTCGTCGGGGTTCGCCGCCGCCGCGGGGCTCGGCATTTCGCTGACGCATCGGCGCCATTGCCACGGCGTGAGCTTCGTCACCGCCCACACCGAGGATCACGGCGAGCCGGATTGGGCCGCGCTCGCCGCGACCCGCACCACGCTGGCTATCTATATGGGGATGCGGCGCATCGAGAGCCTCGCCGGCGCGTTGCTGGCGAGCCTGCCGGCCGATACGCCGGCCGCCGTCGTGCAGTGGGCGGGCGGAGCCGACGAACGGCGTCTGCTCACACGCCTCGACCGGCTCGCCGCCGACGCCGCGAGCGCGGGCTTCGGCAGTCCGGCGGTGATTCTGGTGGGGAGCGCGATCGGCGAGAGCGTCGAACGCAGGGCGGAGGAAGGCAACCCGTGGCGCGATGGAGCAACAGCCATGCACGCTGACGAGCGGCTTGCGCGCGAGGCAAGCGCCCGGGCCGCCTGAAGCGCTTGAGCCGGCTCGCGTACGCGCTCCCGCGCGCATCACCCGCGGCCCCTCATCCAACCTTGGGCGGGCGGCGCTAGTGAGGCGCGACGGTCTCCCTCGCGGCAATCCGGCGCAGCAGCTTGCAGCCCTTTACTCCAATGGAAATTTATTCATGAGGAAGCGATGACCGAGGCGCCGCGGAAGTCGCCTGAGCACACAAGCCTGAGCGGCGCTTGAATCAGGACTTCAAATTGCTCACCCAATTGTTGAATACAGGAAACGCAATCTGGGGAGCCCGATGTCCAATCACGAAGCCGCGCGCCTGCTGATCGCGGACGACGATGCAAATCTGCTGGCCGCCTACGCACTTTTTTTCAGCGCGCACGGTTTCGACGTCCGGACCGCGGGCAACGGGCTCGACGCGCTCGCGCAGTATTGCGCGTGGCACCCGGCGGCGGCCTTGCTCGACGTCGAAATGCCGTGCCTCGACGGGCGCGCGGTGGCGAGGCGCATCCGCTGCGTGGGCGACACGCCCGCGCCGACGCTCGTCGCGGTAACCGGCCTCGCGCTCCCCGAGGACAAGAACGAGTCGCTGCGCTCGGGCTTCGATCATCATTTCGTCAAGCCGACGCCGATGCCGGTAATCCTTGCCGCGCTGACCGGCATGTGATCCCGGCGTTCGATCCGTCGCCTAATCGCCTAATCGCCGAATCCGATTTCCGCTTCCGCCGTCTGCCCGACACGCAGCCACGCGCCGGCGCCGCGCGCAACGAGCGCATTGTTGCCGAACGTCACCTTGCCGCCTCGCTGCGGATTCGCCCGGTAGACGCTCATCGTATCGGTCGGCTCGTTCGGCCAGTCCGGATCGGGCGCGCCCTTCGCCTGGTCGATGGTCGGCATCGGACAGCGCGCGCACAGCTTGACCAGTTGCAATTGCACACCCTGCCCCTGCTGCCCCGCAGCCGTTTCGATGCTCAGGTTTTCGACGTAGTCCTCTTCGTACGCATCGAGCCCCGTCAACACGATGTTGGGACGGAACCGGCCGATCGGAATCGACGGTGCGCCCTTGCTGTTCAGACGCACGTTCAGATCGTCGAGCGAAGCCTGGCCGATCACCAGCAGTGGAAAGCCGTCGGCGAAATGCGTGGTGGCGCCGCCGGTGCTGCCGGTGTACTCCGGATCGACGATGCGTTCGCGCTCGGGATCGAAGCGCAAAAGCCGCGCCGGCGCGCCGAGAAAGCCTGAAAACCAGGCGGCGCTTGCGTCACCGGTGTCGAGGCCGTAGGCCGCGTCGCGCCACACCACGGTTCGCACTTTTTGCGGCGAGTTCAGTTGCGCGGCGTCGAGCGGCGTGCGCAACTCGCTCATGCCGGGCGCGCGGATCACGAGCTCGCGTTCCCCGAACTCGACCTTGATCAGCGCCAAGCGGGGATACGTGCGCTGCGTGAGCATCGCGCCGCTCGAGTCGACGACCATCCAGCCCCGATCGTATTCGAGGCCGGTGGCGAGAAGGCGCGCTTCATTCAACGCAATGCCCGCGCAGGATTTGATCGGATAGACGAAAAGCTCGCTGATGGTCGGCATGGCGGGGGCGGCGTGCGGGACACGCGATTTTTATGTTGAGGTTCGATTGTAAAGCGCCGACGCACTTTATCGCGGCGCCTGGCGACGGCACCGGCGCCTACGCTCGCGCCGAAGCCGATGTGCCGCGAATGTACCGCTTACTCCCATCCTTCCAGCCGCAACGTGGCGCGCACGAGCCGCTGTTCTTCCTGTTCGATCTCGCGCAGATTCGCGCACACGCTCTTGATGTGATCGGCCGCGGCCTTGCGCGCCTGCTCGGGCAGCTTGCCGGTGACCGCGTTATAGAGCCGCGCGTGCTGACGATCGATCACGCGCTTGTGCGGCTCGCGATGATAAAGATTGTTCACCGACGCGAACACCGAACTCAGCAGCAGATCGGTCAGCGAACTCAAGGTATGCACCAGCACCGGGTTATGCGAGGCCTCGCAAATCGCGAGATGAAACGCGTGGTCGAGCCGCGCGTGGGTCGAGGCGCTCGTCGCCTTGCCGTGCGCCGCGAGCATCTCCTCGTAGCGGCGCGTGATCAGCACGAAGTCGGCGGGCGTGCCGCGCAGCGCCGCGAGCCGCGCGGATTCCGCTTCGAGCAAGCCGCGCACCTCGAACAGATCGTAGAGCGTGCGCGGCTGCGAGCCGAGCAGATGCATCATCGGCGTGAGCGTGGGCTGCGCGGTGAGACTCGCGACGAACGAGCCCCTGCCGTGCGAAGTCTCGATGATGCCGCGCGCCCGCAGCAGCTTGAGCCCTTCACGCAGCGCCGTGCGCGAGACGCCGAGCTTGTCGGTCAAACGCCGTTCGGAGGGCAGCGCCTGCCCCGTTTTCAACACGCCGTCGACGATCAGACGCTCGATGCGTTCGGCGACCACGTCCGCCACCTGCCTGGGGCTGTCCAGATCCGCTGTCTGCATTGTTCTATCCAACTGGTATGACCACCTGCAAATGCTAACACGTGATTCGCGGATAGACCCATCGATACCCATACATTCAAGCTGCTCAATCATGAACGCGTGTAAAACACCCGATCAAAAACTGGTACGACCACTTCGCCGCCCCATCGACACAAGCCGGCATAGCCGCAACAATCCCGCCTGAGACACGTTCGCGCGCCTGTGCCCACAGGCATTTCCGCTAACTTGAGCGCGGCGCCAGGAGACCCCTACATGAACTATCACTACGACGAGCGCGTCGACGGCCCGCTCGCGACGCACGACAAAGCCGCCGTCGTCGCGCGGCTGCAAGCGCTGATCCCCGGCCTGGAACTCCTGCACGAACAGGAAGACCTGCGGCCGTTCGAATGCGACGGCCTCGCCGCCTATCGCGCGACGCCCATGCTGGTCGCGCTGCCCGACAAGGTCGAACAGGTCGAGGCACTGCTGAAATTCGCCAGCGCGCAGAAGATTCCGGTGGTCGCGCGCGGCGCCGGCACCGGCTTGTCGGGCGGCGCCCTGCCGTTGGACAAAGGCATTCTGCTGGTGATGGCGCGCTTTAACCGGATTCTCGAAGTCGATCCCGAGGCGTGCGTTGCCCGCGTGCAACCCGGCGTGCGCAATCTCGCGATCTCGCAGGCCGCCGCGCCTCACGGCTTGTACTACGCGCCGGACCCGTCGTCGCAGATCGCCTGCTCGATCGGCGGCAATGTCGCGGAGAACGCGGGCGGCGTGCACTGCCTGAAGTACGGGCTGACGGTGAACAACATCCTCAAACTCGAGATTCTCACCATCGGCGGCGAGCGCATCACACTCGGCTCCGAAGCGCTCGATGCACCCGGCTTCGACTACCTCGCGCTCTTCACCGGCTCGGAAGGCATGCTCGGCATCGTCACCGAAGTCACGGTGAGGCTGCTCACCAAACCGCAAAGCGCAAAAGTGCTGCTCGCGAGTTTCGACAACGTGGAAAAGGCCGGCGCGGCGGTCGCGCGCATTATCGGCGCGGGCGTGATTCCGGGCGGCCTCGAAATGATGGACAACCTCGCGATTCGCGCGGCGGAAGATTTCATCCACGCGGGCTATCCCGTCGATGCCGAAGCGATCCTGCTGTGCGAGGTCGACGGCGTGGAAAGCGACGTGCAGGAAGACGTCGAATGCGTGGAAGCGCTGCTGCGCGCGGCGGGCGCGACCGATATCCGCGTCGCCAAAGACGAAGCCGAGCGCCAGCGTTTCTGGGCCGGCCGCAAGAATGCGTTTCCCGCCGTGGGCCGCATCTCGCCCGACTACTACTGCATGGACGGCACGATTCCGCGCCGCGAATTACCGCGCGTGCTCAAGGGCATCGAGGATTTTTCGAAGGAATACGGTCTGCGCGTAGCCAACGTGTTCCATGCCGGCGACGGCAACATGCACCCGCTGATTCTGTTCGATGCGAACGTGCCCGGCGAAACCGAACGCGCCGAAGCGCTCGGCGCGAAGATTCTCGAACTGTGTGTGGCGGTGGGCGGCAGCATCACCGGCGAGCATGGTGTGGGCCGCGAAAAGATCAACCAGATGTGCGCGCAGTTCAATAGCGACGAACTGTCCTTCTTCCACGCGCTGAAAGCCGCGTTCGACCCGAGCGGGCTGCTGAACCCCGGCAAGAACGTGCCGACGCTGCACCGCTGCGCCGAATTCGGCTCGATGCATGTCCACCACGGCGCACTGCCCTTTCCCGAACTGGAGCGCTTCTGATGCTGATCGAACCGGTATCGATGGACGATGGCGAACGGCTCGTCGCCGAAGTCTCGCAAGCGCTCGACCGCGGCACGCCGCGTCAGCTACGACCCGACCGAACTCGTGATCACCGCGCGCGCCGGCACGCCGCTTGGCGAACTGAACGCCGCGCTCGACGCCGCCGGCCAGATGCTGCCGTGCGAGCCGCCCGCGTTCGGCGGCGCGGCCACCGTCGGCGGGATGGTGGCCGCGGGCCTCGCGGGTCCGCGCCGGCCGTGGTCCGGATCGGTGCGCGACTTCGTGCTGGGTTGCCGCGTGATCACGGGCCGCGCAAAGCATTTGCGCTTCGGCGGCGAGGTCATGAAGAACGTGGCCGGATATGACGTGTCGCGTCTGCTTGCCGGCAGCTTCGGCTGCCTTGGCCTGATCACCGAAGTCTCGCTGAAGGTGCTGCCCAAACCGCGCGCGCTCGGCAGCCTCACGCTCGATCTCGACGCGGGCGAAGCGCTGCGCGAACTCTCGGCATGGCGCCGCGCGGCGTTGCCGGTCAGCGGCGCATGTCACGTCGATGGCCGCCTGCATGTGCGGCTCGAAGGCGGCGTGGGATCGGTGGCGTCGGCGCTGGACCGCATCGGCGGCGCCGAACTCGATCCGCGGTTCTGGCACGCGTTGCGCGAGCACCGCCTGGCGTTTTTCGACGACCCGCGCCCGCTGTGGCGTCTGTCATTGCCGAACGCTTCGCCGCTCGTCCCGCTGCCGGGCGACACGCTGCTCGACTGGGCCGGCGCGCAACGCTGGCTGAAAAGCGATGCGCCGCCCGCGACGATCCGCCAGATCGCGCACGCGGCCGGCGGTCACGCGACCCGCTTCACACCGCATGCGGGCGCCGAACCGTTCGCGCCGTTGCCTACGGCGTTGCTGCGCTTTCATCAGCAACTCAAACAACAACTCGACCCGCGCGGCCTGTTCAATCCCGGCCGCCTCTATGCCGGCCTGTGAACATCGGCCTATGAGCGCGGACCTGTGAAGACCTGAAGGCGAACCCACCATGCAAACGAATCTCAGCGACGCCGCCAAAACCCTGTCGCGCGCGGATGAAGCCGAACAGATCCTGCGCTCCTGCGTGCATTGCGGCTTCTGCAACGCGACCTGCCCGACCTATCAGCTGCTCGGCAACGAACTCGACGGCCCGCGCGGACGCATCTATCTGATCAAACAGATGCTCGAAGGCGAGCCGGTCACGCAGAAAACCCGGTTGCACCTCGACCGCTGCCTCACTTGCCGCAACTGTGAAACCACCTGTCCGTCCGGTGTCACCTATCACGCGCTGCTCGACATCGGCCGCGCGGAACTGGAGCGGCGCATTGATCGGCCCGCATCCGAACGCTTGCTGCGCGAGGGTTTGCGGCGCGTGATCCCGCATCCGGCCGTGTTCGGCGCGTTGCTCAAAACCGGCCGCACGCTGCGGCCATTTCTTCCGGCCGCGCTTGGACGTAAAATCCCCAAGCGTGGCGCTCGGGCAAAAGCACGGCCGGCGCCGCGGCATCCGCGCAAAATGCTGATGCTGGAAGGCTGCGTGCAACCCGCGCTGTCGCCGAACACCAACGCGGCCGCCGCCCGCGTGCTCGACCGGCTCGGCATCAGCGTCGTGAACGCGGAGCGGGCCGGCTGCTGCGGGGCGACCGATTATCATCTGAATGCGCAGGAGCCTGGCCTTGCGCGGGCGCGGCGCAATATCGACGCGTGGTGGCCCGCCATCGAAGCCGGCGCCGAAGCCATCGTGCAAACCGCGAGCGGCTGCGGCGCGTTCGTCAAGGAATACGGGCATCTGCTGCGCGACGACCCGCGCTATGCGTCAAAAGCGCAGCGGGTCAGCGAATTGGCGCGGGACCTCGTCGAGGTATTGGCTGACGAGCCGCTCGATAGATTGCAGGCGAATTCGCAAGCGAAGTTGCCAAAGCAGGCGCAACAGAAGATCGCGTTTCACTGCCCCTGCACGTTGCAGCATGCACAGAAGCTGGGCGGCGCGGTCGAGTCGATCCTGCAACGGCTCGGCTTCGATCTCACCGCGGTGCCCGACGCGCATCTGTGCTGCGGTTCGGCGGGCACGTATTCGATCACCCAGCCCAAGCTTGCGGAAAGATTACGCAACAACAGGCTCGACGCGCTGGAAAGCGGCATGCCGGAGTTGATCGTCACGGCCAACATCGGCTGCCAGACGCATCTGGACGGCGCCGGGCGCACGCCGGTGCGTCACTGGATAGAACTTGTAGAAGCATCCTTACCATAAACGAAACAGGACATTCATCATGCTGAGCAAACCCGTGTTGACCGTTGCCGAAACGACCCGAATCCTCGAAGCCGCCCGCGCGGAAGCCGAGAAGAACCAGTGGGCCGTCGCGATCGTGGTGGTCGACGACGGTGGCCATCCGCTCGGAATGCTGCGTCTGGACGGCAGCGCGCCGGCCAGCTCGTACATTGCGACGGAAAAGGCCCGCACTTCGGCGATCGGCCGCCGTGAAACCAAGGTGTATGAAGACATGATCAACAACGGCCGCACCGCCTTCCTGAGCGCGCCGCTGCAAGGCACGCTGGAAGGCGGCGTGCCGGTGATCGTCGACGGCCAGGTGGTCGGCGCGGTCGGCGTGTCGGGCGTCAAGTCGGATCAGGACGCACAGATCGCCCGCGCCGGTATTCAGGCGATCGCCGCTTGAGTCCGGCTTCATTCCGATTCCGTTGATAGCGGCGGCAACAAAAAAGAACGAAACACAACGTGGGCCGATGCCCCCACATCGGCCCCATTCAGATAGATGGAGCAGTCGATGACTCAGATGAACCCGCGCGGCGGACTGCAAGTCGCCGCCAACCTCGACCAGTTCGTCGAAACCGAAGCCCTGCCCGGCACCGGAATCGACAGCGCCGCATTCTGGTCGGGTTTCGACGCCCTCGTGCACGAGCTGGCGCCCAAAAACCGTGCGCTGCTCGCCGAGCGCGACCGCCTGCAAACCGAACTGGACAACTGGCATCGCGCCCATCCGGGTCCGGTGCGCGATCTGCGCGCCTACCGTGCGTTTCTCGAAGGCATCGGCTATATCGTGCCCGTGCCTGCCGGCGTCAAGGCCACGACCGACCACGTGGACACCGAAATCGCCGAACAGGCCGGCCCGCAACTCGTGGTGCCGCTGTCGAACCAGCGCTATGCGCTGAACGCGGCGAACGCGCGCTGGGGCAGCCTGTACGACGCGCTGTACGGCACCGACGCGATCCCCGAGACCAACGGCGCCGACAGGCAGAAGACCTTCAACCCGGTGCGCGGCGCCGCGGTGATCGCTTATGCACGCAAGTTTCTCGATCAGGCCGCGCCGCTCGCGAACGGTTCACATGCGGATGCAGCCGCCTATAAGGTGGAAGGCGGCAAGCTGGTCGTCGCGCTGAAGAACGGCACGAGCGAGCTGAAAACGCCGGCGCAGTTCATCGGCTATCAGGGCGAAGCGGGCGCGCCGTCGGCGGTGCTGTTCAAGCACAACGGCCTGCACTTCGAAATCCAGATCGATGCGAACGATCCGATCGGCAAGACCGACGCGGCGCACGTGAAGGACGTGGTGGTCGAAGCGGCGGTGAGCACGATCATCGACTGCGAAGACTCGGTGGCGGCCGTGGATGCGGACGACAAGGTCCAGCTCTATCGCAACTGGCTCGGCCTGATGAACGGCGATCTGACCGAAGAGGTCACGAAGGGCGGCAAGACCTTCACGCGCCGTCTGAATGCCGATCGCGAATACACGGGCGCGGACGGCAAGACGCCGGTGAAGCTGCATGGCCGCTCGCTGCTTTTCATCCGCAACGTCGGTCATTTGATGACCAACCCGGCCGTGCTGACGAAAGACGGCCACGAGATTCCCGAAGGCATTCTCGACGCGGTGATCACCACGCTGTGCGCGCTGCACGACCGCAAGCACAAGCTGAATTCGCGCACCGGCTCGATCTATATCGTGAAGCCGAAAATGCACGGCCCGGCCGAAGTCGCGTTCGCGAGCGAGCTGTTCGCGCGCGTCGAGAACCTGCTGAAGCTGCCGCGCAACACGATCAAGATGGGCATCATGGACGAGGAGCGCCGCACCAGCGTCAACCTGCTCGCCTGTATCGCCGAAGCGTCCGAGCGTGTCGCGTTCATCAACACGGGTTTCCTCGACCGCACCGGCGACGAAATGCACACGGCGATGGAAGCCGGCCCGATGATGCGCAAGGGCGACATGAAGTCGAGCACGTGGATTGCCGCTTACGAGCGCAGCAACGTGCTGGCCGGATTGAGCGCGGGCCTGCGCGGCCGCTCGCAGATCGGCAAGGGCATGTGGGCGATGCCCGATCTGATGCACGCGATGCTCGAACAGAAGATCGCGCATCCGAAGGCCGGCGCGAACACCGCATGGGTGCCCTCGCCGACCGCCGCGACGCTGCACGCGCTGCACTATCACCAGATCGACGTGCAGGCCGTTCAGCAGGACCTGGAGCGCACGGACTACGCGAAGGTGCGCGACGAACTGCTCGACGGGCTGCTGACGATTCCGGTCGTCGAATCGGCGAAGTGGAGCGCGGACGAGATCCGCAGCGAAATCGACAACAACGTCCAGGGCATTCTCGGCTACGTGGTGCGCTGGATCGACCAGGGCGTGGGTTGCTCGAAGGTGCCGGACATTCACAACGTCGGCCTGATGGAAGACCGCGCCACGCTGCGTATTTCCAGCCAGCACATCGCCAACTGGCTGCATCACGGGGTGGTGACGCGCGAGGTGGTCAAAGAGACGTTCAAACGCATGGCGAAGGTGGTCGACGGGCAGAACGCGGGCGACCCGTTCTACAAGCCGATGGCGCCGGGTTTCGACACGGTCGCGTTCAAGGCCGCGCAGGCGCTGGTGTTCGAAGGACGCGCGCAGCCGAGCGGCTACACGGAACCGTTGCTGCACAAGTTCCGGCTGGAAGTGAAGAAAGGCTGAGGCTGTTCTGCCGCGACTCGAATACGGTTCGAGCGCGGCTGAAAAAAAGACGGGCGTCGCGTAGTGCGGCGCCCGTTTTAATTTGCGCGGTACTGCTGCGCGTTGCTTCTGCGTGGATGCGTTTGCGGCCCCGGCTTCAGCATATTGAACCGGGGGTCAGCCTTTTAAGCCGCTTCAGCCGTGTACTGCGCCTGCATATTGCCCTGCATATAGGCCTGCAGATACGCTTCGAATTCCGCCTTCACTTCCGGATGACGCAGTGCGAATTCCACCGTCGCCTTCAGATAGCCGAGCTTGCTGCCGCAATCGAAGCGCGTGCCGAAGTAGCGATACGCGAGCACCTGCTCTTCCGTCAGCAGCGATTGCACGGCGTCGGTCAATTGCAGCTCGCCGCCCGCGCCCGGCTTCAACGCGCGAATATGTTTGAAGATGGTCGGCATCAGCACATAGCGGCCCACCACGCCGAGGTTCGACGGCGCCTTGTCCGGCGCCGGCTTCTCGACGATGCCCGACAGCTTGATCACATTGTCTTCCCACTCGCGGCCGTCCACCACGCCGTACGAGCGGCTGTCTTCACGCGCGATGGTTTCGACGCCGATCACCGAGCTGTGATAGTGATTGAAGGTGTCGACGAGCTGGCTCATCACCGGCTTCGAGCTGTGCAGCAAGTCGTCGGCCAGAATCACGGCGAACGGGCTGTCGCCCACCAGTTTCTCGGCGCACAGCACCGCGTGGCCGAGACCGAGCGCTTCGGCCTGACGTACGTAGAAACAGTCGACGTTGGCCGGTTTGATGCTGCGCACCAGGTCGAGCAGCTTCTGCTTGTTGCGCGCTTCGAGCTCGGCCTCGATTTCGTACGACTTATCGAAGTGGTCTTCGATGGCGCGCTTGCTGCGGCCCGTCACGAAGATCATCTCGGTGATGCCGGCGGCAATCGCCTCTTCAACCGCATATTGAATCAGCGGCTTGTCGACGATCGGCAGCATTTCCTTGGGACTTGCTTTGGTAGCCGGCAGGAATCGTGTCCCGAGGCCCGCTACGGGAAACACGGCTTTGGTGACTTTCAGCATGGTAGGCATTCCCACATCGGTTAGAGATTAGTGTGTTCGCGGACCTTTCGGCCAATCGATGTTGTCGAAAAGACTAACAAAAAAATAAGTCAGTTCACGCGTGAATTTTTTCCATCCGGATATTTAATTCAATTCGCTTTCGATATACCGCATCGTGACAAGCAGCAGGAAACAATTACGTATCGAAACCGAATTATTTTCTGGAATCCCGAAAATTTTACGTATCCGGCCAAACTGGAGCTGTATTGACGACACGCGCCGTGATCGCCCAACAATGGACGACCGCACACGCGCTTTTGCGCTTGCCGGCACACGCTATTCGTTCTCGTCGAGCTGCGGGAGCTTGCCCGAATTCATCCGAAAACGGCGGATCGGCTCGTTGCGCAGCGCCTCCCGGTAAGCGGAGGCGGCGACGAGGATCAGCAGCACGGCGATGCCGGCGAGTAGATGCAGGTTCATGACTTCACCTCTGGTCAGGAGAATCCGTATCTAAAATTAACACGACAAAAGCGGTAAATAATTCGCCGCCGCATCCGGTTAGGCTTAATTACAATTCGTCACAAAAATGGCCATTTAACAGGATTCGTCACGCCATTTTTTATCGATTTTTTGCCCGCGTTGTTGCACTAGCATGTCATGCATCGCGGGCGCGTACGGCGCCCGGGAATAAGCTTTTTCCTTCTCCAGAATAAGGACCGCGCATGAGCGACTCAGCACTGGATGCCGCCGGCTCATCCCTACCCCTCTCTCCCGCTCGAACCGGCGCCGCGCCGCGCGCCCAGAGCGAGGCGCGCGCCGACAGCGCCGGCAAGGAGCATGTCATCGACGCGATGCGGGGCTTCGCCGCGCTGCTGGTCGCGTATTTCCACTGCCGGCAGATCGAATGGGTCGGCATGCAGGCGTTTCACCAAAGCGCCGGCCATTCATTCAATCTGAATGCCATTGCCGCGTATTTGACCTTCCCGATTGCATGGGGCTCGGCGGGCGTACCGATTTTCTTCGTCATCAGCGGATACTGCATTCATCGCAGCGCCGCGCTGCGGCTCTCCAAAAATCCCGACTACCGGCTCGACACCGGCAATTTCTGGGTGCGCCGCTTCGCGCGCATCTATCCGGTGCTGCTGGCGGCGCTCGTGCTGACGTTCGCGCTCGACTGGTTCAGCCTGCAACTGCCGCCCGTCAGCCACAAGATCCGCGAGATCGGCCTGCAGGCCTTCCTCGTCAATCTGTTTTCGCTGCAAGGCGTGGCGGGCAAGACGTTCGGCTCGAACGGCGCGCTCTGGACGCTCTCGCTCGAAGTGCAGTTCTATGTGGTCTATCCGCTGCTGTTCGCGCTGCGCCGGCGGATCGGCATGACTTCCGTGCTGGCGATCGTCGCGGTGATCAACGTCGTGTCCGCCTATGTGCTGGAGCGCCACGACCTCCAGTTCTTCACGTCGTACTGGTTTTCATGGACTCTCGGCGCGTGGCTCGCGGACGCCAGGACCCGCACCGCGCCGCAAGCGCGCTCGTCCGTGTGGCTCTACGTGCTTGCCGCGGGGTTCATCGCGCTCGGCTGCGCGGCGTTTCATTTCGGCCAGTACGGGGCGTTCCAGTTGTGGGCGATCGGCTTCGCGTTCTATCTGTACAAGGCGCTGGAACGCCGCAATGCCGACACGCCGGGTCTGCGTTTGTTGTCGCGCTTCGGCGATTTCAGCTTCTCGCTGTATCTGATCCATTTGCCGATCTTCGTGCTGCTGTCGTCGCTGCTGTTCCGCTCGTCGCTGCAGATGTCGATCTGGCCGTCGTTCGGCTACATGCTGGTGGCCGTGCCGGCCGCCTACGTGTTCTACCGGCTGGTCGAACTGCCGGCCATGAAGTGGTCCGCCAGTTTCAAGCCGAAAGCCGCGCTGAAACAGGCTTGAAATCCACGCCATAAAAAAACGGAGCGAAGGTCCGAGAACTTTCGCTCCGCTGCGCTAACGACAGGGACTGGCCGAGTCCCTGCCCCTACCCGCGTAAAACCATCCGCCTGGCACGCGCTCAACCTCCCACCACGCGCTTCAGAATCCGCTCGACGCCCTCGACATAGGTCGCCGTGCCGAACCGGTTTAGCGCCGTCTGATAGCCGTTGCTGACCAGCTTGTTGCGCAGCTCGTCGTTCGAACGCAATTCGGCCAGCGTGTCGGCGAGGCCATGCGCGTCGCCGGGCGTGCACAGTACGCCGTTCTCGTGGTCGTCGATGATCTCCAGCACGCCGCCCGCGCGAGCCGCCACCACCGGCCGCTGCGCCAGCATGCCTTCGACGATCACGCGGCCGAACGGCTCCGGCGTGATCGACGTGTGAACGACCGCGTCGACCGCGCACATGCACGCCGGAATGTCGTGCTGGAAGCCGAGGAAATGCACGCGGTCGCCGAGCTTGTGCGCGGCGACGAACGCATGCAGTTCGATCTCGTACTGGTCCTCGCCGAAGAGCGGCGCGCCCACCAGCACCGCATGCATCTGCGGATTGAGAACCATTGCTTCGAGCAGGACGTGTTGCCCTTTCCAGCGCGCGAGGCGGCTGAACGAGCCGACCAGGAACGCGTCCCGCGGCAAGTTCAGGCGCTCGCGCAGCGCCGCTTGCGGCACCGTGCGCAACGCGTCGAACGGCGCGGCGGAAATGCCGTTGAACACCACGTCGACACGTTTTTCGTCGAACCGCGTGAGGTCGGTGAACGCGCGCGCGGAAGCGGCGGAATTGGCGATCACGTGCGTAAGGCCAAGGCGCGCGCACCACTTGATGATCGCCAGTTGCTTGCCGCCGAAATGCTCGGGGCTCACGATATCGCGCAGATGCCAGACCACCGGCCGCCTTGCCAGCTTGCCGGCGATTGCGCCGATCACCATCGCGCGCTGCGTGTTCGCGTAGATCACGTCGGTATTGCGCGCGCGTTTCGCGGTGGCGCGCACGAGCGAGATCAGGCCCTTGAGCGCCTGGCCCTTCGGCAGCGAGCCGCCTTGCTTGCGAACGTTGCGCAATGCGCCGGCGTCGAGCACGTTGACGGTCACCCCGGCCTTGGCCAACGCGGTGCGAAACGGGCCGTCGTCGAACAGCACGACCTCGATGCGCGAGCGCAGGGCCTTCACGATTTCCAGCAGCGATAGCTCGGCGCCGCCGAGCACGCCGCTTTGATCGACGGCGAGAATGCGCGGCGCGTTGGCGCCCGCTTCCGCTTTGTAGGGCACGTACGGCGGCAGCGTGGCGGAACGCAACGCCGGCACCGATGCCCGCACATGCGCGAAGAAGCGCTCGCGGAAGTTCGCTGCGGAGAACTGCTCGGCGTTCGCGCGGCAATCCACCGGCGAAAAACGCTTGACGTGCTCATCGAAACGCTCGACCGCGGCGATAATCGACTCGACGTTCTGGTCATCGAAGAACATGCCGGTGGGCCGCGGCTCGGAGAGATCGCGCACGGTTTCGAGCGCCCCGCCCTTGCCGTACGCGATCACCGGCGTGCCGCACGCCTGCGCCTCGACCACCGAAATGCCGAAGTCCTCCTCGGCGGCGAATACGAAAGCCTTCGCGCGGCTCATCTTCTCCTTGAGCATCTTGAACGGCTGGTAGCCCATGATCTCGACGTTCGGCCCCGCCTTCGCGCGGATTTTCTGCATGTCGGGGCCGTCGCCGATCACCACGAGCTTGCGTTCCGGCATCCGCGCGAACGCTTCGACGATCAGATCGATCTTCTTGTACGGCACCATCCGCGAGGCGGTCAGATAAAAATCGTCCTTGTCGGTGCACAGCGAAAACGCTTCGACGTCGACGGGCGGAAAGATCACCTGCGACTCGCGCTGATAGACCTTCCTGATCCGCCGCGCAATGAACTCGGAGTTCGCCACGAATCCATCCACCGAATTCGACGTGCGGATGTCCCAGTTGCGGATGTAGTGCAGAATCAGCCGCGCCATCGCCGACTTCGGGCCGTTGGTGAGCTTGGACTGCTGCAGATACTGGTGCTGCAGATCCCACGCGTAGCGGATCGGCGAATGCACGTAACTGATATGCACCTGGTCGGGGCCCGTGAGAATGCCCTTGGCGACCGCGTGGCTGCTCGAAATCACCACATCGTAGGCCGACACGTCGAGCTGCTCGATCGCGAGCGGCATCAGCGGCAGATACGTGCGGTACCTGGTGCGCGCGAGCGGCAGTTTCTGGATGAACGAAGTCGTGACCGGCTTGCCGCGCAGAAAGCTGCGGTCGTCGAGAAAATCGACGAGGCTGAACAGGTCCGCGTCCGGAAAGCACGCGACGATCTGCTCGAGCACCTTCTCCGCGCCCGCATAGGTGACGAGCCAGTCATGAACAATGGCGACGCGCACCGTTTTATCGCCGCGCAACGCGACGCGGCGCGGCTGCGCCTCTGCGCCGGGAACGGTGGTGAGTTCGGCCAGTGCGCTGCGCGTCGCGGGTTGCAGCACGGCTTCTTCAAGGATTTCCTGGTTCATGCGCTTTTCCTCGGATTCAGTCGCAACAGCAGTGAACGCGCAAGATCGCGCAAGGCGGGCGTCATCGTGATCGACCAGGCGACGTTGGCCGCCACCATCAATGCACCGGCGACGATCGCCATTGCGAGACTCGGCAGAAAGCCGGCAAGCCAGAGGCTGGCCAGCAGGAAAGCGAGGTGGGCGAGCATGTCGAGCGCGATCTGCCGCGCGTGAATCGCCGACAGACGCAGCAGCACCGCGTAGTCGAACAGCGCCCGGCCGGCCACGGCGAACGCCGCGCCGGTCAAACCGAAATGCGTGATGCCGAACCACAATGCCCCCGCGAACAAGGGCAATTCGAACAAACCGACGCGTGCGGCCGTGGCCGGATGGACCTGCGACTGGATCAGAATCCGCGTGACGTTCGCCTGGCCCACGAGCCACACGGCGACGATCATGACGCGGCCCACCGGCGCCGCGACAGTGGCGATCTCATTACCTACCCACAGATGTAGGAACGGCTCGAGCACCAGCATTGCGACCAGCGCGACCGGTGTGAACACGCCATTGAGAAATTCGAGCGACTGCCGCGTGATGGTGTCGGCATCCGCGCGGCTCACCGCCGACAGGCGCGGAAACAGCGTGCGGACCATTGCGGTCGGCACGATGTTCAAACGCGTCACGAGGTTTTGCGGCACCGTGTAGTACGTGACGAAGCGCGCGCCGAGACTCGTGCCGAGCATCACGCGATCGAGCGATTCGGCGATCATGTTGGTGACGCTCGCGATCAGCATCCAGCCGCCGAAGTTGAAGAGTCCCTTCGCCACGCCCAATTGAGGCGGCAGGACGCTGCGAATTTCCAGCACCTTCAGCGCGGAACGGCCCAGCAGGATCGCGGCGAGAATGCGCGCGAACACCGCGGCGGCCAGCACGTTCTGCAGGGTCGCGCCCAGCCACAGCGCGGCGCCGAGCGGCAGCAACTGGAACAGAAACGTGCCGATGGTCTGATTGGTGTTGTAGACGCCGAAACGTTCCGCGCCGTTGATCGCGCCCGCGAACACCCACGACACGTTGGCAATCGGAATCGCCACCGCGAGCCACGGCAGCGCCATATACACCTCATGCTGCAACTCCGGCGAGACCTTGGTGAAATACGCGGTGTACAGAAACGCACCGAAGTAAATGATCAGCCCGCCGATCACGCCGGTCGCGAGATTGAGCCACGTCGCGCTCCAGAACACGCGCGCGCTCTCGTTCTTGTCGCCGGAGGCGCGCGCCTTCGAGATGTGGTTCTGCGCGGCCATGCTCATGCCGAGATCCAGAATCCCGAAGTAGCCGATCAGGGTCCACACGAGACTGATCACGCCGTAGCGCTCGACGCCGAGCAGCTTGATATACGACGGCACGGTCACGAGCGAGACGAAGGTCGGCAGCACCAGGCCGAAAAAATTGATCGCTACGTTCTTGAGAATGCCTTTGTCCATCGGATGCCCTGGGTTTGAATACGGTTTGCCTATGCTAGGTATTGCGTGGTATCGCCCGGTGTTGCCTGGTGTTGCCTGGTGTTGCCTGGTGTTGCCTGGTATTGCGAAAAAAGCCGTCACAACACGCGCTTCAATCAAGGTTTCCAGCGGTACATCATCACTTTGCCGCGCGCGTCTTCCTCGACGAACACGAGGTATTCACCATTGCTTCGCTTCGCGGCGCTGATGCCGTTGGGCACGTCGACCCAGCCCGACGCGCGGCCGACTTCCTGGCCCGGCCGGATCACACCGAGCTCCTTGCCGCTGTCCTTGTCCCACACGTGCACCGCGCCGACCGGCTCGACGCCAAAGATGTATTGCCCTTCGACTGTGAGGCCGATGATCGTGGCGATCGGTTTGGTTTGCGTCGTCCACGGCAGCGTGATCGAATAGCGCTGCACCGGGTTGCCGCTCGACCATTTGTCGTAGCGCACCAGCACGCGGCCCACTTCCTTCCAGAGGCCGCGATCGGTCGGCGTGTCGGGCGTATAACCAGCCACGTACATGGTGTCGGTGTCCGGTTCGTAGATCGCGCGATGCAGTTCCGTGAACGGTTGCGGGACCGGATACTGCGTCATGTTCGAATACGAGTAGACGGGGTTGCCCTTCGCGTCGAGCCCGCCGAAGCGGAAGCGATAGATGCCCTTGGTGTCGCGCGTGCGCCAGATGTCGCCCGCGGTGTCGACCCACCAGCCCCAGCCGCCCGCGAGCTTGGTGCCGCTCGTGTTCAGCGTGAACTCGTCGGTGTTGAATTTGCCGTCGCCGTTCGCGTCGCGCCAGATCCAGTCGCCGCCCGGCGGCGCGTTCGGCACCTTCGCCACCGCGCGCTCGCGCCCGGCGATGAAACCCGAGGGTGCCGCCACTTCACCGTCGCGCTGCGGATCGAAGCGATAGATCTTCAGGTGGTCCGCGTACATGTCGGTGAGATAAAGGAACGTCTTGCCCTTGAGCTTGCGGGCGATCGGCAGACCTGGATATTGATCGGTGTGGAAGACGGGGTCGTCCGGATACTTGAAGCGGTTCGACAGGAACCCTACGTATTTCCAGTCCTGCCCCGCGGGTTTCGACAGATCGAGTTCGAAGCGCTTGTTGCCGGTGTAGACGCTATCAGGCCGCGCCGGATCGATCCACGCGCCGTCCACGAACAGCAGCCCTTGCACCTGCCAGTTCTGCTTGCCGTCCGGCGCATAGCTTTCGAGCGTGGCGCCGAGGCCGGCGCCGATCGGCTCGTAGCGCGGACCGACGCCGTTGCCCGACACATACACGTTGCCGCGCGCATCCACGCCCACGCCGGTCAGCCCGTTGAAACGCTGCGGTCCCGGCCTGCCGGCCACGCCGCTAAAAATGCCGCCGCGCTCGCCGAGCGAGCCCGACTCCGCATAGCGGCCATTGCTCTTGCTGAAGAACAGCACCTGCTGACGCGAACCGTTGTCGGCGATCAGGATGCGTCCCTGCGCATCGACCGCGATATCGACGGCGACCGTCTCCGCGGGCAACGTGAAGTTTTCGTCGATGCGTTTGCCGGCGATCGTGTAATGCTCGACGTGCGGCGCTTTATCGTTGCGCGTGCCGGCCAGCACCCACAGCGTGCCGTCGGGCGCCAGCGCGAGACGGCCCGGCTCGTGCACCGTCCAGGTGGTTTTCTGTTGCATCGATTCGGCGTCGTACACTTCGATGCGATCGCGCGCGGTGTTGGCCGCGAACAGCGTGGTGTCGTTCGCCGCGAGGCCGCCGATTTCGGCGCTCGTGCCGGTGGGCACTTCGTTCATCATCAGAAAACCGGCCGCGAGTTGCGCATGCGGGTCGCCGCTTTTCGCGGCCGGCTGGAACGGCGCGGCGCGTTTCGGATCGGCGATCTGCCGGCGCGAGATGCCGAACCATTGCTTGCCCTTCTCCGGCCATACGCCCTGCTCGACGAGCCGCCCCTTCTCGTTGCCGACCGCGATCGCCACGAACGCGTATTTGCGGTTCAGCGCGATCGCGTTGCCGCCGCTATTGCCCCAGCCGTGCGTGCCGCCCGCGAAGCCGAGCATCTTGCCGTTCTGATAGACGCTGGCTTCGGCGCCGCTTTCGTCCCAAGGCGCATTCGTATAGACCTTGCCGTCGGGCGCGACCGCGATCGCGGTGATGTTGATTTGCGCCCAGGTGCCGTCGCCGAAACCGAACGTGTTGCCGATCCATGAGGTTTTCGCGTTCAACGCGGTTTCCGCGCGAGCCGTGACGCCGACCGATCCCGCAACCAGTCCGGCGGCACATGCCAGCACAGCAAACCAGCTTTTGAACGTGAAACGGGGCAAAGTATTTTCTCCAATCAGCGGCGCGCCGCGCTCAAGCAAATGGCCCGCGCGGATAAAAAATCCGGTGAGGTGACGGTACGAACGGATACGAACGGGTACAAACGGCTAGAAGCAATGCAAGAACGTTGGACCGGTTCGCGCAAGGCACGACGTCGGCGAGGCGGTATGCAGGCGACGGGAAGCGGGAGCGCCGCAGGTCCGCGAGCGGGACAACCGGGTGCGGCGCACGCGCCGTCCTTGGCCACCCAATTCACACGGCTCACATTACGCGGAAAAAACACCGCGACGAAAATCAAAAATAATTCAAAAATATTCGCCGCTTTAAGCGTTGTGAAAGAAACTGATTTAAAAAACGATTAAAACGGAATGGACGCCGGGCCGGCCGGTGCTGGCGCAGTTGCGCCCAACCTTACCGACGCGGCCGGACCCACGCGCACTTCTTACGCATCACGTCAGCCGTTTGACACAAGCATAAAAATTCATTTGGAATGAATAACGAAACACCCTGTTGCAATCTGATTCATTTATCCAATTCATTCCCGTTTTTTCACGATTTTATTTTGCCTAGAATCGATTGCACTTCCGTTACGACGCGAAGCGAGCGCGCCTGTTCTTGCCGAACCCTCGCGCGGTGCTTCGCCCGGCCCATCCGCTTCACACCATGGACGGTTCATGACTGCCAGCGCACTGCCCTTAGCGCCTTCCCACTCCCGCCGCATCGTGCAGCTCGACGGCTTGCGCGCGATCGCCGTGCTCGCGGTATTCGCGCAGCACGCGCTGAAAGCGCCGCTGTGGATGGGCGTCGATCTGTTCTTCGTCCTGAGCGGCTTTTTGATTACCGGCATCCTGCTCGAGCGCAAGTCGCGCCAGCAGTCGTATTTCGGTTATTTCTACGCGCGCCGGGCGCGGCGCATCCTGCCGCCGTATCTGCTGCTGATGGCGGTGTCGTCGATTCTGTTCGGCCTCGGCTGGGCGCAGCACTGGCAGTGGTACGCATTCTTCGCGACCAATATCGGCGACGCGCTCAATCAGAGCGGTCACGACAGCCTGAACGTGCTGTGGTCGCTGGCCGTCGAAGAGCAGTTTTATATTTTCTGGCCGTTCGTGATCCTGCTCGTGCCCGAGCGCGTGCTCGGCTACGTGGCGGCCGCATTGATCCTGCTGGTGCCGGTGCTGCGCGCGCTCGCCACGCCCTGGTTCGATTCGTTCTGGCCGATCTATTATCTGACGCCGTTCCGCATGGACCTGCTCGCGGCCGGCGCGCTGCTCGCGGTCGCCGTGCGGCGCGATCGCGATGCGCTCGAACCGTTCAAAGGTGTCGCGGTGCTCGGCTGCTTCGCCGCGCTGGCTGTGCTTGCGTGGCTGCATCTGCATTACCCGCGTTTTCGCGCGGCGAATACGCCGCTCTCCAACGCGGGGCTTTACAGCGTTTCGTTGGTGCTTTGCACGTCCGTCGTGGTCATCGCCCTGCAAAGCAAGGGCATCGTCAAGCGGCTGCTGTGTAATCCGGTGCTGGTCTATATCGGCACCATCAGCTACACGGTCTATCTGATTCACCTGAGCGTGCTGTACGTGCTGTGGCCGCTGCATCTGAACCGCTACGTGACCGCCGCGCTCGCGCTCGCGATCACGCTCGCCTACGCCAGCATCACGTGGTTCGCGTTCGAGAAGCGGTTGATCTTCGGCTCGGGCGGCAAGGCGCAAGCGCCGGCGCCGGGCGCGGGCGTCACGTGGGCAGCACCGCAAGCGCCGGCCACGGGCCGCACCGGGCCCGCGTCGCAAACGCCGCGCAGCCGTGCATGAGGCGCCGTGGATGGCGCGGCGCGAGCGTGCGGACTGCCGCGTCGGCGCTGGCTTCGCTCGCACTGCTTGCGTTTTCGGTGAGCGCGCATGCCGGCAGCGCGGACGCGAAGCAAGCGAAGCAGTCCCAGGTGCTGATCGACGCCTATGGCGATTCGACCACGCTCGGCATTACATGCAGCGACGGTCATTGCGGCCCGCAGGCGCAAAACGCCGTGGCCTTTTTGCAGGATGAATTACAGGCGCGGCACGGCGAACGGGTGCGCGTCACGAACTATGGCGTGGGCGGCACGATGGCGACGCAACTGCGCGACGGCACCGGCAACCGCCGCGCCGGCCCGACCGCCGGCCTGCCCTGGCAGGAGCGGCTCGCCGCCTCGCCCGCGCAGATCGTGCTGATTAATTACGGCATCAACGAAGTCATGCGGAACCAGACGCCCGAGCAGTTCTACGCGGCCGAAACGGCGCTCGTGAAAACCGCCCGCGCGCTCGGCAAGGAGCCGGTTCTGCAGACCTCGAATCCGATGCCCGACAACCGGCTCAACGCACGGCTCGCCGCGATGGTCGCGATGACGCGCCGCGTGGCCGCCGAACTGCAGGTGCCGCTCGTCGACCAGTTCGCGTACATCGGCAATCTGCCCGACTGGAAGACGCTGATGTCCGACGGCGCGCATCCCAAACCGGGCTTGTACCGGCTCAAGGCCGAAGAAGATTTTCAAATCGTCGATCCGCTGGTGCGGCGACTGCTGGACGGCGCGCTCTGAAGCTCTTTTTCAAGTGCGCTTCGTGAGTGGCTCGCGAAACGCGCTTCTGAAATGCGCTTTTCGAGTGTGCCGATGAAATGCGCCGTAGCCGGCGCGAATGCTTCTTCTCTTTTTCTTTTACCAATATCGAAGGCAAGCTATGAGCCAACCACGCAAAGCGATCATCACCGGCGTATCCGGACAGGACGGCGCCTATCTGACCAAACTGCTGCTCGACAAGGGCTATTACGTGACCGGCACCTACCGGCGCACCAGTTCCGTCAATTTTTGGCGCATTCGTGAGCTCGGCGTGCTCGATCATCCGAATCTGCGTCTGGTCGAACACGATCTGACCGACCTGGGCTCCACGCTGCGCCTGCTCGAAGGCGCGCAGGCCGACGAGCTGTACAACCTCGCCGCGCAGAGCTTCGTGGGCGTCTCGTTCGACCAGCCGGTGACCACCGCCGAAGTGACCGGCATCGGCGCGCTGAACCTGCTGGAAGGCATCCGCATTCTGAATCCGAAGACCCGTTACTACCAGGCATCGACCTCGGAAATGTTCGGCCTCGTGCAGGCGGTGCCGCAGCGCGAGGACACGCCCTTCTATCCGCGCAGCCCGTATGGCGTCGCGAAGCTGTTCGCGCACTGGTCGACCATCAATTACCGCGAGTCGTACGGCCTCTTCGCGAGCAGCGGGATTCTGTTCAATCACGAATCGCCGCTGCGTGGTCGCGAATTCGTGACCCGCAAGATCACCGACACCGTCGCGAAGATCAAGCTCGGCAAGCAGGACGTGCTGGAGCTCGGCAACCTGAGCGCGAAACGCGACTGGGGTTTCGCGCTCGAGTACGTGGAAGGCATGTGGCGCATGCTGCAAGCCGATGAACCGGACACCTTCGTGCTCGCCACCGGCCGCACCGAGACGGTACGCGACTTCGTGCGCATGGCGTTCGCCGCAGCGGGCTATCAGATCGAATGGTCGGGCAAGGAAGAGCGCGAAACCGGTGTCGACGTCGCCACCGGCAAGACCCTGGTGCGCGTGAATCCGAAGTTCTACCGCCCGGCTGAAGTGGACCTGCTGATCGGCTGCGCCGACAAGGCGCATGAAAAGCTCGGCTGGAAGCCGGAAACCACGCTCGAACAGCTGTGCCACATGATGGTTCATGCGGATCTCGGGCGTAATGAGCACCACGAGACGTTCTGATTCCACGTAAAACGAGGGACGGTCGCGTGAGCGGCCGTCGCGCAGACTTCGTGCGCGCTTCGGCTCACGATCTTCAATGCAAAAACGCGACGCCTGATCGCATTGGTTCAGGCGTCGCGTTTTTTAACCCCATCGAGCCGCGGTGTTCAACCCGCGGCTTTTTTTGCTTCAGTGCACCCCGCCCGCCGCAATCGCCTCGCCATACACTGAGGCCACCCGCTTCGCGATCACCGAGTTATCGAAGTTCTCACGCGCGTAGCGGCGGCACGCGTCCGCATCCGGCAGTTTCAGCGAGCCGTTCAACGCGCCCGCCAGGCCTTCGGCGATCGCCTTCGCGCCCGTCTCCGGCAGCACCAGATTCGGCGACAAGCCCGCCACCGCTTCCGGCAAACCGCCCACCGGCGTCACCAATACCGGCGTGCCCGACGCGAGCGATTCGACGGTAATCAGGCCGAAGCCTTCCAGCGCCACCGTCGGCACCACGCTGATATTCGCCGCGCGGTACAACGCCGCCAGATGCTGATCGGGCACGAAGCCCAGCAGCTTGACGTTATTCTCAAGACCCGCCTCGGTGATGCGCGCCTGCAATTCGCCTTCGAGCCGCCCCTTGCCCGCGATCAGGAGCAGCACGTCGGGCTCGCTGCGCTTGAGCAGCTTCACCGCGTCGATCAGGTCTTCGAGACCCATGCGGCGCACCAGACGCCGCACCGCCAGCACGATCGGCCGGTCTTGCGGCAATTGCAGTTTCAGGCGCGCCTCGGCCGGCGTGATCGGCAGATTGAACTGCTCGACATCGACGCAACCAGGCACCACGCGCACACGATCCGGCGCGATGCGATAGCGCGAAGTCAGAATCTTGCCGAACGCTTCGGACAACACGATCAGCCGCGACGAGCGCGCATAGACCGATTGCTCCAGATAGCGCTTCGCGCGCTGGCCGAGCGAATCGGCGCCTTCCACATGGCTCTCGTCGGCCCACGGTCCCTGAAAATGCGAGACCTGCGGAATGCCGCGCGTCACGTCGAGACCCGGAAACGTGTACAGCGCGAAGTGCGACGAGATCACGTCGGGACGCGACCCGCTGATCTCCTGGCGCAGCGCGCGGCGTGCCGCCATCAGCCGCAGCGGCAGCGATTGCGCGGCGGAGCCGAAGCCGTTGATCGCGCCGCCGGTGTCCGCGGCCACTTTCGCCGAGCCGGCCACCACGCCGCGCACCGCGACGCCCGCACCCGGCAGCGCGCCGACCAGCGAGTAGTACATGCGGTCGAGACCGCCCGCGCGCTCGGGAAACCAGTGCATCCCGATCTGCAGCGATTTGATTGAGCTCGTCGTCATGGTTATTGCCCCTGTGCGTTCTGAGAGTTGTGTGAGTTAAGCGATGAACCGCGCGATCATTCAGGCGATGCTCGCGAGATCATTCGGCGCTCTTCTGTCCGGCCAGCGTGTTCAGCGTCAGCGCGTCGGTCTTGGTGACCACGGCCGCTTCCGCATCGCTGCGCCGGCGGTTCTTCTGCTGCCCTTCCAGTTGACGGTACAGCGCGATGTATTGCGCGGCCATCCGCGCCCAGCCGAAACCGGTGGCGAGCTCGTTGGCGGCGATGCCCATCGCGCGCCGCGCGCCGTCGTTGTCGGCGAGGCGCGCGACCGCGCCGGCCAGCGCCTTGGGATCGTCCGGGTCGTCGAGTACGATGCCGCACTCCGGCGTGATGATCTCGGCGCCGCCCGCCGTGCGCGCGGTGACCACCGGCAGACCCGCCGCCATCGCATCGAGCAGCGACAGGCTCATCGCTTCGTAGCGCGAAGGAAACACAAAGGCGTCGACCGAATGCATCAGCACCGGCATCTCCTTCACCAGCCCCAGAAAATGCACGCGATGCGCGATGCCCAGCGCCTTCGCCTCTTCCGGATACGGGCTGCCCGGCAGAAAACCGGCCACCGCCATCTGCACGTGCTCGGGCAGATGCTTGAGCGCGGCCAGCACGGTGCCGAGATTCTTGCGCGGCGTGCGCAGATCGCCCACGAACAGCAGCAGGAACGCGTCCTTCGGCAAGCCGAATTTCTCGCGATCGCCTGAAGCCGCGGCGAAGCCTCGCGTATCGACGCCGTTGTAGATCACATCCACCCGATTGTCCGGCGTGAGACCGATCGCGCGAATTTCGTCGGCGACCTTTTGCGAGACCGCCGTGATCACCTTCGAGCGCCGGTAGGCCCAGCGTTCGAGCAGCGCGTTGCAGCGCGTATACACCGACTGATACGCGGACCACACGCCCTTGGTGAGCCCGAACGGATAGTACTTGCTGCCGAACCAGCCGCTATGGACGAAATGCGAGGTGTTGACGTCGGCGGGCATCCACGTGATGAAGCCGTTCACGTGCAGCACGTCGTATTCGCTTCGATGCGCGCGCAGCCACATCGCGCTTTTGAACGCGAACACCTGCTGGCGCAGCAGATTGGTCGGCCACCAGCGGCCGATTTTCACCGGCACCCAGCGGACATTCGGATGGGCGAGCAGATCCGGCGCGACGTGCGACGCAACCAGCGTCACGCCGATGTTCTCGTCGAGGGCGGCGCGCGCGATCTCGTGGTTGACGCGCCCCTGGCCGTCGTTATGGCGCACGACGTGCGTGACAATGGCGACTCTCACTCAGTGCCTCCGTGGACAAATAGCGTGCGTCTGCGGTTCATTTTTTCGTAGTGCACCGCAGAAAGGATCGAAAAAACACTCATGAAAAGCAGCAGTCCGCCCGTGCCGACCAGCGAATTGGTGAACACCAGCATCGCGAAGGTCGCGAGGCTCAGGCTCAGGCAGGCGGAAACGAATTTATCGTGGCGCAGCTTGAACGACGCGAGCACCGCGCGCACCACCAGCCAGACGATGCCGGACATGTAAAGCAGCGTGCCGGGCCAGCCGAGCACGAACGGAATGTTCATCACGCCGCTGTCGAAGTTGCCGTACTGGCCGAGCTGGCCGCCGTCGTTCGAGAGCTTGGTCGAGGTGCCGGTGGCGCCCATGCCTTCGCCGGCCACATCCGTGAAGGCGGTTTTCGCGAAGGTCGCGTAGAACTCGTTACGCGCGGCGTAGCTCTGGTCGTCGTTCAGGTTGACGATGGTCGACAGCCGCGCCTGCATCCGCTCGGCGACCGGCCCGACCGCGAGCAGCGGCACGCAGAGGCCGGCGAGCAGCACCGCGCTGGCGACGATGCGCACGCGCACCTTGTTGTTCGATTTGACCAGCTGGATCAGCAGCGCGATGATCCAGCCGCCCCACGTCGAACGCACGAGGCTCAGCGCGAACGAAAAGAAGCCGAGCGCCGCGGCGATCCAGCGCACGCGGTGCGTGGCCGCCATCACGAAGACCATCGCGCCCATCATCGCGAACGCGAACGGACCCGACGAATTCATCGTGCTGAACACGCGCACGCCCATCGGCACGGCGTCGCCTTGCGAGTTCATCTGCGAGCCGAGCATCCACAGCGCGTCCCACTGCGGCATGATGAAGAACTGGATCAGCCCGTAGCCGCCCATCACCAGCATGCCCCAGATGAAGGTGTTGATGATGGTGTCGCGGTACTGCGGATACTGGCGCGTGTGCGCCATGATGTGAAAGCCGATCAGGATCGGATAGAGCCAGTTGGCGAGGTCATAGGTGGCGGCGAGCGGCCCGCTCGACATCACGCCGATCATGAACGCGTAGGCGAGTCCCATCAGCACCAGCAGCACGGGCAAGCCGCGCCGCTGCGAAAGCAGCCTGTAGTAACGCAGCAAGGAGAGCGCGCTGATCATCGTCACCGCGAGCGGCGCGACCTGGATCAGGCTGGTCGGCGTGAACGAGCCCTTGGACCAATCGGCCAGACGCCGCACTTCCGGGCTCAGGAACCACAGCCACCACATGAAGCCGATGTAACGCGCCGGGCTCCTGAAGTAGAGCCACAGGCCCGTGAGAATCGCGAGCATGGGAAACGCGAGCGTGAGCACCGTGCCCTGATGCGCGCCGATCAGGAGCGCCGTGATCAGCCACAGCAAGGCCTCCGGCAGCCACTCCTTGCGGCCGTTGGACAGGACCGCGCCGTCGGCGCCGGCTCGCGTGATCGTCGACATCGTTTAGAGGCCTCCGCGTGATTCGCGCGCGCCTTGCCCGCCGGCACCCGCGGCGCCCGGCGCCGCACGCGCGCGCAACGCCGCCCGCGCCCGCAGCATCTCCTGCGTGATCCGCACATGCTGCATCGCGTAGCTTTGCGTGGTCAGATCGCGCGACAGCAAGCCGGCCGCCGCCGCCTGCGCCTGGTGCAACGCTTCCATCGGCGACGCGGCGAGCCGGTCGACCGCTTCGCGCAACGCCTGCGGGTTGAACGGCGGGATATACGCCGCCTCGCCCGCCGGGAAATAATCCTGCAACGCGCCGACGTTGGTCACCACCATCGGCTTGCCGACCGCCGCCGCCTCGAGCATCACGGTGATGCCCGAGGCGTGCGTATTGGGCCGCAACGGCACGACGATCACGTCGGCCCAGTCGTACAGTTCGTGCTGCTTCTTAATGCCCGAGAACAGCGCGATCTCGACGTTCGGCGCGCGCAGCGACGCGGGAATCCGGCGGCGCGTCGCGAGCTTCACCGTGTAGCGTTCGTCGTTGCCGAACGCCTTGATGAGCGTTTCCCAATCGCGGTCGCGGTCGTTGCCGATCGCGGCGATGCGGATCGGCGTGTGCGGCTTCCATTCGCTCGGCGCGCGCACCGGAAAGTCCTGCGTATTCAGGCCGTAATGCAGCGCCTTCGCGTCGCGGTTGAAATAGCGCCGGCACAACTCGGCGTTTTCGGTGGCGAGCGTGGTCAGCTGATCGGCGCGCGTCATCAGCTTGCGATACAGCCAGCTGCGCAGCATTCCATACGAAGGCCACTTGTCGAGCAGCCACACGCTTTGCGCGAGCAGCAAGGGCGAGGACTCGGCGCCCGCCTTGCGGCCGCTCAGGAGCAGCATCAGCGCGGCGGACAGCCATTCCTGTTCGGTATGCGTCCAGATCACGTCCGAGCGCAGCATTTCGGCGCGGTTGCGCCACGTATGGATGAAATCGAAGCCGAGCGCCGCCTTCAGCACGCGGCGCAAGAGGCGCGCGGGTTTGCCTTCGCGCGCGTCCTGCGAATAGGTCAGCGCGAACGCGTCGGATTCCGCGTGGTGATAGCCGTACAGGCAGCCGATGTTGTCGCCCGGCCGATAAAAACGCGGGTCGGCGCCGTAAAACAGGTGAACGTGAACTTTCGTACTCATGCAGACACTCCGCGCTGCCGGTGGAAAGGAGCATCGGCGTGCGCGCTCGCGCGCGCCGGCCGATGCACGAACGTGCAGGACGCCTTGCTCACGCGGCGCGGGACAGCGCGCGCCGCGCCTCGTGCGCGCCGGTGCGCACCGCGCGCCAACGCGACAGCTTCAGGCCCGCCTGCTTCGAAACCAGCGCGAGCGCCGCGTGCGTGAGCCCCGGATAAACCCGCGTGCCGACCAGCGTCCACCACCACCACGCGGTTTCGCGGCGCAGCGGCGGCAACTGGTCGCGCAGGATCAGATGAAAGTTGAAGGCGGCGTTGCGCAAGGCGGCCATGGTTTGCGCGTCGCGCCGGTCGTCGTCGAAACGTTCGGCGGGAAAATGATCGACCGCCACGCGCGGGTCGTACATCAGCTTCCAGCCGGCGTTCTTCACCGCGAGGCTGAAGGCCATGTCGTTGTGGACCTGCGCGCCCGCGCCGCGCAGGCGCGCGTCGAAACGGATGGTGCGCACGGCGTCGCGCCGGTAGCTCATGTTGGCGCCCTTCAGGATGTCGACTTCGCGCGCGCCGCCGACCCCGAGGTGATGATTGCCGATGATCTTGCCGTGCGCCGTGACCTTGCCTACCAGCGGCCGCTCGCCGTCCAGCACGCGGCCTTTTTCATGCACCCAGTCGCGTCCGCCGAGCGCGCCGAGGCGCGCATCGCTCTCGAACGCGGCCGCGATGCGTTCGACCCAGTCGGCGTGCGGCGCGGCGTCGTCGTCGGTGATCGCGATCACGTCGCCTTTGGCCGCATCCAGTCCGCGATTCAGGGCCGCGACCTGGCCGGGCACGTCGACGAGCGCCACGGAGAGCGGCAGCTTGCCCGGCACCGCCGGATCGCGCAGGCAGGTGTGGGTCGCTTCGTCATCGGCGCGCGCCACCACCACCACTTCGTCCGGCGCGCGCGATTGCCGCTGCAGCGCCGCGAGGCAGCGCGCCAGATCGGCCGGGCGGCGGTAAGTCGGAACCAGTACCGTCACTTTCATCGTGATGTCCTTTTTTGTCGTCATTGCGCTGGGTTCGGAATGCGCGCCTCCCACCCGTCAGGTGCTCAGGTATTCCTGAACCGCCGCATAGCTGCGGTCATAGCCGCCGCGCGCGCGCGCCGGCATGCCGTTGAAGATGCCGCCCTGCACGTGCACGCCGGCTGCCCGCAGACGCTTCAGCGCGTCGGCGATCTCGCCCTCGCTGTGCACGCCCGAGCGCATCACGAAGAAGGTCGAGCCGGCATATGCGCCGATGATCGACGCATCGGTCACCGCGAGCACCGGCGGCGTGTCGACCAGGATCACGTCGTAGCGCTTGGCGAGGCCGTCGAGGTATTGCGGCAGGCGCGGCGACATCAACAGTTCCGACGGATTCGGCGGACGGCGGCCGCACGAAATAAAGCTCAGGCTTTCGATGTTCGACGTGCGGATCGCTTCCTCGAGCGAGATCTGGCCGCTCAGCAGTTCCGACAGACCGTTGTCCTGCGCGCCGCCCAGATAGCGCTCGAGCACGCCGCGGCGCATGTCGCCGTCGATCAGCAACACGCGCTTGCCCGAATGCGCGAGCAGCACGGCGAGATTGACCGTCAGAAAGCTCTTGCCGACGCCGGCCATCGGGCCGGTCAGCATCACGATGCGATTCTTCGCGTCCAGCATCGTGAACTGCATCGAGGTGCGCAGGCTGCGCAGGCTTTCGATCGTGACGTCCTTCGGCCGCGCGTTCGCCAGCACCGAGCGCAGGCGTTCGCCGCCGCGCTCGAAACTGCTTTCGAGCAGCGCCTGCTCGGGGCTGAGCGGCACGAGGCCGAATACCGGCAAATGGAAAGCGCGCTCGATGTGGTCCGGGTCGTCGATGCCCTTGAACATATTGCGGCGCAGGAACACGAAACCCGTACCCGCGATCAGGCCCAGAATCACCGCGGCCGAGAGGATCAGCACCTTCTTCGGCTTGACCGGCACACCGGGGCGCAACGCGGCGTCGACGATGTGCACGTTGCCGCCGGTGCCGGCCTTCTGCACCGACAACTCCTGCACGCGGTTGAGCAGCAGCACGTAGATGTCCTCGGCGACCTTCGCGTCGCGCTGCAACTGCACGGCCTTCACTTCGGTGGCCGGCAGATCGCGAAAGCGGTCGGCGTACTTGGCGCGCTGCGCCTGCAACTCGGTCATCTGTTCGCGCGCGGCCTTGAGCGTCGGGTGATCGTCGCCGTAACGCTCGGTGAGCTGCGCCATCTGCAGACGCAAACCGGCGATCTGCTGCTCGTACTGCACGCTGCCTTCCAGGTAGACCTTGGCTTCCTCGCTCGCGTTGATCGAGCCGGACTGGCGCTGGTACGCGGTCAGCGCGGCTTCGGCGCGTTCGAGATCGGACTTCAGGCGCGGCTCCTCGCTCTTCAGGAAGTCGAGCATCTTGCTCGCGTCGGCCTGCTTGTTCAGCACGTGCTGGCGCACATACGACTGCGCGAGCGCGTTGGCGACTTCGGCCGCGTGCGCCGGGTCCTTGTCTTCCAGCGAAATCTGGATCACGCCGGTCTGCTTGCCCTGCTCCTGCACGCTGATCGCCGACTGGAACGCGGTGATCGCGTCGAGGTCGTTGGCGCGCATGACGGTGAACTGTTCGCCCGGACGGGCCACCAGTTTGTTCACGAGCATCGTCACGCCGCCGCCCTGCTCCTGCTGGCCGACCTGGCCGCGCAGCAGCAGCGAGCCGTTCGGCGCATAGAGTTCGTAGTGCTGGTCGTCGACGGCCTTGATCGTGAGCTTCTGGCCTTCCAGCGCGGGCACCACGTCGATCGAATCGACGTCGGCCACTTCACCGCCCCATGCGTACGACGAGAGACCCAGCCACGGCCGCGCCGGCTGGCCCGGCGTCGCCATGCGCGCGGCAATGCTGCCGATGAGCGGGAACGTCTTCGGCGTGACGCTGAAGTTCAGCTTCAGCTGTTGCACCACCGGCGCGACCACGCCGCGGCTCTTGATGATTTCGATTTCGGCGTCGGTCGGCAGCGAGGTCGAGCCGGTGGTGATCGCCGCGCCCGTCTGCGTTTGCGTGAGCGCCTGCGAGGTGTTGTCGGACTGCTCGACCCGGACGTGCGCGTCGGCCGAATAGACCGGCTTGGCGAGGTAGCAGTACGCGCCCGCCATTCCGACGATCACCGCGGCAATGGCGATCAGCCACCAGATGTCGTCGAGGATCACCTGCACCAGTTGCCCGAGGACGACGTCCTCTTCTTCGGTCTTGATCGGACCGGCCATGTGTGGAGAGATTTGATTGCTCACAATTCGATCCCGTATCGGTTGCTTCGGCGTGTGCTTGGGCTTGCTTCTTGGTTGGCTTGCTTCTGCGTTGGCTTCCCGCGCCCCGTGAGGGCGGCGCGGGCCTGTCGACGGCTCGGAGTCCTAGCGCGTCAGCTGCTTCAGGTAGAACAACGTCTGCACGCTCGGCAAGACCTGCTGCAACACACGGTTGAAGGTGGTCGAGGCGGCGGTGCCCACATACACGACGTCCATCGGCTGCAACTGGAACTGCGACGACAACATGATGGCGTCCGGCTGCGTCATGTCGAGGCGATACACGTCCGGCGTGGTCGGCTTCTCGCGCATGCCGCGCATCACGAAGATCTGGCGCGGATTGGCGTCGGTGTCGAGAATGCCGCCCGCCTGCGTGAGCGCGTCGGCGATCGTCAGACGGCCCTTGAGCATCGGCAACTGGATCGGCGTCTTCACTTCACCCATCACGAAGATGCGGCTGTCGCTGCGGTCCGGCACATTGATCATGTCGCCGCCTTGCAGCATCACGTTCTGTGTGGTGTCGCCCTTGTCGAGCATGCGGTTGGCGTCGAGCACATAGAGCTTGTTGTTGCGCGTGAGGCGCACACGCTGGATGTCGGCGTCGCTGGTCGAACCGCCCGAGCGCGTGATCGCGTCGACCAGCGTGAGCGGCACGTCGCTGACGGCAAGCGGCCCCGGCGTCTTCACTTCGCCGGTGACCTGGATCTTCTGGCCGCGGTACGACAGCACGCGCACGTCGACCTGCGGATTGCGGATGTAGCGCACGAGTCCGGACGCGAGCTGATCGCGCAGCTCGCCAGGGGTCTTGCCGGCGGCCTTGATGCGGCCGACGAACGGGAAAAAGATCGTGCCGTCGGCGGCGATCGTCTGGCCGTACGGATCGGCCTGGCCCGGCAGCGCAGCCGTATACGGCTGCTGCAATGCGCCGGCGACGCTCTGCGTGGTGTTGCCGCCGGAGGACAGCGTGCTGCCCTGCGGGGTGGTCAATTCGGGGTGATCCCACACGGTGATGCCGAGAATGTCCTGCGGCGAGAGCCGGTACACGTACTGCGACGGATCGCTGAAACGCGAAGTCGGCAGCACCTGCGTCGTGGCGGCGGCGGCTTGCGCCTGCGCGGCGACGAGCGGGCCGTCGATCAGATGGACCGGATAGGTCTCCGTGGGTTGGTTCTGGTGCTGGCCGTCGTCTTTCAGACGGGACGTGTCGAGATAATTGCCAGGTGCGGTAGCGCAGGCCGACAGAAAGGACGTCAGCAAAAGCGAGGCGGCGAACTTCGATTTCAAGTCCGTCGATTTGAAGTTCGCAAGTGAGTTTGCAGTGAGTTTTTTCATCAGCATATTTTTTTCAGCCATCCCATGACCAGATGTTCGATGAGCACGAGACTCTCCCTATAAGCGGTTTCCGCGCCGCCGTGCGGATCGGCGACGTCGGAATCGGCCTCCCACTTGCCGAGCGGATAAACCTTGCCGCGCGAGGCCGGATCGAGTGCCTCGACCGCGCTCACCTGCGCGCGCTCGGTGACCAGCACCAGATCGGCGGCGCGCACGAGCTGCCGGTCGAGACGTCTCGAGTGGTGCATCCCGGAGGCGACGCCCTGCTCCGCGAGCAGGCGCCGCATCACCGGGTCCATGCCGTTGCCGTTCACGGCACGGATGCCCGCCGAATGAAACGCGATCGGCGCTGAAAACGAGCGCGACGCCGCGCGCTGCCGGGCCTTGAACAGCATTTCGGCGGCGGGCGAACGGCACACGTTGGCGTGGCAGACGATCAGAACGTTGGCGAACATAGCGGGCTCCCTGATGAGACGCTTCGTGACGGCGCGTTGGCGTGGACGGCCTAGCGGCCCGTCTCGGCCGCGTCCGCCGTGGCCGCCGCGTCGACTTGCGCGACGAGCGGCAGGCCGTTCGCGCCGACCTTCGCCGGCGCATTGCGCAGCGCATGCTGACGGCCGATCGCGTGATACTCGATACCGAGTTCGAGCAGCGCGTCCGGCTCGTACAGATTGCGGCCGTCGAAAATCAGCGGGGTCTGGAGGATCTGCTTGAGCGCGTCGAAGTCCGGGCTCTTGAAGACCTTCCATTCGGTGAGGATCACCAGCGCGTCGGCGCCCTCGGCCGCTTCCATCTCTTCCTTCGCGAACGTGAGACGCGCGTGCTGCTGCGGCACGTCCTTCAGATCGAGCGCGAACACGCGCTTCGATTCGTCGATCGCGACCGGATCGTAGGCCTTCACGCGCGCGCCGCGGCGCAGCAGTTCGGCGATCAGCGGACGGCTCGGCGCTTCGCGCATGTCGTCGGTGTTCGGCTTGAACGCGAGGCCCCACACGCCGAACGTGCGGTCCGACAGGTCCTCGCCCAGACGCGCGACGATCTTGTGCGCGAGCACTTTCTTCTGCGTGTCGTTGACGGCTTCCACTGCTTCGAGGATGCGCAGGTTCGCCTTGTGATCGGCGGCCGTGCGGATCAATGCCTGCACGTCTTTCGGGAAGCACGAGCCGCCGTAGCCGCAGCCGGCGTACAGGAAGTCGTAGCCGATGCGCGGATCGGAGCCGATGCCGCGGCGCACCGCCTCGATGTCGGCGCCGACGCGATCGGCCAGATTGGCGAGCTCGTTCATGTACGAAATGCGCGTGGCGAGCATCGCGTTGGCCGCGTATTTGGTGAATTCGGCGGAGCGCACGTCCATGTACAGCGTGCGTTCGCGATTGCGGTTGAACGGCGCGTAGAGGCGCTTCATCAGTTCACGCGCTTTTTCGCCGGGCACGTCCTCATCGCAGCCGAGCACGATGCGGTCGGGCCGCGTGAAGTCTTCAACGGCCGCGCCTTCTTTCAGGAACTCCGGATTCGACACCACCGAGAACATGTGGCTCGCATTGCGCGCGGCCAGTTCCTCCGCGATCACTTCGCGCACGCGCGAGGCGGTGCCGACCGGCACCGTCGATTTGTCGACGATCACCTTGAAGCCCGTCATATGGCGGCCGATGTTGCGCGCGGCGGCGAGCACGTATTGCAGGTCGGCTGAACCGTCCTCGTCGGAGGGCGTGCCCACCGCGATGAACTGGATGTCGCCGTGCGCGACCGCGGCCTCGACGTCGGTCGAGAACTTCAGGCGCCCGGCCTTGCGGTTGCGCGCGATGACCTCCTGCAGACCCGGTTCATGGATCGGCACGCCGCCGTTGTTGAGCACGTCGATCTTGCGCTGATCGACGTCGAGACAGAACACGTCGTGGCCGATGTCGGCCAGACATGCGCCCGTCACGAGGCCTACGTAGCCACTACCGATGATCGTCAGGTTCATGTATTACCTCGGAAAATTGGGTTGATTCACGAATAAGGTCATGCGATGCGTTGCACGACTGGACTCGCAAGAAAACGCCGGGCCGCCCCCAGGTTTTCTTGCGCCCCCCCGGGGGACTGGCGCCAGGCGACAGGTGGGGGCCCTCAATAAGCGTTGCTGCCCACGAAGCCCTTCCACAGCGTCAGCACGACGATCTTGATGTCGAGCCAGAAGGTCCAGTGCTGCATGTAGTACAGATCGAGCTTGACGCGGCCCATCATCTTTTCGATGCGGTCGGTTTCGCCGCGATAGCCGTTGATCTGCGCCCACCCGGTGATGCCCGGCTTGATCCGGTAGCGGTGCATGTAGCCCTTCACCAGATCCTTGTAGATGTCGTCGTGTTCGAGCGCATGCGGACGCGGACCCACCACCGACATCTCGCCGCGCAGCACGTTGATGAATTGCGGCAGCTCGTCGAGGCTGGTGCGCCGCAGGAACGCGCCGACCGCGGTGATGCGCGGGTCGCGGCGCGTGGCCTGGGTGATCTTGCCGGCCTCTTCCTTGTGCATCCGCATCGAACGGAACTTGTAGATCTCGAACTGATTGCCGTCGATGCCCTTCCTCTTCTGGCGGAAAAACACGGGGCCCGGCGAGCTCAGCTTCACCATCACCGCGATCGCGAGCATCACCGGCGACAGCGCGGTCAACGCGGCGAGCGCGAACAGGCGGTCGAAAATGCGCTTGGGCAGCACGCGCAGATCGGTGATCGGCGAGGCGGCCAGATTGATCGCCGGCACGCCGAGCAGATCGACCATCGGCTGATTGAAGAGCGTGAGGCTGCGCACGTCCGGAATGAAGCGGATGTTCACGAAGTCGTTGCGCAGGTCCATCACGAAGCGATGGATCGCCTTCTCCTTCGAGATCGGCAGCGCGAGCCACAGTTCCCGAATCGCGCTCCGGCGCACCAGTTCGAGCATGCGCTGATAGTCGCGCTCGACCGGCACGCCGTCGATCGCGTCGCCCGCGTCCGGGTCTTCGTAATGATTGATCGTGCCGTCCTCGTCGAACACCACGACCGGGCTAAAACCCGCATCGGGACGGCTGCGCATCTGCTCGATCAGAAACCGCCCGTACGGCGCGCCGCCGACGATCGCCACCGCGCGCTGATTGAAGCCCTCGCGGCGCAGTCCGCGCAGGATCGAATAGACGATCACCTTGGTGACGATCAGCAGCACGATGGTGGCGACCGCCCAATAGACGAGCCACAGCCGCGAGAGGCTGTCCGAGCGGTGCAGGCTGAAGCTGATCAGGATGCCGGTGACCTCCACCAGCACCCAGCCGCCCGCGACGCGGCACAGCAGGTCGTACAGCGGCTTGCCGCGCCATGACTGATAGATGCCGAGCGCGGGGAAAAACACCACCACCAGCAGGCAGTCGAACGCGAGCGACACGCTTTGCATATCGTCCAGCCACACGAACTTCCCGCTGTGCGCGGCCGCCGCGATGGCGGCGCCCAGCGCGACCATGGCGATGTCGATGATTCTCGATAGAACGCTCAGCATGCGTCGCCCCTCAGTTCGTCAGTCAAGTGCCATCCGTTGGTTGGTTGAATTCCGTCATGCACTTCAGTCCGCCGCTCGACGCACAACGCCGGTATCCGCGTCCGGCGAGATAAATGCGCGACGCGAAACTGATTGAACCGGTGCTAATTGCTCCGCCGTTTTCCGTTCCAGAAAATTGCCGGAACGGCCGGGCTGGAAAATACGAGTCGGAATGAGTGAATACCCTTGTACAGGTATAGATAAAGCGATATTAAAATTCCCACTGCAAGACCGCAAAAAATCTCAAATTGTATCGGTCAAAGTTTCGGTATTTTTTCTGAATTTTTCTCGGTAATTGTTACCGGATTGGGCGTTTGAACCATGCTTTGCACGCCTTTCCGTAAGCCTCGGCGACCCTTTCTGAGCGTTTGCCTACGAAGCTTACGTGGCGCCTTCTGTGGTCATTCTGCCGCATTGCGAGGTGTAAAAAAATGGCGCGCGATTTTTTTCGGGTAATTTTTCTTTTTTAAAAATCTCACCGACATTTTTTCTTCATGAAACGCATGATTTTTATTAGCCGATTTATATAGTTTCTATTTAACGCGCTTTTATTGATTCCTGACTTCATGATAAAACTCGACGCATTCACCCCAGCCTCGAGGAGTCCATCATGACAGCTCCGGTCACGGCCACGCCCGCCGACACCCGGTCCACGCAAGCTACGCCCCTGAACGTCAAGCTCAAGGTTCATCCCGTGATTCTGGCGGGCGGCTCCGGCACACGATTGTGGCCGATGTCGCGCGAACAGCACCCGAAGCAACTGATCGGTCTGCTCGGCGAGGATTCATTACTGCAATCCACGACTCGCCGCCTCGACGGACTCGAGGCCGGCTATCCCGTTACCGGACAACTCGTCGTGGTGGCCAATGAAGAGCAGCGCTTCACCACCGCCGAACAATTGCGCACGAGCGGCAAGCCGGCGCGGCTGATTCTCGAGCCCGCCGGGCGCGACACGGCGCCGGCGCTCACGGCGGCCGCGCTCTCGATCGCCGCGCAGGACGAGGACGGCATCATGGTTGTGATGCCCGCCGATCATGCGGTCACCGACATCGCCGGATTTCACGCGGCGGTCGCCGCCGGCGTGCAGCACGCGGCAGCCGGTCATATCGTGACGATGGGTATCGTGCCGACGCGCGCGGAAACCGGCTATGGCTACATTCGTATCGGCGCGGCGCTGGTTGGTACACCGGACGAAACTCAGGACGCAGCCGGCGAAAGCACCGGCAAGATCGGCGCGCACAAGCTCGATCGCTTCGTCGAGAAGCCGCATCTGGAACTGGCGCAGCGCTACATCGAATCGCAGGAATACTGGTGGAACAGCGGCATCTTCATCATGCGCGCGTCGACGTGGCTCAAGGCGATCCGCTACTTCCAGCCGGCGATTTACGAAGCCTGCGACGCGGCGTTCGCGGGCGGCAAGGCGGACGGCGACTTCTTCCGTCTGCAGCGCGATGCGTTCGGCGCATCGCCGTCGAATTCGATCGACTACGCGGTGATGGAACAACTCGGCAACGATCAGACCGCCGCCTCGGGCGTGGTCGTGCCGTTGCAGGCGGGCTGGTCGGACGTGGGTTCGTGGGACGCGATCTGGGACATCTCGGAGAAAGACGCGAATCAGAACGTAGGCCGCGGGCGCGTAATGTTCGAAGGCGCAAGCTCGACCTTCGCGCATTCGGAAGGACGCCTGATTGCCTGCGTGGGCACGCAGGATCTGGTAGTGGTTGAAACGGCCGACGCGATTCTGGTCGCCGATAAATCGCGCGTGCAGGACGTCAAGAAGATCGTCGGCCGGATTCGCGAGGACGGCGGCCTCGAGGCGGCCAATCATCGCAAGGTGCATCGCCCGTGGGGCAATTACGATTCCGTCGACACGGGCGAGCGTTTCCAGGTCAAGCGCATCGTCGTGAAACCGGGTGCGCGGCTCTCGCTGCAAATGCATCATCACCGCGCGGAACATTGGATCGTCGTGCGCGGCACAGCGCTCGTCACGCGAGGTGAAGAGCGCTTTATCGTCTCCGAAAACGAATCGGCTTATATTCCGCTGGGCGTCACCCACCGTCTCGAGAACCCGGGCAAGATGCCGCTCGAAATGATCGAGGTGCAGTCCGGTTCGTATCTCGGCGAAGACGATATCGTGCGCTTTGACGACACTTACGGACGCCAATGAAGACGCCCAATGAGGGACGTCAATAAATCAACACCAGTGATAAGTCACAACGGATGAAGCGGGAACCTGCGGCGGTTGCTCCTACCGGCCGCGGGGTGCTGCTGTGCTAGCCGCCGCGCTCATCCCGCGTGGGAGATGAGTTCTGGGTACGACGGAAAACGATCTGACGCACTGTTATCGCCCGCTGCGTTTGCTGCGGCCGGTTCGTTCGGATAACGGCGCAACGGTCCGCGGAACGCATTGAGCGGACCGTGCAAGGGCGCGCCGTGATTCACCGCGACCGGCTCCGGCACGTGACGCATGGGCGGTAACGGACGCGCCACTGCGGTAGCCGGTGCGGGCACCGTTGAATTAACCTCTGGCGCAGACACATTCACCGCTGATGCCAGTGCTGGTGCCGCTTGTGCCTGCTGAGCCGCCGCCAGCGTGCCGCATTCACGGTCGATCCACTGCCGCGCCCATTCGAACGCGTATTGCTCCGCTTCTTCCGCTTGCGCAAAGCGCGGGCCGACGAGGCCGGAACGCTCGATGCGTTTGCCGTCCTTCATGATTTCCGCCCATGCGCGATACATGGCATTGGGCACCTGCTCGGCCGCGATGTAGATCTGATAGCCGCGCCGGTCGACGATCTCCGTGCCGCGTGGCGTGAGACTCATCGACAGCGGACTGCGCTGATCTTCCCGCTCATGCGCTCGGCGTGCCGACGCGACGGCCGAATTCAAACCGCTCATTGCCGCGCCCACCGCGCCCGCTTCGTCCATGCGCGGCAGAGCGGCTCGCAAAGCGGGCCGTGCCGCCACTGCCGACGAGCCGGCGGGCGCCGTTTGCATACGCGACGCCGACGGCGTAGCGGGCGGCACATTCGCGAGCCCGGACAACTGGCGCGTGATGTCCGCGATCGGATCGGCCGAACGCCAGCTGCCCAGATGATGGGACGTGCCATTGGACGAGCCGGGCGCTTGCCACGACTCAGGACTCTTCCAGGACACGCCACGCATGCTTTCGTCGCGCGTGCTGGGTGTTTCGGCTACCGGTGCCGCGGGTTTGGCCGCGACGGGCGGCGCCGGTTGGGGGACGTACGCGAAGGTGCGCCCGGTTTGTGATAACAGCCGAACCATCTCGAGAAGCGTGCCGTTCAATTGCCATTCTTCAAAACGGCGCCGGCAGGTTGGACCCGACGGATAGCGGCCTGGCAGTTTCGACCAGGGCTCACCGGTTGTCAGAATCCATAGGACGGCATTCGCCACGATGCGTGGTTCGGCGCGGGGCCGGCCGCGTCGGTTCAGACGGACGGCCGGCTCATCAGAGACAAGCGCTGCCAGCAGCGCCCATTCGTCATTGCTTAGCTCATCGAAAAACATTTGGTTTTCTCCACGCAGCCTGGCCAGGCCGCGGCTTTGGGCCAGCCACGGATTCAACTTTCACGATCCGTGTGCGACCCTCGGTTGCACAAATATGTCTTGTACGTTCTGTCGGCTGGTCAATACCGCCCTGACTTAGTGCGGTTTGTCCCTATTGCGAAGCACAAAACGTGGTCTCACTCGTGCATGGGAGAATTGTGCACGAAGCATACCATCCCCAGGGTTTGCGTGAATATGACTGAGACAAGTGTTACGGATGGAAACAAACTTGTCCTTTTTGCTGCGTCATTCCACGCATTGCCGCAACAGAAATGCTGTCTGTTCCGGCGACGGAAGACGTTATTGCAGAGCACAATGGCGTGGTCGACGAGCGAATGGCCTTTATGAATCCGGCGCCCGGACGGCACTGAATTTCGATGCATTTTGAGCGAATTTCGAGGATGCGCGCAACACCCTGGAGCAGCGTTGAAGCGGCGCGCGTGTTGTCGTCCCTGAAACGCCGCGGCGTTGGCGAGCGCAGCGCTCACGCAAATCGCCCGTTTCGCTTTCGACGGCACCCACGCGCGGGCCGGCGCCTGTTTCTAGCGCACTGGTTTGGCCGCGCCCTCGCCCACCACGGTCGTCCATTCACGCACGCGCCATCGCGCGACGAGGCCCCCGCGGACATAAGGATCGGCCTTGGCAAAGGCTTCCGCGGCAGCGGGCGAGTCGCCCTGGAAGAGCAGCAAGGCGGTGTCCGCCGGTTCGGTCAACGCGCCGCCCAACAGCAGTTCGCCGCGTTCGGCTGCTGCCCACGCGAGCTTCAGATGGTCGTCGCGATACGTGCCACGCTGTTCAAGATAGTCGGGCACGAGGTCATACATCAAGAGATAGTGCATGAGAGTCTCCTATGGCTTGCTTGCGAGGAATGGCATCGGCAACGCATCGGGCACGTCTTCGAGTCAAATATTGCCCAATGATCACCAATGGGATTTTCTTCCGATTTACTATTCAGGTGCGGTTGCAGCAATCCGAAATGCATACTTAGACCTTTCATCATTCGACGTGAATGACGGCGATGTAATTCGTCTGAACTCGCTTCATCAATTGATCTGCATTGCATAACATAATTCGGCGCTGTTGCGCTTCCACCTGTCATTGGACGGGCGCGGCGTCTGCCGCCCGCGCGTAAGGGAATACCACGGTGGACGCCTGTCAACCGGGATGCGCCTTTCTCCGTTGTGGCAGACAGCATTTGCCATAATGGGCGTGCCGAGCGGCCCTGTTGCGTCGACGCCCGCGCGCCTGAACAACCAGAAAACGTTTTCACCACCCATGGAGTGTCACATGAAGATCCAATCCGCTATCGCTACGCTGGTGCTGGGCGCGGTCCTCGTTTCGCCGGTGTTCGCACAGAACAGCCAGCAAACGAAAATGTCCGACTGTAACAAGCAGGCCGGCGACAAGAAAGGCGACGACCGCAAGGCCTTCATGAAGACCTGCCTGTCCGCCAAGCCCGCGGCCGCGCCGATGACCCAGCAGGAAAAGATGAAGGTGTGCAACACCCAGGCCACCGGCAAGAAAGGCGATGACCGCAAGGCGTTCATGAAGAGCTGCCTGTCGTCCGCGCCGGCTAACTAAGCGGTGCCCGGTGCCATGAGCTATGCCGAATGAGTGCGGCGAAATGAGCTCGGCGCG